>Ga0310914_10002673_pt1 | contig 12113 bp, 10 predicted proteins | sample GREbulkMGAN108_FD_203450 | JGI IMG/M metagenome (GOLD analysis project Ga0310914, IMG submission 203450) | Lab enrichment of tropical soil microbial communities from Luquillo Experimental Forest, Puerto Rico - GRE.bulkMG.AN108 | ecosystem: Environmental > Terrestrial > Soil > Tropical forest >...
GTTGCTTCAGGTAGGTGGCGTTGAACCATAGATACGGCCACTCGCCGGCGAGCGGGCGGTCGAGGAAGGCATGGACGCGCTCGTCGATCTCTTTGCACAGCTTCCCGATGGCCACCTCAACCACACCGCAGCACACTGCGGGTCCACCCGAAAATTCCACCACCAGCGAGGACGTTAACCCGAAGGAAGGAAGCCCGAAGGAAGGCACGCCGAAAAAGGGGTGATGGCCTGCCGCCTTCGCGACCCTTCGAATACCCTACTGCAACACTTCTAAGATCGATGTTCGCCAGATCCCCACCTTGTAAACGCAATAAATCTGCCGCGTGGACCGCCGCAAGCTGTATGTTCTGCCTTATTGACGCAGCGCAGTTCCTGACCGGTCGCGAAGCAGAGGCGTTCGAAGCGAGCTCAAGGCCGCGAGAAGTGCTTTGACCATCCGCGGGCGCGAGTGCACCGCAAAACGCCACGTGACGAAGGTCCGCCGAAAACTGGGCGGTCCGAGACTACAGACAATGGTCCAAGCAGTCAGTATTGCCCTGTCGCGCAATCGCATCTGCGATGATATAGTCGCTGACGAAACTAATCGATAGACGAGGCGCGACTTCGTGTCCTCTGGAAAAGGGTGGGCTGACGGGTCGACCAAGTACGAGGCAATGCGGTATTGCAGATGGTTCAGATTATAGCGCAGGGGATCATGCCGTACTGGTAATGCGAGCTGGCGACAAACCCTCGCGAATAAGCGCGCCTTCTCAACATCCTGGTACAGCTGTTTTCGCAATTTGGAAGGGTCGAGCGATCGCATCCCACCGTAGCTCGCCTCATGAATCCGGTAGCGGCCCAGCGGCTTTCGGATCGTCAAAACGTCGCCCAGAATTGGTGCGAGGGTCAGGAATGAGGCATCTGACTGGGGAATCGTCGGGCCGAATGCGAAAACATTGCGCACGAAATCACGAGAATAGGCGTTACCGGATCCCGGAGGGGTTGTATATGCCATGGTCCGCAAGAAGGTGCGGCGGAGCTTCTTCGGATCCTCCTTTGGCGGAAATTGCGGGATTGCGGATCCTAACTGAGCGCCTGTCGCATCTATCAAGTTCATCCGATATTGAACTTTCGCGACCCCAGGCCGCCACACTTTCGCGATCTCCCGCATGACCTCCGGTTCCAGCAAATCGTCAGAATCCAGGAAAATTATGATCTCCCCGCTACTCTGCTCGAAACCAAATATATGGGCGCCCAATTGATGGGATTTCGGCCTAAAATAAGCCGTTACTCTGTCGCAGAAACCCTGTATAATGTCTCGTGATGCATCAGTAGAGGCGTCGTCTACAATGATTACCTCCTTGTCGGGCCAATCGACCGCGAGTGCGCTTTCGATGGCAGCTCCAACGAAGTCGCAGTAGTTATAATTTGCGATGATAATAGATAGTTTCATTGTCGCTTTCCTTGCGCATCATCGGTTTAGCACTTCCTTGAAGTCCCACACGGCGCGTCGCCAACTCGCATTGAAGCGCCGCCGCCAAGCGCTTTGCTTCAGCGCAGCGATTTGATCCGGCTCGTCAAGCAGCCGAGCGATATGCTGCGCCAAGCCGTCCGCCGATATCTCAGCTGAAACCAATTGGCCCGCGCCAAGCTCCAGGATATCCGGAATTCCGCCGACGTCCGTGGCGATGATCGGCACGCCCATTCGGAGGAACTCCAGCAGCGCAACGCCGGCATTCTCGGCCCTGGACAGCATACACCCGACATCGACACTGCTAACGATCTCGATGAACCGGTCCGTATGGAGTCTCTTGTCGATCAGACCAAAGTGAGTGATGCCATCCTGCTGCGCGATCTCCGGCGGACATCTCCCGATAACGTGAAGCCGGACATCGTAGCCGTTCTGCCTGAGAAGGCGAACCGCCTTGGCAATCCTGGGCAAACCTTTCCGCTCAGGATACAGCCCGATGAACCCTATCACTATCTGTCTTCTGCCGGTTTGTGGGCAACGCTCGGGGCGGTTGTCCAGCGACAGTAGCGGGCGCTCGGGAATGTTTGCTCCCGGAGGAACGATATGGATCTTGTCCGGCAGCACGTCGTAGTGCCGAACAATATATGAGGCACAGCGTTTGCTCATGACCACAATTTTGCGTGAGCTCATGTAACCATTGCGCTCGGCAGCCAACGCTTGACACATCGCTGTTTCGTCAATTTTAGCCGCGTCAAAGTCTCTGTAATGACTAAAGTATTCCCCAAGCGTAGCGTCTATATAGAAATATGGCACGATTTCAAAGGTCTGGTGGAACTGAAGGAAATGCGAACCGAAGAGCTGAAAATTATTGATTACTGTCGAACCCTGCAAAGCTGGGAGAGCTCGTTTCCAGATGCCGTCCAGGTATTGGTCAGTAAATATGAATCCGTGACGGCCACGGAAGCCGCCGCGTAGCTTCCATAGGCTCGCCTTGACATAGACACGCCAATCGCCGATGCCCCGCGGGTGTAAGTTCATCATACCGGACAGCAGCCCGTCTTCCACGCCCTGTTGGGCAAAGTGGTAGGTGGTGCCGCTAAAGACCCGGATATCTTGCCGAACATCACAGCCTATAACATACGTGCGAGACCGGGGCGAAGGCGTAGCTTGCTGCATAATTGCCCTACCGATCGTCAGACAACGAAGGACCATCGACAATGATTGGTTTCACCGATACCGCCGTTTTGAGAGGCCGATGCCCGCCAGGGTACAAATAATGAACATGATCGTCATCCCCCTTGCGTCCCATCGATCGCTCCCTCGGGACAACAAATCTCGCGTGTCGTGCCAGCAGACATTCGAAAATTCCCCAGTTGGTTCACCGCTCCGCCCCGTCTCCCGCCCCGCACGAAATTCCTGACAGTCTGCCTCGATCGTGTGGTAGATCTTCTTGCGGAACGCGATCCCGCGCGTGCGCGCTCTCATCCGCAACACCCGCCCGGTACGCAAGCAGGCCGACCCCTTTCCGCTCGCGCCGGAGCTTAGCAAAGGTGTTCACCAATTCGAGGGAACCTCAGGTTGCACAGCGGCAGCAGCGTTGACAAGCGGTAACTTCGGTGTCGAAAACCGTTCGACAACGTAACCTTTTTATGATGGCTAGATTAAGCAACTGATATTCCCGGTGTGCACATGGCCCACCCTCACGTACAGGATTGCTACAGCGCGGGTGTGTCCGGCCTCGAGCGCAACGAAACAGAACTAATTTTGTGTCCAACCAACCATGTGTCGCTATCTCGGTCAAGCGGCTGGGCGGCCGCAGAGACTCAGCCGACTTTACTTAAATGCAAATTGAAAATCTTGGCTCGCTCCAAGTAATCAGTCCGATCGAGACGGACCTTGTCATTATTGGTGCTGGTCCGGCGGGGCTGACGATCGCGCGCGAGTTCTTCCACACCTCGACTCGCGTTTTGATCCTCGAAAGTGGAGAGCTGAAAGAGCAAGCGCATTTTTCCGCGCTTAATTCTGTGGAGAGCATAGGAGAGCCACGACACCCGGCTCAAGTTCGAAAGCGGATCGAGCTCGTCGGGACAAATTGCCCATCGTGGTCGAACGAGGCGCAAAGATTCGGGATTCGCTGTCGCGTTTTTGGAGGTTCGTCGCATGCATGGCTGGGCAAGTCTACTGTGTTTGACGAAATCGATTTCGCCGAGCGTCACTGGGTTCCTTACTCGGGGTGGCCGTTCCGGCGCGAAAGCCTTGCTCCCTATTTCGATCGCGCCGCCAAGGTGCTCAACCTTGGCCCGAATTGCTATGATGAAAGGGTATGGGATCTAGTCGGGATGGCGAGACCCGCAACAGAACTCGATGCCCGAATACTCAAATCTTGGTTCTGGCAGTTCGCCCGTTCCCGCGTAAATCACAGGGATATTATGCGTTTCGGCCCCGAGTTCATCACGTTCTGCTCTCATAATGTACGTGTCATCTTGAATGCTACCGTCATTCGGATTGACACCGATGAGACTGGCGCGACCTTTAGGGAGCTCGAAGCATCGAATATCCACGGAAACCGTGTGAGAATTCGGGCAAGAACTGCGGTTTTGGCAGCGAGCGCAATCGAAAATCCTCGCCTGCTGCTTCTATCGGCAAATAGCGTGCATCCGAACGGCCTAGGAAACCAGAACGACCTCGTTGGCCGATTCCTAATGGATCATCCCAGCGGTACCATCGGCCATTTTAAAGCCGAAGACGCCGCTGCAATCATCGACCGTTTCGGCTTTTATGGTGTCAGATATCGGAGCAATGCGCATATCTATACTCACGGTCTCGTGCCCAGCCCAGAGCTTCAAGAACGCGAAAAGCTACTACACTGCGCCGCATATATGGCGGAGGAACGCGCGCCCGACGACCCTTGGGATGCCTTGAAGCGGTTATTGCACGCCAGTAGCAACCAGCCGATCTCAGATCTCGCAGCCGTCGCGTCAAGCCCCAGGTTGCTAGCGAAGGGCCTCGGAATGCGATTGTTCGAAAGCAAAGCGGTGCCCCACCAGGTCAAGGAATACGTCGTAGATGCAATGATAAAGTGGAATACCAATTTTGTCGTGCGCGAATTTCAGGGCCGAGGGATGCCGCACAAACTCAAAGGGGTTGTTATTAACGGGATTAGCGAACAAACGCCTGATCCTGAAAGCCGGATCACCTTATCTCCCAATACAACTGATGTTTTGGGTTTGCCGATACCACAGATTGATTGGCGAATAGGCGATGATGTTCGCCGTTCAATCATTCGGCTGGGTTATCTTTTGGCGATGGAGCTACCGCGAGCCGGTCTTCCCGTACCGGTCCTAGAGGATTGGATACTTCAAGAGCGGCCTCAGGACGGTGACTTAACTGATATAGGGCACACCTCGGGTACGACACGGATGTCGGATGATCCAAAGCGGGGCGTAGTGAACTCCAAATCCCAGGTACATGGCGTGGCGGGGCTTTATGTGGCGGGAGCGTCGGTATTCCCAACGAGTGGACACGGCAATCCCACCCTCATGATTCTATCGCTCGCCATTCGTCTCGCGGACCAGATAAAATGTGATCTAAGCCAGTAGCCCGCGCGGGGAAACATGTCTCGGGAGACTTTGGTAAAGCCGGTAATTCTAGTCACTGGGGCTACAGGCGCATTGGGACGTCATTTGATTCCGCACCTCCAGCGCGCAGGTTATCTGGTGCGCGGTCATTACCGCACTCGCCCCGGGACGGGCAGTGGGGTAGACTGGCGGCAAATGAACTTTGTTGAACCATTAGATTTTTCTTCATTGGTTGATGGATGTGACGCCATCATACACCTCGCGGCCGAGACGAATAATGCTCCACTGATGTATAGGATCAATGTCGAGGCGACAGCCGCGTTGCTGGCCGCGGCTCAGTTAGCCGGTACCCGCTACTTTGGTTTTGCCAGCTCCATTGTCGTGTACGGCTCTCCGACCCGAAGGGTGGTCGACGAGAAAACGCCGATTTTGGATCCGTGGGCCCCTATGGTTCGACAATATCGCGCTGGTCCTGCAATGCTCGAATACGCCCGAACGAAGGTCCTCGCCGAACTCGCGATTGACCAGTTGCGTCCCAATATGACAGTTGATTTATATCGGCCAACAGTAGTGGTGGATCTAAACCAAATCCTTTCAGCCGGAAATTGGAGCACGTCCCGCAAGCTTGCCTTCGCATATCGCCAGACCCAATATATTTATGTTAAGGACCTCGCCGCGGCAATTCTACATCTGATGGTACGAGGACTTGTGTCATCTGAAGCACAATCGCATATTGAAGCTTTCAACCTTGCCGATGAAGACTGCGGGACTTTTCGTGATCTATTAAAGGTAGCGTATAAAGTCACCAAGGATCGCCGATATAAGCCGCACGTCGGTCCGAGTGTAAATATAGTACTGGATTTGACCAAAGACACTCTTAAGTATCACGATCTGCGCTTACGATATGCCAGCGGCATGCTGCGGTTTCGGAATGCGAAATTGCTTAGCACAGGCTTCAAATTCCCTTGCGGATTTAGATCGGCGCTAAACCAAGCGTTGGCTCAAAGCAAACCTGTCTCGGTCGCTTGATTTGCAGAGCACCTCAACCGATCTCGGCCGCGATGGCGCGATCAGCACAATGCCGTCTTCAAGTTGACTTAATTGACTAAATCGGAAGATGTTCTTGGTTTCTGAAGCGGGAGGCGGAGGGCGGGCGCGGCTCTCACCACGAGCTCGGACCGCGATTCGGCCTTTGGCGAGAATGGAAATCACGATAGGACGCGAGCGCAAAAGATTGGCGCGAATGTTTGTGATTGACGAATCTTACCGGCGTTGCATTACGCAAAACATCTACCGCGCCATCGAGGAGTTGCAGGCCGACTTGAACGCTTGTGCGGGGGGCGCTCAGAAATGGCGTCCCTACAGCAATCGAGTACAATGAGCGTCCACATCAGAGCCGCTGGTGCTTCGGCAAGACCCCAATGCAGACCTTCTTGGCGTCGAATTCCGATGATCCCGCCGACGAAATCGGCCTAAAGATAGCACGTTGCGCGTGTAACCGTGTGCAACACGAACAGAGAAATGAATGAAAGCCCGGTAAAGGAAACACACGCCGTTGACGTAAGGATCGTACGGTGACCCTAATGAAGCTGGATTTGGTTTATCACGACTGTTTTATATTGACTATCGATGGGTCTTATGCCTATCCTATTAGTGGAGATATCTGTCTTCTGGTTCCAATAGTGCAAATCGTACTGGCGGACAAAACAGGCCGGTCTCTCAGCACAACCAGCGGAAAAAGCGATCCCGAAAGGCTCCGGCGAACCTATTTCCGAACCATTACATGCGCTACCGCTCCAGGATTAAGCAATGCCTATGCCCGCGTTTTCTTTGCGTTGCGCTCGCCGGCGAGTGGAACTGTAAGAAATACATCGCCGAACCGGCGATTACCGTTGGGGGCGCAGCCCGGGCTGCAAATTGGGTCGGAATGACAATGCCAAGCTCTTCGCTGAGGATATTCTTGCACGACTACACGGGTCATCCGCCGCAAGTGCACGTTAGCCGTGAGTTAGCGCGCCGTGGCCACAAGGTGTTGTATGCCTACGCCGGCATGATTGAAACGCCGCGCGGCAACCTCGCTCGCCAGTCTAGCGACCCCCCGGGCTTGGACATCGTGGCCGTCGAGATCGGCGGCATTTTTCGCAAGCATTCTTATTTCAAGCGCCAACTTCAGGAGATAGAGTACGGCCACGCCGTCGCCCGGATCGCCGACGCCTTCGCGCCCGACATCGTCATCGCTGGCGATACCCCTCTCTTTCCACTCAATAGCCTGCGAAGACTGGCTCGGCGCCGCTCCGCTGCGTTTGTCTTTTGGATGATGGATGTATACGGGCTCGCGGTCCGCGATGGTCTCGCGAAGAAGCTTCCGCTATTCAGCGGCTCTATTGGAAGTTTTTATATTGCGTTCGAAAAATATTTGGTTCGCCAAAGCGACCAGGTAGTGGTGATCTCGGAGGGCTTCCGGGATTTGCTCGACCATTGGGGCGTTCGGCCGGAACGGGTCGACACGCTGCCACTTTGGGCTCCCCTTGAGGATATTCCGCTGCGGGATAAGGATAATCCCTGGTCAAGGAAGCATGGCCTCACCTCTACCATAAACGTCGTTTATTCGGGAACGCTCGGTTTGAAGCACAATCCCCAGCACCTTGTAACGCTGGCGCGACGGATCGCACCGCGCAGCGACACGCGCCTGCTTGTTATTTCCGAGGGCCTCGGTGCCGATTTCCTCAAAGAGCAAAAGGAGCAGCTTAACTTGGTTAACCTCGAGATCATGCCGTATCAGCCGTTTTCGGACCTGCCGGATGTCCTCGGCAGCGCCGACATTCTGCTGGTCCTGCTCGAGCCAGAGGCGGGAATCTTCTCGGTGCCGGGAAAGGTCCTCAGCCACCTTTGCGCTGGACGGCCCCAAGTGGGGCTGATCCCGCGCGAAAACCGAGCCAGCCGGGTCATCAATGAAAGCTGCGGCGGTATCGCCATCGATTCCCGCTGCCCCGACGACTTTATTGACGGTGTCGTCCGTCTGATCGAATCGCCGAAGAAACGCGCCATCCTCGGCCGCAACGCCCGGGCGTATGCAGAACGCGAGTTCGACATCACCCGTATTGCCGAGGTCTTTGAGCGAATAATCACCAAACCTTTGCGGGCCGCCGCGCCTGCTTCAAAGGCGTGATACCTCGGATGCCGTTTTGGTCTGGAAAATCCGTTCTTGTGACCGGCGGCGCCGGGTTCATCGGGTCACATCTGACCCCCGCGCTACTAGCAGCCGGCGCCCGCGTCACCGTCGTCGATAGTCTGGAGCGGGGCACCAAGGAGGCTCTCAGGGCCGTCTGGGGAGAGATTACCTTCGACAAAGCCGACCTTCGGGATCAACACGTCGCCATTCGGGTCTGCGCCGGTAAGGATGTCGTCTTCCACCTCGCCTCGAAAGTGGGGGGGATCGGGTACTACACGCAAAGGCCGTTCGAGGTCATTGAAGCCAACCTGCAAATGGACGGAAATATGCTGGGCGCGGTGCTCGCATGCGCGGTCCCATTTTATTTTTATGCCAGCAGCGCCCACGTCTATCCCATCGATCTCCAGCGCGACGCCGAGGCGCCGCCCATCCGCGAGGACCAGGTACTGCCGGCCCACCCGGAGCTTTCTTACGGATGGGCTAAACTGATAGGCGAAAAGCGAATCGAATACGCTCTGGCGGAGGGGAAACCGCTGCGAGCATCCGTCGCTCGTATTATCGGGGCCTACGGCCCGAACCAGGATTTCGATTTGGCCACCGGTTCGGCGATTCCGGTCTTCATCCGTCGGGCGATCGAGTACCCACGCCTGGCCCCATTTCGCGTGCTGGGCACCGGGAACGAGACGCGATCGTACTGCTTTGTTAGAGATATCGTGGCCGGCATCATGACATCGACGGAACGGCTCGCTGATCAGTCTTGCATTGGCCCATTCAATTTAGGCGCCGAAGGGCGGATCTCGATTGGCGAACTCGCCCGAACCATCATCGAAATTTCAAATAAAGAAATCACCATGGAGTTCGACAGCAGCCATCCTACTCTGATCTGGGGTCAGGCATTGAATTGCTCGCTAGCGTCATATCTGCTTGATGGCTGGCGCCCCGCTGTCGGTTTGCGCGAGGGACTCCAGCTATGTTACCGCGACATTGAGCGCCGACTCGCGACGCAACCGTCTTGCTGATATGATACCAAAAAGCAGCGGCAGCACCCCGCGATCGAACGGTGACCGCTACGTCAACGATGGCGGATCGAGCACAACCGAATCTTGGTTCGCGCGTTCCATAGCCGACTGTCGCTGCCAATTTGCCACAGGTGAAGTTTGGAATATCGGCCTGGGCCTCAAGGTGCCGAGGACAACCATGATTGTTAGCCATGACGGGTCGAACAAATTATTGCCGGTGAACAGATAGTGAAAAACCGTTCCGACAATCACGGGCGCTGGACACCACGATCGTTGGAAACAGGTGCCTAAAAAGCACGCAAGGACAAAAGTGCCTATGAGCCCGTATTCGTAAACCATATTGAACCAAGTGCTGCCGCCCTCTGCGCCATAAAGTTCGCGAGACACGAAGCCATGGCCTAGCGCATTGCCGAACAATACGCCCGAGAGTGACGCAGTGTTGAAATATTCCGCGACCATCCAAAAGGGCCTGACGAACCGGCCGAAACCGCTTGCAGAAGTGTTCTGAAATTCGCCAAACCGCTCGGTAAAGGCGGATAAATGGATGATGCCCGTCGTAAACAGCCCGGCGGCAAAAAAGCAGACTAGCAACACCGGCAACTGAACCCTCCGAGTGACGAGAAAAGCTACCGGAAAAGATACGAGCAGAATCGCGACTCCGGTTCCACTATAAGCCACAAGAAAGCCGGTCGAGAGTACGATGAGATACCACGGACGGCGAAATTCTATAATCTCGATGAGGATTGCAACAGCTGTGATTTGCGACAGGGTTGATGCTTCGTCCAAAAAGATCCCATTGCTTTTAACTAATCGTCCCGTAGCACCTATGATGCCCATTGTGTTTGATGACGGCTTGTACGGCAAGAGTGCATCAGGGAAGATCCCAAAAAACATTAGCAGCTTATGGGGATCCACTACGAATTGTGCTGGGATTTGCAGTATTGCTAAACAAGAGATAATAAATATGAGACACTGGAAACTTTTTAGTGTTCGTTTGTATTGAGACTGAGACGAAGGTACAATAAGCGTGAAGAAAAAATACAATAGTAAAAATTGGCCAATAGACGTTGCCTTGCTGTTGTCGAAGTGCAATAAAAAAGTGAAAACAGAAGACAACAAAAGAAGGAGAAACCACGACAGTCGATCGTATTGGATCAATAATCTATTCGCGGCAAACTGGTAGCCGAAAATTAACGCAACCGGAAGAAAAGACAGCGACACTGCCTTACCACCTGGAAACGGTAAGCTAAAACGCTGCATAAATAGTGCAGAAGCGAGCAGAGCGGTATCGGTTCGCGATGACCATCTCTCAGAAGCAGATGTGACGCGACTGGATACTGAGGGTGCGTCCGCGGCGAAACCATTGGCCTCACTAGATTGAATGGTGGTGGTCATGACCCTATCGTGTCATTTTATCCCAACGAGGAAACTTCATGCAGTCCCGCTTCTTCGCTCTGAACCGATGGGCAGGGGTCGAGCGTCAAGGCTAACCATTCCACTCTACGTCCCGACAGCATGCCTAGCGATTCTGCCCATTTCGGGCAGCCGCGAGGACCTCGCGTCGATGATGGCGTCGACCGACATCGAGCACGGCTGTCACCGGTTCGCCGAGCACGTCACAACGGCAAAGGGCGAGCCTCAGGCCCAGAACCTATCATGAAGCTGTCCTGCCTGGACAGGGTTTTCGTCGATAACGTGGTCAATATGTGATCTGTGTTGTTATTATATTATTGATGTTCACGATTTCCAAGTGAAACACTCGGGACTTGTACGACGGCGACGAGCGAAGCGAGGTTTAGCGGTAACGGACCGTCGTGCGCCTTTGGGGGATCACCCGATACGAGCAGTCGGAACCTGGCCGGCCGCGATGAAAACAAAATCGGATGGCAATGATTCCGCTAAGGGATCCTCAGACAAGCTGCCGTGGTCGTTCTTTTCGACCCGGCTCAGCGAGGCTTCCAACAGCCTCATCGGCTATGAGAATCTGTCGAGTACCGCCGCCGACGGGTTCGCCTCCCGTCCTACCCGCTGCCGGTCGAGCATGAGGAGCTGATGGTTGATCGCCTCAACACGCCATCGTCCCGTAATTGTCATTGCCGGAGTGATGCTCCCCAGATTCGCCGTTTGGAAATTCCCCAGGTGTGAACCCGCCTTCCCGGGCACGCTCCGGGAAGGCGGATAACGCGCCGTTCGATGATCCCTCCCGAGGGCGGGAGGGGGAGGCGGTGATCCAGCTGGGGAGCTCGTCACGATCTTGGATCCTCATCGGCAGGGGCTGGGCGTCTCGGCGATCGCGCGCCGGGTCGGCATCGATCGCAAGACAGTGCGCAAATCGAGCGCGGCTTGGAGCCGCCGGTCTATGGCCCACGCAAGCCGCGGCCACGGGCGGCTTGAACCGTTCGAGGCTTATCTGCGCCAGCGGGTCGTCGCCTATCCGAGCCTGACCGGCAGCCGGCTGCCGCGCGAGATCCGCGAGCAAGGCTATGACGGCGGCTACACCGCGGTAACCGACTTTCTGCGCGAGGTGCGGCCGCGGCTTGTACCGCCGTTCGAAGTGCGCTTCGAGACCTCACCAGGCATCAGGTTGATTTTGCGCAGTTCGAGGTCGTCTTCGCCGACGAGCCAGGCGTGGTTCGCAAAATCTGGTTGTTCTCGCTGGTGCTTGGCTACAGCCGGCTGATCTGGGAACGCTTTGTCGCGCACCAGGATCTGCAAAGCGTCCTGCGCTGCCATATGGCCGCCTTCACTGCCTTGGGCGGGGTGCCACGCGAGATCCTGTACGATCGGATGAAGACCGCGGTGATCGGTGAGGATGCCGAGGCGCACATCATCTACAACCGTGCGCTGATCGAGTTTGCCGGTCATTACCGGTTTCACCCGAGAGCCTGCCGGCC
>Ga0310914_10002675_pt1 | contig 12111 bp, 10 predicted proteins | sample GREbulkMGAN108_FD_203450 | JGI IMG/M metagenome (GOLD analysis project Ga0310914, IMG submission 203450) | Lab enrichment of tropical soil microbial communities from Luquillo Experimental Forest, Puerto Rico - GRE.bulkMG.AN108 | ecosystem: Environmental > Terrestrial > Soil > Tropical forest >...
CTGGCCGCGCATGATTCCGTCCCGGACGATGGGCGTACTGATGATCCCGGGGCACAGAGCGATGACGCGAATGCCTCGCGGGCGCAGCTCGGCGTCGAGTGACTCGCTCATCCCCACCACGCCGAACTTGGAGGCACAGTACGGAGCCATTTTCGCGATCGGGAAGAGCCCGGCCATGGACGCGGTGTTGACGATCGTTGCCGGGTGCCCCTGCTCGAGCATCCGCGGCACGAACGCCTGCACGCCGTAGGCGACGCCTAGCAGGTTCACCCCGATCACCCGCTGCCAATCCTCGACAGTGGTCTGTTCGATGTCACCGCCATGGCCGATGCCGGCGTTGTTGTGCAGAATATCGACGCGTCCCCCGTCATCGAAGACCGCCTTGGCCAGCGCCTCGACCTCTTCCGGCAGGGTCACGTCAATCGCGTGATCGACTGCGCCGCCACCGATCTCGCGGGCAACCGCTGCGGCTGCGTCACCGTTGATGTCTGCGACATGGACCTTGGCGCCGTGCCGGGCGAGCAGCCGCGCGGTCGATGCGCCGATCCCCGATCCGGCGCCGGTCACGATCGCGGTCTTTCCCGTGAGGTTGATGTTCTTTGCCACGGTGATCTCCTCTACGCGGTGGCGCGCGATTCGATTCGAATCACGTTGCAGCTCTTGGTGATCGGAAGGTTACGGCGTTGACGCGGGGTGAAATTTCGGCTTTGAGGGAACCGAGGGAACCCCGAACGTGTGCTGGGGACAGTACGCCTGGATGGCAGCTCCGGTGAAGTAGGCAGCTTCGTTCGTTGGCCAGTTGGTGGCGGCGGTGACTTTGGCGATCACATCCGCGTTGCTGGCGTTGGGGTTGTCGTTGAGGGTGCCGCAGACGACGGTTTTCGCGACCTGGATCGCTCTGTCGGGTGCGCCGTAATTGATCCCGGAGCTTTGAAGGTTGGCTACGAACGCGTCGTCGGTGGCGTCCGCATAAGCCGGCGCTGCCAACCCTATGGCGAGGACCATCAGCGCTATGGCTCTTACCACCATGACACCCTCCTAGTGCATGCCGGCCCGGGTTCGCGCGGCGCGGGCCCGATACCTCAACTCTTTTCTAGACTCCTTTGTAGATCATTCACCGACTCGCCGACTCCTCGGAACTGAAATATCAAGCATCAGCCGACGTCGTTCACTAAACGGAGCCCTGTCAGGATTGAACTGGTGAACCGATCCTGGTGAGTAAGTCGAAGTGGCGCTGACCTGGGGAATGAAATGGCCGGTGACTCCATGGGATTCCGCCAGTTTGCGTCATGCCGACCTCAAGACCTAAGTCCGACCGTCGCGCCCGCGTGGCGGTTGGCCCAGTCGAGCGCATAGTCGGCCACCCCTTCCCAGCCGGGGGCGCCGGCCGTGAAGTGTGGGCGTCCCGCGAACTCCTTGTAGTCCACGATGGCCTTCGATTTGCCGAGCCGCTTTGCGGCCTCCCTGCTCACCGAGGCCGGCACCGTGTGGTCCCGACCGTTGCCCAGCACGAGCAGCGGCGGGCGGTCGTCCATGTGGAAGTCGACCTTGGTGACCGCGCGCGGATTGAAGTTGGCTAACCCCGCCTGAAAGAGGACCCGGCCGGGACCGGGAACGTAGTAGCGCTCGTAGGCGGCCTCGGCGTCCGCGTCGTTCATTGTGTTCGTGAACCTGAAGCGGAACTGCTTGGCCGTCAACGGAACGGTCTTCTTCCTGTTTGCCGGGTTGCGCAGCGCCGGCCAGACGGTGCGAATCTGCGCCGGCGGCAGGCGCAGTACGCCCTTCACCTGCGCAGGCGAGATCGCGACCCCGGCCGCACCGAGGCCGCGGTCGAGCAGCAATTCGGTGATCAGGCCGCCGAAGGAGTGCCCCATGATCACCGGCGGGGTGTCGAGGCCCCGGATGATGGAGTCGTAGTGGTCGACGACCTCGGTGACGCCCAGGCCGTTCATGACGGACGGGTCGCGACGGAGGGCCTCGACCTCGCGCTCCATGCCGGGCCAGGCCGGCGCGAGGACCTCGCGGCCGCGCTGCTCGAAACGCGCCTTCCAGCCCTCCCAGCTGCGCGGGGTGAGCCAGAGGCCGTGGACAAGGACGATGGGCGAATTCATGCTTGGATTCCTTTCGACTGTTGTGTTCACGTGGTGTGCGACCCTGAGTTGCCGGCGATTGGAAGTGCGGACACTGATCCCGATCCAGATCGCATTGGATGAGAATCGCGCGTCGAAGCGCCGCCTCGCACCCTTGACGGCGCGTGGTCGGTACCCCGGTGTGCGTAGTTTCGAAGCCCTGAGTGAGGCCAACCCCGGCATCCTTCTCGGCGGTGAGCAGGTTCGTGGTGGCGGTGCGGAAGAACTCGATCGCCGTGTTATCGAAGATCGGCGAGTTCGACACGTCGACGACCACTGAGGCGCCGACGAAAACCTCCGGCAGACCCTCGCCCGTGAGGGAGTGCCGCGGCGAATCAGGGCGGGCACGATCCTGAGAGAACCGGTAAGGTCTCCACTGCAAACAGACGTGGTGGGGCCTATGTCGATTCAACCTGGGGGGCAACGTCTCCGCGGTCGCGACAGCGAATGCGAGACGCTCCGGGCGCTGATATCGACTGTTCGATCAGGTAGCAGCCAGGTGCTGGTGCTGCGTGGAGAGGCCGGTGTCGGCAAGACCGCATTGCTGGAGTACGTGTCAGAGCTGGCGTCAGGGTTCCACGGTGTCGAGGTGGCGGGAGTGCAGTCCGAAATGGAGCTCGCTTTCGCCGGGCTCCAGCAGCTGTGCGCACCGCTGCTCCACCACCTGGATGAGTTGCCGGAACCTCAGCGTGAGGCGCTAAACGTCGCCTTCGGTCGTGGCGCCGGAGCGACTCCGGACCGATTTCTCGTCGGATTGGCCGTGCTCAGCCTGATCGCGGCCGCCGCCAACGATCAACCTTTGCTCTGCGTCATCGACGACGCGCAATGGCTCGACCAGGTTTCGCTTCAGACCGTGGCCTTCGTCGCGCGCCGGTTGTTGGCCGAGCCCGTCGCCGTCGTGTTCACGGCACGCGATGCGGGCGCAGCGGCGCTGGCAGGACTACCCGAGCTGGTGATCCGGGGCCTGCGAGACGGCGACGCTCGCGAACTGCTGGAATCGGTGATGGTTGGGGGCATCGACCCGCGGGTGCGTGACCGCATCGTCGCCGAGACCCGCGGCATTCCCCTGGCCATCCTCGAGGTGCCGCGAAGCGTCTCTGCGATCGAATTGGCCGGCGGATTCTGGATCTCGGGTAAGCGCTCGTCGACCGCGGCGATCGAGGACGGCTTCGTCAGCCGGATCCGGTCCCTGCCAGAGCCGACCCAGCGACTCCTGTTGCTCGCCGCGGCCGAGCCGGTGGGCGATGCCACGCTGTTTCTGCGTGCGGCAGCCCAGCTCGCCATCCCGGTCGACGCACTGGCACCGGCCGAAGCCGCGGGAATGATCGAATTCGGTCCGCGGATGCACTTTCACCACCCATTGATGCGCTCAGCCGCCTACCGCGCGGCCGATCTGACCGACCGCAGGGCCGTTCATCGGGCGTTGGCCGACGCGACCGATCCGGAGTCGGACCCTGACCGCAGGGCATGGCACGCCGCCAATGCGGCAGCAGGGCCTGACGATGCGGTGGCCGCCGAGCTGGAAAGCTCAGCCGGCCGCGCCCAGAGCCGCGGCGGTATAGCCGCCGCGGCCGCATTCCTTGAGCGCGCAACCACTTTGACCACGGATCCCACCCACCGTGGCGCCCGGGCGCTCGCTGCTGCCCAGGCTAAACGGGACGCCGCAGCGCCGTCGGCGGCATACGAGCTCCTCGCAATCGCTGAACTCGCACCACTTTCCGACCTTCAATGCGCCCAGGTTGTCCGATTGCGAGCCCAGATGGATTTCGTCCGCAGCCGCGGAGGGGACAGTAGTGCGCCACGGGTGAGTGCTACCGCGCGGCAACTCCTCGACTCCGCCAAACGACTGGAAGGCCTCGACAACCACGCCGCCATTGAGGCGTATGCAGAGACGATCGCAGCCATGCTCTACGCAGGGCGACTCGGCGAACCTGGCGCGCTCGAGGATGCGGCCAAAGCCGCTCGCTCCGCACTCAGCCGGTTAGTGGAAGCGCCACGGACAGTCGACTTGATGCTGAAAGGCATGGCGGAAAGGCTTCTCCACGGCGCGACTGCGGGCGCCGCGCCGCTTCGCGTCGCGCTCGACGCGATGTGCGAATTGGCGGAAAGGAACGATCCGCAAGTTCGGCGCTGGATGGTGCCCGCGTTCCCCATCCTGCAGGAATCCGCGGCGCATGAGCTTTGGGACGAAGGGGCCGTCGAGCTGTTGTCCACCGCCGCGGTGCGCCAGGCACGCGCCGCCGGTGCACTGGACGTGCTTCCCCGGGCGCTCGTGTACCGGGCCGGCGTCCACCTGCTTGCTGGCGAATTCACAACGGCGGCAACGCTTATCGAAGAGGCGAACGGGATCTCCGCGTCGACCGACCACTTCACGCCAGTCAGGTATCATTCGCTGCTGCTGACCGCCTGGCGCGGTGATTCCAGCGAGGCGGTCAAGCTGATCGACGCGGCAGCTGCCGACGGCATCTCACGAGGTGAAGGCCGCATCCAGGGCCTCACCGGGTACGCAGCCGCGGTTCTGTACAACGGGTTGGGTCGATATGAACAGGCTCTCGAGGCCGCCCGCGAGGCCTGCCAATACGAGGATCTGGGCTTCCATGGGTGGTGTCTGTTCGAACTGATCGAAGCCGCGGCGCGCGCCGGTGACGGCGAAACCGCCGCATCGGCGCTGGGGAGGTTCGAGGAAACCGACGGCGCGGCCGAAACGGACTGGCGCCGTGGCACTGTGGCGAATGCGCGCGCCTTGGTGGCCGACGGCGATCACGCCGACGAGCTGTACCGCGAGGCCATCGAACACTTGGGGCGCACCCGAGTGGTCGTGCACCTCGCGCGGACCCGATTGCACTACGGAGAGTGGCTGCGTCGGGCCAAGAGGCGGGTCGATGCGCGCGGTCAGCTCACCGAGGCCCATCAGATGTTCACCCGGATGGGCGCTCGCGGCTTCGCCGAGCGCGCCCGGCGCGAACTAGTCGCCACCGGCGAAAAGGTGCGTGCAAAGCACCACAGCTCTGGCGGCGATCTGACAGCCCAGGAGGCGCAGATCGCACGGCTGGCGGGAGACGGTCTGACGAACCAGGAGATCGGCGCGCAGCTGTTCATCAGCACACACACGGTTGAATGGCACCTGCGGAAGGTTTTCGTCAAGCTCGGTATCACGTCACGCAGGCAGCTCCGCACCGTGTCATGGGCGAGCTAGCTTTACGGTCAGCCGCGCCTCGATGTCGACGAGCTTGCTGTGCGCCGGAGCAGGTGCGAACTCATCCCAATTGCGGACTACGAACTTCCAAGGGTTCGCTTCCCGCCAGGCAACCGACAGGCTGAGTGCGACAGTCCCGAACGGATCCCCAAAGGAAGGCAGGCGATAGTGGACGTCTATGAGGCGGTTACGACTCGACGGGCCGTGCGTGGCTTCATCGACAAGGAGGTTCCGAGGGAGGTGCTCGAGCGGGTGCTGTCGGCCGCGGCTTGGGCGCCGTCCGGATCGAACATTCAGCCGTGGAACATCTACGTCGTGACCGGTGCACCGCTGGCCGAACTTAAGAAGCGCGCCGTTGGGCGGGTGGCCAACAGCGTTCTCTGGGACGAGCGGGAATACGTGATGTACCCGCCCGCAATGAAGTCCCCATACCGCGATCGCCGATCGGCCTTCGGCCACGAGCGCTACAGCGCGCTCGGCATCGCCCGCGAGGATTGGGAGGCGCGCCAGCGAGCCGCCATCGCCAACTGGGACTGTTTCGGTGCGCCCGCCGCCCTGTTCTGCTACATCGACCGCGACTTGGGAGTGGCCCAGTGGGCCGACCTTGGGATGTACCTGCAGAGCGTCATGCTGCTCTTGCGTGCCGAGGGGCTGCACAGCTGCCCGCAGATGGCGTGGTCGCAGGTTCACAACACCGTCGCCGAGATCGTGTCACCTCCCCACGAGCTCATGCTCTTCTGCGGCATGTCGATCGGATACGAAGACGTCACCGTCGACTACATCCGGACTGGCCGGGCACCGCTCGACGAGACGGTCACGTTTGTTCACGGTTAGCCTGGAATCCGGACCCCCGAAAGGCCGCCACCATGACCACGACAACCTGGCGCGATATTGCCGACCACCTCACGTCGCGGCAGGTCGATGAGCTAGAGCGCTGGGAGGCGTTGGGCGACGAGCCAGCCGCGCTGTTGCTGTTCGCCCGCGAGTATGCGTTGGGCAACCAAACCCGTGTGTTCGTCAGCGTCGAACAGCACATCGGTGGCGTTCGCTTGCGCGTCTGCGAGCGAGAACAGCCTGACGGTTCCGCGGAGCGGTGGGTCGAACTGTCGGCTCGTGACGTGCGGCTTAGCGATGACCAGATCGACAAGCTGCGCGCGGCATTGCTCGATTCCCGAGGCTGAGGTCAGTGGTGCCGAACGCGTGGTGGGTATCACCGCGCCTGGCGCGTCTTGCCGGTGAGCTATTGGATCCAGGCTTTCGTCGCCGTCGTCGTGATCGACTGGCTGAACCGTCTGGTGAGCGCTACCGAAGCGCCTGACCAAACAGTTCACCAGGGACTACGGACTACGGACTACCAAGGGTTCGCCTCGCCTGCACAACTGCGAGTCTGATCTCGACAGCCCGCACGGGCTTTCACCAATGTGAACGCGATCGCGGCAACTGGAGGTTCGTCATGACGCAGTCGGGGCGACTTCGCGGTCGAAGCGCACCGCGTAACCCATTGCCCGGCAATGGAATTGACAGGAGTGTCCGATGTCGAAAAACTATGACCCCCAATGGGAAAACGCAATCACGGTCGTTCAAGAAGTTCAGCCGCCGTTCGTCCCCGAGGGCGCACATGCCATGACCATTGTCGTCGAATTTGCGCCGGGCAGTGGGGGCGCCCCGCCGCATCGGCACCCGCACGGCCCTGCCTTCGGCTACGTGCTGGAAGGCGAGATGCTGTTCGAGCTGGAGGGCGAGCCACCGCGAGTCGTCCGCGCGGGTGAAGCGTTCTGGGAACCCGGTGGCGACCCCATCCACTACTCCGACGCTAACAACCGTGACGACACCAAGCTCCGCTACCTCGTGACGATGCTCTGCGTTCCTGGCAAGCCGATGCTGGTTCTTGTCGATGAAGAGGAATTGGAGGCACGTAAGCACCTGCGTATACCAGCGGAATCAAACAGCCTCACATGATAGGCAGGAGGAGACAAAAATGAACTTGGACAACGCCTTACGCGCCGGTACGTCCGACGAGTTGGTTCCGTCGCGCTATGCGCTGCGGGTCGGCGACATTGACGTGTTGGTGATCAGCGATGGGGTGCTACCCATCGCGGCCAAGACGATCGCCACCAACGCCGACTCGGCCGACCTGGCGTCCTGGCTCGATGACATGTTCCTGCCGCCGGACGTGCTCGAGTGGCCGCTGAACGTGGTCGTAGTGCGTAGCGGTGCCCAGACGATACTCATCGACGCAGGCCTAGGGGTGGAGTTCCCGGACTTCCCGCGGGCCGGGCAGTTGGCCATGCGACTGGAGGCCGCCGGCATCGACGCCGCATCCGTGACCGACGTGGTGCTCACCCACATGCACATGGACCACATTGGCGGGCTGCTCGGCGAGGGGCTGGGGAGGCGGCTGCGTCCGGACCTGCGGGTCCACGTGGCCGCTGCCGAGGCCGAGTTCTGGGAGTCGCCCGACTTCTCCCACACCTCCATGCCGGCGGGCGTGCCGGACGCGCTTCGGTCGGCCGCGACGCGCTTCCTGGACGAGTACCGCAGCCGGCTGCGGCCGTTCGAGACGGATTACGAGGTGGCGCCGGGGGTGGTCGCCTGTCGCACCGGCGGACACACTCCCGGGCACAGCGTGGTCCGCCTGGACTCCTGCGACGACCGGCTGACGTTTGCCGGCGACGCGGTGTTCCAGGTCGCGTTCGACCGCCCCGACTGGTTCAACGGCTTCGAACACGACCCGGAGGAGGCTGCCCGCGTCCGGGTCGGTCTCTTGCGGGAGCTTGCGGCGAGCCGCGAGGCGCTGGTGGCCACTCACCTGCCGTTCCCGTCCATCTGCCACGTGGCGGTCGCCGGCAACGCCTTTCGTGGCGTACCGGCCGTCTGGGATTACTGACTTGCGTAAACGAGTGAGCCCCTGAATGTAATTCGTTGAGATTGCCTCGGTTTGTGCTCAGGTGTGCCCAAAAAAGTGCCCAGTCAGCGACGGCGCCTTTTATGGCAGTGGCATCTCCGAGAATTTCAGTGTCCTGCACTTTGACCACCGTCCACGTGCAGGATCGCGCCGGTCACGAACGGGGCGTTCTCCAGGTAGACGACCGCGTCGACGACGTCGTCGATCTCGCCAAGACGGCCGACCGGGTGGAGCAGGGCCAGCATGTCGTACGAGGACGGATCGTGCATCGGTGTGCGGATGACGCCGAGCGCGACGGCGTTGGATCGAATCCCTCGAGACGCGTACTCGACCGCGAGCGCCTTGGTCACCGCGTTGAGCCCACCCTTCGTCGGCGAGGCCAACGCGGAGGGCACCTGGGAGTTGGCATGGTCGACCAAGCTGGTCGAGATGTTCACCACGTGACCGCCGCCATCCCGGGACAGCATCGGGGCCACCGCGGCGCGCGAGACCTCGAAGAAACCGCGAAGGTTCACTCCGGTGACGGCGTCGTAGTCCTCGTCGGTGTAGTCGGTGAAACTCTGGGTATGAAGATTCCGGCGTTGTTGACCACGGTGTCGACCCGGCCGAACCGCTCCATGGCCGCTTCGATGATGCGCTGGCCGACGTCCTCTTCCGGTGCTGGGGTGTCAAAGCTGTCACCTTCGTTGCTGCCAGCGATTTCTGACGGTAAGAACCCGCGCGCGATGGCGTCCACTACCTGTCCACTAAATGGACACGACCGAAGTTCATTTGCTCTCTGCCGCGATCGCAAGCGGTGCCCGATGGGCAATCAACTCACCGCGTCAGACGAATGCGTGGGATATTCACCGAAGCGATCGGAGCGGTCCAAGATGAGTATGGACGCGGTCTGGCAATCGGCGCGCCTGCCAGTTTGCCCTGTTTCTTCGACCGTCAACTAGTATGCCGACGCATACCAACACCGCGAATACGCGACAGCCCAAGATGGCACCGGCAAGGGCCCCGCCACAACGGTCTGCACGGCCAGAAGGAAGGCTCGGACAATGCCGCTAGTTGAGGGTGAGGTCTTTGCCGGATACACGATCCTGCGCCCGCTGGGCGCCGGCGGTATGGGCGAGGTGTACCTCGTCCAACACCCGCGGTTGCCGCGGCGTGAAGCTCTGAAGGTGCTGCCAGGGGAGCTGACGAGTGACCACGAGTACCGGGAGCGGTTCGATCGCGAAGCCGCTATCGTCGCGGCCCTTTGGCACCCAAACATCGTGGCGCTGCATGATCGTGGCGAGTTCGAAGGGCAACTGTGGATCTCCATGGATTTCGTCGACGGCACGGATGCCGCGCGCCTCCTGCGGGACCAGCCCAATGGCCTGCCGCCCGACGAAGTCGTACGGATTGTCACATGTGTCGCTGACGCGCTGGATTATGCACACGACAATCACATGTCGCATCGGGACGTCAAGCCGTCCAACATCTTGATCGCACAATCGAATACCGGAACGCGCGCGCTCCTGGCCGACTTCGGCATCGCCCGCCGCGAAGACGACCCAGGCAACCTGACCGCCACCAACATGACCGTGGGCACCGTTTTGTATGCGGCGCCGGAGCAGCTCTTGGGCGAGCCGCTTGACGGCCGAGCCGACCAATATGCGTTAGCGGCCACCGCTTTTCATTTGTTGACCGGCTCACCTCCGTTTCAACATTCCAATCCCAACGTGGTCATCAGCAGTCACCTTTCCAAGCCGCCGCCGGCGATCGACGATCTCGCGCCGGAACTGTCTGCGCTCGGACCGGTGTTCGCCAAAGCACTCGCCAAACGCCGCGAAGAGCGCTTCGACCGCTGCCTTGATTTCGCTCACGCACTCGAACATGAACTCGAAGCCGTCGCTCGGGATTTTGGTGTGGGGGAGGCGACGGAGTCGGCGCTCGTGGTCCGGCCCCGGCATCGGCGTCGGAAACGGAAAGTACGGTGGCCCATCGTTGTGCCCGCGATCCTCGCCGTGCTGATCATCGCCGTTGCGGCTGTCATGCTCACCGGTGTATTGCATCACCGGCAGTCTTCCGCGGCCGCGCCAATGGGAGCCGTCCCGTCGATCGCAGCGACGGTGCCCGCAGACATCAGGGCGACAGGCCACCTAACGATCGCCGTAGCTTTGCCCTTCACACCAAACGAATTCAAGAATTCAAACGGACAAATCGTCGGCTTCGATGTCGACCTCATGAATGCGATAGCAAAGACCCTGGCGCTGGTCCCGGACTATCGCGAGATGCCGTTCGAAAGCATCCTTCCGGCGCTGCGGGCACACCAAGTCGACCTCGGGATGTCGTCGATTACCGACACCAAGGCTCGCGAGTCGATGGTCGACTTCGTCACTTACTTCAACAAAGGCACGCTGTGGGCGCAGCGGCCCGGTCCGCCGATAGGTCCCCATGCCGCGTGCGGCCGCAAAGTCGCAACGCTGGCGGGTTCGGTGCACGACACCGTCGAGATACCCGCCGAGAGCGACGTCTGTGCGTCCGCGGGCCTGCCGCCGATCGAGAAGGTGCTCTTTGACCGCGAAGATGATGTCATCGCCGCAGTGATCTCCGGGAAGGCCGATGCCATGTCGGCAGATTCCCCGATTACGGGGTTTGCGATCAAGCTGAGCGCCGGCGCACTCGTGGCCGCGGGTGAGGTGTTCGACACCGAACCGTATGGCTGGCCGGTGCCCAAAGGCTCGGCAGTGGCGGAATCGCTTCGGCAGGCGCTGGTGCACCTGATGCAAACCGGCGACTACCGGACCATCGCCACCATGTGGGGAGTCGACAAGGGCATGATCGACACGCCGAAGATCAACGGCGCGATTAGATAATCCTGGGATCACGCGTACTGAAAGCGGGAGCCCGCTGTCAGGATTGAACTGACGACCGTTCGCTTACAAGGCGGCTCAGCTCATATCCGCGGGTATCCGCCGGTGTTCGCCACAGTGGCGAAAGTTCAACCTGGCCCAGGCAGAACACATCCGTCCACGTTCGCCGGTATTCGTCGGCGATGTCGCAGAGTTCACCGGGACTTGTGACAACGTTGTGACACTCGCAGACTGACTGATATGCGCGACCGCGAGACGATCGATTCAGAATTGCGGCTCATCGCTCTTGGGCGCCGATCGATCCGTGAGCAGGGCGGTCAGCCGTCGTCGTGCCAACAGGTCGACGAACTGCTCGACGAGCGCCTAGCCCACGGCGCGGGGCCGGCCGAAACCGAGGCGGTTGGAGAGGGTGAAACCGAGGTTAACGCCGATACTTGGTCGCACTGCGACAAAACCGGCGCCATCACGCCTTACGGACGCAAGGGCCCGCTGCGCCGCTTGGGCGTCCTCGCGGCGTTGCCACTATCTCTGATAGCCGTCGCCACCGCATTGGTGGTGATGTTCGCGGTCCACAAACCACAATCAGCGACGCAGCCGGCGGTAGTCCCGCCGCCCTCGAGTGCGCGACCCAACCCGGCTACACCGAAAGCACAAGATCCGCCGCTTGACATCGCCGACACGGTGTTCATCGACGTGTTGAAAAAGGAGGGCGTGCCAGTTCCCAGCCACGAATACGTGATGACCCATGGGCACGCAGTATGCGATTTCCTAACGCACCAATCCAACTTCGCAGAGGCCGTCCGCTTCGTGCAGCGATCGTCGATATGGGACAACAATCAAAGCGCCGACTTCGCAGCTGGTGCCATCGTCTCGTACTGCCCTCAGTACGAACCTGCAAGCCCGGACGAGATGCAGCCGGGCTTCCAGAATGCTCTCTCCGATCTGCAAGCGGTCCAACGTGATCTGCAAGGCATCCAAGGTGACCTGCAAGGCATCCGAGATCATTTGCCCATCCCAGGCCAGTAATCCGAGTCATCG
>Ga0310914_10002676_pt1 | contig 12111 bp, 12 predicted proteins | sample GREbulkMGAN108_FD_203450 | JGI IMG/M metagenome (GOLD analysis project Ga0310914, IMG submission 203450) | Lab enrichment of tropical soil microbial communities from Luquillo Experimental Forest, Puerto Rico - GRE.bulkMG.AN108 | ecosystem: Environmental > Terrestrial > Soil > Tropical forest >...
TGTATGGTCTCGGGGAGCCACCGTGATATTTGAACATGCTGAATCCGCATTTCCGAAAGGAAAGCTCAAGCTTCGATGTTGGCCAGGCGGTCATGTCTTCACGCAGGAAATGCGAGAAGCGGCATATCGGTTTCTTGACGAGCATCTACAGAGAGGGAACAAGCCAAACGGTATATAGCTTTGCGCTGCAAATCTTGCGACAAGGACTTCTCCACTGTATTCCGCGAAAAACTCGGCATGTGCGGTGGTTGTTGCGATGCACTCCCTTCTTCCGAGATGGGTCATTTCCAGCCGGCGCGGTCAAGGCATCTTGTTCCGACATATCCGGACCACCCCGAAAGTTGACGCAAATTCGCCGCCGTGCTGGCCCCGCGCCCGGTCGTCAGTGGTATTTGACACTTCACAACACGGGAGAGATGCCCTTCTGCGCCTCCAGATGGCCGACATAGCGCGCGAGCCTTGCCGACATGATATAGCCGTCCGTGTATTTGTCCGCGTTGCACAGCGCGGTCGCTTCCTTGATCCTGCCTTCCACGGAGCCGCGCTCGGAGGACGTCAGCTGCGCCTTCAACGGCTCGATCAGGGACGCCGCCGCGGCGACGCCATCGCGGCATTGCGCGCGTAGCTCGTTGATCATCTCCTCCGGATCGCAGGCGACGCTCGGCCCGCTCGAAAGCAGCAGGATCAGCGCGGCCTTGAGGAACAGTTTCTTGCTCATCTCAGTCATCCTGGTGGCTTGGTTGAAGGGAAAGCTTGCGTTGCGGCTCACTTGAGCCCGAGCGTGGCGGGCCCGGTCGGCTTCGACGGTCCGGTATCAGAGGAAAAAGTGACGACACGGAATGGCCTGCTCACCGTCGCCATCGTGCGCACCACCTGCCGGGATGCGACGTCGATGACGGAAACCGAGTTGTCGAGCGTGTTGGTCACCAGGAGCAGCTTGCCGTCGCCCGTGAGCGCGTGCTCGCGGGTGTCGTTGCCGGCGCCGACCGCGATCGAAGGCAGCTGGATCGGCCGGTATGGATCGGTGAGGTCGAAGACGGCGACAAAGCGCGACTCCGCAACGACGTTCGGCGGGCCGTACAGCGTGCCGATCTCGACAAACACCGTCTTGCCGTCGGGCGACGGCATTGCGTATTGCAGCGCGGCGCGTTCGTGCGGCGTGCCTGCAATCGGGGTACGGCAGCCGGGCTCGCCGTAGAACACCGGCACCTGCGCGGCAACCTTCTCGGCCACTGCATCGATGACGGCGAGCTGCCCGACCTGGCAAAGCGATCCATCCGCTTTCTGATACACCTCGCGCGGGCCGCGCTGCGGCACCACCATGAAGCGTCCGCCGGGCACGTCCTTGACGGAGGCGCCGCCGCTGCCCGCGGTCTGGATGAGCTTGACGGTCGGGACCTCGGCATCGACATCGAAGATTGCGATCTGGCCGGTTCCGGTCAGGAAATGATAGACCTTGCCGGTGGCGCCGGAGGTGCCGGCCCCATGCGGCGAGAGCATCACGCCGGCCTTGCCGGTCGCGTCGCAGGTCTTGAGCGGGGTCGAGCCGTCATAGCCGAGATCGGCGCTCGCAAAGGTCTTGACCAGCTTGATGTCGGCCGGGTTCGCGTAGTCGAGGACGGAAACCACATCCGAGCAGTCGGCGATGCTGGAAGCCGCCAGCCGCGGCCGCTTCATGGAGAAGCCCACCTTGTGATGGCCGAGGCCGAGCCGCACTTCGCCCACCGGCTTGAGGAAGGTGGGGCTCGACGGGACCGCATCGATCAGCAGCAAGGTCGAATCCGCGGGGCGCTCGCCTCTGGGCGTCCTGCGCTCGTTGCCGTCGTTGAGAACGACGATGTACTGGCGTCCTTCGATCACAGGGCTCAGGTAGAGGTGAACCGGACGCGTGCCGCCCAGCGACGAGGACGGCACGCGGCCAATTTCGGTGCGATGCTTGAGATCGATGAGCACGATCTCGTTGCCGGCGGTATGGCTTGACAGCGCAACCCCGCTTCCCAGCGCCATGAGATCGCTGGAGCCGCCCGCGACATCGAAGCGTACGAGCTCATCGCCGGTCGTGAGGTTGTGCAGGGCGAGCTGGTCGCGACCGGAGACGGCAATGATCCCGGATGCTTCTGCGAACGCCTCGGACCCTGCGAAAGCCGCGGTCGCGATCAGGCCGAACAGGCCGGCAAGGCGGAAAGCGCGAATGCGCATGGATGGGCTCCCGAACCGGATGCTGAATGATCGGTCACGCACCCAAATGCGTGGCCGCATGCACAACGGGCGCGCCGGGCGCGCAGGCTCAGGAGGCGATCGGGGGCGCGCGCGATGCCTGTGGCTTGTGCCGCGGCTTGGGCGATGGCGTCTCGGCTGCGAAAGCAGGACGCAACGAGCGGTCGGAAAAGATCACCAGCGCAAACGAGATGCCCGCGGGGATGACTGCCGGCGCACTATTGAGTGAGGGAAGACAATCCTCGCATTCGCTTCTGTGCTGGGGAGGTGGAGGGCTGTGGCCGCCCGCGCCGTCGGCCGAGCAGATGACTGCAAACGGATCGAAGCCGAAATGGCCCGCGGGCATGATGCCCGAGAGCAGCGCCTGCAGCGCAATCGCATAGACCGCAATCAGCGCCGCCGATTTCTGGACCAGCAAGGTCATGGCGCAACCATCATACCGCCGTGTCGCGCAGCGTGTCCACTTGCAGGGGCTGCACTATTCCTCGGGCTCGGTCGTAAACAGCAGCGGATAGCCTTTGCTGCGGCCGGCATCGGTCGCACGCGTTGCCTTGGTCTCGGCCACATCCCTGGTGTAGACGGCGACCACGCAGACGCCGCGCCGGTGTGCGGTGATCATGACCCGGTAGGCCTGGTCCTCGTTCATGCGGAACTCGGCCTTCAGCACCGTGACGACGAATTCCCGCGGCGTGTAGTCGTCATTGACCAGGATGACCTTGTGCAGGCGCGGCCGCTGCGTCTTCCGCTTGACCTTGACGCGCGGCTTGGTGACGATGTTGCTGTTGCTCATTACAAGCGGTCTCTGTTGCGCCCTCGCCCTCAGGAGGGCGCTTGCGCAAGCGTATGTCAAGAACGCAATCCTAACGTAGCGCCCATCTCGAAGGAATGAGAGCGCCCTGTGATTCGGGCACACCTCATTTCTCGAGACGCATCGCACCAACGGTGCGATACTCTCGCACCAACGGTGCGATACTCCTCAGCGTGAGGTCTAAGAAGCCCGCGCCCGCCCCATGCGGTAGGGCTTGAGGATCGCGTAGACCGCCTCCTGCGCGGGTGCGGCGACGCCGAGCTTGCGGCCGAGCGCGACCACCTTGCCGGCGAGCCAGTCGAGCTCCAGGCGGTTGCCGGCATCAAGATCGTTCGCCATTGAAGCCTTCATGTTCGGCGGAAAGCCCGTGACCGCGCGCTCGAGCTCCGCCGCATAGTCTGCCGGCAGCGCGACGCCGGCCGCGCGGCCGACCGCCATGGTCTCGTCCATCAGCTTGAAGAAGAAGGCCCGCATGTCCTCGTCGTCGCGGATGACGCCGAGCGGCTGGCGCGTTGACGCGGTGATGCCGGAGGTGCCCGAGAGCATCACGAACTTCTTCCAGATGTCGACCAGCATGTGGTCGGCGAGCGTGATGTCGATGCCCGCCGACTTCATCTCGTTCACGCAGGCCGCCAGCACGTCGTCGCTGCGCCCGTCGAGCCGGCCGCAGCGGATCCTGGCGACCGTGCCGGTGTGGCGGATCACGCCGGGCCGCGCGATGTTGGTGACCACGTAGGTCGCCCCGCCGATGGTGGCTTCGTCGCCGAGGATCGGGGCGAGCCGCTCGACGCTGTCGACCCCGTTCTGAAGCGTGATCACGCGGGTGCGCGCCCCGACGAGCGGGCGCGCCTGCGCGGCTGCGCTCTCGGTATCCCACAGCTTGACGGCGAACAGCGCCACGTCGACCGGCCCCACCTGTTTCGGATCATCGGCGACATTGACGTCCTTGAGGTGCAGGTCGCCCAGCGCGCTCTCGATCTTGAGGCCGTCGCGGCGGATGGCGTCGCGATGTGCGCCGCGCGCAATGAATGCCACATCGTGGCCGGCCGCGGCCATTCGGGCGCCGAAATAGCCCCCCACCGCACCGGCCGCCATGACCGCCATCCGCATGTCAAGCCTCCACTGGACGCACCGGCCGCAAACCTAGCACGACGACCCGCTTAAGGCAGCGCATAGCGCTCGTAGTCGTTGGGCGGATTGGCGTAGGCGTAATCTGCCATCCGCGTGGGCGCGATTCTGCGGGCGCAAGCTACGATCGTGACTACACCCGAAGCGGATCGATCACTTCGAGAAACGGGAATCGATGGAAATCGCTGTCGCGGGTGCAGATCCGGGTGACACCGTGCTCCCGCATCAGGATGGCCGTATGCGCGTCGTGGAGCAGATTGCCGGCGAGGTGTGGCATCTCGGAGATGAGCTCGGCGGCAACGTCAGCGTGTCGAAGGGTGGGGACGAGAACGGCAAGCCCTGGCGAGGCAAGGAGCGCGGTCACGAACTCCCAGGCTACAGTCAGACTCCACGGCCGGCGCATGACGCGCGGGTGCGTCGTCACGCGCAGAAACTCGTACAGGATCGCCCAGGTGGTGTACCAGGCATCGGGCCGCGAGCGCTGTCGCTCCAGCCAGTCCCGACAGGGGGAATGAAATTGGGAGTCGGCGTCAGCGGCGTAGACCAACACATTGGTGTCGACCGCCAGCACTACCGACCTTCCATAGCCTGATACAGGGCATCGCGGTCGGCAACATCGACGAATGCGCCGCCGCTGCGGAACTTCGGAAGAGCGGGAATTCTCCCCCGTTTTGGCTGCGCGCGAAGCAGCAGGCGCAGTGCCGTCTCGACCAGCTCGGACATTGTCCGTCCCTGGCGCGCGGCCTCGCGCCTGAGCTCCGCCATGACGGTATCATCGATATTGAGGGTCGTTTTCATATGGAAAGCCATATCATAAATATGGCTATATGGCTAGATGGCGCGACACTGGCGCGGCCAGGGCTGGCGCGGGCCGCTGACCGAAGCAGCCTTTCGCACGCGTGAGCAGGCTGGTAGCGTTCGCGCGCGATCGCCGGGTAACAGGCAGCGCGCGTTCACCAGGGGAGGCCTCTATGAGAATTTTGATCGCTGGCGTTTCGTTCGTATCGATGCTGGCCGCAGGCACGGCGTTCGCGCAGCAGGCCCCGTTCAACGAAGCGGGCGTGACCATGGGCCACTGGCACCTCGTCTCGCAGGACGTCGAGGCAAACAAGGGCATCTTCGTCGCGATGGGCGGCAAGCTGGTTACTCGCGGCACTGCCGTAGGGGTCTGGTTCCCCGGCGCGCGGGTCAACTTGAACCTGGGCGAAGAGCCGCCGGGCAAGGGCGGCTCGGTCGGGTCGGTGATCAACCACGTGGGATTCATCGTCAACAATGTCGAGGGGCAGGTGGCGAAGTGGAAGGCTGCCGGCGTCCCGTTGCTTCCCGGCAACAACAACCGGCTGGACCAGGCGTTCGTGGTGACGCCGGACGGCGTTCGCATTGAGATCCTGGAAGACAGGAACCAGGCGGTGCCGATCCAGCATGAGCATGTGCACTTCTTCGTACCGGAAGCCGAGATCCCGAAGATGCAGGCCTGGTACGCGAAGACTTTTGGCGGCAAGCCGGGCACCCGCAACAACGCACCGGTCGTGGACGTCCCCGGTGGTCAGCTCCGGTTCGCCAGGGCCGACACGCCGCAGGCGCCGACCCGAGGGCGCGTGCTCGATCACATCGGCTTCGACGTGAAGGACCTGCAGACCTTCGTCAAGAAGATCGAGGCAGAGGGCATCAGGCTCGACGAGCCGTACCGCAGGGTCCCGGGGGGCGGCGCAGCCATCACCTACATCACCGATCCATGGGGCACCCGCGTCGAGCTGGTTCAGCTCGGGATGTAACGAGCGCGCTGACCTTTGAAGGTGATGCACGGCAGCTCTGGCGGCGCATCGCATTCTGCAGCTGCCAAGCGAGATGCGCCGTTTTCACGGGCACGACTTAACGCTTTCCTTCACGCATCTTGGGGCGACTTGAAGTCAGACCTTGAGAGCGTAGGACTGGCAGCCAGCAGATGCCCGCTTGGGGCAAAGTAGCCGTGGGCTCCGCGCTTTGGCTAACGCAATCGCCTCAGAGAGCGATAGTAAGTATTTTCCCCCTGCACCGGCGCCATAGCCTGATACGATCAGCAAGCCGAGAACGAACACAAACGTGACGTTTGTCGTCGAGCTCATCAGCTGATCCCTCTCCTGGATAACCGACGTTGAACGAGAATGAGCAAGGCTGCAATGTGCGTGCCGACGATAACACACACCGCATAGCCTTGATCAGACGCTCATCCGGCAAGACCTTTGCCCGCTCAATGCACTGCACCGAACTACTTAAGTGCACTATCATCTCAGTGCACTGCGTCTGCCTGAAATTTGTCGCATTTCACGAGCGGAGCGCGCACATGAATCAAAATCAAAACAAGACTGCAACGCAGCTGTCACATACCGGCACTAGCCTTCTCTTTGCTCAATGCACAAAGGGAGGCGATGATGGGGCGTACCCTCAATAGACGACACTGGATGCTCACGACTGCGCTCGGCGGTGCCTTGGCGGCTTTGGCGTCAGGAGGCGGCGCTGCTGCCCAGGACGGAGCAAGCACAACCACTCCGATCAAGCACGTCATCATACTGATTGGCGAAAATCGCACCTTCGACAATATTTACGGGATGTATCAGCCCGGCCATGGGCAGTCCGTGTGGAACCTGCTGTCCAGGGGGATCGTCACTGCCACCGGCGGGACGAAGCTCAACACCAAAGCTCAGCAGTACCAGATCAACACCCTGACTTCGGCGACCTACTTCATTGACGCCTCCACGCAGAAAAAGACCCTGTACAAGGTCCTTCCGCAGCCAAATACCGCCTACGCGCCACAAATACCCACCACGCCGGCTGATTGGACGAGCTCGACCAATCAAATTGCGCAGGCCCCGTTCGACAAGGCCACGGTGCCGGATTCGCAACTGCCCATAATCGAGCCATCGTTGGAGCAGGAGGACCTCGGGTTGCTGCGCAAGGGAGCAACCGGGCTCCCCCATGTTTACGACCGACACCCGGGTAACGAACTACAACACGCTTGCGAACGGCTCGTTCCAGCTCACCGGACCCGCGCTGCCGTATAACAGCTTCACCGGCGACATGGTTCATCGCCTGTTCCACATGTGGCAGCAATCCGACTGCAGCACGGCCAATGTCACCCCCGCCACCCCGGACAATCCCTCGGGTTGCCTGAGCGATCTCTATCCGTTCGTCGGCGTCGCGCGTAATGACGGCTCAGGCGGCAACTCGATGGCCTTTTACAACGTGCAGAACGGCGACGCACCGGTGTTCAAGCGGCTGGCCGACGAATACACCCTTAACGACAACTACCATCAGCCGGTCATGGGCGGGACCGCGGTCCAGCACATCATGATCGGTGCGGCGGATGCCATCCCATGGGATACGTTCACTGACCCCACTACCCACACAGTATTCGCGACTCCGCCCGGGCACATCGCCGATCCCACCCCGAAATCGACAACCAACGTGGCCTTCAAGGCGGACGGGCAATGGACCAATTGCTCCGACGTGGGCCAGCCCGGGATTGCGCCCATCGTGAACTATCTGGCGAGCCTGCCGTGGCACCCCGCGGCCAACTGCGACTCGGGCCGCTACTACATGATCAATAATCTCAGCCCTGGCACCAAGCCGAACGGGGTAGTCGATGCAGCCGCCATCGAGACGGGCGGCAAAGTGCCGCCGTCGAGCCTGCGCACGATCGGCGACGCCCTCAACGAGAAGGGGATCTCCTGGGCCTATTACGGGGGCGGCTTCAACGCAGCCGTTAGCGTTGCCAACGGCTCCACCACTCCGCTCGACATATTGCGGGCGACCAACTATTGCGACATCTGCAATGTGTTCTCCTACACCCAATCGATCATGGGCAACCCGGCCCAGCGAGCAGCGCATATCAAGGATGCTACCGATTTCTTCAGCGCGCTCGACCAGGGCAAGCTGCCGGCGGTTGCCTACGTGAAGCCGGATAGTATCGTCGACGGCCATCCCGCGAGCTCTACGCTCGACCTGTTCGAGGCAATGGTCGAGAACATTGTCGGCAAGGTCCAGGCCCATCACGACCTGTTCAATGAGACGGCGATCTTCGTTACTTTCGACGAAGGCGGCGGCTACTGGGACTCAGGTTTCATACAGCCGCTCGACTTCTTCGGGGACGGCCCGCGCATTCCCATGCTCGTGATCTCGCCCTACTCGCGCGGCGGCAACATCGTTCACAGCTATAATGACCATGCGTCGGTGGTGAAGTTCATCGAGCGCAACTGGAACTTGGGCAAGCTGACAGCGCGCAGTCGCGACCACCTTCCCAATCCGCAAATGGATCCCCAACATCCTTACGTACCGAAGAACATGCCGGCCGTCGGTGACTTGTTTGACATGTTCGACTTCTCCCAGAACGACCAAGGCCAAGGGAATCAGGGGAATCAAGGAAATCAAGGGAGCCAAGGGAATCAATAGCTCATTCCCGCCTCGCGGGCCTGGCTTCAACGAATGGCCCGCCGGTCTACCACGTTTCGTGTTGCGTCAGAGCGTCGTTGCATAAACTTGAAGTGAACTCGTGACATGGTGATCACTGCGCGCCCGTGCCATTGGCAAGCATCGTGATCACCATTTCCAGTGCCGTTCCAGTCGCGACAAGAACTGTTATAGGAGTACACGATCTAGGGTGGGCAAATTTGCCCACCTCAGCAGGCTTCTCGGCAGATCCCACCCCCAGGAGGCCTGTGAGTCATGTTTGCGCCGATGTTACGCGCGGTCGTGCGGGGGCGGTGGCACGACATGCCGCGCCGATTACTGCAAATGTCTGCAATGGCAGGAATTCTCTGCTCATTGCCCCATTGTTCGGGCTCAGACAGCCAAAAATTGCTACGCTCAACTGCCCCATCCGATCCCATCGCCTCAGTTCGCAGCGCCGACCTGCGGGCGCATTTTCCGGCCGCAGTCGACCGGCCAGTCGACAGCTCACCCTCGCAGCCGCTTCTGTTTCCAGGCTCCGCGGTTGAGCCGGTTCGGCCGCGCCCACCCCCTTCCGGCTTCAGAGCGGCTTCCGCGGATTCAAACACAATCGCCGGCGGCGGGGGCGTAGAGCTCAATTTTGACGGCGCCGACATTCAGACGGTTGCCAAGTCAGTGTTGGGCGACACGCTTGGAGCTGACTTTGTTGTCGACCCGAGGGTGCAGGGCAGCGTGACCCTGGCTTCCACCGGCCCGATTTCCCGCAGCGATGTGCTGCCGGTCTTCGAAAGCGCCTTGCGCATGTCGAACGTGGCGGTCGTGCGCGAAGGGACTCTGCTGAAAATTGTCCCGATTGCCGAGGCGACCGGAACCGGAGCCGTGAACGTCGGTGCCGGACAACCGGGATTTGGTGTCTCGGTGGTGCCGGTGCGCTACACCTCGGCCGCCACGGTCGCCAAGACGGCGGAAAATTTCCTCGCGCGGCCGGGCGCGATCAAGGCCGATCAGGCAAGAAATCTCCTCCTGATCCAGGGCACGACGGTGGAGCGCCAGGCTGCCCTTGATGTGGTTGCGGCTTTCGACGTCGAATGGATGCGCAATCAGTCGGCCGGGGTGTTTCCCCTCAAATCGACGTCGCCCGAGACCATGATCCGGGAGCTCGAGCGAGTCTTTGAGTCCGGCGAGGGCGGTCAAGGCCAGGGAATGGTTCGATTCCAGCCGATCCAGCGCATGAATGCCGTGCTGGTGGTCACCAGGAATCCCAAATATCTGGAACGCGCGACGGCGTGGGTGGAGCGGCTCGACCGCGCCGACACGAGCGGTACAACCGTTCGTGTGTATCGCCTCAAGTATGGCAGCGCCCCCCAGGTAGCCAGGGTCCTGAACGAGATCTTCGTTGGGCAGCGGTCAGGCCCGAGCAGTGGTGACGGTGCTGCAAGCGCGATTGCACCGGGAACGAGCGCCGCCCGCTCTCGCCTGGACTCGCTCGGGTCGCCAACCAACGGCAGCGGCGGGGCTGTGCCGAGTGGCGGCACCGCGACGCCTGAAAACGGCGCCGTGGCTGGCGCCGTTTCCGCCCGTGTCCCGATTGCGGCGGCCTTCGAAAATTTCGATAAATCGGACCGCGAGGGAACGACGACATCCCCGCTCGGCGCCTCATCCGAGGGCACCGCCCGCGGGATGTTCCCAAACGTGCGCATCACGGCCGATACTGCCGACAACGCCATCGTCATCTATTCCAACCGCGAGGATTACCGGCTGATCGAACGCTCGCTGCGCGAAATCGACCGCCCGAAGCTGCAGGTCGCAATTGATGCGACGGTTGCCGAGATCGCGTTGACCGACGCGCTGCAATTCGGCGTGCAGTATTTCTTCAGCAACAACAACGGAAACTCGGTCGCATTGGGCACCGCCGCGGCCCCGCCAGCCAACGGCACCGATGCCACCGCGGCGGTGCAAGCCGCCGTTGCGCCATTCCTGCAGCAGGTCCTGCCCGGGTTCAACCTGCTGCTCGGACCCCAGGCACAGCCCAGGATCATTCTCAGCGCGCTTTCCACCTTGACCGACGTCAAGGTTCTCTCCGCGCCGTCCGTCGTCGTCCTGGACAATCAGCCCGCGCTGCTCCAGGTCGGCGATCAGATTCCGATTTCCACCGGGACTGCCACCATTCTTTCCAACGCCAACACCCCGGTGGTGAACACGATCGAGATGCGCAATACGGGTGTCATTCTCAAGGTACTGCCTCACGTCTATGCGAACGGCACCATCCAGATGGAGATCGAGCAGGAGATCTCGAACCTCGTCAATTCAAGTCAGCCGACCTTGACGCCGACCATCTCGCAGCGGCCCGTGCATTCCACCATTGCGGTGACCAGTGGCCAAACGGTGCTGCTCGGGGGTCTCATCAGCGATCAGGACCAGAAACAAAATCGGGAATTCCGGTACTGAACGACGTTCCCGTTGTCGGCGACCTTTTCGGGACCAGGTCAGGCCAAAAGCAGCGCACGGAAATCATCATGTTCATCAAGCCGCGGCTGATCCGCAACAGCCTCGATGCCCGCAGCGTTGCGGAACAGTTCCGGTCCAGCCTCGAGCTGATGCGGGAGACCCGCCCCTCCTTCGTCAGCGGTACGGCGGCCCCCGTTAATAAGATTAATAAGAAATGATGGTCGCGGTCTGTCACGAGCGCTGCGGTCGGGAGCATAGGCCGGCCGAATGGAGCTTCGACCAGCTCCAGGCGGCATTTCGAGCGTGAAAAGCGCTTTTTTGTGATCTGCATCACATCATGAACCTGCCGGCGACGTTAGTTTCGCGCCCTTCTGCGCCACATGCGGGCCTAAGCCAAGCCTGCTAGGGAGGAACCAATGCGCAAAAGTCAGTATGCCGGCAAGCCCCAAAACGTGAAGCGCTCGGTCATCATTGCGGGCCAAAGGAAGAATATCAGTCTCGAAGAGGCAATCTGGCAATCACTGAAGGAGATCGCTGATTACCAGGACATGAGCCTGCCGGCCTTGGTCGCCACCATCGATTCCGAGCGAAATCAAGGAAAATTATCATCAGCTATTCGCGTATTTGTACTCAACTTCTATCGGGAGCAATTGGACATTCAGAACCAGGGTGAGAACAGGCACAAGGCGATGGAAGCTGCGCTTCACAACACTATCCCCGAGTTGCACTAAGAAGGGGTCGCAGCGAGACCGGTAACCGGAATTCGCGCAACTGATCCTGGCATTGAAGATTTGGATCTCAATGCCAGGGTGCGGGCTGCCGATTTCACGTCTGTCAAACGGTGGATCTCCAGCAGGCGTTTGACAATCTTCCCCCTAGAGCCCCGCCCCCCTGGAGTAGCAGGCCGCGCGGAATGGCGCACGCGGATGCCGCGCCGGGCATTCGGCTGGCCGGCGTCGGCCGCAAGGCCTTCTCGCGGTATCATTATGACGCGTGCATTCCTGTGGAGAAAGTACCGTCATGCTCCATCATGATGCCACAAGAGGTTATCAATCAGGGGGAACGTTACAGCCACATCAGGGGAC
>Ga0310914_10002682_pt1 | contig 12103 bp, 8 predicted proteins | sample GREbulkMGAN108_FD_203450 | JGI IMG/M metagenome (GOLD analysis project Ga0310914, IMG submission 203450) | Lab enrichment of tropical soil microbial communities from Luquillo Experimental Forest, Puerto Rico - GRE.bulkMG.AN108 | ecosystem: Environmental > Terrestrial > Soil > Tropical forest >...
CCCAGCGCCTAAGACACGAACAGAGTGATGCGGTCGCACTTCCTCAATACAAACGCGCTGTGGAATTGGACCCGAATTTGGCTAATGCTTACATGAACCTTGCGGGGATTTACTACGACTCTGGTGAAACATCCTCGATGATGCCATACGCGACTAAGGCCTTTGCTCTCCGAGAACGCTTGAGCCAGCGATCTCGATGGTTCGACGAAGCAGTGTATTACAGCCAAACAGGGGAGTTGGACAAAGCCAAGGCGACGTATATTCAATGGCAGCAGACCTTTCCGGCGGACGTAACCCCGCATCAGAACCTTCCGTCCTGCCTAGCCACGCTTGGACAGCTTGAGCAAGCTACCATGGAAGCTCGCGAGGCGGTACGCCTGCTGCCCAACATCCCGACCTATAACAACCTTGCGGAGCAGTTGCTTTTCACGAACCGGCTGGAAGAGGCCAAAGTCGTATTTGAGGAGGCGAAAGCGCGCGGAATAGACAACTTGTTGCTGCGACAGGAGAGATACCTGCTGGCTTTTCTACAGGGCGACAATGCAGCTATGCAAGAGCAGCTCTCCTGGGCAATGGCCACACCTGAAGGCAAAGCATGGGCCCTGCTACAGCCAGGCAACATCGCGATTTATCATGGCCGCTTCCGGGTCGCGCAGAACTTGTACTCCGTAGCGCAAAGCTATTCCCATTGGTCTGCCGCGAACCCGCCTGACGAGGTACTTGTGCACACTGTGCTGGGTTATGCGGAGACGGGCAACCCTGTTCGGGCAAGGCAAGCCGCCGAGCGGGCACTCTCGACGGGGCCGAACGGCCCCCGCAAGCACCTGATTGCAGTGATTCTTGCCCGGGCAGGAGCCGTGGACGAAGCAGAAAGCATAGCCAAATCGCTCGATCAGGAATTTCCACGGAACACCTTGTTGCAGAATTTCGAGCTTCCGACAATCCGCGCAGCGATTGAACTGCACAAGGGCCAACCGGCGCGAGCTATAGAAATCTTGCAGCCGGCTTTGCGGTATGAATTTTCCACCTTCGGATATTTGAGATTGTATCCCGCATACCTGCGCGGCCTTGCCTATCTCCAGCTCGGCCAGGGACGCGAGGCCGCTGCTGAGTTTCAGAAGATGGTTGACCATCCCGGCATTCTGCAAGACCTCATTACGGCGCCGCTGTGTCACCTCCAGCTTGGCCGTGCGCAGGCAATGATGGGCGACAAGGCTGCTGCGCGCAAGTCGTACCAGGATTTCCTCACGATTTGGAAGGATGCCGATCCCGACATTCCCATCTACCAACAAGCCAAAGCGGAGTACGCACGGTTGCAGTAGCCGGCACCTCCGCAAATTTTAGAGTTGTGGGCGCCAGTCCAAATGCGGACTGTGTTGCTTCTCAATGCTCTTCGAAGATGTATTCGTGTTGCGCGTCACGGACGATCAAGGTTCGCTTCGGGCCGGAGCCGACGACGAACTCAGCGCCTGAGACGCCGGGCACGATGGTGATGAACGAAATGGTCCCATCGGGATTCTTGCGGCTGGCCATCTCGCTTTTCCACTCACCGAAATCAAAGATTGTGGCAGGGCCGGACGTGCTCACCGCGATTTCACCGAGTGAGACGTTGGAATAGTGCCGGGCGAGCTTGGCACTTTCGCTCGCGTCGGCGGGTACGATAAGCAGTTTGCGTTCGGCGGCCAGGGAGGCGAAGAAGCTCTTGGCATCGGATTCGAGGAGGGCGTCGGCTTCAGGTTTCCCATCGAAGAGGACTTCCAGCAGCTTGCGCCGGAAGCGGCTGCGAATCAGCCAGCCGGGATCACCGTTGGTAAGAATGACGGCGCCGACGTTCTGCTGCGGCAACCAGATCATGTCGCTGTGATAGCCGATGAGGTCGCCGCCGTGATGAACCACCGGTACCCCGTAGGTCGTGTTAACCATCAGCCCCATGCCGTACGAGTCGTCCTTGCCCATCCAGACCTGGGGCTCGCGACGCTCGAGCAACGGGCCTTTGGAAATGTAGGTCTTGCCGTCGGGAAGCTTGCCTTCAGCGAGTTCCATTGAGACGTATTTCGACGTGTCGCGCACGCTGCTCCAACCGCCGCCAGCCGGACGCACGGGAATTACGGCGTAATTGACCGCCATGAGTGCCTTGGCGGGTTTGCCGTCAATGTCGGGCGCATGAGCAGTGGCATGATTGCCGGCAAGAGCTGTAGCAAAGTTGAAAGTGGTCACCTTCATCTGAAGCGGATCGAAAACATAATCCTGCATGCCGCGGTCGTAACCGGCTCCAAGTTCCATGTCCGGGTGGACAATGTGGGCGGCGGTGTAGCCCGCGGCTGCAGCCATGAGATTCGAGTACTGGAAGAGCTCGCCAAACTTGGACGTGGGCTGCATGGTCCCGAGCAGAGCTATAGAGCTCTCGGGCGTCATATTTCCGTATTCGTAGATCCACTCGAGGTCCTGACGAGGCATGCCAGTGCAGGCGCAGATCAGGTTCTTCACCAAGACACTCTTGGTGGTTTCGGCGTTGCCCAGGCGAAATTCCGGGAAAAGGGTAGTGACTGGCGTGTCCCAGGTCATGCGGTGCTCGTCAACAAGCTTGGCCAGGAAAAGTGTGGTGAGCGCTTTGGTATTGGAGGCAATGATGTAGAGGGTGTCGCCGTCGGGCTTCTCGGAGGAGCCCAGCTCTTTCACGCCAAAGCCGTCGGCGAAAATAACCTTGCCGTCCTGAATGAGAGCGAGGGAGACGCCGGGCACTCCGGTAACCTTTTCGCCCTGGGTGATGAAGCGCCCGAGTTCAGCAATCCGAGCCTGGTCGAGAGTATTAGCATTTTTACCGGCAAATGATTCGCGGGTGTAGCCCTTAGGAAGTAACCGACCAAAGACGAGGGCATCCTGAGCGCCGCGTTTCTCTGCAACGGCATCCGACATATCCTCGATGACAACAGTCCAACTCGATCCTGAATAAAGCACGAGTGCATTCACTCCGCGCTTCTGGTTGGGAGAGGTCAGGTATTCATAGTTGCGACGCCGGCTCCAGCCATCACGGTCGGGCAGGTCGTGGGTGACCTTCACGGGCCACTTCGCATCCGGTGTGTAGGCGCGCCAAGCTGCCGCCAAGGCTTCCTCCGCGGTGGCGCCTTGAACGTCAACCAGAGCGATCCAGGAATCGCCTTCCGGTGCAGCAAGGATGGTTGCCGGACCCTTTACCTGGATCGACCAATCCTTCGGGGCGATAAAGGCGTTCCCCAGGACGGTGGTTTCCGGCGTGTCGGCGGAAAGGGGGCCGGACTTCTGAGCAGCGGCGGCGGTGGTGGCCGGCTGCGCCGAGGAGCTGTGGTTTTGTGCGAAGACTAGTGAGGCGGTGAAGAAGCAAAGGCAGGCGGCGAAGACTTTCTTCATAGCGTGGCAATCTTACTGCGATCTAACTTATAGGCAAGCTAATTCTTGCGGTGCTGGGGAAAGAATGTAAGACGAGCAGCAAAAGGCTTCAATGAAGCTGCCCATCGTTCTGAGCGTATGGTCGGCCATCTGGAAACCAAGTCCATGTGAGCGAGAAGTCCTATTAAAGGGTGACACCAGCACCGAGCGCGCGACTCCGTTCTATATCCGCTGCGTCACTGCAAATAACGAAGCATCAAGAGGTTGCAAGGCACTGTAGCTGTGCTGTAACCAAACTGAAGCTGGAATGCTGCGATCTTCTGCACAGGGTCCCCGGTAATTCCCCCGGTACGATCTCCATCGGCTTAGTTGCATAGAACGAGCACCGATCGCCTATCGGCGCCTCCAGCGCGTCGCTCTCGGAAGAATGCTGCAAGTAAATGGTGGGGGCAGGACGCCCGTTAGAGCCCTCCGCGAGAAAATAAATTCGCGCGCAATTTCCAGGCAATTCGCAAATAATCGGCGCAGCAATCGCGCCACGCTGAGCTAGGAGCCACGCGCGATACCTTCCCGGTAGTCTGCGACACTGGGCTGTCCCAGCGAATTTTCCTAGCCAATTTGCGGACGATTCGCAACCGATCGGCAGAGGGTTCGCGGACGATTCGGAACCAAGCAAACTCGGTGAAGGCGGGAAGGAAAGTCGCGCGAGGGGTATAGTCCGAGGGTTTTCCGAGAATTGTCCGTAACCGCGCTTCGCGACTTCACCGACGCACTGTCGGTGTTGCTCCGGCGTCGAGCCTCGACTTTTTGCAAGGCACCTTGGAAAAAATCCGCCTCCAGCGTCTTCTCTGCCAGCACCCGCTTCAAATCTCGAACTTCTTTGCGAAGCTGGCGTATGGCCGAAGTCGGGGTTCCGTCGTGCCCCGCCTCCAGCTGCCGCTGCCAGTGATAGAGCACCGTCCGATGCACTCCCAACTCCTCGGCTAGCGCTGAGACGCTCGCACAGTTCTTCATCCGCTCTAACGCCATCTGGCGGAATGCTATGGGGTATTTGTTAACTCGCTTTGGTGACATCCGCAGTTCCTTTCCCTGCGGAGTGTAGCAAGCGCGCGTGTCTCAGTTTTGGGGGTCAGTCCGTCAAGACGTGAAGAAATAGCGAAAGCCAACTTTCGCAGGCCTTTAGTGCAGCGACGTGACGCCGTGCATTTCGAGGACTTCGATGACGCCGTTGAACACGAGGCCGACCCCGATCGCAGAAACGAAGAAACCGACAATGCGAGTGACCGCATCGATCCCCATTGGACCGATCGATCGCGTCAGGCGCTGGGCATTGGCCAAGCAGACATAGGTAGCGATCATCGTCGCAACAATTGCGGACGCGAGGGCGACGAAGGAAAGCATTTCCGTCGGTGATCGCTTGATAGTCGCGGTCATACCGATGATCGTGGCGATGGCGCCGGGTCCGAACATTAGCGGCATGGCGAGTGGCACAAACGCTATATTCCTGTCGGCCGAGTCCGCGCCGGACGAAGCCGAATTTCCTGACTTTTGCGGCATGAAGAGCGAAAAGCCGATCCTCATCAAAATGAGGCCACCGACTACTCGGACCATGGCGAGTGGCACACCGAATAGCCGAAGCATGAGGGTCCCGAACAGCAGGAAGAAGAAACAGAGTAAGAGAGCGTAAACGCAGGCCTTTCTGGCGACGGCGCGATGCGTTGCGTCATCCTTACCCGCCAGCAATTGCAAGTAGACCGGAAGCACCTCAAGCGGATTGATGATCGCAAGCAGGGTCGTGAACGTCCCTGTGAAGAGTGAGAGTTCTTTTACCATCCAAATTGCCTCAGTTCAAAAATAAGTATGGCTTGTCGGAGCATTGGCAGGCCCGCACGCTCGGCGCCTTTGCTTCGCATCTGTTCCCTCGCCATCGGCGATTCGGAGTTCTCATTTTGGGGGACTTAATCCGCCTTTTCCTCCCCCTCGTCGTTGCAGTTGATTTGCAATTCTTCGGGGCGGTCGAGAATGACGTCTTCGAGAGGCCCTCCGAAATACGCCCATGCCCACTCCATGAAGGCTTCGACCTTGGCGTGTGTTGAAGCCAGCAAAGCAGCATGCACTCCGAGCCACGCCGCAAATGCGACTGGGCCTTCGAGTTCGTGGCGGTGCTTACCAACTTTCGGCGACAGCCGCGTTTCGTCCGATCATCGCCATGATGCCTTTATCTAAATAACGGAACTCGACTCTTGGTTTTCCCGACATGTCCAGCAGGATATTTTTGGCGCACCACTTACCCGTCTGTTCTGCCACAGAACCAAGCTGGGGCAATGGCCGACCATCCTCGACGGCGATATTGGCGAAGTCACCCAGGGCGTAAACGCCGGTGAACCCGGGCACAGTGAGGTCGGCTTGAACATCAATGCGTCCCCCATGCCCATTGGGAATTCCCAAGTTGCCTGATAACGACGAAGCTTTGAGCCCTCCTGCCCAGATAACGGTATGAGTTGGAATCCGGGTTCCATCCGAGAGCGTCACGTGTCCGCTCCCCGTTTCCGCGACTCTTGTACCCAGACGGATGTGCACTCCTCGCGCGGCAAGCTTCTTGGCTGCGTAAGCCTGCGCCACAGGAGAAAACGCGCTCAGGACAGCGTGGCCCGCATCGACGAGGAAAATTTGGGCCCGCTCGAAAGAAAGGTCTTTGTACGCCTTGGCACGGCCCTTTTTGTATTTCCAACCCTGCACCACGTCGGCGAAGGCGCCGGCCATCTCCGTTCCCGTCGGGCCTGCTCCAACAATAACGAAGTTCAACGCTCCCTTTTCGATCAGCGCTTGGTCCCTGTTGGCCCGATTCGACCATGGCCAGCACTCGCGAGCGCAGCCGCTCGGCATCACGAAGGGAGTAGAGCGGATAGCTGTTCTCTTCCGCTCCCGGCGTATCGAAGAAGTTTGCCTGTGAACCGGCCGCCAACACCAAATAATCGCCCTGGTAACCTTGCCCGTCTGCTGTTTGCACCGTACGCGACTTGAGGTCGACCGAGACGGCCTGTGCTAGTCGAATGTCAACATTTGGGTATTTCTTGGCCGCTACACGCAAATTGAAAGCTATGTTGCTGGGGGCGAGGAGCGCACTTGCTACCTGGTAGAGCAGCGGCTGGAATTGCTGATAGTTATTCCTGTCGAGCAACGTCACCCGGACATTCGGATTCGCTGCGAGCTTTCGAGCACAATGCAGCCCAGCGAAGCCGCCGCCCACGATCACGATTTGTTTAACGCTGTTGGGTTCTTGTTCAGCAGATGGAGTCATGCCATTAGCCCTGGCGCAGGGCGATGGAATCCTACTCCGGGCTCTACCGTTCGATCAAATGTATAAACGGTCGGGAGTGATGCAGTTTGAAACGGAGGCGATCGCTCACTGGGGATTGAGGTCGGGCCTTCCTAAATAGCGCGCATACAGCACTTAGGGCCTACCACCCGGGCCCGAACCAGGTAGGCCTTCCAACACCGCAATAGGATTGGGAGGCCCGCCGCCCGAAACCTCCCAGCGGGTTGGCGCCGCCGTTAATAGCGAACACGCCCCTATCCCGGGGACGTCGGCTTCTTTTAGGGCTGCAACATTCGCACTTTGACGTCGAATGTGAGCTTGACGCGCGATACTGAAGTTATCGCCTACCTGTTGGATTAGTACCGGAAAATGACTTGCCACCCGCAGTTCGGAGTCACTTTGACGCGTAGTCGGCTACGCGTAGAAGTGGCTGGCCCGTTAAGGCCCTCCGGAACTTCGAACGGCGCAGCCTCGGAATTGTCCGGGATCAGCCGGATGCGGCATTTCGGGCACAAGATTGCTCCGAAAACGAGGGTAGCTACCGATCCGGTGACTTCACGGGGTATCGATGCTCCAGATCGTAGAAGCGACGCGGTGGATGATCGGAATGCGCTTCTGGGCGGGGCTGTTCGCGCTGAACTCCGGCTAATGCTTGCGCCTGTATTAATGGATCTGTCGTAGTGTAGATCGCCTCATCAAGTTGCAGGCCGGCATTAGCACGTGCCACGGCAATGGCGGGATAAGCCTTGCCCAGCGAATAGGTCACACCCACATAGTCGCCGACCATACGCCCGCTCTTGGTGTTTGCCAGCCAGTCGAGGGACATGCCGCTGGCGAGCGTACCAGGTGTGCTCCAGTTCACACCTCCGTCCTGCGAAGTGACGTACGCCACTCCGAGGGAACAGGTGGTCTCCAAGCACGCTGCGGTGGGATAGAAGTGATAGACCAGAGTGAGATGAGCGGATGAGACGGCGGTCGCTGGATCGGCAGCGATGGCGGGCAGGAAATGATCGACCGTACTACCGACAGAATCGATGGGAATTCGCACGGGTGCTGTCCAACTCAGCCCGTCGGCCGATGTGCTCATCACGATGTCATTAGAAGCGCAGTTGGCACGGAAACGACAGTCCTGCCAGACGACGTAAACAGTTCCGGAGCCGTCGACAGCCGACATGGGCAGAGCATCGTCGCGTAGGCCGCCGGCGACCTGATGATCGGAGATACTGGCTATGGTCACGGGAGCGGTCCAGCTTACTCCGCCATTGAGCGACGTGTACGCAACGACGTGCGTACCCGTTGCATCCTGGATAGGCACGATGACAGTGCCGTTTGGCTGCACCGCGGGCACACCGCCGACGCCGCCGGCACTGTCCGCCGTGTTCTGCGCTGGGCCCCACGTCACACCCCCATCGCTGGATGTGCTCATCCAAATCAATCCGTTCTGGCTGGGATCATCCCACTCCACGTAGCAGTGCCCATAATACGGACTGGTCTGCGTGTTGTCGCAGGCAATCCAGTCCTTGTCGGAATCAGGACTATTGCTGATCACGATCGGGCCTGCCCAGTTCAACCCGTCGGTGGTGCGGCTTACGACAACTGTGTCGCTGCTGGCTGAGATAGCTAGTGAGCTCAACAGCCATGTGCTATGGGCTTGGTCATACGCGATCGAAGGATCGCTGACGGCGAGATATGTTCCCCCTGCTAACACCGTAATTCCGTTGATGAGCCCGTTCCCCCAGCTTGCGCCTCCGCCGGCAGAGGTGGCGAATCCAAGAGCGGCCGCGCCGCCGTCGAAAGAGCGGCCAACTTGAAACACCGCGACCATGCTGGCCCCAGAGGCGGCGATGCTGGGCTCGACTTCGGTGGCGTGTTGGCTTCCCGGATTCGAGAACGTGTCGGTGCTAAGGCGGTTGAGCAAGGGCTTTTGAGTAGTCGCAGATCCTGTGTTCGATCCGCCCGAACCACAGCCCACGACAGCAGCTAAAAGGAATGTCGCAACGACAGAACCCCGCAGCATCGTGCTGTTCCTCACCGTGGACATGGGAGAAAGCCTGGTCGCCCCATTGCGGAACGGGTCCCCCGCCAGGGCCATTCGGCAGCGCTCCCTTACTTTACGACGAAACCCAGCAACTCGCAGCATTCGGGGACAAAGGGCGTCTCGGTGGGAGCTAACTGCTGGCAAGGGAACGACGCGTGCCACCTTCGATTTCAGCTCTTGCGTTCTTGCGCAAGTAATTCAGCAATTCAGCGACGCTAACGCTAAAACGGTGCAATTCGATCCCTGCACACTGCGATACTTTAACTTGGAAAGATTGTCTCGCGTGCATACACCCCCGTCTTGGCGAAGCCCGCTGCTTCGCTCTCAAATAAAATTCCTCCGCGCGCGCGCCAGTTGCGGACCGGCACAAGATTCGCGCCTGATCCGTGCCTGAATTGCCGGAGACGCGTCGCCAGAGTCCGCCAGGATAATACCGCCCGGATGTCCGGCAATATTTTGAATATTTTGTCGGGCGAATATTCCGCAATTGATTTTCCAGCGATTAGCAATTAATTCGCCGAGGATTCGCGGACGATTCGGAACCAAGCAAACTCAGTGCAGGCGGGAAGGAAAATCGCGCGAGGGGTATAGTCCGAGGGTTTTCCGAGAATTGTCCGTAACCGCGCTTCGCGACTTCACCGACGCAATATTAGTCCAGTTTGCTAGGAGGGAGCTCTAGACAGGATGAAGGCTTCGGAGTTGCGCCGACTTTATCAACACCAAGCTCGCGATTATGCAGAGGGACAATGCCTCAGCGTCTGACTGATGCGCCACAGTCCGTAAGCGACCAACCTCGCTACTGAACCCACTTCGCTTTGTGCCGTGCAACCCGATTCCATGCCTCAATTGGCTGTCTCCGGTCTTCCGAACTGCGGATGTGGGGAAACGGCCACATTGAGCAGCGGCAAGCCACTTCCACAAGTTGTCCCCACCTTTTTTGGCTTCTTTTGCTTTTTTCGCAGTCCAAAAACACGCGCGGCTCACGTCGCCAGACCCTTCGTTCCGTGCGGACTGCTGGTATTGCCGTAGAGCATCAAGCGCCGCTTCAAGCACTCTCATGATTCGCCCCCTTGTTTCGCTTTTTTCGCTTCTTTCGCAAACCAGACTTCCGCGCTCCTTCCGTCCGTATCGCGTAATTCTCTGACCGCGACGCCCCTTCGGACCAGCATGTTCAGCGCCCTATTGATGTCGGCTGCGTATCTATGGTGGCCGAATAACTGACTGACTTGCGACCGTGTGAGACCTGCATCGCCAACTTTTCGCAGCCCAGTCAAGATCCTATCCGCGACGGGATCGCCCAGTGCAAAAGCGGACGAGAATAGCAATGGAAAGGCCGGAGCAGGAGCCTCCAGCTATTTCAGAGGAAGCAATTGTTAGTTGGCGATGAAGTCGTTGTCAGTTACCGGTTGTCCTGAATCACCAGCAATTGCGATGGCGAAGCAAAGTACACTAAGCGACGATCGCGATCCGCGAGGTTGGAGTACTCCGGACCGAGGGCTCCCAGCAAATTCGCATCATTGGGATCGCTAACCTCCAGAACACTGCGTCTTACGCTGCCCCCCTGGTTGTCGACTCCGGTGATGATCTCCCACGACGGCGAGACATCTGCTGATCCGCCTTTAAAAAAGTGCTCGTAGAGGGCGGGATCGACATTCCCAGGCGTATGATTCACGACCTGCGGATTTTGATCCTCACTGATGTCGACTGTCGTCAACGAATACTGGCCGTGTGCGATGTACAGATACATGCGGCCGTACTCCAACTGAGTGTACATATGAGTGACAGGCCGACCGTCCAGTTGAACTCGCCCGACTAACTTCGCACCCGCTGGCAGTTGCGGACCAGCGTCACTTACTGCGTAGGCGGGAACTGCTTTCTCAACCCGAGGCTGCGCGAACGCAGAGGCCGAAACCACTAAACTGAGGGCGGCAATCAATGTAATTCCGCCGACTAAGGCTGCAAACAACTTCGTTTTCACAAATACCTCTATGTACTTAGATGCTCCGCCGACCGGATCGCCATCTGATTCTCGCTCCTTCTCCCACTCGCGCGGCTGGTTCGATCCATTCTTGAACCAGTCAAATTCGGCTTACTACTAAGGCGGCAATTCGTGTCGTTTTCGCTCACCATCTCTGGGCTCTCCCACCTGGCCGAAATCACAGTGTCTGAAACGGGCCAAACTTAAACTGACGCAGCCGCATCTTCTATGGTCTGTTGAGCACCGCCGGCGGCTGCGACAGTACGAGGGACAGGTCGCAAGGAAAGTTACAATCGTGAGAATAATTGCGGTTCTTTGATCAATATTTCACCACGTTCACGCTTCCATAAGTTAGCGAGCGTGATTGCGGGTGCAAGCAAGATCAGCCTCGTCTCACCGTCGCACAGCCGGAGCTGTAGATTGACATAATCTTGGGCCAACGGCGGGAAAGTGAGGCGTATCATGCACTATCCTGCGTCCGTTAACAGCTTGCCCACATATCAGGGCAATGTCACCAATCTTCTCCTGGATGGTTACCGTGATTCGTCTTTTCTTCGCCATACGCTAATATGCTGCCATGGCGAGAAAAGCCCGCTACAGCATCTCCGTTCCGACATGGGTGTGCCCTCATTGTGGCTTTGTCCATAAGCCCGCCGATCTCCTTAGGGTCAACTCGGATGACTTGCTTTGCAAGCAGTGCAATCAGACCTTTCCCGCTAAACAAGACGGCGTTCAACGCGAACATAGGAGAGACAGTGAGAGGCAACAGAGCGAACCTGACGCCAAGGGCGCGGGGAAACAAAGAGCAGGCAGCTGGAAGCAGGCAAAGGCCCAGTTTCAAGCTGAGACAGGCCCGGCATTCTCAGGTTGAGACAGTCTGACAAAATCACGGCACGGCGGAAGATAAAGGCAACTGAAAAGCCCGCCCACCAGCGGGCTTGCGCCCCACATCCTCTCCGCGCAATTCATCCGCGAAAATCGCGCGCCGGGATGCCCGCGGACGCGTCTGCCACTGGGATGGCCTAGACCACTAGTCACGATGTGCGTGAAATTCTCTGAGCCTGGTCGCGTGATTGGCGATAATCCGTTATTCGGACACTCGCGGCCGATTCGCGGAGGAATAGCGGACGATCCCCACCCGCAGCCTCGCGGCGTCGGCACGCGCTACGAGCTCCGCGCCAGCGATGTCCTAGCCATTGCGTAGTGTCTCAGTTTGAAATTCGGGTTTCGACCCATAGCGGACTGACGAGTCGGCGCGGTCCGTCGGGCGAATCACGCGATTAAGCAGGAACGTACGTCAACCTGACCACTTCCTCGCCAATTACATCGCTGGCCACAAGGCGGAGCGGCGGCCGGGGGCCGGCGAAGAATGGCGTGCCACGACCAAGCACGATGGGGTGGA
>Ga0310914_10002686_pt1 | contig 12098 bp, 7 predicted proteins | sample GREbulkMGAN108_FD_203450 | JGI IMG/M metagenome (GOLD analysis project Ga0310914, IMG submission 203450) | Lab enrichment of tropical soil microbial communities from Luquillo Experimental Forest, Puerto Rico - GRE.bulkMG.AN108 | ecosystem: Environmental > Terrestrial > Soil > Tropical forest >...
GTAATCGGTTTGCCGATGGCCTCGGCTTCCGTGTACCCGTAAAGCCTCTCCGCGCCTGCGTTCCAACTCACGATGATTCCATCCAGCGTGCCCGAAGCAATCGCATCGTGAGACGATTCGATAACTGCTGCCTGCCTGATCAGTGCTTCCTCTGCCTTCTTCTTCTCCGTGATGTCCTCCACCATCGCAAGCACGAGTGGAGATGGCTGACTCTTCAATAGAGAGATAATCAAGCGACCCCAAACCAAGGACCCGTCCCGCCGGAAGTATCGTTTTTCGAGCTGGTAATGATCTATCGAACCTGCGCGCAATTGCTGGAACAACTTCCAATCCTGCTCGGCGTCTTCAGGAGGCGAAAAGTCAACGCAGTGTTTGCTGAGTAGCTCCGCCGCGCTAAAACCCAGGAATGAGCAGAAAGCGGGATTCACGAAGAGCGGCTGCCCCTCCAAGGTTTCCACCACAATCCCGATTGGACTTGCGTTGAAGACATCCTGGAAAAGCTGGCTATCGAAGACACGGATTGGAATCGCTCCGCCCATGGGACCACTGTGTAGGGCTGCCGTTTATGTCAGACGACAACCATGGAACGGTGTATAGCACCGGTTATAGCCGACGACAACTATTTTGACAGCCGTAACAAGCTCCTTTGAATGCGTGACTTGCCCTTCAGCTGTGAGCAGGACTGAGGGGCACTTCACAACAACGAGAGTGGAGAATCCGACAGGCTCTGAAGCTAGCGCTCGAAGAACTGTTAATCGGAACCTGAGCGCGAGACGCAAAGCAGCTCAAAGACTACATGATCCAGGTCAGGGGGTCCTGCGTTTCATCATCATCGAGACTTAACCGGCGCTCGATGAATCTGTCTGATCATCAGTCATAGTTTCATAGTTTTTCGCGTAGTCTTTTAGCAGCGCGTAGCGTGCGTCGTTTATTTTGATCGTCTCTGCTAGGTACTGATCATAGACAACCCAGAATTTAGTGGCTTCCGTGTCGGTCAGAGGCAGGGTTGGCGGCTACAGCCTTTTTCTTTGGGCACGAATGTCTTCCCGCATCAACTGTACATTGGCATCGTTGACCTGCTCGGCCGTCATTTTGTCGCTCGGGCCGGACGCAGTAGGCTGCGCCTGATGCGCAAGAGCCACCAACTCCATCAACCTGCTTGCCAGCTGTCGCGTTACAGCACGACTTTGATGCCCCATGCCATCTTTATTCCGCGGTCATTTGAGAAAAAGGGCCTGATACGCACTTCCCGTACCAGGCCATATTGAGAGGTAAAACGATGCACCAACAACACCTAGGAAAAACGGTGTTCACTGTCGGACGCTGACGGGGTCGTGATTTCTGCTTAGCCCCCAGTGATTCCCTTGTTGACCAGAACTTTTACCTCGACTCTTCGGTTTTCGGCTCTTCCTGCTTTGGTCTCGTTCGATGCCGCAGGGCCATACTCGCCCATCGCACCAGGCGCGACGATGTGTCGCATCGGTACGTTGCACTGCTGGAAGAGGTAGCCGACTACCGCTTGGGCTCGTTCCGCACTCAATTTTGTGTTGATTGCAGCACTGCCGGTCGAGTCCGCAAAGCCCGTCACCTCGACAATGTATCCGGTGAGGCTGGTCGCTGTTTGTGCTATATCCTTGAGTGCCTGCTCAGACTCTTTAGAGAGCTGGGAGCTACCCACCGCAAATTTGACGCTGGTTTGGCCTTTCACGTCATACTCACTCAAGGCGGTAAAGCGCTCCGTGTTCTCCTTGATGTTCTTGAGGTTCTCTTCAACTCCCTGTTTGTTGGTCGCAACACCTTGTGCGTTGGTGTCGATCTGCTCCTTATGCGCCGCCAGCTCCACCTTGTTGGCCGAAACGCCCTGGCGGTTAGCCTCGATGGCCCGCACGTTCGCAGCAACCTGCTCCGCGGTCGGCTGCAACCCGGCCTGGATCATCTGCGACGCCTCCAGGTCATCGCCATCGACGGTTATCGTTTTCGCAACAACTCTGCCCTGATCGTCGGTCGTGCCGTCCACGTCAACCTTGAGTCCGGGTATCAGCACAACATTGGACATGTGCTGTTTCTCCAGACCGAAGAGGCCTCGTTTGTCTCGTGTGGATGTGTCGTCGGTGAGAACTACGGTGGTGTTGCCATCCGCTGTATTGACGATCAAAGTTTCTCCGGTCCGGCCAGAGATAATTCCTTTCACTTTAGCTTTGTCGCCACTTGCTCCAAAAGCGAAGGCTGACACCAGGAAGAACAACGCTATCAAGCTGACTACATGTGTCTTGCGGTGCATGCTGCGACTCCTTAGTTGTGTCCTTGAGTTGTGTCCTTCCATGCGGAAGGAAAAAGTCCGGCGACTGCCCCCCGCACTTGGCCGCTCAGTTTCTCTGATCGCCAAGGTGCAGGTCTTCCATTTCTTCTTTCACGGTTTGCAGTACCTCAAGAAGGCCTATCTGCGCGTCAGTTGGAATAGCAGCCGTGCTCAACCACTGCTTGATGATTTCCTCTTGCCAACGCAACTCGGCACTTCTCGGAAGTGTCATTTCTGATTCCCGACATCTGTAAAACTACGCACATGAATAATGGCTGGAGATGAGTACCGCTACTGGCAGGGTTGACAGGAGTGAAGCCGGCTAAGAAGACTCTTCGTTTGCTTTTTTTCTGGGCTCCCCTGGATACTGCTGCTATCACAGCCTGTCTGGCTATCGAGGCCACCCTGGGTCTGCGCGCCTTTCGTAGGGTGGTGGCTTCGCCCACCGTCAGACTAATCACTGCGATAAGCCTCAACTCGAGGCCGACTATGGTTGCTGCACCTCGGCCCGATCGTCGCTGCTAAGAATCACCATAAAACGGATTTCTCCTCAGAGCGCTCAGAAAACCCAAGCTTTCAAGTGGTGCGGGCCTTCCGGCATTTCCCCCAAATAGACCCTCGCCACGCCAGAGAAAGGGGCCCGGCTAGCCGTCCACGGCTCTGTTGCAGGCACGCTCCACACGAACTTTAGCTCCGTCTTTCGAATCATTTGCGGCCACAAAGAATCCGGATCCGAGTTGAAAATTGCGCTGGTGTCTGCGGGAAGAATGAACCATGCACCCAGTTCCACTTCCTTTCGCAGTTGAGCCCTGTTCCATCCGGCGTAGCCCAGATAAACATGAAAAACACCAGGGTCAGGTTTAGTCGAAATGGTTTGTTCGAAGAGGGTCTTCGAGGAAATCAGGTAGACGCCTTCGAAGATGCGCTCGGCTCCATCGATCTTGGCCGACGACTGGAACAACGAAAACACTGCTGGTGTTTCGACTGGACCTCCGAGATAAACGGGATCGGAACGGTCTTCTGCTGCCTTGAGACCTTTAAACAATCGCGAAAGTGGGACGTTCGTGCGCCGATTGAGAACCAGTCCGACAACACCTTGGGCATCGTAGCGAACCAGCAGGACCACGGTTTCGACAAAATTCGGGTCGGCGAGGTCTCGGCTCGCCACGAGTAACTTTCCAGCAGCCAGACCCTTGGCGCTGTTGAATTGGGCCGCAAGAAAACCGGTCGATCGCATCTCGCTTTTCGTGCGTAGTGCCTGATCGCTCCCGTGCCAAATCGATCCATCTGCGACAAGCCCCGAACCATGGAGCCGAGTCCTCAGCTGTGGTGGATCAAGTTGGTTGATACGGCGGTTTAGCCTCCCGACAGCCGCGAAGCCAACGATCGCGGTCAGCATTGCGAAAAACCACAGTTTGAGGAGAGACATCACCACTCTTCTCTACGCGGGATAACGCTCTTTGCTTGGACTGCACGAAACTCTCATCCGAGATTCCTTTGGCCAAGCCGAAGCGAACGTCAGGAATCAATATAAGCCGGTTTCTACCTAGCGCCGTCGAATCCAGTAGCGCTTTGGCGAGAATTGTAAACCTCTTGATCAGTCCGTATTTGGCAAAAACAGGCGTAGCACAAACTTTCTCTGTCTGATCCCTGGGAAGGTGGTTAATGAGTGAGCCCCGCCACAATCAAACAAAGTGATTCGATTCTGAGGCTGTGGAGTTCACGTCGCTCGCGAGCTGATAAGCGACACCTGCAATGTGTCCCAGTTCGCTGGCTTTTTCAAAAGGGGTAGAATTTTTTGGGGCTTGGTTTCGGCTGCTCTGAATCGCGCGCCTCACACCTCAGACATTTGCGGCAACGGGACCTTTGACATGTCTTCCGCTCCAAAACTCGACACCCACCACAAAGCGCTGACCCTGAATCTCGATACATCCACTTTTGGTTCTTTCGCCGAAATCGGCGCTGGACAGGAAGTCGCGCGATGGTTTCTGCAGGTGGGCGGCGCCTCTGGCACAGTGGCCAAAACGATCTCTGCTTACGACAAGGCAGTCAGCGACGATCTCTACGGCTCAGGATCCCGCTACGTATCCAAGCAGCGGCTCGAGGCCATGCTGGACAACGAGTGGACCCAACTCCTCACCCAACTAAAAACCCGCAGTCTTCAAACGCGGTTCTTCTGCTTTGTTGATACCGTCGCTGCCCGTAATTTCGCCGGGACCAACGACCCACATGGCTGGATCGGTCTTCGGTTTCAGTTGCAGCCGGGAGGTCCGCCCAACGACATTGTGCTGCATATCAATATGCGCGATTCATCCAATGTCCTTCAGCAGCAAGCCATCGGCATTCTGGGCGTCAACCTCATTTACGCAACGTTCTATGAGCTGGCATCGAAGGAAGCATTCCTGGAAGCCTTAACGCAAGACGTCGTCGCGGACAGAATCGAGATCGACTACATTGATGTTCGCGGTCCAACCTTTGATGGCTGGGATCGCCGTGCCTTGCTAGTCCACTTGGTGCGTGCGGGGCTTGCAGAAGCGGTGTTTTTCCCGTCCAAGGGCTCCGCCATTCCCCCTGCGGAGGTTCTGTACAAGAAAGCGGTCGTCCTTGCGCCGGGATATTTTGGCCACACGGATGCGGTGCACTCACAAGTCCACTTGCGACTATTGGCTTCGGCAATTCAAGAACTTCAGGAGGACCTTGGCGAAACAAAGTCGGTGCCTGCTGGCTTTTTTGGCTTGACAGTTGCTCCGTTCACGCCTGACGAACTGGGTCCAGAAATTCCGGACCTGCTTGCCCGTATCGATGCGCTCCTCACCGCCGGCGGCGACGTGCTGCTTTTTCGTCAACGTGAGCTCTACCACATGACAGCCCTCGTAAATCGCCATACCCGGGCGCCTGTGCGCTTCGCCGCAGGTCTTTCGCTGGTGATTCGAGCGTTCGAAGACGTGTACGGCAATCTCGAAGGCAGGAGGCTGGAGGCCCTCGGGCGTCTCTTCGCCCAGAATGTCCGCATCTATGCTTATCCGATGACCGCAACGGATTTGAGGCAATGGCTGGAGAGTGCTGCCATCAAAGGTTGGCAGTGGAATGAAATGAATGGATGGGTGTCCGCAAGCCAGTTGCGTCGCGAGCCGCCCTTGGGACATCTATTTGCCTATCTGCTCGCCAGCAACTTTCTCGTCCCAGTGCGAATAAAGACTGACGGTCACGACAGCGTGGCCACACCATAGGTCGCCAAGAGAACCCGTCGAAACTTTCATTCCGTCGAAGTCAGGCGATTACCTTGGTTGACGCAGTGGAAAGGCCAGCAAGGGCAATGGGAGCTGTGACAGCTCCCACCCATCTGTGTTTGAATGCAGCGGGCAAGGTTGTGATTTCAGATGGTTTCCCTAGGAACTGCGAACAGCACGACTGTCGAGCGTGCGTCAGCATGATAGGTTCCGGTCGAAACCAGGGGCGCATCTTGCCACTCGACGATGTCTTGGGGCGAGTCGAGGCTGGTATCAATCCACCGACACCATGACTTGTGGGAGCGAATATCTATCGGTGGAAGCTCGAATTCGAGCGATCCCCAATAAGCGTTCAATATCCAGTAGAAGAGTAGCTTTTCTTTGCGGATCTCTGTGCTGAATGCCAAGCTGTGCGAATCGTCGCTCCAATCGGGACAGTTTGCCTTCACTCCGTGCCACGCCTTATTAGCCTCTCGGATCAACTGGGCCAGGCTCTTGTGTTCATCCTCTGGATTTGTGTCTCGCAACATGCGCCGTTGGATGAGCAGCCTCACGAACCGATGAACGTCCGCATGTTGATCAAGCAGCCCCCAATTCAGCCAGCTGACCTCATTGTCCTGGCAATATGCGTTGTTGTTTCCGCCTTGCGTCCTTCGTATTTCATCCCCCATGAGAATCATCGGTAACCCCAGGGAGAGGATCGTTACGGTAAGAAGGTTTTTAATTTGACGGTTCCGTAGCTTCTCGATGGTTGGGTCGCTAGTGGGACCTTCAACACCACAGTTCCAACTTCGGTTATCGTCGGAGCCGTCGTGGTTGTACTCGCGGTTCTCCTCGTTGTGCTTCTGGTTATATGACACGAGATCATTCAAGGTAAAACCATCGTGGCAGGTCACAAAATTCACGCTCTGCTCCGCCTCGCGCTGCTCGTGCGCATAAATCTCCGGACTCCCAACAATCCGGTCGGCCATCCGCCGCACTGAGCTGGGTTCGGCGCGGAAAAAGCTGCGAACGTCATCCCGGAATTTTCCATTCCATTCTTTCCAGCTATCCCCGATAAAGTTACCTACTTGATAAAGTCCTGCAGCGTCCCAGGCTTCTGCTATTAATTTGATTCCGGCAAGTGACGGGTCAGACTCGATGTCCCAAAGAAGAGGCGGATTCGCTAACGGATGTCCTGAAGAATCACGGGTCAGAATTGACGCCAAATCAAAACGGAATCCATCCACGTGCATTTGTTCGACCCAGTAACGCAGGCTATCGAGGATCATGCGTCGCACAATGGAATTATCAGGGTTGAGCGTATTGCCGGTGCCCGAGTAGTTGGAATATCGGGAGGGGTCTTGCTGCAGCATGTAATAGGTCGCGTTGTCCACACCCTTGAAGCTCAGCGTTGGCCCCGAATGGTCGCCTTCTGCTGTGTGGTTGAAAACCACATCAAGAATGACTTCGATGCCAGCCCGATGGAGAGCTTTGACCATGTCCCGAAACTCATCTGCAGCGCCTAATCCGTTTGGCTGGGAACTGTAGGCCTGATGCGGTGAGAAAAACGAGACCGGCGCATATCCCCAGTAGTTGACTAGACCCTGCGGACAATCTTGAGCATCGAATTGAAATACTGGTAACAGCTCAACGGCAGTAATACCCAGATGCTGGAGGTAGGGAATTTTCTCAATCACACCGGCGTATGTGCCGCGCTTTTCTGTCGCAATTCCCGAACTGGAATGGCAGGTGAACCCTCGCACGTGCATCTCGTAAATGATTGTCCGTGAACAAGGCGTGCGCAGAGGTGTGTCGCCTTGCCAGTCGTATGTGTCGGGGTCAATTACTACGCTCTTCATGGCGGCCGCGGTGTTGTCACCCGCTCTGCTCGCAGCCTCGCGGCTGTAGGTTTTGGGAACGACCACACCTCGCCCGTACGGATCAAGGAGACTCTTGGCCGGGTCGAAACGCAGACCCAATCGCGGGTCGAAAGGACCATCGACTCTATAAGCATAGATCTGATCCGGCGGAACATCGGGCACGAAAACGTGCCAGTAGTAGTATGTGCGGTTCGTTACAGGATCCAGGTGGATCAAACGTGTGGGGCTGGAATCATCCTTACGATCAAAAAGCAATAAATCGACAGCCGATGCATGACGAGAGAAGAGGCTGAAATTGACGCCGGCCGGGGTTGGAGTCGCTCCGAGAGGTGTACTCTGACCGGTGGTTACCGGGTGGCTCGTCGGGATACAAGAGCCTTCGCATGCCAAGGAGGTGTCTGTTTTCATTTTCTGCGTGGCGTTTTCTTTGCTGCTGCCACTGCCTGCTGCCCCTCAAATTCATGCATCGTGCGCGTTTTCTTCGTTGGCGATCCGGTGAGCAATGGCCAGACCGGCCTAGGGCACAGGACACGGTTCTACTTTCCAAATGTCCGTGGCGTATTCCGCAATTGTACGATCGCTGGAGAACTTGCCTGAATGTGCCACATTCAATATGGCCTTACGAGACCATGCCTCCTGATCGTGATACAACTCGACCAATTGTCGATCTGCTTCCAAATATGACTTCAGATCCGCCAAGTGCATGTAATGGTCGCCACCTGTCAACAACACATCAAGCAACGGCGCGAAGGCACCCCGCTCGTAGCGACTGAAGTGGTCGGAGGAGATTAGGTCCAGCGCCACACGAGTCTCCGCTTCATTCTCATAGTGCCATTGTGGGGTGTACCAACCACGACTGCCGACCACTTGTTCGGCCGTGAGACCGAAAAGAAAGAAGTTTTCTTCGCCTGCTTCTTCTGCCATTTCGATAGTGGCGCCATCGCGAGTCCCGATGGTCAGCGCTCCGTTCATCATGAATTTCATATTGCTGGTTCCACTCGCTTCATACCCCGCAGTCGAAATCTGATTCGAAACATCGGCAGCAGGGATCAGGTGCTCAGCCAACGATACGTTATAATCCGGCAAAAATAGGACTTTGATCCGACCACGTACGGCGGGATCACCATCGATCGTCCCCGCAAGATTGTTTATGAACTTGACGATCAGTTTGGCTAGCTGGTAAGCAGGAGCTGCCTTGCCGGCAAAGATAAATGTACGCGGCTGGATCTCGAGGCTCGGGTTTTCGCGCAGCCGGTTGTACAGCACCACGATTCGCAGTGCATTGAGCAGTTGCCGTTTGTATTCATGGATGCGTTTGACCTGGCAATCAAGGATTGTGTTCGGATCGATCGTTAGACCCGTAATAGCGTTCAGCCAATCGGCGAACTGTAACTTGGCACGATGCTTCGCATTCCGGAAAGCGTCGCGAAACGCCTGGTCGTCAGCCAGCGGCTTCAGGTTTCTTAAGATGCTTAGATCCCTAACCCAGCCATCACCAATGGCCTCGGTGATTACGTGTGAAAGCGCGGGATTGGCCAGCAGCAGCCATCGGCGGGGTGTGACACCGTTTGTCTTGTTGTTAAAGCGCTCAGGGAAGGTGTCCGCCAAATGTTTGACCGTACTTGTACGCAAAAGCCCGGAGTGAATCGCTGCAACGCCGTTGGTGCTGTGCGATCCCACGATTGCCAAATTAGCCATTCGAATCTTCTGCGGCATTCCTTCTTCGACCAGGCCCACCCGCCTTGCACGTTCCTCGTCGCGGGGAAAGCGTTCTCGAACTGAACTGAGGAGGCGCCGGTTTATCTCGAAGATGATCTCCAGATGGCGCGGCAACATCGTCTCGAACCAGACGAGCGGCCACTTTTCGAGTGCCTCTGGTAACAAGGTGTGGTTCGTGTAGGCAAGGGTTTGTTGCGCGATGTGCCAAGCTGCCTCCCAACCAAGACCTGCTTCGTCGAGCAGAATTCGCATCAACTCCGGCACTGCGAGCGCGGGATGTGTGTCGTTGAGCTGAATGGCGACCTTTTCTGGAAGCAGATTCCAATCACTGTTATCGCTCCTGAAGCGCCGCACCAGATCAGCCAGGGAAGCCGCGACGAGGAAATACTCCTGCACGAAGCGAAGTGCCTGCCCCACCGTAGTGGAGTCGTCCGGATAGAGCACTCGGGTTATGGATTCGGCCGTGAGGCTCCCAGCCAAGGCTGCGACAAAGTCGCCGCTGCTGAATTCCTGGAAGTCAAAATAATCAGGTGCGGTTGCTGCCCAGAGGCGTAACGTGTTAACTGTCTTGCCGCCGTACCCAACAACAGGCCGATCAAATGGAACACCGATCAGGCTTGAGGGGCGACCCGGCGACACGCGCAAACTTCCTCCATGCAGTTCGAATGAGCAGTTGAGCTTGACCTCTACCGCCTCCTGAGGGCGGGTGACTTCCCAGGGATCGGCACGACGCAACCAATTGTCCGGTTTTTCGAGTTGCCATCCATCCAGAATGGACTGTTTAAAAATGCCGTATTCGTAGCGAAGGCCATATCCCATGGCTGGGAGTTGCATCGTTGCCATTGAATCGAGGAAGCAAGCTGCCAAACGTCCGAGCCCTCCGTTTCCTAACCCAGCATCCGGTTCTTCCTCCACCAGTCCGGGCCAACTGATGTCCTTCTGCTGGAGCGCGTCCTTAACAATCGGATCGAGCAACAAGTTGATGACGTTGTTGCTAAGCGAACGGCCGATGAGAAACTCCATCGAGAGGTAGTAAACGCGCTTGGGATTTTCACGTTTGTATGTGTTTTCTGTTAGCACCCAGCGCTGCGAGAGGATGTCACGAACCGAGCGTGCAACGGCCTCGTACCGCGTGCGGCCATCCACAGCACTCAGATCGGCGACGTTGTCGAAAATAAGATGGCGCTCGTAGAGGGCGTTGTCGGCTCCCGTGAATTGAACCGGACCACAGCCATATCGCTCAATAAGTTTCGCAACGGCCGGTGATGTCGCGGGAATTGGCACGACGGTGGAACTCTTGGTGCGTGCCACGTTTTCTATTGGCTGCACACTTCTTGTGCTCATGGAGGTTTCCCTTTCTGGTCGTGTTGTCCCACTTGGCTGTGCGAATCAACTTCGCGCCGTCCCGTGCTGCGTTATGGGTGTGGTTCCACGTCGTCTTACACACCGCTCAAACCGGAATCAACCTGGCCACGTCCATTGATCTACTTCGGGTTTGTCCACTCCGTGCTCGTATGCGTATGCCTGGCACTCGATCTGCATGTTGCGCAGCGTTTCTTTGGCGTGAGCACCCGCTACCTGCAGTAGAGGTACCCGGTCGATAACGTCCATGGCTAAACTGAACCGATCGATCTGGTTCTGAATCGCCAAGTCAAGAGGCGTGTTGATATTCCCCTTCTCCTTGTACCCGCGCACGTGAAGGTTTTTGTGATTGCTACGTCGGTAGGTCAGTCGGTGGATCAACCACGGATAGCCGTGGAAATTGAATATGATGGGCTTATCCTTGGTGAACAGACTGTCGAAGTCCAAGTCTGAAAGGCCATGCGGGTGCTCAGTGGAAGGGACGAGCCTGTAAAGGTCTACTACGTTAATGAAACGGATCTTGAGATTCGGGAAGAATTCCCGGAGCATCACGGCAGCTGCCAGAGATTCCTTCGTAGGGATGTCACCAGCGCAGGCCATCACCACATCCGGCTCCGAGCCCTGATCATTGCTGGCCTTCCGCCAAATTCCGATCCCTTTCGTGCAGTGACTGATTGCTTCGTCCATGGTCATATACTGCAAGTGTTTTTGCTTGTCGGACACGATCACGTTGATGTAGCCTGTGCTCTTCAAACAATGATGGGCTACGCTGAGCAGAGTGTTCACGTCTGGCGGCAAATAGATTCGACAAACACGCGGACTCTTGTTAACCACCACATCAAGGAAGCCGGGATCCTGGTGAGTAAAGCCGTTGTGGTCCTGCCTCCAGACCGTGGATGTAATTAGCAGGTTGAGCGACGAGATGGGTGCACGCCAAGGCAGATCCTCGGCCGTCGCCAACCATTTTGCATGCATGTTGAACATGGAATCGATGACATGGACAAAAGCCTCGTAGCTCGAGAAGAACCCATGCCTGCCCGTGAGAAGATAGCCCTCGTGCCACCCTTCAAGCGTGTGCTCTGAGAGCATTTCAAGAACTCGGCCGTCTGGCGACAACTCACTCCCATCGAGGTCCTCGGGAAGGTAGTCGGACAGCCATAGCTTCTTGCTCACTTCATAGATTGCATCAAGCTTGTTCGAGGTGTTCTCGTCAGGTCCAAAGACACGAAAACTGTTCGGATTCTGCCGTACCACATCCCGCAGGAATTGGCCGAGCGGACGAGTGTTCTCAACAGCAATTTGTCCCGGCTTCTCAACGGCGACGGCGTAGTTGCGGAAATCGGGCAGCCGCAACGCCTTCCTTAGCAGGCCGCCATTGGCGTGCGGGTTGGCGCTCATCCGCTGCGTGCCCGTTGGTGCGAGCGCTTTCAACTCCGGAATCAGCCTGCCACTTTCATCGAACAGTTCCTCCGGCCGGTAACTGCGCAACCACTCTTCCAACACTTTCAAGTGGGTTGGATTCTGCTTAACATTTGAGAGCGGGACTTGGTGGGCGCGCCAGAAGCCCTCGATCTTGTGGCCGTCTACTTCTTTGGGTCCGGTCCATCCCTTTGGGCTGCGCAGCAC
>Ga0310914_10002696_pt1 | contig 12070 bp, 11 predicted proteins | sample GREbulkMGAN108_FD_203450 | JGI IMG/M metagenome (GOLD analysis project Ga0310914, IMG submission 203450) | Lab enrichment of tropical soil microbial communities from Luquillo Experimental Forest, Puerto Rico - GRE.bulkMG.AN108 | ecosystem: Environmental > Terrestrial > Soil > Tropical forest >...
CCTGCTTGATGCTCCCGATGAAAAAGTCGCAAACGAAGTCTTCAATGTTGGCTATCAGAATATGTCGATCATGGATATCGCATTACTTGTGAAGCGGGTCGTTGAAGAGGAATTTCCGGAAAAGGGCAAAATCGGGATTGATAGAACGCCGAGCGACGATAAGCGCTCATATCACATAAATTCCGACAAAATACGCTGTGTACTCGGTTACACACCCAAACACACTATTGAACAAGCGGTGAGCGATCTTTGCCGTGCTTTCAAGGGCAGACGATTCCGCAATTCAATGTCGGATGATATTTATTTCAACGTTCGCAGAATGAAGAATCTTCAGGCGGCATGAATCGAACTACCGCGGTCGTGACAGGCGGCGCCGGCTTCATTGGAAGCCACATGGTCGATTTGTTGCTTGCACGCGGCTGTCGGGTTCGCGTGATCGACGATCTCGCCGGCGGCCGCGAGGCAAACCTGGCCCACCACAGTAATGAATCGAGGCTCTCATTTGAGCAGACGGACATCCGGCGATTAAGTCCGGGCGAGCCGTCGTTCCAAGACGTCGAACTTGTCTTTCATTTCGCTGGGATAGGCGACATCGTGCCCTCGATCGAGCGTCCATCCGAGTACATGGATGTCAACGTTCAGGGTACGGTAAACGTCCTTGAATGCGTGCGCGCCGCAAATGCAAAAAAATTCGTCTACGCAGCATCCTCTTCCTGTTACGGTCTTGCCGCGATCCCGACCTGCGAAGATCATCCTATTGCGCCCCAGCATCCTTACGCATTGAGCAAGTACCTTGGGGAGCTGGCCGTCCTGCACTGGCACAACGTGTATCGGCTGCCAGCAAACTCGATTCGGATCTTCAATGCCTACGGTCCGCGGGTGCGTACGACCGGAGCCTATGGCGCGGTGTTTGGGGTGTTTTTCAAGCAAAAGCTCGCCGGCAAACCATTCACGGTGATCGGTGATGGTCAGCAGCGGCGAGATTTCGTTTATGTGACCGACGTTGCGGAAGCTTTTCTCCGCGCTGGAGAGAGCAGGTTCGCGGGGCACGTTTGGAATCTTGGAGCCGGCAATCCGCAAACTGTGAATCGGTTAGTTGAACTGCTCGGCGGCCCGGTGGTCCACATTCCAAAGCGGCCTGGCGAACCCGATTGCACATGGGCCGATGTCGGCAAGATCCAGAGCGAGCTAGGCTGGAAGCCGACCGTTGCGTTCGATCAGGGTGTACGGCGGATGATGGAAGATATTGAGTTCTGGCGCGATGCGCCGCTATGGGAGCCACAGTCTATTGCTCGAGCAAGCGAGATGTGGTTCCGCTACATCGGAAGAACTGCGCAGTAGACCGCCATGATTTCATTGATGGATCGCTACCGGCACAAAATCAAAACGCCGGCTGAAATCCGAGAAGCTATCGGCCCTCCACCGCGTCAGCGGCGCGTAATCATGTGCCATGGCGTATTTGACGTAGTGCATCCTGGGCACGTTAGGCATTTGCTCTATGCTAAGAGCAAGGCCGACATTCTAATCGCCAGCATCACAGCCGATAAGTATATCAAAAAAGGCTTGCACCGGCCGCACGTTCCCCAGGACTTGCGTGCGGTCAATCTCGCCGCGTTCGAGATGGTCGACTATGTCGTGATAGACGGCAATGACAAGCCGCTGGCAATCATTGCGACCATACAGCCCGACTATTTCGCCAAAGGGTTCGAGTATAACGCCAATGGCCTTTCGCCGAATACTGCTGAAGAAGCGAAAGTTATCGAGGCGTACGGCGGCGAGATCCTTTTCACCCCCGGCGACATCATTTATTCGTCGAGCGCCCTCATTAAGCTTGCCCCTCCTTCAGTGAAGCTCGAGACCATTCAGATTTTGATGGAGCGTGAGCAGATTACGTTCGATCATCTGCACAAAGCTCTGAGCCAATTGAGTGGAAAACACGTGCATGTTGTAGGCGATACCATCATCGACACCTACACCCACTGTACGATGATCGGCGGTCAAACCAAGACACCTACGATAAGCGTGCTTTATCAGCAGCGAACCGATTATGTCGGCGGGGCAGGAATTGTTGCGAAGCATCTCGTTGCGGCTGGTGCCAAGGTCTCATTTTCAACGGTCCTCGGGAATGATTCCCTGAAAGATTTCGCGCTGGATGATCTCAAGTCTACGGGGGTTGACGTCCGTGCGATCGTTGATCCGTCGCGGCCGACAATCAACAAGAATGCGATCGTCGCAGGGGGTTATCGATTACTTAAAGTGGACACACTCGATAACAGATCGATTTCGGATCTAATTCTCGGTTCTATGATCGAAGGATTGCAAACAACGCCTGCCGAAGCGGTGGTGTTCTCGGATTTTCGGCACGGCATGTTCAACCGACGCACCATACCGGAACTGGTAGACGCTATTCCGAAGTATGCTTATCGAGCTGCCGACAGTCAGGTTGCGAGTCGTTGGGGCAACATCACCGACTTCCAGAACTTCGATCTGATAACTCCGAACGAACGCGAAGCGCGATTTGCGTTAGGGGACCAGGATTCAGGAATCCGGCCGCTTTCATCGAAACTTTATGATGCGGCGCAATGCAAGCTACTGATTCTTAAACTCGGCGAGCGCGGCGTCTTGGCATGCCGCGACGTCGACCACGAGTCACTAGACAGTTTTTTCGTGATCGACAGTTTTGTAAACAATCTTGTGGATCCGATCGGAGCAGGGGATGCGCTGTTGGCGTACACCACCTTGGCCATGCTGGCTTCTCGGAACGAAGCGATTGCAACCATTCTCGGCACGATGGCTGCGGCCTGTGAATGCGAGCGGGAGGGCAACATCCCAATCTCGACTGATGATGTCCGCACAAAGCTGGCCGATGTCGAGCGCCAAATTAATTTCGACTAGTGTATGCGTGTTATCGTCGCCGGTCTTGGTGTGCAAGGTCATAAGCGGCGCAAATTCGCCGGCGATGACTACGTCGGGTCGGTTGACCCGGTCAATCACGAAGCAGATTACAACGCGCTGCCGCACGTTCCGCTTGATGACTACGATGCCGTTCTGGCCTGTGTGCCTGATACGGCAAAAGCCGAGCTGCTCGCGTACTGTATCGCTAATGGCAAACATGTGCTGGTCGAGAAACCGTTGCTTGTGTCAGCGGAGTGCGACCTGTTGAATCTGGAACATCGTGCACGTGAGAAAGCTGCAGTCATCTACACTGCCTATAACCACAGGTTTGAGCCTCATTACATTCGGATGCGCGACTTGATTTCTTCAGGCGCGCTCGGCCGAATTTACAGTTGCAGAATGTTTTACGGAAACGGGACAGCACGGCTGGTTCGCGATTCGGCGTGGCGCGATAAGGGCGCCGGCGTTCTCACTGATCTCGGTTCGCATTTGCTAGACACGTGCCGCTTCTGGTTTGGCGACATCGATGCGAAATTCTCGGTTGTTTCTGCAAGCAATTTCGAAAATCGCGCGGCCGATCATGTCATTATCGCCAACGAATCGATGAAACCCCGCATAGAGCTCGAAATGACTCTGTTGATGTGGCGCAATGATTTCAGATGCGACATATTGGCGGAAAACGGCTCCGCACACATTTCCTCGCTGTGCAAATGGGGACCTACGAAATTCACCCACAGGATGCGGACGCTGCCGAGCGGCCAACCTTTGGAGGATGCACAAATCCTCACTCGAGAGGATCCGACCTGGGCGGCGGAGTACGCGCATTTCAAGAAATTGTGCGAGCTTGGCGCGAAAGCAGACCTTTCGAACGATCTTTGGTTATACCGCGTGCTCTCTAGGTTGGGCGCTGATACGGTCATTAGGTTGAGCAAATTGCAATGAAGAAGCCGGTGGTCGGCTTTGCCGGCATGAGCCACCTGGGGCTCGTATCAGCCGCCGCAGTCGCGGGGGCGGGGTTCGAAACGGTGTGTTTCGACGCCGATCCCGAATTGATCGCGTCCTTGCGCCAGGGCGATCTTCCGATTGTCGAGCCCGATCTCGCCGCACTGATTAAGAAAAACGGCGGTCGTCAACGATTTACGCCGTCGGCCGCGGAGATGGGTAGTTGCGACGTCGTATACATCGCACTTGATGTCGCTACCGATGCGGAAGGTCGCAGCGATACATCGGCGCTGAGAAGGCTCATCGACTCGACCGTTCCGGTGATGCACCATGACGCGGCGCTTGTGGTGCTGTCTCAGGTCGAGCCAGGGTTTACGTCGGCATTGTCATCGCCGCCGGCAGCTCGGCGATATTATCAGGTGGAAACTCTGATCTTCGGCCGCGCAGTCGAACGCGCAACGAAACCCGAACGCTTTATCGTGGGATGCGCCGATCCAAAGCGACCCCTACATCCGCAACTCAAGGCAGTTTTGAGCGCTTTCAAATGTCCAATCCTGCCGATGCGGTACGAGAGCGCCGAACTGGCCAAAATATCGATCAATTGCTATCTCGTTGGCGCGGTCAGCATGGCCAACATGCTCGCCGAGCTGTGCGAATCGATCGGCGCGGATTGGTCTGAGATCGTTCCCGCACTGAAGCTCGATCGCCGCATTGGGCAATTCGCTTACCTCGCACCGGGGCTGGGGATCGCCGGCGGCAATCTCGAGCGCGATTTGGCTACGGTGCGCCGCCTGGCCGCGCTGCACGGCGCCGATGTTGGTCTGGTGGAAGCGTGGCTGGGCATCAGCCGGCGGCGGCGCGACTGGGCGGCGAAGGCTATCCAACGCGCGCTTCTGGATCGAAAGCCCGGCGCGACGATCGCGGTGTGGGGTCTCGCCTATAAGGAAAATACGCACTCGATAAAAAATTCAGCATCTGTTGCGACCATTGCGCAGCTTAATGGGGCGCAAATTCGCGCCCACGATCCGGCAGTGGCTGTCAACCTGATCAGCCGACCAAATGTTACCGGATTTGAGGACCCGTTGCGGGCCGTCCAAGGCGCCGACGCCCTGATGATCCTCACCCCCTGGCCGCAATATCGCCAAGTTGCGCCGGCTGACATTGCGCAGGCATTAAGCGGCACAATCGTCGTCGACCCGTATGCTGTAATTGACGCCGCTGCCGCTGCCGAGGCAGGGCTGGCCTACTACACACTGGGACGGGCGCCAGTCGTCTTAAGCGGATAGAAGGCTTTTTTGCTCGTCCATCTCAACACAACGCCGATTTTGCCGGCCCGAACGGTAATCATTGGCGGCGGCGGCTTTGTCGGCGGCGCTGTCGTTGCCCGACTGAAGGCAAAAGAGGCAAGAGTCCTCTCGGTTGCGCGTTCTGATGTCGATCTTTTAGCTTCCAATGCGGCGGAAAAACTGGCCGCCTTATTGCAGCCGGGTGACGCGATCGTTGTCGCAGCGGCTCGAGCGCCCTGTAAGGACATGAGCATGTTGATCGACAACATGCTCATGGGCAAAGCGATACTTGATGCATTCGCGAAGGTGGAATTGTCGCATGTAATCAACGTCAGCTCGGACGCGGTCTATCCTGACGAGCCAGTTCCTTTAAACGAGACGGTTCGACCTTCCCCGGCAACTTTTCACGGCGTAATGCATCTTGCTCGGGAAATTGCCTTCAGCGAAATCAAGGCGCCACTGGCGATCTTGCGGTTGACGCTCGTATACGGCGCCCATGATCCGCATAACGGCTATGGACCGAACCGTTTCCTGCGACACGCCTCCAGCGGAAAAGACATCATTTTGTTCGGCGAAGGCGAGGAGCGCCGCGATCATGTCTGGATTGAAGATGTAGCCGAACTTGTCTTTCGTGTGCTCGCATACCGGAGCCGCGGAATCCTGAACATAGCCACCGGCTCGGTCTACTCATTCCGACGCATTGCCGAAAAGGCGATTGAATTTAACCGAAACAAAGTCTCACTTGTATCCCAGCCGCGACAAAGCCCTCAACCGCATAATGGCTATCGTCCATTCGATACAGCCGCATTGCGCAGCGCTTTCCCAGACTTTACTTTCACAGCGCTGTTCGAGGGCATGGCCAAAGTGCATGGTAATATGACGAGTGTCTAATGGCGGAGGTCGATCTACTTCGCACTTTACCCAAAGTGACGCGCAATATTCAGAAGCGCAGCGATGCCAAAGATCCGGCGATAATCGCAACTGCGCGGGAATATGGCGAGAAATATTTCGATGGCCCGCGCGAATATGGCTATGGCGGCTACCGCTACGATGGACGCTGGATACCTGTTGCCCGGGATATTGTTGCGCACTTCAATCTTAAACCAGGAATGCGAGTACTCGACGTTGGTTGTGCGAAGGGATTTCTGGTGAAGGACCTGATGAAGGTCTGCCCAGGGCTCGAGGTCTTTGGACTGGATATATCTTATTATGCGTTGATGCATTGCGAGCCGGAGGTGATTGGCCGCTTGCATCTAGGCACGGCGGAACGGCTGCCGTTCCCCGATCGCAGCTTTGATTGTGCCCTGAGCATCAATACCGTCCACGATTTTCCCCGGTCACGCGCTGTTGGAGTGCTGCGAGAGATCGAACGCGTCTCGGGCGGGCACGCGTTTGTACAAGTGGACAGCTTTTACACTTCCCAGCAGAAGGAGATATTTGAAAGCTGGGTGCTCTGCGCTCAATACTACGATTTTCCAAATGGCTGGAAGGAGCTGTTTCAGGAAGCGGGCTATAGTGGGGATTACTACTGGACGATCATCGAGTGAAATATCAGCGGATCGAAAAGTTTCACCATCAGCTCCGCTGTCCAGCCAAACAATGTAGGAAGAGTGCATGCTGACTAGTCCGAAGTTGATTAATGGCCTTGATATTGACGCCGCGCGCAAGCGCTGTCGACGATACCGCCGCCGCATCCTGGACATATCGCAACAGGTCACAGCGTTGCATATCGCGCCCGCTTTCTCCTGCACCGAAATCACAGATGCCATCTACAATAGCTTGATGCGTCAACGCACCGATGGATCGTATCGTGACGTCTTTATGATGTCGAAGGGTCACGGTTGCATGATTCAGTATGTTATCTTGGAAGATAAAAAAATTCTCAGTTCGAAGGATTTGAACCTTTACTGCAAGCCGGGAGGTCGTCTCGGCGCACACCCGGATTACGAAACGCCTGGTATCGTCGCTTCGACCGGATCACTCGGCCATGGTCTCGGAATGGCGGTTGGCCAAGCTTACGCGGAGCAACTCAAAGGCAGTGATACTCGGATCTATTGCCTCATGTCGGATGGAGAATTCCAAGAGGGATCGACGTGGGAGGCGATTTTGATGGGCGCAAACCTTCGGCTCGAGAATCTTATCGCTTTTATGGACTACAACGATTTCAACAGTCTCGAGCGAATAAGCGAAAAACAGACGGCATTCTATCCGCTGGTCCCCAAGGCTGAGGCGTTCGGTTGGGAAGCCGCCGAAGTGGATGGCCATGACGAGGAGGCGATAGTTCAGGCCGTTTTGGATCGGCGTGGTGGACGGCCTCTTCTGGTAGTTTGCCGCACGACTAAAGGGAAAGGCGTCTCGTACATGGAGAATGTACCGATCTGGCATTATCGCGCGCCTAATAAAGATGAATACCGGCAAGCCATCAACGAACTGTCGGAAGGCGGGATATGAGAAATCAATTCGCCGACACGTTCTATCAGATTGGGCGGGCCGATCCGCGGCTTTGTATTATCGTAGCAGACATCTCGCCGGCCGGATCGATGGCGAAATTTCGCAGCGATTTTCCCCGCCGTTTCATAAACACGGGTGTCTCCGAGCAAATAATGATCGGAATGGCTGCCGGCATGGCGCAGCGCGGATTTCGTCCTTTCGCATACACGATCGCGACGTTTACGCTTTATCGTCCGTTCGAAATGGTGCGCGATGATCTTTGCTATCAGAATCTCCCGGTAACCATCGTCGGCATCGGCGGCGGCGTGACCTATTCAACGCTGGGCGCCACTCATCACGCTCAAGAGGACGTCTCGATCGCTTGTTCGATTCCCAACATGAATGTGATAGCCCCGTGCGACCCTGCGGAAACGGAAGCGGCAACTCGCTGGTGCGCGCAACAAGAGATCGGCCCTGTTTATCTACGCTTGGGCAAAGCGGGAGAGCCCAACCTCTCAAGCGAAGCAAAAACACCATGGACGTTTGGCAAAATTCGAACCCTTCGCGAGGGCCACGATGTTTGCATCCTGTCGTACGGGCCAATAACAAAGCGCGCCCTTGACGTCGCTGACCGATTTCGCGCTCGTGAGCGCAGCGCTGCGGTCGTTAGTGTTCACACGTTAAAGCCGCTGGACAAGTCCGGCATTATCGACATCTTACATCGCTACGCGCATGTCATTGTGATCGAGGAATGCGCGCCGAATGGCAGTCTTTCAATGCAAGTCAAAGAATTAGCATGGGAGAGCCGAGCCGTTTGCCGGCTGGATGTTTTCACTTTGCGCGACCAATTCGTGCATTGCTACGGAAGCCATGATGACTTGTTGGCTGAACACGGCCTCGCTCCCGAACGGATTTGCGAGCAGCTCGGTCTGAATTGATCGCTGTCACAACCGCAGTATGCGAATACTGGTAGCAGTATGCGAATACTGGTAATTGGAATCGATAGTGCGATAGGAGGCAAGCTGACGGCGGCGCTGCTTACTCGCGGACATACAGTGATCGGAACGACACGGAACACGAGGAATATCAACAATCCAAATGTAATATTTTTGGATCTCGGTTCGAACGACGAGTCGATGCTTCCGGAGACGGACGCAGCGGTCGTTTGCGCAGCAATGGCGCGATTTGAAGAATGCCATAATCAGCCGGAACTTGCATATCGGGTTAACGTGGAAGCGCCGGTTGCCATTGCTAATCAACTTGTTCCCCGTGGCACTCGCGTTCTGCTGCTTTCTACCAGCGCGGTGTTTGATTGTTATGAACCCCTGCGCAAAGCGGATAGCATACGGGCTCCACGCAGCGTCTATGGCGAGCTAAAGAAGGAGGCTGAAAGCAGGCTCCTCGATAAGGGGCAAGGGACGGTGGTGCTACGATTGACCAAAGTGTTGAATCCGGACGCGGGGATCCTGAAGGACTGGATCGATGATCTGGCGGCAGGTCAGGAAATCCGAGCTTTCGAAGATCACCGCTTTTGCCCGGTCCCGCTCAGTGCGGCGGTCGATCTGATCGCCGCAATCATTGCAAGCGGCGAGAGCGGAATATTTCAATTATCTGGCGCTAATGACATCAGCTACTTCGAGGCAGCCGTGCATCTTGCATCGCGGCTCGGTCGTTCACGCAAAAAAGTCATCGCTGTTTCGGCTGCGGTCAGCGGTATATCCATGGATGAGATTACACCGTACACTTCGCTGGATACCAGCCGAGTGTCCGAGATGACCGGTTTTGTGCCGCCGCGCGCGTTCGATGTTATCGATACTGTATACGGTGCGGTGCTCGCGCGCGCCGCAATGGTTCCAGTGACTCACTAGACACCTACCTTTAAGCGAAAAATTCCAGTTGCGTATTTTTCTGCAATTGAAGTTGTGCGAAGCAACGCAAAAGCGAGCGCGCCGCGATGGCGAGTAATGCTGTTCACACAACCCTGACTGATAAGGACCGACGAGGTGGGCTGACCGTTACCATTGTTTTGACGAACTATAACCATTCGCGATACCTGCGAGAATCGCTTGGCTCACTTTTTAACCAAACACGACCGGCGGATGAGTACATAATCATCGATGACGCTTCGACAGACGATAGTGTTGCCGTGATCCGGGAGCTAATCAGCTGGGTCCAAGAAGCAAAGTTGGTACAAAATCCAGAAAACATCGGCTGTGTGGCGGGAATGAATAAGGGCTTATCGATGGCGAAGGGAGACATCGTTCTCTTTGCAGCCGCAGATGACGTCTATTATCCTGAATTATTGGAAGTCGGTGTAAGGCTACTGGAAGCATATCCGCAGGCGGCGATTTTTTCCGCGAGAAGTGACCTCCTCGACGCAGCAGGTTTGAACAAAGGTCGATTTCACTCACCGCAGCCTTTGACCAGCCCCGGCTTTATCGATGCGACTAGCGCGGTCGGACACATGTTGCGTGACGATAGCTGGTTCATGGGCAATACGGCCCTGTACCGCCGCTCCGCACTTTTGGCGGAAGGAAAATTCGATGAAAAGCTGGGCGCGTTCGCCGATGGCTACATGTGTCGCTTGCTGGCGCTGAGATATGGCGCTTGCTTTGCACCGGACACCTTAGCGGGATGGCGGCGGCTTGAAGGAGGAATGGCCTGGTCGCAAGCGATGAATACAGCTCGGGCGACAGACTTTATTTCATTGGTCGAAGCGCACATGGCTGGAACTGAGGGACTCTTTCCAGCTCAGTACATTTATCGATGGCGAAGACGGTATCTCTTCGGCGGCCGTCGCTTTGCTTTGAGGGAGCATAGCTCCGTTCACTCGGGCCCATCAGGATGTGTGAAGCGCACATTTGATCATCTACGAATATTGTGGCTGTTCCTGACATTGCGTCCGTGGGACACAAGTGTTGTATTGCAGCGATGGATTTTAGATTATTGGGATCGACGAAGGTCCACAGCGCGTGCCAATTTATCGAAATGAGTTCATCCAGGCATCAGTCACATCGGAGTGGATACTCTTTCCCAATTCTGATCTCGTCTATCATGTAAGGGCGCTGCAGTCAGAAGGCGATTGATCTGGCTCGGGGCTGTCCTTTGCTGCAATGAATTTAATTATTGCCGCCGAAGTTTCCTTGAGTCGCAAAAATGCGCTCGGAATTTTAGATTTTGGGTATGCACCATATGCATTGGGCGACACTTTTACCTGGTTGACCAATGTTCAAATCAAAGCCCATCTTCATGGCCAGAAGCCGATTGATCTCGTGCTCATTTCTCTACCAGAAAAGCGCGCGCGCTGGCATCAACCGTATATCACTTCGTACAATCAAGTGCAGGTCATGGAAGGGCTTTTACCCGCTTTCCTGACTTGCCCGTCGGTAAATAGTCTTCGCATATTCCAAAGTAAAAATAAGGTATCGCAGCGAATACTTGGCGCTATCCTCACCCATGCAGCCAGTTGGCCCACATTAAAATCTCACTTCAAAAGGCTATTGGACCCCGCTAGCCACTCGTGCATAAACGCGTTTTACGCAAAACATAAATGGTTGCCGCGTTTGCAAGCGCCCGCAGGATTCAAAAGCGAAACGCAATATTTCCGCAGTAGATACATAGGGCAACGCTTTCCAATCGTCATCAATATCCGGCAGCGGGCCTTAACTCATGATCCCGCGGCGCTTCACCGCGATTCTTCGGCGGACGCCTGGTACGATTTTTTAGCGCGGGCGCACAGACGATGGTCGAATGCAGCGTTCATTCTTGTCGGAGGATTCAGCGAATGGGAACGACGATTTGCCCATCTGCCAAATGTTATCATTCCACGGATGTTTGGCTTCGGGCTCGGCCACGAACTGACGCTGCTCTTTGAAGGCGCCCCCTTTTTTGGGACATCCAGTGGATTTTCTGCAGCAGCAACGTTCAGCAACACACCGTACGCAATAACCAAGGTTGAGCATCAGACTGCCGCAAATATCGGTTTGCCGGTTGGCAGCGAACGGTATCCGTTCGCATTGCACCACCAGTGGCTGAACTGGGAAAATGAAACGGGCTCCTTGCTCTCAGATCTATTCGAACGATTGTGGCTCGCGGCCGACGCCAATCGCCGCGGGGGTTAGCGCAGTGGATAACCAGACCTTTCCAGGCCGTGTCCAAAAAATGGCAAAGGCTACTGTCGTCCGGATTTCCAATCTTAAACTTATCGACCAATATATATTGTCGTACGCGCGGCTGCCTTTCCACTTTCTCGAAACATCTGCGCGCGGCTTTTGGAACGCGTTGCTCATCCATCAACGCGGCGTACCACCGAACACACTGATGATCGCTAAGGTGGTGAGCAAGGAACCAGGTGACCCTGAGCGATTTCTTGCACAACTTGCCGTCGCGATAGCAAAAAATCCAAACTGCAAAGAAATCGATCTGCTACTCGTGGGACACGATGATTTTCCCGTGACGGTGTATTCGGCAATTGCTCGGATGTTTGGGAGACGGCTGAATTTTCAACTATTTTGGAG
>Ga0310914_10002700_pt1 | contig 12063 bp, 15 predicted proteins | sample GREbulkMGAN108_FD_203450 | JGI IMG/M metagenome (GOLD analysis project Ga0310914, IMG submission 203450) | Lab enrichment of tropical soil microbial communities from Luquillo Experimental Forest, Puerto Rico - GRE.bulkMG.AN108 | ecosystem: Environmental > Terrestrial > Soil > Tropical forest >...
GACATGCTATGGTAACGGAATCTCCATTGCGTGGTCAGTGGGTGTATAGATCGAATGCATTACGTTGGTGTCGCGAATTAATTTACACCGATCCCTTGGCAGTGGGTTGCACGGCCGAACTCACAGAGGCACGGTGGCAGGCCGAGGCCGCTCTTGCGGAGCTGACGCGCAAGCTCCCGGCGACAAGGAGTAGTAAACATGGGTAACGGACCTATGGCTCTTCCGGCACGGGCTCGGCGTGCTCAATTATCGGGTCGTATGAGCACCCGGGGCTGGACCTAGAACAATCCCAGCGTGCATTCATTGAGTAGAGAGGCACGGAGGCTTTCGGTCGGTTTCCACCAGACAGGTGCTATTCGTGACGGAAAAGCACCTCGATCCGATAACCGTCAAGATCGATAACAACGGCAGCGTAATAATCGGGACTTTAGATAGCACAGGCCGGGCTCGCCGTTATCGAGGCGTGATCGAGCATCGACCTCTCCACCTCGATGCAATGTGATCGTGTTCAACATGATTGATATGTTGCAAAGCTATCGGTCACCAACACCAGTTCGCTTCTGATGTTGTGGAGCATCTCCGCCGGGATCTCCCTCAAGGGCATACGAAGCCAAGCGCAAGCCCGGTGACGATAGCGAGTCCGGCGACGATCCCAAGGCGCAATTTCCGTCATTTACCGATGTCGCCGCGGAGCGCCAGCAGCCGTCAACTGCGGCTGGGCTGAAATCTACGCCCAGCCGTAATTAGGTCGGCTTTAGCGTCCATCGCAGCGATCACTGCATCCTCGTAGCACGCCGCGATCGCGCCGCTAAAGAGGTGATGAAGGCGGGGGCAGCTGAAATGCAGCCCAACTCGGCGGTGCCGCGGCCTGGTGGGGCCGCGAACCGCCGAACGTCGCTTAGGCATTCCGCCGATGGCAGCACCGAACGGATTAAGAGCTCGCCATCGCTGCTGATCGCGCGAAACTGCGCCACTTGGCGTCATCCCTCTCGGCCCGATGGTTCGAGGCTAAGCCGGCTACAGCGACGCGCCTTCGTCGATGGCGAGCTTTTTTCAGCTAGTATGAGTTACCACATCTGCCGGTAGTAGCGCCCGAGTTCGGAGCTTTCTTTGCAAACCTGCACTGGTCCTGCGTTGCGCAGGCAATGCTCGCGCGAGGCTGAAATGCGCAGCACTGCCATCGTGCCAGGTCCGGAGCAGCCGGTTTCTCAACTTATGAAAACGGAAAAGACAAACGGCGACTCCACACCACCCGCGATCACTTCATTCTCTCCAGCTCGCAGTAGCGCATCATCAGCACGGAAATGATCGCCGATGGGCTCGCCGTTGACGATCGTTCCAAGTGTGCTGCAGAGGTCGCGCACATGGTAACTTCCGTCGCGCTTCTCGATAGTGAAGTGGTTGCGTGATAGCCTGAACGGCGCGGTGTCATCGAGCTTGAGGTCTGGCTCCAACGGCGGCAGCCCTTCCCCTGCAACCACCCCCCGGCCAACGATGAACGGCAGATCGCCGAGCCCAAGTGGAGTGTCAAACTGACGCTGCAACCACGGATTCTTGGCAGCGAGATAGGCATTATGGACTGACACTACAGCCGTTTGGCTGACCTGCCGGTTCCCCTGGGCTCGGCCGCTTCGCCGTTCATCGTTGACGATGCGATCGTCGGCTTCGCGCAGCCGTTGACTGAGGCGCTGAATCAACTCGCGAGCGTCCCGCGGCGAGCCAGCGATCTGATCGAGGAACTCTGTCGGCGTGAGGATTTCTACCTCGACCTCGCTGGCGGCTCGAGCGGTCGCACTGCGAGGGCGGTTTTCCACGACGCCCATCTCCCCGACAAACTGCCCCGGGCCAACCGTGCCGAGAAGGATGGGGTCACCATCGAATTCCCGGAGTATGTCGACCGCACCGTTGAGTAGACGAAAAACACGGTCCGCTGGATCTCCCTCTCTGAAGAGGACTTGCCCTTCGGCGAAGTGCGCGCTGGTCACTGCTCGTCCTTTCGATCGGCAACAGCTTGCGGCCCATTGGACCGCTCGCTCACACCGGCACCGTAGCCGGCTCCGGCGGGAGCGCCAACTGGGTTTGCGGCATCATCACGGCGAGCTTGCCGTCGGATCGATAGATCGAGGTCCGCACAACGACCGTACGCCGCCCGACGTGCAAGGGTACGGATACGCCGGTTAGCCGGGCGGGCGGGCACGCGTGGAAGATGTTGCTTTTGGACTCGATCGTTGTTTTCCGGAAGCCCTCAGGACTACGCTAAACGGTCGGCGAGGCTATCGGCCGCTCTCCCTCCAACTGAGCCGACCGGATGCCGACGACCAATGGCAGGAAAAAGGGGCAGAGCCGATCGTTCTTTCCCCGAGGAGTCGGCGACGCCTTAGGGTCGACTGCGCCCTTTTGGGGGAGGCTCGGTGAATGTCGGCTCTTGGCCAACCCGGCTGCGCTGGCCACCGGCCAGCCGGCCCGCTTATTGGGGTACTACGCCCTATCTGGGTATCCTGCATGTGACTGACGGCAGCAAGCGAGTGTTCGGCCTCGAAGTTGCGGATGTCGACCTTGCGCTGCGGCCGAAGAACATCGGCGGAGGCGTCAGTTCGTGCTCCTCTCGATTGACCGGCGGGGCCAAGTCCGGCACCAATGGTCAAGGCGATTAAGCTGGTGCCCGCAGAGAGAGGGCTGTGCGATGACCGTTGCCCGTGACTTGGCCGAGTTTTTGACCGGAACCTCCTCGGCCGACCTCCCTCCGCAAGCAGTCGAGCGCGCGGCGATGCTGATCGCCAGCACGCTCGCCAGCGCGGCCATGGGCTCCGGGCTGGAATCGTCGACGATCATCCGTGACCTTGCGCGTGAGCGGGCTGGGAGTCTTGAGGCATCGGTGTGGTTTGACCCGGGCCCGAAACTACCGGCATCCGATGCCGCGCGGGTCAACGCGGTGATGAGTGATGCGGCAGCTTCAGACGACAGCGACCTGCGGAACATCGTGCATGCCGGCACGACGCTCGTCGCCACCGCGCTCGCCATCGCGGAGCGGTCCCGCGCCACCGGCGAGGATGTGTTAACGGCCATTGTGCTCGGCTATGAGGCGGCCGGGCGCATCGGCGAAGCGATCACCCCCGGTTTCCGTATCCGCGGTTTTCACGGCTGCCTCGTTGCGATCTTTGCCGGTGCGGTTGCCGCCGGGCGGTTACTGCAGCTCGACCCTATGCGTATGGCGCAGGCCATCGCCCTGTCAGCCACCTCGATCGGCGGGCTGATGGCGGCGGCAAACACCAGCGTCGCCCGCGAGTATCACGCCGGGCTGGCGGCGATGCTCGGCATCCAGGCAGCTCTTGCAGCACGGCGCGGCTACAGAGCCGCAGAGAGCATCCTCGAAACCCGTCAAGGGTTTCTCGCGGTCTATGGCGGCGTCGACGGCGCCCTGGGCGGTGCCAGCGTGACTCGTGACCTAGGGCAGAGCTGGGACATCATCACCGACATGGCCATCAAGCTCGTACCAGGCGGTCATCCCTACCACGCGCTCGCCGAGGCTGCTGCGAACGCAGCGAGAGAGGGGAATATTGCACCGCAGGATGTCGAGAGCATCACTGTGTCACGCCCTGGTTTCACCGCGTTGACCGGCCCCCTCCACCCGACTGACCTCATTGGCATGGCGCACAGCCCGGCTTACTTCCTGGCCGCTGGGGTGGCCGATCACAGTTTTTCCTGGGTGCACGCGACGGCAGCCAAAATCGCCGACCCGACCATCCATCAGCTGATCGACAAAGTCGGAGTCGGAGCGCCGCCCACCGACAATGTCGCGCGCTATCGGCAGGGCGCGACGGTGACGATCCGGACAAAGGACGGTCGGACCAGCACGAGCACCGTCTACGCACCCAAGGGGGCTGGCGTCAGCGGAATCGCCTGGGCCGATGTCGACGCCAAATACCGAGCGCTAGTGCCGCTGGCACTGGTCCACGATGAGCAGGTCGAGGCGAGCCTCGCGGTCATCCATGACTTCCACCGCGTAACTCACGTCACAACGCTGATCGACCTGCTGGGTGCGAAAGCCAGAGGCCAACCCGAAAACGAACGCCGAGCTGATCCCTAGGCAGGATGATCCGTCACAGCACCGCGAACGGCGGCGCGAAGGGTCGAGCGCAGCGTGAAGTTGCTATTTAATTTGCCCTCACAGCGGCGACCAAGCATGTCAAGGAAGCTGATATGTTGGCTTTTGGAGCGCAACCAGGGACGACGATATGGTGTACGACATACCACCTCCGAGAGAGCTACCCGAACCCGGATATTACTACCACTTCAAACATGACCCAGACGGGCCGCTGAATAACTATGCCTATTATATTTACGGTGTCGGCCGTCACACTGAAGATGATTGCCGAACCGAAGACGCTTTCATGCAAGTGTACCGGCCGTTATACGAGGAGGCATATGCTTACCGGAACGGCGGACTCTTCGACCTACGCCCTCTGCACATGTTTTTTGAACCGGCCGAGTGGAAGGGAAAAGAGGTGCCGCGGTTCACGAGAATCGTCGACCAAGACGTGATTGCACAATTAGAGGCAATCAAGGCTCGCATGTACCCGAATCCCTAGACGCTCCAACGATTGAGAATGGCGGCTCTGGTTCGACTGCTGGGGTTTGGGGGAGGTCCAGTGAACGTCGGCTCTTGTGCAGGTTTTCGGACGCCGGCAATGACTAGGCCCGCCACACGCTCGGAGGCCGGTGTCTGAAAAGCGCCAAGGCACGAAATCGCGGGAAGGTGGGGCATTGTCGGTGCCGCCGGCTCTATGGGGATTTGGCCGCGGCGTCAGGCTGGGCGAGGTTGGATCGAATTGGCCGCTCCAGTCGGTGAGCCTCAAACGACCGGTGTGGGTCACGGGCGGAACGAGTGGAGCGGGCGTGGCAGGAAGGGATTGGTCGTGCGAGATCGGGTCGCTTTAGCCACTGGCAGTAAGCGGGGGCTCTGCGGGCCGGAGGCCGTCCGGAGTGACGAGCATCACTGGGATAGTGGATCGGCGGCGACGGCATCATGAAGTGTCGATGCTGACGGCTGCTGTCGCGGGCGGCGGGCGATGTTTCGGGTGACAGCCGGCCGCGAAGGTCTCGATGATGATCATGCGGCCGCCGCAGCAGCGGCACGGACGCGGCAGCACGCGGGACTCGTGGTCGGGTGTCGTCTCGGACGTCTCGGCCGGTTTCGAGCGGGGTGGGATGGCAAGCAATTCGCGCGCGCGTGCGATGTTAGCGGCGCGATTGCCGTTGGCGAACAATCCGTAGTGGCGGATGCGGTGCAAGCCCTTGGGCAGCACGTGCATCAAGAAGCGCCGGATGAACTCGTTGGTTGCCAGCGTCATGGTCTTATACCGGTCCGGCCCCTCGATCCGGTAATCCTTCCACGTGAAGGTGACGCCGGTGTTGTCGGCGGAAATCAGCCGGCGATTGGAGATGGCGACGCGGTGAGTGTAGCGCGACAGGTAGGCGAGCACAGCGTGCGGCCCGGCGAACGGCTTCTTGGCATAGACCACCCACTCGGTCTTGCGCAGCGGCGCCAGGAAGGCGGCGAACGCTTCCGGCTCGGCGAGCGCAGCGTGCTCGCCGAAGAATGCGAGGCGTCCAGCCTGGTGGGCAGCGAGGAGCTTGCCCAGGAACAATCGCCGGAACAGGCGCGAGAGAACCCGTACCGGCAGAAAGAATCCCGGGCGGCACGACACCCAGCGCGTGCCATCAAGGGAGATGCCACCGCCCGGGACGATCATGTGCACATGTGGGTGATGCGTCATCGCCGAGCCCCAGCTATGCAGCACTGCGGTGATGCCGATCTTGGCGCCAAGCCGCTTGGGATCGGCGGCGATGGTCATCGTGGCTTCAGCCGCCGCCGTAAACAATAGGCCGTAAATCGCGGTCTTGTTGTGGTAGGCGATGTCGGCGATGGGACCGGGCAAAGTGAACACGAGGTGGAAGTAGCCGACGGGCAGCAGTTCGGCCTCGCGCTCGGCGAGCCATTCCTTGGCGGTGGCGCTCTGACACTTGGGGCAATGCCGGTTGCGGCAGCTGTTGTAGGCAATGACAGTATCAGCGCAGTTCTCGCAGCGCGCGACATGGCCGCCGAGCGCCACCGTGCGGCAGCGCTCGATGGCGGACATCACCTTCATCTGGTCGAGGCTGACGTGCCCGGCGTTGGCTCTGCGCCACGCCGCCCCATGGTCGCGGAAGATATCCGCAACCTCCAACGCTGGACGAGGCACCGCCGCAGGCGGCTACGCCGGCGGCGGGTCTTTCCGGCTGTTCTTCGGCTTCTTGCGCGGTTGGGACAACAGGTCGAGCGGGCTCTCGACGCCGGCGATCATGCCGGTGGCGACACGCGTGTAACGCGCTGTTGTCTCCAATTTGTCGTGACCCAGCAGCGCCTGGATAATTCTAATATCGGTACCACGCTCGAGCAGGTGGGTCGCGAAGCTGTGGCGCAACGCGTGCAGCGTCACGGCCTTCTTGATCCCGGCCGCGTCAGCCGCCTCGTGAAACAGGCGGCTCAACTGGCGGGTGGTCATCGGCTTGCCGCGCTTGTTGCCAGGAAACAGCCAGCGTTCCGCCACGGGGGTTGCAGCATCGTAACGCGACGGGCGCGCCTTCCACCATTGGCGCAAGAGACCGAGCGTCTCCGGCGACAGCATGACATTGCGGTCCTTACGGCCTTTGGACTGCTCGACCCGAATGATCTTCTGTGCGCTGTCGATATGCTTGACCTTGAGCCTAACCACCTCGCTGGCGCGCAGGCCGCAGCCATAGCCGAGACTGAGCAACGTGCGAACCTTGAGGTTGCTGGCGACGGCCAGCAGCCGCCGCGTCTCGTTCGGGCTAATCACCAGCGGTATCTTCTGCGGCTCACGGATGTGATAGATCTCAGCGGCAAGATCCAGTCGCCGCAGGGTCACGCGGAACAAGAACCGCACCCCGGTCATGATGCGGTTGCGATTGCAGATGCTCACATCGGCCTCGGCCAGGTGCAACTGGAAGCGCCGGATATCCTCAGTCGTCGCCGTGTCAGGGGAGCGGTTGAGAAACACAGCAAACCGCTTGCAGCTGTGAATGTGGCCTCTCTGCGTGCCCGCGGAGAGCTTCCGTGCGTTCATGTCCTCGATCATGCGATGACGTAGCGGGGTGACGGCATCCGTACTCATGGAAAGCTCCTGTCTGGATGAGGTTGACGACACCTCGATCCTCAAGACAGGGCGCCCTTGCTGCTATCGGCCTCTATCTCGGTCGCCGTGCCCGCAGATCGGCGCTCGCCTCAGCCAACTATCGCGCAGCGATTTAGTGCTATGGCACAACCCGGCCGCGCTGGCCACTGGCCAGCCGGTCCGCTTACTGGGGCAGTGCGGCCTTTCTGGGTGTCCAGCGTGTCTCAGCCGTTCAGTTGCCAGACCTCGAGCCGCCTGAGAGGTTGTCTCGAAACTCGCCAAAACGCCGGCAGTCACCAGCTTACTCGAACTCGCCAAGCAGCACCTTGGCCTTCTTGAGGCCAGGCCGGGCGACGAGACTTGGCGGAGTTACGCGGCTCCATCCATAAACCGCCGATAGGAAGCCGTCGGAGAGAGCCAATGGATCGGAGAGATGACCTCTGTTGTTTGTACCTCGTCGGCCCGCAGCAAACGATAGTTCGTCGCGCCCAACACGTGGTCGATTACGAGGCCGCGCTCGGAGAGGGGGAGAAGGACGGTACGATAGGCGATACCAACGCTGCGAAGCGTCGCCGCGCCCTCGATCATTAGACCGCGCCGCGCTGATACCACCCGCGGCACCCGCGAGAGGAGCACGTCGGCCAGCGTATGGGTGGGGCAAAGAGCGACCGCAAGGTTCACCCCGACCACGACAAAATGCGACAGCTCGATCGGCGACTGCACTGCGATCAGCAGTAGGTTTGCCCCGTCTTCGCCCTGCACCCAGGGTTCGATTTCGTCGCGGCGCGCGGAAATCGCCCGCCGTGTGCCATTTCCTTCCAATAGCGTAGTACCCGCCAGACCAGCCGCCGCTCTTCCTTCATCCTCTCGGCCCGCCTTCCAGCAAAATTTTCGCGGATGGCGCAGAGTGTCCCACGAATGATTGAACCTTTGTAAATGAGGTCGAGAGCTGTCCAGCCTCGACGACGGGCGCGGCTACGGAGGAAAAGCCGACTCGCGTCATCGCTAGCAGCGTCATAATTCGCGCCCGGGTGAAATCCTCCATGACAGGCCTGTGATCCGCTCGGCCACGATTCCTGCGACCATGTATCCGAGGCTTGAGTACTGAAAGCTCGCGCGGATATCCCGGCTCGGCTCGAGATGGCGGAGTGCGGCCAACATCTGTTCGCGCGACTGATCGCCCGGCATCCACACCCAGTCATGCCGTGGCAGACCGCCAGAAGGTCGCCGTAGGGGCCTCCTAGCGGTTTCGGGTTAATGGGATTAGTCCCGCTGGCGTTTGAACGGTCGGTCCGTCGTGCTATCGTTTTTGGCAGGGTCTGAAGGCACCGTCGATCTCAAAATCAGAAAGGTTCGTTTGTGGCTGGCGAGGAGAGAAAGGAGAGAAAAATCACAGAATGGGCTCCGATGGCGGGTCGATGGGATGTCTCCACTACGAACCCCGTTTACCTGGGGCCACAGGCAGATAAGCAACCATACGCGGCGCCTTTTGGCATTTGTATCTCGGATATTCGATTTCAGGGAGGAGAGGCTAAGGTGACGGTTTCTTTCCCTAAAGCCACGGACGGTGGTGTCGATCCTAACTCATCAGGAGGCATTCTATTTGGGTTTCGATCATTGCGTGAAGAATACTTTTACGCTGCCGTTGGTGGTTACGGCCTTGCCTACGTTCTCGCCCGGTTCACTCCTGCTCTCTTTGTTGCTCTTGATGGTGCTGGGAGCCGGGAAAATCTAACCCCTGAGCACCCATACATTCTATCGGCTCGCATGTCCGGTCAGAGGATAATTTTTGCTGTTGATAACGTTACCGTTCTGTCATCCACGTTGGAAACTGCCCCGCTCCAGGGACGACTGGGGATGTTTGCGTGGGGGGACAAAAACAAAGTCGAGTTCAGAGAAGCGAGCGTAACTGAGGAGCCGGGGAAAGTTTTTGTAATAATGCCCTTCTCAGACTACTACCTAAACGAACTTTATGTTGACGTAATCGAACCAACCGTCAAAAGAGGAAACAATCTCATTGCACATCATGCGGGCGAAACATTAGCCCCCGGCATCATCATAAAGGACGTAGAGAACGAGATATCGCAATCTAAAATAGTAATCGCGGATATCACTGAATGCAATACCAATGTCTATTATGAAGTAGGGTACGCGCACGGCTCTAAAGTGCCAACTATTCTTCTCGTGCAAAAAGATACCAAACTCCCTTTCGATATTAGTGGATATCGCTGCATTTTTTATGAAAACACTATAAGTGGAAGAGGAAAGATTATAGACCGGCTGCAAGAGGCAATAACAGAGATATTGGGATAGTGGTGACCATCCGATCCCCTCGCTAGCTGTCAACACCGCTTCGAATTCCTCCGTTGCCCAGCGGACACTCCCCCTCGTTGATTTACACCCCCATGTCGATGGTATGGCCATTGGCATGACAGACGAAGAAACCGGAGCGTTGATCCGGGAATTGAACGAGATCGTGTGGAGCGATCCCTTCAGTCCCCGCATTGTGGCACTGAAGGAGATCCTGGGGCAGCTACGGCCGGAGCCCGAACGCGAGCCCCTGCCCCCGCGGCGGAATTACGAGCCGCCGAGCAAGGGAAGGTATAAGAGACGAAATTAGTTGAGAGATCCCAGGCCAATGAGGTACTTTCTTAAGCGCCCCCGAACATTCTGGATCTCAGTCTGCAACCTCGTGGACCTTCTTTTCAGCATGGCCGGCGTTGTGTTGCTGTTCTACTACACATTACCGATGGCGCTCCCAAACGCACCCAAGGCGTTAGGGACCGGTTATGGTGGTGGTCCGGAGTACGAAGCTCAAAAGCAGCGCTATGACGCTAATGCGAACATAGGCTTCCTTCTGGTCGTTATCGGGACCGTTCTGGAAGCAGTGCCTCCCTTCCGCACCGCCATTGGGAGTTGGCGGCGCCGTCCGAGCCTGGCGCAAAGGCAGACACGAGGAGGAGACAGACGCTCGACCCAGAAAGTTGTTAACTATTCCGCGAGACGAGGGAGACCTCAGGTGTCCACGCCGCCACAGACAGATATAAATGCAGAGCGGGTCAGCACTGAGACCGAGCGCGTTCTTCATGATTTCGTGCGCGATGCGGTATCGCGTCTCTCTGAGGCACTGAATGATGTGGCGCATCAATCGGCACCAGCGTTTGAAGATTATATCCAATTTGAACGCGGGCACGATGGCAATTTCCGTGAGCGCAAAAAGCAAATTCGGACGTTATGGCCGACGCTAAGCCCCGAGTGGCTGCACTCACTCCCTGATTACGAACATTGTGTTGACTGCCTGAGATCCGACGAGGTTATCGGCCCACATCTCGATTGCTTGGTAGGCACCAGCAGGTCAACCCGTCGCCTTGAAGCAGAAAGCATCCTAACGTCCCTGATCTACGCAATACTCGACGACGAAGGAAGGCTCACATTCACGCACGAGAAATTTCACAGTAAATGGCAGGAACTGAGCGGCTTCTTTAACGCCGACCGGATTGCTTACAAGAGCGTTGCGCCGCTTCCAAATTTGGTTGTTCCGGCATTTCCGCTTCGGCTAAACGACGAGTTAGTTCTCGACCGCCTGACTGATGAAGAGGTGACTCGCTGTTATCAAGTTGGTGTGATTCGGCCGACTTCGCTTCGATTTCCGATGATCGAAGGAAAGACCGCTGTTGGAATTCGAAGGACGGCGTTCCTGCCGAAACAACTTCGGCGAGGTGATGAACGACTTGAGCTTCCTAAGGGTGAGGAGGAGGGTAGCTTTGGGAGACGCCCTTATTTTCGAGATGATCTCGTCATTGGTGATGTCCTCTCGGCCCTCCGACTCTTTAAGCGCACCCAGATTAGAACGGCAGGTCTGGCAAGCTGGACCGATGCCCCTTGGTTGGCGGGTGGAACTGAGTATCGAGTACTCGGACAGTGGCCGTACGGTCGAGGATTTGAATTATCTGAAGGTGAAGCCTCACAACTTCTTGAACTGTGGCGCCTGCTGGAGGAAGAAGGGGGCGCCGCACGCTTCCGGTTCAGCATCCACCGCTTCAATCTCGCTTTCGACCGCACACTTCTCGACGACCGGATAGTCGATCTGGTCATCGCGGCGGAGTCGCTATTCTTAGGTGATTTGGGTCCAGGGGATCGTGGGGAGCATCGGTTCCGCGTCGCGCTGCGGGCAGCTAAGTTCATCGGCCACCCGAGCTATAGTGATCGCGAGGTTTTTCGCGTAATGCGCCGAGCCTATGACGTGAGGAGTGCGATCGTGCACGGCGGGTCGCCAGAAGATACCCGCTTGCCCGACAATCAGTCTGCCGACCTAGGGAGCTTCATTGACGCCGTTGAAGATGTTGTACGGCTCGGGCTGCGCAAAGCGCTTTCTATGAGGCAAGATGGAAAAAAGATCCGCCAACCCGACTATTGGGACGCCCTCGTATTCCCAAATGCCGCCCCCACGATCGAGCCCAGCCGCTCCCCCTAAATCCACTCGGCATCCGGCCGGTTGTCCCCCGACCACCCATCTCGGGACGACCAGGTAGCGACCCGCTCCCCATTGACCCGCATGCCGCGCCAGGTGGGTTGCTTGAAGCCCTCGATGAAGTCCTCGATCTCGGCGTCCTTCATCGCCTCGGCCGCCTGATTGACGTCCATGACATGGCCCGCTGGAAGTGCGCCACCGCGCCGGCTACCGCGTCTATGCGGTCATCGTGCGTCAGCGTCCCGATCGGAGAGGGCACGGGAAGCCCGCTTTCCCCATCTCTGTTGGAAGCCCGAGGACACCCCAGTCGATCCCGCTGGGCGTCCCTTTGATGCCTGCCCCGAATGGTGGATATCCTCTGCCCCCGGCCGGCTAATGGCCAAATGTCAATCGGGGCATGGCCTCCGCAGGTTGGTG
>Ga0310914_10002720_pt1 | contig 12018 bp, 9 predicted proteins | sample GREbulkMGAN108_FD_203450 | JGI IMG/M metagenome (GOLD analysis project Ga0310914, IMG submission 203450) | Lab enrichment of tropical soil microbial communities from Luquillo Experimental Forest, Puerto Rico - GRE.bulkMG.AN108 | ecosystem: Environmental > Terrestrial > Soil > Tropical forest >...
CTTCCCGTTGGTGCACATCTGGGCGCCGTTCGGGCCCATCATGATGCTCGACCTGTTGCCGTTGCCGCTGCCCGCCTTTGGCGGGGACGGCGCAGGGCCGGTCACGGTCACGTCGGTGCCGACACCGTACAGCCCCTTGAGGACGTCGGCCTGGGCATTCTTGACCCCCGCCGAGGCGGCGGTCACGGTGATGACGAGCCCGACCCCGACGGCGAGCCCGAGCGCGATGAAGATCGCCTGCCTGAGGCGGCGGCGCAGTTCCCTGGTGAGATACGTGAAGAAGAACATGCTGCCGTTGTACGGCCCGGCCGGTTGCGCGGCGGTGACACGAGGTCAGGGCAGCGGCACCCGGTAGATCAGCTCCTGGCCGTACGCCGTGAAACCCGCCCGGCGCAGGATCGGCCCGGATGTCTCGACGCGCCCCTTGACGAGGGCCATCGTCGCCCCGTGCGCGGCGCCGTACTCCAGCCTGGCGGCGAGGATCGCCCGGTAGACGCCCTGCCCCCGCGCGGACTCCGCGACGGCGCCGCCCCACAGCCGGGCGACCCCGTCGACCATGCTCACGCCCCCCGTACCCACCGGCGTCCCGCGGGCGTAGGCGACGATCAAGCCGCCTTCTCCCGCCGGGACGGTGACGCTGTCGCGTTTGGCGTTCTCCGCGAGCAGCTCTTCCGGCGGCACCGCCCCGCCGAACACCACGGCGCCCACCTCCGAGCCCTCCCTCGCGGTCTCGACGTCGGCCGCCCAGCGCAGTTCCACCTCCCGCGCCGGAGCCGGGATCGCGGGTGCGCCGTGCCGCAGGTCCAGCGCCAGCACGTCCAGTGTCTCCGCAACGGTCGCGCCGCGCCCGGCGAGCAGTTCCGCGACCTCGGGCGGGCTGCCCAGCCGCATCATCCAGTACAGCTCCGGGAGCCCGAACTCGCGCGCGCGGTCGAGCGCGGCCGCCACGGCCGCCGCGGCCGGCCCGGCCGGCTGGAACCTGATGAGTTCGAGCGGGTGGTCGAAGTAGTCGGGGCGGCGGACGAGCAGGTACTCGTCGGTTTCGGCGGTCGTGGCGTTCTCGGGGATCCATAGCCACTCGTTGCTCGCGGCGACGACCGACTCCGCGGACAGGCTCATGCCCCCAGGGTGCTGGCCGGCGTAACCCTGGTGCAACCGCATTACCGAGAGGCTGGCGGAAGATGCATGTTCTCGCCCCCGGAGGTGCCGATGCGCGACGACTTCAGAGAAGAAGAAGACGGCCAGCCGGGCCTGCCCTGGCCGGCGGCCGACCCGCCGCCGCCCCCCGTCCCCGGAGCCAGCGAATGCGCAAGGGCATGCTGCTGGTCGCGACCGCCATGATCGCGGCGGCCGCCGGATTCCTCGTGGTCACCGCCGTGCACGACCTGTCGGCCAACCCGGCCAGCGCGAGCGGGTCACCTACCAGCTCTCCGCAAGGCGAACTGCCCAGCGAGGGCACCGGCAGCGGCGGCGGCACCGGGCAGCCGCCGATCCCGAGCACGGGCCCTGGCCAGACGCTGCGCCTGGAGGTCGGCGGAAAGGTCACCGCGGTGAACGCCACGTCGATCACCCTGGGGGCGCACGGCCAGTCCGTGACAGCGACCGTGACCAAGGCGACCACCGTCACAGGCAAGGTCGCGAGCATCGGCGGCATCAAGGTCGGCGACCTGGTGTCCGCCCAGATCACCAGCACTAACGGAAAGCTGACCGCGATCGCTATTCAGGATCCTGCCAGCATCCCTTGAGCGGATGGTCAGGGTCGCGCGGTTCGATGGCCAGAAGAGCGCATCAGCGGGAGACGCCATGCGGGTACTCGTGATCGAGGACGACGGCGAGCTGGCCGAGGCAATCGCCGCCGGGCTACGCCTAGAAGGGATGGCGGTGGACACCGCCCTGGACGGCGACTCCGGTCTCGAGCACGCCATGGTCAACGACTATGACGTGATCGCGCTCGACAGGGACCTGCCCGGCATCCACGGCGACGACGTCTGCGCCAAGCTCGCGGGGGCCGTCAGGGCGCGGATCCTCATGCTGACCGCCGCCGGCACGATCGACGATCGTGTCACGGGGCTCGACCGGGGGGCGGACGACTACCTGTCCAAGCCGTTCGCCTTCGCCGAGCTGGTCGCGAGGATCCGCGCGCTGGCGCGGCGCAGCCACCCGGCGGTCCCTCCGGTGCTCATCACGGGCGGGATCACGCTGGACCCGGGGCGCCGCCAGGCCACCCGGTACGGCAAGAGCCTCGAGCTCGGCCCGAAGGAACTGGCCGTCCTCGAGCTGCTGATGGCCGCGGGCGGCCGGGTGGTGTCCGCCGAGGAACTGCTCGAGCGGGGCTGGGACGAGATGGCCGACCCGTTCAGCACGGCGGTCAAGGTGACGGTCAGCCGGCTGCGCCGCAAGCTCGGCGAGCCCCCGGTGATCGAGACCGTCGCGCAGGCGGGCTACCGGATATGAGACAGCAACGGCGCGGCGGCGTCCGCTTCCGCCTCACCTTGCTGTTCGGCGGGCTGTTCCTCGCGGCGGGAGCCGCGCTGCTCGGCATCACCTACGGCCTGGTCAGCAACGCCACCAACGGCATCATCATGGCCAGGAACTCCTTCGCCACCGGCACGGGGGCGGTGACGACGCCGGATCCTGGGCAGTTGCAGGCCCAGGCGGTGCAGTACGCCGGCCAGGCGCGAGCCGCCGAGGACTACGCTCTCCTGCTCTACTCCGGCATCGCGCTGGCGATCATGGCGGTGCTATCGGTAGGGCTCGGCTGGTTCGTCGCCGGGCACGCCCTGCGTCCGCTGCGGCGGATCACCGCGGCGGCGCGGCGGATATCCGCCACCAACCTGCACGAGCGGCTGGCGCTCGACGGACCGGATGACGACCTGCGGGAGCTGGCGGACGTGATCGACGGCCTCTTCGGCCGCCTGGACGCGTCGTTCGACGCTCAGCGCCAGTTCGTCGCCAACGCGTCGCACGAACTGCGCACGCCGCTGGCCCGCTCACGCACGCTGCTCGAGGTCGCGCTGCGCGACCCCGGCGCGTCCGCCGACTCGCTGCGCGCCGCTTGCCGGCGGGTGCTGGTGGCCGGGGAGGAGCAAGAGCGGCTGATCGAGGCGCTGCTCACGCTGGCGCGAGGCCAGCGCGGCTTCGCCCGCCGCGAACCGCTCGACCTCGCCGCGATCACCCGTGACCTGCTCGCCGCCCGCGGTGCCGAGGTCACGGCGCGCGGGCTGCGGATGGCGGTCACGCTCGCGCCCGCCCTGATGGCGGGTGATCTCGCGCTTTCCGAACGGGCGGTGGCGAATCTCATCGACAATGCCCTCCGCCACAACGTGGCGGACGGGACGGTGTGGGTCACGGCCGCCGTGGAAGACGGCCGGGCGGTGCTCACCGTGGCCAACACGGGGCCGGTCATCGCGCCCGGCGAAGCCGACCGCCTGCTCATCCCGTTCCACCGCGGGGCCGGCGCGGGTGCACCGCGCGTCGCTCATAGCGATGGTCTCGGCCTGGGCCTGCCCATCGTCCGCGCGATCGCCATCGCGCACGGCGCCGCCTTCACCATCACGCCGCGGGCGGACGGCGGCCTGACCGCACGCCTGCTCTTCCCGCCGGTGCCGCCGGCGTGGCATGGCCAGGAAGCACCGCTGCAGAGCCTGAGCCGGCCAGCGCGCTAGCGCCGATCACCGGAGCATCCCCGATTAGGACATATCCCCTTTATCATAAAATTTCGCTATGTTTAATTTCATGATGGCGAATATTTCGCTAGATCAGGATCGGTCATCATACTCCGGTAGCCGACGTCTGGCGGACTTTTCTGCAAGAAAGTCATCAACCTGGGTGAACCACGCGCGGAAGTCGTACGTCTATCCCTATGAGCGGGCTTCCCTCGTCTCGCTTCGCTAGCCGGCAACGGGGCAATGAGCTGGCAACGGGGCTATCAGCAACGGCGGCGGGGATGTCTGTAGCTGGAGAGAATGATGGAAGGGGCTACTAAAGCAACAATCTGGTGACGAGACATCGGTTCCATGGGCGCAACGGCGCGATCCGGTCTCGGCCACCTTTTCTGACACAGTTATCGCGCGCGGCTACCACGTCGACTAGCCGCATTACTTTCGCACGCTGTCGCGCTCAGTGTAGCGGCACGGGGTTCGTTTCATTTGGCTTGGCATGTGTTCCCATGCTGCCTTCTTCTGGGGCGATACGTCTGCGCAAATTTGTTTGCTACGGCCGTCTTGCGTGCTTATTAAAGCCATTTCTGCCGTCGACGTAGCTTAGCGCAACATCTACCGCATTATCAACTTTAGAAAGCAAGTCGGTGCTTTACAGGGGAGAAAGCATGTCGACCCTTCAAGAATCTGCCGCGCAGGGCTCGCTCAGCCGGCAGATGCCGCCGGGGAACCCGGTCCGCGGACGCAAGTACATGGCCGTGAGCGGAACGCCCGCACCATTGGATGACGAACTGGCCGAAGCCGGTTATGCGTACGAGCGGTTCGCTACCCTGGCCGGCCAGCTGACCTACCCGCACCCAGGCCAGCCCTATCGGGTGCAGTACCGCGGCATCCATCACAGCAAGCGCGAATGGCTGCTGACCAGGACCATCGCGTTCGTGCTCGCGGCGCTTGACATGGTATTCGTCTACTGGCTGATCTTCAGGTCGCAGTGGCCCGATCTCGGCGGCTGGCTGTGGCGGGACGGTATGCACGGGGTACTGACGGACGCCCACATTCTGCTGCTCGCGGGCATGGCGGTGGGCTCCATCGTCATGCAGTTGTTCCTGCTGACGAACGTTCTGACCGTTTCCCGGGCTTGCCTGGCCGCCCGCGATCCCATTCCGGTAGCGCCGGAAACGACCCTGCGTGTCGCGTTCCTGACCACGATCGTGCCCGGAAAGGAACCGGTCGAGATGGCGGAGCGAACACTGCGTGCCGCGAAGGAAATCGTCTACGACGGCAAGCTGGACGTATGGCTGCTCGATGAAGGCGATTCCAGCGAAGTCAGAGCCATGTGCGAGCGGCTAGGCGTGCGTCACTTCAGCCGTAAGGACCGGGGCTACCTGGACTTCGACTCGGGAACCTTCGCCGCCAAGACCAAGCACGGTAATCACAACCGCTGGCTGTGGGAACACGCCGGGCGGTACGACGTGGTGATGTTCGTAGACACCGATCATGTGCCGCTTCCGATCATGGCCGAACGACTGCTCGGCTACTTTCGCGACCCGAACGTGGCGTTCGTCGTCGCGCCCCAGTTCTACGGCAATCAGGAGCACCGGATCACCCGCTGGGCCGAATCGGCTCAGTACCTGTTCCACAGTGTTATCCAGCGGGCCGGTAACCGCCGCCGGTGCGCGATGCTAGTCGGCACCAACGCCGCCGTGCGGACCAGCGCCATCAAGAAAGGGTACGTCGCTTCCATCACCGAAGACATGGCGACGAGCCTGCGAATTCACGCCAGCAAGAGTCCCGAGACCGGCAAGCATTGGCAGTCGGTGTATACCCCCGACCTGGTCGCGGTCGGTGAGGGTCCCGCTTCGTGGACCGAGTTCTTCGGTCAGCAGACACGGTGGGCGGCGGGCACATTCGATGCCATACTCCGGCAGGTCTGGCGGGTGGGCTTCAAGCTTCGCCCCGGCGCCATGCTGCATTACTCCATGATGCTGACCTACTATCCGTCCGTCGCCATCGGCTGGATACTGGGCATCGCGATAAGCGCCTGCTACCTCGGCTTCGGTGTCAGCAGCCTGCGCACCAACGAAGCCTGGTGGATCAGCTTCTACGCCGACATAGCGTTCCTGCAGTTCCTGTTGTACAGGTTCATGCGACGGCACAATGTTAGCCCGCATGAGCCGGCCGGATCATCCGGCCTTTCCGGAATGGCGGTGTCCGCGCTAACCGCTCCGATATACGCGCGCAGCCTGCTCAAGGTTGTTTTCCATCAGAAGCTGACCTTCAACGTCACGGCCAAAGGTGCTTCGACCACCTCGGACCGGCTGCTGACATTCCGGTACTCGCTGCTGTGGACGATCGTTCCGGTGACCATCCTGATCGTGGCGGAAATGCAGCGGCGGCCCTATCCGATGATGATGGCCTGGACCGGGATAATCCTGACCGTCTGCCTGGCCCCGGTAATAATCTGGCTATACGACGAAACCCGCAGCAGATCGAGGCAGCGAGCCCAAGCGGGCGCCCGGCGGTCGCATTATGGCCGCCACGAGAGAACGGCCGTCAGGCCGGCAAAAGCAGAAATCTGGCGCCCGATAGGGAATTCGGAAAGGCGAGCAACTAATGAATGATACAGCTGCGTCGAGGCGGCTGCGTCCTAGGGGACCCGGCCGACGTTTGCTCAGCGTAATTGTGGCGATCGTGGTAGTCTGCGGCGTCCTGGGCGCAAATGTACCCACCGTAGGAGCCGCCCTGCGAAACTGGTATCACAATTACCAGGTCACCAGGCCTGCCTACGAGGCTAAGTACGGGCTCTGGACCAAATTGAACATCCCGACCCAGTTCCGGGTTAACGGAATCCATGCAACCTTGCTCTACAATGGCGACGTCTTGATCATGGCAGGCTCCGGGAACGACCAGTCTTTCTTTGACGCCGGTACGTTCAAGACCCTCTTGCTTAATCCCGCGACGATGCAGATGCGGCTGATCCCCACGCCGTGGGACCTGTTCTGCGCCGGGCACATCGAGCTTCCCGACGGCAACATTCTCGTAGCAGGCGGCACCGCCCGCTACGAGAACCTCCAGCCCGTGTATGCGGGCGGCAGCATGACGGTCATGAATTACGACACGACCCAGCCCTGGACCCTACCGAAGGGCACGATCTTCACCGCTCCCGACGGCGCGCAGTTCGCTTCCGCCTTTCCGCTGACCGTACCGCGGGCGGTCGCTCACCCGGCGGCGGTTTTCGGCGGGAATCCGACCATTGTCCCGGGCCAGCAGAACGTATGGGTCGATGCCGTCAAGAAGGGCAAGGGATCGCTTGTCGCCAGCAGCGAGCGATACACGGTCGGGGGGCTGATCGGTCCGCAGTCGAACCGGCTCCTGTTCGGCATCGGCACGCCGATGACCTTGCAGAAGCAGGATTTCCAGGGGACCAAGGACGCGTACATCTTCGACGTCAGGACCTCGCGGTTCGTCGAGGTGAACTCGATGAACTACGCCCGGTGGTATCCCACGCTGGCGGAAATGGGGAACGGCATGGTCATGACCATGTCCGGACTCAACGGCCAGGGGCAGGTCACGATGCAGAACGAGATGTTCAACCCCAAGACCAATACGTGGGCCGAAGGGCCGGTCCACGGGTTCCCGACCTATCCCGCGACGTTCCTGACCGCGAACGGCCACTTGTTCTACACCGGTTCCAACTCGGGCTACGGCCCGGCTACCCCGGCCTGGCGCACACCTGGATTCTGGGACGTCACGACCAATGTCTTCCGGAAGGTACCGGGCATCAAGGATCCGCAAGACCTTGAGACCAGCGCCTCGGTCCTGCTGCCGCCCGCGCAGAAGCAGACGGTCATGGTCCTCGGCGGCGGCGGTGTCGGCCAGTCGGACTCGGCCACCGCGCGAACGGCACTGCTCGACATGTCGGCCCCCCACCCGGACTGGGTGCCAGGCCCGAACCTGGCCGAGCCGACGCGCTATCCGATCACCGTGCTCCTGCCAGACGACAATGTGCTCGTCACCGGCGGCTCCCGGTACTACCGCGGCATGCACGGCAGCGACAACCGGGACACGCGCATCTATGACGTGGCAGCCAACTCGTTTTCCCGGGCCGCCGATTCCATCACCGGCCGCGACTACCACTCTGGCGGGATCCTGCTGCCTAACGGCAGCGTGCTCACCCTGGGCGGCAATCCCCTCTTCGGCAACGCACAGGACACGTTGCCGCAGACCTTCAACCAGGAGATCGACGTCTACTACCCGCCCTATTTCTTCCAGGGGGGAACCCGCCCAGGCATCATTACGGCGCCCAAGGCCATGGGGCTCGGCCGGAGCTACCTCATCAAGGTGTCGCAGCCCGCCCTCATCAGGAATCTCCGGCTAATGCGGCCGGACAATCCCACGCACGTAACGGACGTTAACCAGCGCTCGGTAGCAGTCAGCTTCAAGAACGCCGGTAACGGCTACCTGAAGATAACCCTCCCCTCGAACCCCAACCTGGTGCCGCCGAGCTACTACATGCTGTTCGCGGTCAACGCCAAGGGGGTTCCGTCGACGGGCTACTGGGTGCAGGTCAGCTGAGAGGAGATCTGGACAATGCTTACTTGGAGGCGAACAGGGCGGGCACTCGCCCTGGCTACCTCAGTGCTCGCGGCGATACTGCTTGTCTCGGCCTGCGCGTCGGGCTCGCCGACCGCCGTCGGGTCCGGTTCCGGCACCACGCCACCCAAACCCCAGGGACGGTTGTTCGCAGACCCCGACCAGCGGCTCTACGCCACCGCCGCAGAGCTGAAAGCGCAAGGGCAGACCGCCGCGGCTGCGGCGCTGCTCGCGATCGCACGGACGCCGGCGGCCTTCTGGGCCGCTGGGCAGCGAGGCGAAATGCACAAGGTCAGGCAGGTCACGGCGGCGGGCATGAGGGCGGACGCCATCCCGGTGATCGTGGCCTACAACGTGCCTCACCGCGATGTCTGCGGAAAGTTTTCAGGCACTTCCGGGCCCAGCGGATCGGGCTACATGGCGTGGATCAACCAGCTGGCGGCAGCCATCGGCTCGGGCCGTGCCATTGTGATCGTGGAACCCGACGCCGTGCCGGACATCCTCCGGGGCTGCCTGAGCCCGGCACAGGTCGCGGAACGGTACCAGCTGCTCCGGTACGCGATGAGCCACCTTGGCGGGCTCCCGCACGTCCAGGTGTACCTCGATGCCGGGAACCCGGGCATGTTCCCGAACCCGGCGCAGCTCGCCGGACCGCTCGTCCAGGCCGGCATCCGCTACGGCAGCGGGTTCTCGGCGAACGTGGCGAACTTCCATTGGACAGCCACCATGGTGGCCTGGAGCCAGCGGCTTGAGGCAACGCTCGGCGGTGGCGTCGGCGCCGTGATTGACACCAGCCGGAACGGCAACGGTCCGTACACCGGACCCGACGCTCCGCAGTGGTGCAATCCGCCGGGCCGGGCTCCCGGGCCGGTCCCGCAGGTTACGCCCGGCCCGGCCGGGATCGACGCCTACCTCTGGATCAAGGACCCGGGCGTCAGCGACGGGCCGTGCAATGGCGGCCCCGCAGCAGGCCAGTACTGGGCCGCGTACGCCGAAGAACTTGCCCAGGTCGCGGGCCACCGGGCAGACGGCATCACATGATCGCACACGCCTTGCGGGATGCTGGCCAGCGCCGGACCGCTGACAGCCAGGCCGGGCAGGCCGGCTCGCGCCCGGACCGCAGGCGGGTGCTCCAGCTGGCGCTTGCCGGGATATGGCTGCTTGATGCGGCTTTGCAGTACCAGCCAGTCATGTTCACCAGGGCGTTCGGCCAGACGCTCGCCGCCAGCGCTATGGGTAACCCCGCCCTAGTAGCCGACCCGATCGGCTGGAACGCCAGTCTCGTGCAGCAGCATGCCGCGTTGCTGAACGCGGTCTTCGCCACGACGCAACTGGTGCTCGCCGCCGGGATCGCCTGGCGGCGCACGACCCGCATCGCTCTCGCAGCCTCGATCGCGTGGGCGCTTGGCGTATGGTGGCTCGGCGAGGGACTGGGCGGAATGCTGGCCGGCACGGCGAGCCCGGTCACCGGCGCCCCCGGCGCCGCATTCCTCTACGCCCTGCTCGCCGTGCTGTTGTGGCCGGCGGATCGTGCCGGGGAGCCAGCGCCGTTTACCGCGGCGAGGGCGGTTGGCGCACGCACGGCGCGAACGTTGTGGGCCGCCTTGTGGCTGGTCCTCGCCTCCGTCGCCCTGTGGCCGCAGAACCGGGCACCGCAGGCCATGGCCATCTTGTTCCTAGGCGCCGGGAACGGCGAGCCCGGCTGGCTAGCCGGCCTCGACAGGCACGTCGCCGTGCTGGCCGCCCAGCGAGGGCTGGCCGTCTCGGTCGTGTTGGCAGCCGTGCTCGCGCTCATCGGCGTCGCCGTGTGGCTGCCCAGGCCTGCCCTCCGGTCCGCTCTAGTCCTGGCCATAGCGGTAGCAGCGGTTAGCTGGGTGGTCGGCGAGGCCTTCGGGGGAATTCTCACCGGGCAGGGGACGGACCCCAACAGCGGCCCGTTGCTGGCTCTGCTGACCCTGGCCTTCTGGCCAGCCCGCCCGCTAGTCGCCGCGGGCGCGGATCTCCGACCATAGCGCCCGGTAGGCCCGGGCGGCCGAACTGCGGGGCGCGAACACGGTGACCGGAGCACGCTCGACGGACATCTTCTCGACCAGCGAGAGTGCCGGTATGACCGTGGCAGCCACATCCTTCCGTTCGGAAGAAAGATTCTCAGTTATGTCCCTGTGCAGTGTCTTCCTGCGGTCGACCATGGAAAAGAACGCCACCACGTCGGGGCGGCGGCCGTTGAAACCCAAGACGAACTCGGTGAGCTGGTCAAGCGTGCGGACCGAAAGCGTGGTGGGAATGAGCGGGACCACGATGACGTCGGCCGCGTGCAGGACGTTTTCCGAAACCAGCGAGATGCTCGGGGGGCAGTCGAGGAAGACGGCGTCGTATTCGGCCGCGAGGGGGGCGAGGAGCTTCGACAGCTTGCGCGCCGGCTTCCCGCCGGGCGCGCCGGAACCTCCGTTGCGGGCGCTGTCGAGCAGCAGGTCCATGTTGCGGTAGGTGAAGTCGGCCGGGATGAGATCGAGGTTGTCGAAGTCGGTGCCCTTGATCGCGTCGTCCAGCGCTCGCGTGCCGCGGATGAGCGCCCGCCCGCCGCCCTTGACCCGCGGCTTCACCCGGAACATGAAGCTCGCCGCCCCCTGCGGGTCCAGGTCCCACAAGACGGTGCGCAGCCCGGTTTCGGTGGCCGCGAGGTAGGCGAGGTTCACCGCCGTCGTGGTCTTCCCGACCCCGCCCTTGATGTTGTAGGTCGCGTAGATCCTCACGCGGCTCCTCCCCGCAGTAGCACTGACATCCGCCGCTGGCCGTCCACGTCGGCGAACGCGGCGAACCGCCGCTCGAAGTCCGCACGGGCCAGCTGCTGGCGGGCCGCCAGCCCGGCCGTTACCTCGCCCATCGCGAGCAGCGTCACCGCGGGCGCCTCGCCCGCGGCCAGCATGCTCGTGGCGAGCCCGCGGATCTCGCCGATCTGCACCTCGGTGTCCTGGAACTCCCCGAGGCAGTCCTGCAGCCGCTTGAGGTCGCTGAGGACCTTCCCGTACGCGACGGGATCGTACAGCGGTGCGAAGAACTCCAGCGCGTACCGCAGTTCCTTGCAGCGTTTCCGCAGGTCGTGGAGAGAGTCATGGGGCGATGCCGGGGTGATCGCCACGCCGCGCTTGGCCACCTTGGCGAACGCTCGCCGGGTGCGCTCGGCGGCAAGCGTGCCCGCCGTTTCCCCCGCCGTTCTCCCCGATTGTCCCGAACGGGCGGTGGTCCCTGCCTTCGCGCTCTTGCTGTTATCTTGGATCTTGGTCAACGCAGCGCGCCAGTTCTGCAAGAGGCTGACGAACCTGGGCGAGCGCAACCCCCGCGCCAGGGCGCGGTACTCCTTGGTCCGGCGCTGTTTGAGGTAGGCGCGGAACGGCTCGAGGTCGTCCGGCTTCGCCGCCCGCAGCGTCTGTGCCGTCTCCTCGAAGTCCAGCAGGTGCACGTCCAGGTCCCTGGTCGGGGTGGTCAGGTCGCCGACCCACTTGAACTCGGCGGCGAACCGGGCGACGTCGTCTTCGGTCAGGCCGTTCTTCCTCCCGGCCCGCGGCCGCGTCAGCACGTCGCCGAACAGCTTCAGCGCCGACCGCGTTCGGCGCACGGACACCCGCAGGTCGTGCAGGAACTCGCTGTCGAGGTCGCGTATCGTGCCGGGAACGTTCGCCTCGATGGTGTCGAGCAGCCGGAGCAGGATGGCGGCCGCCGCCTCGGCGGCGGGCATGTCGGCCGTGATCTTCGCGTCGACCTTGTT
>Ga0310914_10002723_pt1 | contig 12017 bp, 8 predicted proteins | sample GREbulkMGAN108_FD_203450 | JGI IMG/M metagenome (GOLD analysis project Ga0310914, IMG submission 203450) | Lab enrichment of tropical soil microbial communities from Luquillo Experimental Forest, Puerto Rico - GRE.bulkMG.AN108 | ecosystem: Environmental > Terrestrial > Soil > Tropical forest >...
CGAAAATCTCGCGAGCGCTTTGGCTCGCGAGATTTTCGCGCTAGCCCGATCCGCTCGCGGGTCCAGGCGCCTGATGGGTTCCCGAACCGACACCGAGATCTGGTATGAAACAGCTTCCCAGCGGATCTTTAATCAAATGCAATGTGCGCGTAAAGAAATGGTCCTTAGTCTCGGGGCGACCGATGTGAATGATGGTCGTATCTTTCAGGTCGTCATTAAAAAGAGCAAAGATCCGTTGGCGCGCCTCGTCATCCATCGCGTCAAAGGCTTCATCGATGACCACCCAACGCGGCTTATTCAGCAGGATACGCGCAAACACCAATAGATGCTGTTCGTCGTCAGAGAGTTCCCTGTCCCACCGCTCGGTGAGGTCCAGCGAAGACGAAAGCCGATCCAAGCCCGCACTCTTAAGCGCCACCCCGAACTGCTCGTCGCTGTAGGCGGTCTCAGATGCGGGGTAGGCCAGTCCGGCGCGCAGAGTTCCAAGCGGCACATATGGCTGGCGTGCTACAAACATCACGTCAACCGACGACGGCATGCCGATTTGGCCCGAGCCCCAAGGCCACAAGCCCGCAATCGCCCGAAACAGTAAGGTCTTGCCGGTACCAGGCTCGCCCACGATAAGCACACGGTCACCTTGAGTGATCTCGACATGCCGTTCGCTCAGCATCGTGCAACCGGTTGGCGTGGCCACCTGCAGGTTTTCGAAAGCGAGCTTGCCGTCGGTTGCGTTTACAAATTCAATACGGTTTTCGCCCACTCCGAGCCTGTCCATTGTCGTCACCTTCTCGCGGAAGCTTGCTATGCGCAGCAGCGTAGCTCGCCAGTCGGCAAGCGTGCTGAAATTATCGATGAACCACTTCAGCGTCTGCTGCACTTGCATAAAGGCGCCGACCGACATCATCAGCGCACCGAACGAAAGATCGCCACCGAAGTATCCAGGAGCGGCGACGATAATCGGCGCAATGATCGTGAACCATCCGTATCCTGCCGTAACCCAGGTCAGGCGCGTACTCGCTCTAACGGTCTGCCACATGGTATGGAGCACGTTTCTGAGCTCTATGATAATGTGCCGTTTCTCGTCCTCTTCGCCGCCATAGAGCGCTACGTTGTCGACATGCTCATTGAGCCGCACGAGTGCAAAACGCAACTCGGCTTCTTGAGCGTAGCGTTGCGCGTTGAGCGGGACCAGCGGGCGACCAACCAGCCAACTGAGCCAGGACGCGGCGCCAGCGGATGCCATAGCGCACCAGACCATGTAGCCGGGAATCGCGAAACGACGTCCATCCAGATGGAATATCACGTTGCTCGAGAGACCCCACAAAACGCTGATAAAGCTGCCGAGCAGTAGCGAAGACTGCAGAAGTCCGATGGCAAGATCGGCCGACAACTCCGTCAGATGCCGGGTGTCTTCGTGGATGCGCTGATCCGGGTTCTCCCCAATTTCGCCTGCTTGCACAAGACGAAAGGCGCGCCTCGGCTTGAGCCACTCATCGAGAATATCGTGTGCGAGTCCCTCCCTCAGCTTGACCTTGGTCGCCTGGTTGAGCCACGTCTGCGCTACATTAAGAACCAAAAGGCCGCCGGCTATCCCGCCGAAGACCATGAGTTGGACCAGGAATCCCCGCAGGTCCCTGCGCGCGATAGCATCGTAGAAGGGCCGGTTCCAGGCGTTGAGCATGATTTGGCCGTACGCCGTCGCGCCGATGACAGCGACGATGGCGACGCCGAGCAGCACAATCTTGGTCCGTTGCGGAGAGGCCCAGAGCGCCCGCCATAAGATGAGCATCTGCGGGACAAGGCGGCCGCTAGCCGATGAAGCCGGTGCGGTCCCGCGCGAATCGGATCGGCTGGCGGATTCATCTCCAATGGATCGCGCTTTCATTTTGCCCTGCCTTACTTTAACTATGTTTGCCATTGCAGGAAATTCGCTTGCCGCTTTGGCTCGCCCGGGAGGAAATGAGGTCAAAACTCAAAGCCATGCCTTTTGTCGTAAGATCTCTATTGATCCTCTGCACGTCCGGCGCGTTTGTCATCAATATAGCCGCACAGGAAATCCCCGGAAAGCTCGCCGTCCAGAGAAGAGTCGAACCCGGATTGGAAAGTGCAGTAAGATGGAAGTGGCGCGTTGCACCGTCCGACGCCGCGCATTGGGGTTTGGACATTCCAACCCCGACGCCGTCAGCATCGCCCGTTTCGGCGCCAACACCGGAAACTCGGCCCGCCCTCTACGTCGTAAAACCGGGCGACGCGCTTATTCTGATAGGAAGGAGATTCGGGTTGACGGTAGAACAAATCAAAGCGTTTAACGGATTGAAAAACGATAAAATCCGCGCCGGGCAGACTTTGAAGATCCCGTCTCTTGCCGAGTCGCGCGCGTTGGCTCCTCCTCCCGCCAAAAAACACAAGGCTACGGAAGAATCCCCTGAATCGCGAATCAGTACCGATACAGGAGCCGATTTGGAAAAGCTCAGGCTTCAGGTCTTCCTCGACCGTGAGCAGTTCTCAGCAGGACCAATCGCAGCGGATCCAGGTCCGGCTCTCGCGAAAGTATCGCTTCTCTATCAGGGCACCCACGAAGATGCAAAGGATGACGCTTCTCTTGGCGCCAAAGCGCGAGCCGCCTTGGGCAATGTCTTCACACGTTACAAGCTCAGAGCAGAAGATTTTCGGTTCATAGCGCCACCGAAGGCAGAGACCGTTGCACCAAAGCAACCGCCAACAATTTCCCATGTTGGTTCCAAAAAGCTCTCTTCCTCCCACCATGCCACCAAACTCCCCTTCCACCCTCCCACCGTTACACATTTGACCTACGAGCAACTGACCTCCATGCCGATGCTCGCTTATCGCACACCGTGGGAGTTCGTCGCCGAACGCTTCCATTGCCGGGAATCTTATTTGCGCGCTCTGAACCCCAAACTCCCGGCGCAGCCCGTAAGCGGTGCGGATTTTATTGTTCCTAATGTGATTCCGTTCGAAATCGAGAAGGCCTTGGACGAACCCCTCCAACCGCAGGCTGATCCTGCCAACCCGGTAACCGCTGCCGTGATTGGTCTGTCCCAACTGAATATCTATCAGGGCGGCAGGCTCCTTGCCGTGTTCCAGTTATCTCCCGCCCGCCCCGGTCTGCATGGCCGCGGATCCTGGACGATTCTTGACGTGATCCCTCGTCCTCAGCTTGCCACGTTCCAGGAAGAAAGACCGGAGCTGTCGAGGAAGGCCGTACCCGCAGGCACAATTCCCACATCTGCACCTTCCCCACCCAAACCCATGTTGTCCTCGGAACAATTCCTCGCCGCAGGTCCGAGAAATCCCGTCGGAATTCTGTGGATCAATCTGGCAAAGGCGAATAGTACGGAACCCCTGCCTTACGGTCTCCACGGGACAAGCGTACCCGATCAAATGAACGCCCTGGAGAGCATCGGCGGATTTCGTTTGGCCAATTGGGACATCTCTCGTGCGGTGCATCGTTTGCCATCCGGCACACCCCTCGAGTGGAAATAGGAGTTTGAGCCGGCAAGACCGTTTTTGAGAGACAGAATCTGAAAAGCCGAACTATACTCGGAACCGCTATGCGGAAGATCAGTCCAGGACAAGGATGGAGTTATTTACTTGCGGTACTGTTGTGGTTAGCCGTTTCCCAACCCTGCGTTCGCGCGCAACGCGTCCTCAAATTCAGCCCAAAGGTGATGGAGGTTCTGAGCGCCCCTCCTCTAGAGCTGAAAGATGACGATACCCAGCTCAACCGGTTGAAAAAGCAACGCTTCAACGCCGCGTTGAATGAGGCGAAAGCGAGATTTGACCTTTATAAGCGCGGCCTGACCAAGCTGCCGGATCTAATCGAGGTAGGTCAAAGGCTTTTCAGCGCTGAGGTCGATCTCTATGACAAACCGGAGGATCGCGCGCGAGTCTTGCAACGACACCTTGACGTCTACAATGAGGCCGAGGGAAACCTTGAGAGACACGTGAAAGAGGGGCTGGCAACACAAGCTGATCTCGAACAACTGCGGTACAACAAGGCCACACTCGAAATCGACCTCCTGAATACGAAGAACAATACTTCCCAGCAACAGCCCACGTCGCAACCTTCGGCGCCGTAAGACCATCTTTTATCACACAATATCTTGTAGTTTTCGAATATGAGTCATACAATGGGTTGGTATGACCCAGACTGCCATCCCCACTAAGTGGAAGTTCATTGTCGAATTTGAGGACCATGAAAGCGGGGAGATATCCGGGACCATTGGGCAAGCTGACACTTACGAAGAATGTGAAGCGTCGATGGAGGATGAGGTCTTGTACCATCGTTCTCTCGAAAGAACCGTCGTCAACCTGGAAATCGGGGAGTTATGCGCGGAATGCGAAGGGGAAGGCCAAATTCCAGCCGGGAACGGCGGGCGAGTCATCTGTCAAGCCTGCGGCGGCAATCTTGGGCCGATTTCGCACTTTGTTCATTTGAAGTCGTAAAAGCGCCTTTTGCTCTGCCACGGGGTAAAACCTGGGATGTTGACAAACGCAACATTGCGCGTTCCTTAATGTTGTCGTTGCCCACATCCGATGCCGCTCCCCTTTTCATCCCTCGACAGCTCTCTCACCGCCTACCGCCTCCCATTTCAACGATCAACCGGCCTTGTCCTAAATGATCGCCTTCATTCGTAGTTCCATTGAGCCCTTCCCAAGGCATTCAAACATTCACGTCCGATCATCATGAATGTCCATTCCTCCATCAGGTCCTCGCTACGCAACCCAACCTACCTTCGTCTGTGGTCGGCCTTGGTGGCCTCGGGTTGCTGCGTATCGGCGCATGAAATGGCCGCCACATGGGCGATGAATTCGCTCAGAGCACCGCCTCTGTGGCTCTCCTTAATGTCCTCGGCCGGTACCTTCCCCTTCTTTCTTTTCACCCTCCCAGCCGGCGCACTCGCTGACCTCGCCGATCGACGGCAGTTGCTCCGCATCTTTAACGGCTGGTTGGCTTGTAGCGCCGGTTTAATGGCTTGCTGCGCCTTACTTGGCGGATTGACGCGCGAGGTCATTCTCGCAGGAGTCTTTCTGCTTGGAACCGGATTTGCCTTCCAGGCACCGGTCGCTTCAGCATCGATTCCGGAGATCGTCGGCAAAGAACAGCTTCCTTCCGCAATCGCACTTGGAGGAATTCAGATGAACCTGGCAGGCATCATCGGTCCGGCGCTCGGCGGTTTGCTCATTCCTTTGGTTGGCGTAAGCACAGTGTTTGCCATGAATGCGGTGGCGTTCGTCCTGGTGTTGGCCGCCGTAGTCACCTGGAAAGGCAAGAGCATAGGCGTCGAAGCACCGCTGGAGGGCTTTTTCGATTCATTGACCGGCGCAGTGCGGTACATGCGGTATGCGCCCGGAGTTCGGATCGTTCTGCTGCGAAATCTCATCTTCGGTGTGGTGATCGGAGCAACCCCAGCTCTGCTGCCGGTGGTTGGTCTGAAGATCCTTCATCTGGACTCATTAAAGTTCGGCTTGGTCTATACCGCCATGGGAATTGGATCGTTGGCGGGCGCCATCCTCGTACTCGAGCCCGCGAGGAAGAGGCTTAAGCCGAATCAAATGACTATACTGGGCGGCCTGGTTCTGGCCCTCAGCTACCTCCTGATGGCCATCGTCCGCCAACCCGAACTTTTCTTCGGCGTCGCTGCGCTTGCCGGTGCAGCCTGGACGATCTCCGCATCCGAGCTCTGGGTGGCGGGTCAGCGGGTCATCCCTGACTGGATCCGAGGGAGGATGAACGCAACCCACATGATGGTTTCGCAAGGCGGTCTATCGTTAGCCGGAATTCTATGGGGTACGCTCGCGACGCAACTGGGTGCGGAGTGGGCCTTGTTCTCGGCCTGCGCATTGGGAATCGCCGGTGCTGTTACGGCGAGAAGGTGGTCAATCGATTTCTCTGCTGGGATCAACCTGGATCCTGACCCGCTGTCGCATGATCATTATGACCCCTACCTGCCGGATATGAACGACGGACCGATCACGACGGCGCTCGAGATCGAAATCGCACCGCAAAACCATATTCGTTTCTTCCGTCTCATGAAACAGATCAGGCTCGTCTTTTTGCGAAACGGCGCATTCAGCGCCCGACTTGATCAGGATATGGAAAATCCGAACCGCTTTCGCTTACAGGCTATGGTCAGCTCATGGGCTGCCAACGAGCGACTCGGTCGACGCATTACGCGGGATGAACATGCGCTTTGGTCGGAACTTTGGTCGTTGCATGTGGGTCAGAAAGCGCCCGCCCCTAAACGCTATCTCGGTATCCAGCATTGGATACCGGACGAGGCCGCGATGTCGCGATTGAAACCGGCCAAAATTTAATCTATTGCCGGTGAGTCCATACTGATTGCGGACCGCTTGACAGGTTGTAAGTATAGCCTTAGCGTCCCGCGGTTTTTCCAAAAACTCTAAATGAGTTCTCTGGGCATGCTGGAACGTAGGTTCGTTTGAGGGCTTACAGGGACCAGTATGCTGAGAGAACGAGAGGCAGAGATCCCCTTTTATCCGGGGTTTCTCGGTCTTCGGCTCTCAAGGTAATATCGACAAACTTGAGGCAGAACCAAAAATGGAAATCATAAAGTTTCTTTTTGAATTCGGCGTTGTGACGGTCGTCATTTCCGCAATCGCTGCTTTAAAGCTTCCCAGAAACTGAAGCCCCGGCTTCAGGACTTTACGGAAGGAACATGGGCCAGTGTACAAAGCCAGTAGGGCCACATCTCCGAGCTGCCCGCCGAGAATCGGACTCGATTGATAAGTCTACCTCCTCAGAAAGGCCGGCTCGGAGTATCTGTAGAGCGCGTTTTTGCGGGCTAAACATAGCGTCCCGGAGGGACGCCTTGATAATAGGCCGGCGCTTCAGCTTCAGCGCCGGTTACTGGCGATTCCCAATCGGCCCCGTCCCGGAGGGCCGGGGTGAGCCGTCGGGGCTGAAGATGATCCCAATAACCAGCTTTGCTGAGAAAAGCGACCAAGCTGCGCGGTTTTTCGTACTAACCAGAAGCTTACGCCGCTTCACCCCCGGCCCTCCGGGACGGGGGATCCTTTTTTGTTTTTGAGTACCGGCGCTGAAGCGCCGACCTATTCTCGGAGCGCCTCTCCGAGGCGCCGTCGGTTCTACTCACCCGCTATCCACCCCGCGTCCGATGCACGGGTCGTGTCCGTGCTAAAAATCGCTGTACACGTACGGCTCGGAGAACCGGCCCTACCGGTCCGCAGCCTCCCCACGATCAACCAACGGCGAAGCCGCAAGCGACTCCCCTTCAGTTATTCGCCGCAATATTCCTTTTTCGGCAGAATCATGAGTTAACGGCTGACCCTCGCTTGGACGGAGATCTTTCCCTTCGGATCACTAATGTCGATATGACCATATTTGTCACAATGAGGGGCTGCCATATCAAGTTTGCGACTCTTCCAGTTTGAGGTCGTAAGATCCACTTGTTCAGGATGACCATATCGGTCGGCGCGAGGAACAATTGCGCATGAAGGGCCAAGCATGACACACCTCCGGTCGAACGGAAATTCAGCGTACAACCGTCGACGTCTAAGTCAAGAATCAAATACCTGAGGAAAGATTGAGCTTTCTCGAATTCTAACTCTTTCGGGTAATTGTTTAGCTAGTAACTATTTGCTAGGGTTTCGCCTCACATATAAGCTAATAGCTCCAACATTTTTGAATCAGAAATCACCGAATCGGCCCACCAGTTAGATGCGGCTGCAGATTTCTCAGCTCTGACAGGCAAATTCGCAATCAAATCTTCCGAAATCCGCGCGCTGAGCGCGCATTTCCTCAAACTACGAACCAGTCATCTCACAGGCAATTGGCGCAAATCCATCTGACACAAAGGAAAACCAATTATGGAAGTCACAAGGAGACGTTTCATTAAAGTCACTGCTTCAAGCCTCCTTCTCTTCGGCAAGACAGGTTACCTGGCGACCGCGAATCCCGCCCCCAGGACGTCATCGCCCAGGATGAAGCTCGAAGACTTCATTAAAGACCAAAATCGCGTCAAATCCCTTAAACGTGGCGTCGGGGTGATGAAATCGCGAAAACCTTCTGATCCGCACAGCTGGTTCTTCCAGTCGGCTGTACATGGGGTGACTCCTGACGCAGTTGCGGACGCCCTGAAACAAGATCCGGATGTTGCTAAAGTGGACCAGAAACGCTTCTGGAACCAGTGCCCGCATTATCCGGAGCTCAAGCTTGCGTCGGCAAACTTCGTGATCTGGCACCGAGCCTACGTCTATTACTTCGAGCGTATTCTGCGTGATGCCGCCCAGGACCCGGGGTTAAGCCTTCCCTACTGGAATTATACGGATAAGAAGCAGCGAAAGTTCCCAAGTTTGTATGCCGACCCGGAAAACGATCCGTCGACAAACCAGCCTACCAATCCACTCTACGACGCTCGCCGGGAAAATGCGTTGCTGGCCCAATTCCTTGAACTCAGCGATGACGCCGTCTCGACTGACCTCGCCTTTAAAACTGAAAAATTCTTTGGGGTTACCGCGGCCAGCGGGTTTGCAGGCGCCGCCGATGACATGGAACCGGGCTCGCAGGGGTTGATCGAAAGAAGCCCGCACAACAATGTGCACTTCGCAGTCGGGGGATTTATTGCCACCGATCCAACCGGGAATAATGGCACCGCGGGACTCATGGCGGACGTGACGACAGCGGCGTTCGACCCGATCTTCTGGGCGCACCATTGTAATATCGATCGCCTCTGGAGCGTTTGGGACTGCCTTCCAAAACGGCAATGGGGCAGCGCGCCGCCTGCTGCCTGGTTTACCGAAAAACCGTGGTGGTTTTACGACGCCGATGGAAATCCCAAGAATCTGGAACGCGGTTTCTACATGCAGGCGGCAAACCTCGACATCCATTTCGACACAGATAAATCGACCTGCAGACCCTTATCCGCCAAGCTGCCAACAGGCGGCACACGCCTCGCCTCAACCGCCGGGAACAATGAAACTGCTGCGGTTAGCCCAACCGCCAGGCTCGAGCGGGTCGAGATTGGCAGCCTGTCTGTGCCGCTTGAACTGTCGCCGACAACTCCGACGGTCAAAGATGTCCCGGTTACCGGCGAAAACGTCTTTGGTGCGCATGCCGCAAAGGATGCGCTGCTTGAAGTGCCCGTCGGGAAGGTGCGTCGCCTCCTGCTTGAGCTTGCAGGAGTAGACTACAAGACCGTTCCCGCTGTTTCATACCAGGTCTACGTAAACCTTCCGGAGGGGACCGCTCCTACTCCAGAAAGTCCAAACTACGTCGGCAGCTTGGGTCTGTTCGGTATCAAGCACGCCGAAGGGCACCACAACGGCGGACACAGCCAGCTTTTCGATGTCACTGATATCATCAAAGGCCAAAGTGCGGCGGAAAATTCATTGAAGGTTACCATTATCCCTGTTCCTCTCCTTGTTCGTAGCCCTTCGGCTACCGGCACCTCATCGGAAGTTCCGATTCGCGACGCCCATGTGACCGTAAGCGGGATTCGCATTGTCGCTGTCCAGGTCGATGCGACAACGACCCAATAGGCCTCCGCGCAGAACTTCAACGCCAAGCTAACCTCATCACTTAAAACCAGATACCAAAACTGATCGATTATTAATCTATGGCAACAATCACTATTAACGGGATCACCGTTGATCCGTTGGCTTCCCCGCGAGCAACTGCCACTAGGGCGATGCTGGCCGCGATGAGCCCAAACGACGCTTCCAATTTTGACTATATATTAGTTCAAACCACTCACCCTCTGAATCAAGAGGAGAAGCGTGTGCTCGCGGAAACAGGAGCCTCGATTCTCGAATATGTACCTCAGGATACCTATTTATGTCATTTTCCTCCCAAAGATCTTGGCAAGGTACGTGCCCTTCCGTTTGTCTCGTGGACCGGCCCTTATGACAAGGGCTTCAAAGTGACCCCCGCGTTGATCGGTATGGAGCGTAAAGGAACCGTCCGCACCTTGTTCGAGGTCAGTGTGCGACCACACGCCACGCTTGACGCCACTCCAAAGGTCGTTGACGTAATCCTGCACCGGAATCAGAAACCCAGCGATCTATTGGAGAAAATCGCCCAGGCGGCGCAGGTCAGTCCCAATCTTATTGAAGTGGGACGCAACAAGGTGCGGCTGACCGTGAAAGCGCGGCAACTGGACAATTTGGCAAGTATGGACGCCGTGCGCACTATTGAGGAAGTCAAGCCTCGCAAGTTGCTCAACAATATTGCCCGACAGATTCTCGGTGCCCCTCCCGTCGGCGCTGCGAACCCTGCATTCCTTGGCGAAGGTCAGGTTGTTGCCGTCGCGGACACAGGGTTCGATCGAGGATCAACAACCGACACGCACCCGGCATTTACTGGACGCGTGCAAAAACTTTATCCGCTCGGACGCCCCAACGACGCTACTGACACGGAGGGACATGGTACACACGTGTGTGGTTCGGTGCTGGGTAATGGCACCTCCGCCATCCTTAATATTTCTATCCAAGGTACCGCACCCGCGGCGAAGCTGGTAATGCAGTCGGTTTTGGATTCAGGGGGAGGATTAGGCGGGCTGCCCGCCGATCTAAATGACCTCTTTGCAGCCCCTTACAACAGCGATGGGGCCCGAATTCACAGCAACTCCTGGGGCAGCACCATCGGTGATGGCTCATACGATTCGCAAGCTTCCGAAGTCGACGACTTTGTCTGGAACCATCGAGACATGCTGATCTGCTTTGCTGCCGGAAATGAAGGTAGAGATGGAAGCTCTCGCGGTATTATTGACAACGGCTCATTGACGCCGCCGGGCACTGCCAAGAATTGCCTCACGGTTGGGGCAAGTGAAAATCTGCGTCCGAACTTTAGCCTCACTTACGGAGGGGGATTCGGCTTCCCGGCTAATCCGATCGCCCCAGATCCTGTCGCGGACAATGCCGAAGGCATGGCAGCATTCAGCAGCCGCGGCCCGACCCAAGATGGACGTTCCAAGCCCGACGTGGTGGCGCCCGGCACCGCGATTCTTTCGACCCGATCTCGACTGGCAACCGATAATGGCTGGCAAGCTTCGGCAGATCCGCTCTATTTCTTCGATGGCGGCACGAGCATGGCCACTCCATTGGTTGCAGGCTGCGTCGCAGTCGTACGCGAATATCTGGCAAGAACCCATGGCAAGAATGATCCCAGTGCAGCTTTGCTCAAAGCCTTGATCATAAACGCCGCCCACCGAATCGCGGGGCAGTATGCTCCTCCGGAGGTCGGCAGTATCCCGGACAATGGTGAGGGTTTTGGACGTGTAAACGTCGGGGAGATTGTGGCGCCTAGCGGTCAGGTGCAATTCTGGGATGAGGGAGACGGCAAACAGCTCGACACGGGTCAGGAGGAAACGCGAACGGTGACGGTTGCTGCGGCGAACCAGACAATCAAGGCGACACTGGTGTGGACTGACCCAGCCGGCTCCGGCCTGCAAAACGATCTGGATCTGATTCTCCGAGCTGCGGACGGTACGGAGCGGCATGGCAACGTGGCCGCTAACTCCACAGGCTTCGACCGAGTCAACAACGTTGAACAGGTCACCTGGAGTAATGTGCCAATGGGTGACGTGAAAATCATCACCCACGCAAATCGCATTACTCAGGCGGCTCAATCCTATGCTCTCGTAGTGCGCGTCGGGCAGTAATGGCAAAACGGACTTACGGCCGTTGGGGTTTGCCCCGGCGGCCTCGCCGACGGTTTCTGCTGCCGGAGCCTGAATCGAGACATTTCTCACGCCCCCGTGAGAAATGCGCAGAGCCCCGATCCCGCGACGTGGGTTCGGGGCTCTCTCGAGGAACTGGTGAGGAACTCTTAAACCCCTAACAGGGGCGCTGCTCGCAACGCCCGTGCGGGAGTTGCAAGCAACTCCCGCCTGCAGTTTGGACATTCTCTTAGGACCGCGGAGCGGTCTAACAGATTAGCCCAGTGGCTTTAGCCCTGGGTAGACGTCAAAAGACGATGCGCCCTGAAAAGAGCGTCCGATCTCCAGGTAGGTCTG
>Ga0310914_10002727_pt1 | contig 12012 bp, 9 predicted proteins | sample GREbulkMGAN108_FD_203450 | JGI IMG/M metagenome (GOLD analysis project Ga0310914, IMG submission 203450) | Lab enrichment of tropical soil microbial communities from Luquillo Experimental Forest, Puerto Rico - GRE.bulkMG.AN108 | ecosystem: Environmental > Terrestrial > Soil > Tropical forest >...
GAGGGCAGCCGGGGAACGAAGGCGAGGAAAACGGCCGCCGCCAGCGACAAGGCCAAGCCCATCCAAAGTACGCTGAAATCGAAAGTGAGATCCGCTGCTCTCACGGAAAATCGCAAAGCGTAACGCGCAACCACGGAGAACATCGGCCCGGCGAGCAACACACCAGCCGCGCCGCCGCTGCCACACAGCACCAGGCCTTCCGCCAGCAGCGAACGGCGGATGGCGCCCGAGCTTCCTCCGAGGGCGGCCCGGATGGCCAGTTCCGATTCACGGCGAACGGTTCGGGCAAGGACAAGGTTCGCCACGTTCGAGCAGGCAATCACAAAGAGCAGGCAGGCAGCGCCAAGCAACAGCCATAGGATGGTCCTGGCCTCCCCGTTGATCTGGTCCCGCAAAAGCCGGGCGTTGATCTGGTAGTGATACTGTGGCTTGTAAACCTCTGGATGCGCCGCCATCATTGCGGCGTACATGGTGCGCAGCTCGGCGCGCACGGACTTCAGGTTGGCCTCGGGGGCCAACCGGCCGAATACATCGGTCATTCGGTGCTCGCGGCCCTGGACCATCGTCGCCGAAAGGTGGTGCGGGCTGGTGACGATGTTGGCGATAATCTCTATATCCGCCGGATAGGGAATCGAGGGCTCCAGAACCCCAACGATGGTCGCGGAGCGGGTCTGCATCATGCTCCCCAACTGGATCACCTTTCCGAGCACGTTTGGATCGGCATGCAGGCCGGTGACCCAAAACCTGTACGTGAGCACCACAACCCCAGCGGCCTTTGGGCCATCGTCGCGCGCGTCGAGCAGGCGTCCGAGCACCGGCCTTAGCCCCATCACCTCAAAGTAGTCGCCATCGACAACTCCCGCGTGGATTTCGCGCGTCTCACCGAATCCCTCTGCCGTGAAATCGACCGTCGAGAAAGTGCCGATTTTGGAGATGGTCTTCAAATGGGCGCCGATGTCCGCAATCTCCGGAATGGAGAACGTGGCGTTGTCCACTTGCAGGCCCGGCGCGCTCTGCTGGATGTAAATCAGGCGATCTTCATCGCGATTCACCAGCGGGCGCAGCAGCACACCTCGCAAAATGCTGAAAATGGCTGCGTTCGCGCCAATGCCCAGCGCCAGCGTCAGGGTTACTGTCGCCCACAGCGCCGGGGTTCGCCCTAGCGAGCGCAGGGCCACTCTTAAATCACCGAACAACGCGGCTGCATTCCTGGTCAAGGACGTAATTCCAGCCGCGTCGCGTTCTGACTCGTCGATGGTGTGAGCCGTCATTTCGCCTCCTCTGGCGGCTTCGCCGCCTACCCGAGGGCCAACTCACTCAGCCAGTTAGCGCGGACCCGTCAGCCGACGGGGTGTGTCTCTGCGTTTCTTCCTTGGTAATCATGCCTGAACCCAGATTTGACTATGAGCACCCACAGGCCGGCAAGGAAAAGCGGCAACCAGGAAGCGGCGGGCTTCTTCGCCCGGGCTGCGCGCTCAACAGTCAAAAATGGGCGGCGAACCACCCTTATAGCTCGCAAACTGGCTGCCACTGCCAGCGCATTCGTAAGTCATTGGGAATGGGGACAAATACTGTTAATTCCGGGCGTTCTCGAGCTGGCAGTAATGTCAGTTGTCGGACTACTTTTCCCGAAAGCGAACACTCCAGGCTCTGAAACGGCGACAAAGCTCCTGGATTAGTTTTCGAAAGCCTACTCGGCACTCCATCCAATCCGGCCGTCTTTGGCGTACTATGCTGCGTGTGTCCGAGCGAGGCTGAGGTGTCTTGAGACCCGAACGACAGACTGAGGGTGGTTCCAACGATTGGTCGTTGCTGTTGCGGATCCGGCAAAAGGATGAGGCAGCATTGTCTGAGCTCTACGACCGATATAGTGGATTGGTGTATTCGCAAGCCCATCGCATTCTCCACGACGCCGGGGCCGCCGAGGAGATTCTGCAGGATCTGTTTTACCAGGTTTGGCGCACCGCCGAGCGCTTCGATTCCTCGCGCGGCTCACTGGCTGGCTGGCTGCTCGTCGCCGCTCGCAACCGCGCCATTTCCAGGTTACGCCGCAAAACTGGAAAGATCGAAGAGCCCGAAGAGAACGGAGTGGCCTTCAGCGCCACCCTCGACAATCGTTCGACGCAAAATTTGCTGCTCGAAAAAGTTCGAACGGTAATGAGCAGCCTACCCCAGGCGCAACGCGAGGCGGTCGAGTTTGCCTATTTCGAAGGGATGTCGCACAGCGAAATCGCGGAGAAGACTGGCCAGCCACTAGGCACGATCAAGACGCGGATCCGTTCCGCCATGGAGATGCTGAAGAAGGTGTTGAGTTGACCAATGGACACATTCGCGAAGAGGAGCTCGAGCTTTACGCTTTAGGCTCGCTGCCCGAAGAAGAAGCGGCGGTCGTGAAGGCTCACGCGTCTGAGTGCACGGAGTGTGCGTCCAAACTCTCGGAGGCTCTCGGACGCTCCGTCCTGCTCGCGTTAGCCGTTCCTCAACAGACTCCTCCACCAACGGCGAAGGAAAAACTCTTCGCGCGAATCGCTGCGGAGCGAGAAGCGCCACTCGCCGGCACACTCATGCCACATGCAAAACGGCCCGTGCGTCCCTGGTGGAATTGGATTCTAGGTCCTGCCTCGCTCGCTCTGGCGCTCATCTGCTTCCTGCTCTTCTGGCAGAACCGCAGGCTTGTCGACGAATTGCACTCCGCCAGACTTGCAATCCGTGGCTTGGAGCGCGACAAGCAGCGCTTCGAAGATCTCGCTCGCATATTGGCTTCCCCCGATACCCTCACCATCAAACTCGCCGGCACCGACGATGCCCCGCGTGCCACCGGCTTCGTGAAATACAATGGCCGCCTCGGCGTAGTCCTCTACTCCACCGAGCAATTGCCTGCTTTGCCCGCTCAGAAGACCTACCAGATGTGGCTGGTGCCCACCAACGGCGCCCCGATCAGCGCGGGCATTTTCCAGTCCGAAGATTCCGTGCGTGGCCTTTTGTCCGCGCAAGTCCCTGCGAACACAATGCCAAAAGCCTTTGCGGTGACCGTTGAACCCGCCGGTGGCGTGCCCCAGCCGACCGGCCCCAAGCTCCTTCTCGGCGCCAGTTAACAAATGTTTTACAAAAGCGCTTCCATCCGACTTCCTATCCCTCCGCGTACTCCTTCTGGAACGTCACCGTTCCGCAGGCGTGGGGCCGTCCAACATGCGTGGGGAAAGCCAGCCGCTAATGCCGGCCGCGCAATCCAATCCGCAAGACCCTGCGTACTCTCGGTGGGAGCAATCCAGCAAGGCAATCCGGCGTCGCGCTACCTTGTTGCGATTCCCCAGGAAAACACTGGAGGGAAGAAATGATTTCCGAAGAAAATAGTCTTTTGGTCCGCGTCGCTCCGGAACAGCCGCAGGGAAGTACCCGCAGAACCTTTCTGCATCGTGCCGCAATTGCCGGAGCCGTCGGCGTGGGCAGTTTGTTGCCTCTCGCTTTGCCGGACGCCAAAGCGTCCGCGCTCTTAGGCCACGACGATCGTGACGACGACAGCGACGACTTGAAAGGCCGCGACCACAACATCCTGATCGCTGCCGAAATAGCCGAAGCCCTCGCTGTCACCACCTACACCAACATCATCGATGGCTCACCTTTTTTCAGGCGCTTGGCTTCCGATGATCAGGGCTACCTCGTGGCCGCGCGCCAGGAAGAAATGTCCCACTATCTGCTCGAACAGTCCGTCACCGACGAGCCGACGCCGTTCAAGTCCTTTTTCTATCCTAAAGGCATGTTCCAGGACGCGCAGACCACCCTGAACGTTCTGGCCACTCTGGAAGACGCCTTCATCGCCGCGTATCTCGTCGGCGTGCGCCATTTCAGCACCGCTGACCTGCGGGTCACCGCTGCGCGCATTATGGGCATCGAAAGCGACCATCGCACCCTCGCCCGTGTCCTCGCCGGCGATGTGGCCTCTCAGGATGGTGGGCCCATCGAGAAGATCACCGGCGCGCAGGGAGTCGCCGAACCTGCCGATCCTCCCAACAACAACGGCTACGAACGCACGCTTTGCTGGAAGAACATCAACCAGGCTGTCGCTGCGCTGACGCCTTTCGCCGACATCAACGCCGCCAAAGCGGCTGGGTTCGATGTCTCCAAATCCTTCGGCTTCGATCCGTTCACGCCGAAGCTGCCCAATCCGCTAGGCGACTTCATCTCGTTCCGCGGCTGTTAAGTAATTCCACGGCGCGGGCTGGCTTCATCGCTGCCGGTCGGCGCCGCTGCTCGGCTGCCTCGTGTCAGGTCCGGCGCGTTAGGGCGTCGCGGCTTCCGTTCCGAGGCTTCAAGAAAGAATTTGTGCCACCTTAGGGGTTCACCTCAGGATTTCCGTCCAACTTCCGTCCAATTAGGGGTTGAATAAAGTGGCGCGTTTGGCTCGTAAGCGATACCAGTAGCGGCATTTAGAAGTTTTTGACGATCTAGCTACGAACCAGAAGGCCGGGAGTTCGAATCTCTCAGGGCGCGCCACTTCTCCTAGAATCAGACAGTTGCAGTGAAATGAACATCTGGTGTTTTAGTCCCTTTCCGTCCATTCTGTCCAATAAGCGCCTTTCTGAAAATTTCTTCGACGGAATAATGAAACCAAGGCCTGATTTCTCAGCCCATTCCCTACGAAATGCAACGTCATCGCGGATTTTGTCGTAGAGGTCGCTCATGTCTTTGTCTTCCCAACCCAACCAAAAATCGCCGCACTCCCTCGGGACAGGAGGTGCGGTTCTTCAGATAGGTGTTGCGAAAACGACGGAAGGCATGAGCGCCGGACTTGGGTTGGCCGAACTTGACCAAGACCGGACGCAGCGCCGCAAAATATCCACTCACGCCAGAGTCGCGTGAGCCAGACCCATAGGAACCTGCCGGAGGCAGTCAGACACACCTTGTGTGCACGGGCTGAGCGCTGAAACCTGGGTGAAACCTTTTCGTCATGGCTCTATCACATAGCCGGAGCGAATATGAAGATTGCAATTGCGATGCTTTTCTCGATCGGAGTGCTCGCTCTTGCCAGCGGGCAAGAAAAGCCTCCAGCCGCCGATGGTGTTGCTCCGACGATCGGATTGGATATCGGGCAACCTGCACCTGCATTTGCTCTGACCGATCAGTTCGGTCACGAACAGTCCAATCAAACGCTAAAAGGTCCCAAAGGGACGGTCATCCTTTTCTTCCGTTCGGCGGACTGGTGACCGTTTTGCAAAGCGCAACTCGTGCAGCTGCAAAACGCCAAAGCAAAGTTCGAACAGCAGGGCATCCGGCTCGCCGCGATTAGCTACGATAGCCAGGCTATCTTGATAGACTTTGCGAAGCGCCACAACATCGAGTTTCCCTTGCTGGCCGATCCGGATTCCAAGGTCATTCGCAGCTTTAATACTCTCAATAAAGAAGCCAACGGTATGAACAAAGGGATGGCGCATCCCGGATTTTTCTACATCGATGACAGCGGCATTATTCGCGAGAAGTATTTCGAAGCGAAGTACACGAACCGCTTCACGGCGAACAACGTTATCGCGAGGCTCTTCCCCGAACTGACCCAGGAGGTGAGCCAGAGCCTCCAAGCTCCCCACCTCCGGCTCACGCTTTCGCAATCTGATCACACAGTCGTACCCGGCAGCCGGCTAAGCCTCATCGTGGATGTTGAGCTCCCACCCGGCGTCCACGTCTACTCTCCAACTGTCAAGGGGTACAAACCGATTCAGCTTGTGTTGCACCCATCCGGAGGAATCGAACCCGCGCCTTCCATCTATCCAAGTTCTAAGATCCTGTACTTGCAGGCCGTCAAAGAGCAAGTGCCGGTGTTCGAAGGCAAGTTCCGAATCACGCAGGACGTAACTATACCAGTCTCGAAAGTAGGAGCTGGTGTCCGAGCCTTGCTCGGGTCGGCGAATACCGTTTCGATTGCCGGTGAGTTGAAATATCAAGCTTGCGACGCGACGATTTGCTATCCACCTACGTCCGTGCCGCTGAAATGGGAATTGAAGGTTGAGCCCCTGGACCTCCATCGATCTCCCGAAAATATCCGGCACAAGGACACAGGAGAGCGGCCATAAAGAGGCAATCGCCTGTCATCAAATGTGCTAAAGCGAGGTGAAATCGAAAGTGCGGATTACTCCGGCGAGCCGTGAAAATGTCAAGCAGTTCGATACCATCTTCGCGATCACGGAATGCCTGTGGTCCGCAAAAATCGCGTACGCTGTTCCAACCAAAAAACTCAAGGATTCCTTCGGTGTCCTCCATCCATGTAACAATGTTACGAGCCTCCCCGTATCTTGTTGATATTGAAGTCGGACGGAGTTTTCGGGACCCACAGCTGAGATTGCGAGTGAGTGATCGGCGTTGACGCCCGTTACCGGCGGGTGCCCTTGGCGTCCGGCGCGGGACACCGTAAGTGATCTGAGTCCGGGACAGCCTCTCCGGCACGTGCGCATCGGTGAATTTCGTTCCCCCGATCATTTTGAGCTTGACAGCATCTGTTTGTTGTCGTATTGATTCGATTTAATAAGACCTTTCCTGAGTGTAAAAAGAGTCGAGGACCGGGGATGTAACTGCGAGCGGTTGCGCTCCTTCGGCCTTCGTGTGGGCGACGGCTGTGGTTTCGCCAGCACATCCTTCGGAAGTGAAAGCGGTTTCGGAAATCTTATGTCCTGAGGTATGTGAAGCGATGCGAGGCCAAATCAGCGGTAATCCTCTCCAAACTCTCGGCATTCTTACCAGGGCAAGCCGTTGGACGCTTGCCTCGGTGGTCCTGCTGTTTTGTGTCCTTGCCGCCGCGCAAGCCCAGTTGTACACGGGATCAGTCGGCGGGCTAGTTACCGATCCCTCTGGGGCCGTAATCCCGGCTGCGAAGATCACGCTGACGGACGAAGAGAAGGGTTATTCCTTTACCGCGCAGACCGATAGCGCGGGCAGGTACCTGCTGCGGTCCATTCCTCCGGGAAACTACAGCGTCAAGGCCGAGGCCCAAGGCTTCCAGACCCAGAAGAAGGACAATCTGCGCGTGAACGTGGAACAGAATCTTTCGGTTGATTTTGCTCTTATCGTGGGGTCCATCGCTCAGACCGTGGAAGTCCAGGCTGGAACGGTGCATCTGCAGACGGAAGACGCGGTTACAGGGCAGGTGGTGAATCGGAAGTTCGTAAATGATCTGCCTTTGGCTGACCGGCAGTTCGTCAATCTGACCTACCTAGCGCCGGGTGTAACGGAAACGGACGCACCGGGGACGGCGGGCTCTCAAGGCGGGATTAACTTCAATTCAAATGGCAGCCGCAACGCAACCGCAGATGTGCTGATCGATGGGGCCAGTTCAACGAACTTCGATCAGAATAGCGGCATTCAGAATGCCATATACACACCCTCGGTGGATTCAGTCGAGGAATTCAAGGTCGAACAGAGCAATTTCACGGCGGAGTACGGGTTTGCCGTTGGTGCGATCATTAATGTGGTGACGCGTTCCGGCTCCAACCAGTTTCACGGCAGCGCGTATGAATTCCTGCGAAACTCCGCCATGGATGCGAACAATTGGTTTAGCAACGCGAACGGCGAGCCGATTTCGGCCTTGAAGCGAAATGACTTCGGAGGAACCATTGGGGGGCCGATTCGCAAAGACAAGATATTTTTCTTTTTCGATTACGAAGGCTTGCGGGAGAACTCTGCGACGAACTCGGGTAACATGAGTGTCCCTTCGCTGTGCATGAGGGGAGATCCTGCGGCGGTGTGCCCCGTCGGCACGTCCGCGCTGGGAAATTTCGGTGAACTCTGCACGGGCCAAGGGGGCGCGTTTGACGCTACCGGACTGTGCTCAGTTCCGGCGGGACAACTCTGGGACCCCTACACCGGCGGGTTCAGTTCCAACCCCGATCCAGCGAATGGCGCGCCGCCGGGGGCTCTTCGCCAGGCGTTCATCCCCTTCAATGATCTGGCGACGTACACCAGCCCAGGGAACCCGCTTCTAAGCGGCACCCCGTTCCAACTGGCTGGCGGTCCCGGAAACCTCATCAACCCCGTGGCTGCCAATCTGTTCTTGCTGTTTCCTAAGCCTAATCTTGCGAACGGAACGCTTTCGAACGGCAACTTTTTCAGTTCCGGAACGAACGGCGATTCCCGGAATCAGTTTGACATTAAGATTGATTACCGTTTTGGAAGCAAAGACTTGCTGACCGGTAGGTACTCTCAGCTGTGGGAAACGAGCACGAGCTTTAATTGCTTCGGAAATTTTGTGGATCCTTGCACCGGCGGACCCGGAACAACGCATCGCTATCAGCTGGTTCTGAACGAAACGCACACCTTCAGCCCCAGCGTGGTTATGACCCTGACCTTCGGATATCTTCGCGGCTTCGACAATTTCCCCGGGATCGCGGGTTCCATTCCCAACATCAACAGCTTGTATGCTCAGACCGGGCTGCCCTCCTATTTGGACAACGGCTTTGGCACCATCCCCTCGATCGCGATCGCGGGTTACCCAAGCGGCAACGCCGGGCACAACCTCGGGACCGCGGATTTCAGCATCACGCGCGAGGGTCAGAATGCTTACCACCTGGGAGGGGCGGTGAGCTGGCTGCACGGCAGGCACGAGCTGAAGTCCGGCGGCGAATGGCGGGCGCGGCAAATCAACCATGGCAACCCCGGGTGGCCCTCGGGCTTCTTTGGTTTTGATAAGAGCGGAACCTCTCAAATCAGCTCGGAGACGGATCAAACGAGCTCGGTAGCCACTGGAGGCGACGGGATGGCGAGTTTCCTCCTCGGCGTTGGCTCGTTCAACGGCGGCACCGGAGGCTGCACGCCTTGCCAGCAAGGCTTCAACAACTTTGTCAGCACGACAAGCTTTCAGTTTGCCGGCTTCATCCAAGACAACTATAAAGTTACTCCGAAGCTCACGCTCAACCTTGGCCTGCGCTACGAGTTGAATACTCCTCGAACCGAACGCTATAACCGCATGAACTGGCTGGATAGTAATGCGCTCTCGCCGCTACAGCTGACCCCGGCGCAATTACAGGGGCTGACACCGGGGGAAACACAGAATCTCACGACCTTAAGGGGCATCGAGGTGTTCGTGAGCCCTCAAAATCGGCACAACTACTATTACGACTACAAAGACATTCAGCCGCGCATTGGCTTCGCTTACCAGCTGCCGCAGCAGGCGGTCGTTCGCGGCGGTTACGGGATTTACTACTCCACGCCCCGCAGCGGAGCCGCGGGCACCGGACCCTGGGGCTATCAGGGTTACAACATTCAACCTCCCTGGCTGACCACGTTAAACCTCGATCGCGCCACTCCCTACAACCTCATCAGCAACACCTCGTGCAGCTTCACGGCTCCTTATATTTGTACCGTTGCACCTCCGCCTGGTAACTCGCTCGGAGCGTTCAACGACATCGGTTCGGCGGCAGTGGGCCCGATTCGCCCGATCAGCCAGAATACCCCGTACGAGCAGGCGTGGAGTTTGGGAGTCCAGAAACAGTTGCCGGGGAAGATTCTGTTCGACGCGACTTATATCGGAAAGAAAGGTACGCACATTTATCTAGGCGGGTTCCGTGACCAGAACATTCTGCCTCAGTCCGCCCTTGCGGGCCTGTCCCCGACGGAGATAGGGAATCTCTACAATCTGGTTCCCAATCCTTTTTACTTCGATCCGACGGCACACCCAGGGCAGTCGTGCGATAAAACGCACTACATTTGCGACCAGGCCAGCAGCCTCGCCGCGCCTCAAGTTGCGGCGTTTCAGCTGTTATTGCCGCACCCCCAATACGTGAACTTCCAGGGCGACTCTCCGCCAATCGCCAATTCCAGCTTTAACGCACTGCAGATCCGCGCTGAGAAGGAATTCTCCATGGGCCTGCAATTCCTGGCCACTTACACGTTTGCGAAGTCCATCGATGATGCCTCGGCGACCGATGATAGCGTGGTGTTCCTCGGTGGCGGCTTTTTGAACACCGGGACGGTTCTCACTGTACAGAACCCTTACGACCTGCGCGGAGAGAGAGCGGAGTCCGTGTTCAACATTCCCCACGTGTTCCAGATCAGCTACGTCTATGAGTTTCCGGTTGGCCATGGGCGGCATTTTGGGAACAACATGAACCCTGTCCTCAACGCCATCGTGGGTGGTTGGCAGACGAATGGCATTATCCGCATCGACGACGGCAGGCCGATTCTTCCTCTGCTGTACTGCCAGATCAATTTCTGCAACTCGGGCAATATTCCGACCTTCGGACAGCGCCCGAACCTCAGCCAGCCACTCATTCGCGCGCCGGGTTCTCCGGAGCAAGCTTCGGTGACAAATCCGGACCCAACGGCTAGCTATTTCTCAAACGCCAACCTCGCGCTGCAGAGCAACAACCAAGGCGCGCTGACGGTCCCCCAAAATTTCACGGTCGGCAGCGCTCCACGGACACTTTCTACGGTGCGGCAACCTGGGGCCCGCGATGTCTCCATTTCGCTGTTCAAGAATTTTCCACTGAGCGCGATTCGCGAAGGGATGGTCCTGCAATTCCGCGCGGAATCGTTCAACACCTTCAATCATCCGCATTTTGGCGGGCCGGACACGCTGGTGGGGTCGCCGACGTTCGGCAAGATAACCTACACCCTAGGTAATCCGCGCGAGCTGCAAGTCGCGCTGAAGCTCTCCTTCTAGCCCGGGCCTTGGGCGAAGAAGAAATGTCGGCAGTGATTTTCAGCGTTTGAAGGCTTCGGGGCACCCGGCCCAGCCGGTGCTCTGTGTCTGCACTTTCCGGGATTCGATGTGGACGTCGATTCGGACGTCCTTGGCTGCCTCGCTTCGGTCACGAGCCTTGAATGACGCCAAGTATATTGGGCTCGATGTGCATCAGGCAACGATCACGGTGGCGGTTCGCGATTCCGCCGGCAAGCTGATGATCGAAGCCATTCTATTCGCCGCACCTAGGAACACGGAAACGAATACGGAAAATCTGTGTAAGTGTACTGTGCTCAGCGTATTGCAGGCGCACATCTGGTATGTGAGCAGAAGCGCTACGCCTTGCCGCACGAGTTTTGAGCATTTGGCCCCGCCGATCATTCCCGTACTGGCTTTGATTGTCCTCGAAAAAGAAACGTGTGCCGACTTGATTGTTCTCGAAAAAATAGAGTGGCGGGCCTAAGGTGTGATCCCTCCTGACGTCCATATTTTCTTCCTCGCTCCTACGCAATTCTGCGGATGACTGCGCGCCACGCTTACCGGTAACTTAGGCACGCCGCACGACCAATCTACGAAAGGAAACCAAAATGTTTAACGACGATGATGCCCATACGGTACCCGAATCCGTAACCGAATCCATCCCGAGCACAGAACCAACTCCGCAAATGGCTCAGGAGCCGGTTCCAGAACCGGAGCAGCCGGAACAACCGGTTGAGGTCGCCGAGGTGAAGCCCGAGGAGAAGAGCCAAGCCCAAGCAAGTTGAGTTTTGGTAGCCGTAAATTGGCGAGGCAAAGGAAAGGGCTTCCGGTACAACGGAGGCCCTTACTGCATTGTGGTGCAGACTAGTAGCCGAAAATTTACCGTGTAATTTTCCGTGAACTGGGTACAACGCCAGCCTAAACCAGCCGTAAGCGTGAGGTGTTTTTTTGCTGATTTCGTTGGCTCTTATTGGTTCCTGTTGTACGGCATGTAGCGCAATTTCCCCCTACGAACCAGAAGGCCGGGAGTTCGAATCTCTCAGGGCGCGCCACTTTTCCTAGAATCAGACAGTTGCAGTGAAATGAACATCTGGTGTTTTTCCTTCTTTTCCGTCCATTCCGTCTAATAACCGCCTTTCTGAAAATTTCTTCGACTGGATAACGAAACCAAAGCCTATCCAACTTTCCGGTTACGCGAACTCACCGGGAGTTGAACCGAAATCGACGGGTCGGCCAGAGGGAACGTGGTCCCCATGAGTCTTTTTCGTTGGTCTCCCCGTATAGCTCAGTATCCAAGCCTCGGGGAGATCCCCTCATAATGGGAAAAAGAATCCCGGTACCTGGGCGGGAGCGCAACTAGCTTTCGTTGG
>Ga0310914_10002728_pt1 | contig 12011 bp, 9 predicted proteins | sample GREbulkMGAN108_FD_203450 | JGI IMG/M metagenome (GOLD analysis project Ga0310914, IMG submission 203450) | Lab enrichment of tropical soil microbial communities from Luquillo Experimental Forest, Puerto Rico - GRE.bulkMG.AN108 | ecosystem: Environmental > Terrestrial > Soil > Tropical forest >...
CGACCCAACCGTCAAACAGGCCCCCTTGCTTCAGATAGTCGATGAAAAAGGCCAGTTGACCCATCGTCGTCACCGGTGCTGCCGGCTCCCACTCCAGGTGCACCCGCCCCGCAAAAGTGTCCGCCGCCACCGTCTCGCCAGCGACCGGCGCAACTGCCGATTGTTCACCCGCCGGGTGAGCCGCCGGCACCCTCGTTTCCCCCGTCATCCCCCTTCAATGAACCGAAAATCTCACTCCGACAACAACCTCAACTGCCGGATTTAGGATAATAGATTTTCCTATGCCGACGATCGTCGGGATGCTTTGGAACGATGGGGAGCGTTCGTTGATCGGTTAGTGCATCGTTCGGCATTCCACCTCTACCTGATCGGTCGAAGAACCGATAAGGGCTTTAACCACATGTATCCAGGAGATAGCGTCCGCGCAACGCGGGTAGAAGAGATACTGGAGGCCGACCACTAGCTGTAAAGTTGTCTGATTTGCCTGGTAGGGACCGAATGCTGGCCGTGTCATCATTTGCTGCTGGCGAGAATGTTCATCCGGGCCTGCCTGCATGAAAGTGTCTGCACTAACATAGTAAAATTTGTCGGTGGTGGCCGAAGTCACCGGGACAGGTTGGACGACGGGAGACTCCGAGGCACAGCCTCCAAGTGCAAAGGCACTAGACATAATTGCCGCGAACAAGCGCCCTCGAACGGACACCGCCTTCCTCCACAATTTTCAGTAGCCCATACTTATCATACATTAATGCGGGGGCCGCGCAACAAAAACGCAGAATGCGCGCTAGGACATTGGCGAACGTCACGGCATTGGACAGATCTTTCTCAAAAGGGGAATTCCTCCTGAGAAAACTCACTCAGCATATCGAGGCCGACTGATACAGCTATCGCCGCCGCAACTGGTGTTTTTCACACGGTCTGCTTAATTTTCAAACCATTAACCGCGCACCGGCGGCTCGTCGCCGGTGCGACGCGGTGACGGACATGTGCTAGGCTCGCGATTATCGCCTTATTGGCGCGCGCGACCAGGTGCACGCGGAAGCAATATCAGAGAGGGAACTTCGCCATGAGCACAACGACCGAGCAGAACAAGACCGTAATCCGGCGTTTTTTCGAAGCGTGGAACAGTCGTCAGCCTGATGCGTTCGACGACCTCATCGCACCGAATGTTGTCCGCCATTGCGAAGCAACGCCAGGTGTCGAGGCTCGGAATCTTGATCAGGTCAAGGAATTTCTGCGGCAGGATACGGCGGTTTTTCCCGATTCTGTCCAAACGATCAAGCTTCTGGTCGCCGAGGGGAATCTCGTCGCTGCGTGGACCACGTATGAGGGCACACAGCAGGGGCCAATGGGCTCATTTCCACCGTCGGGGCGGAAGGCGCAGTTTGATTTCGCGGCAGTGTTCCTCGTCGAAGGCGGAAAGATCGCGGAGTGGTGGGTGACTTGGGACAACATGACGATCCTCAGGGCACTCGGCCATCTTCCAAGTGGCTGAGATGTTCGGGAACGTCAACCCCGATTGATGACGGAGGGGTACTATGACGAGAACCGCGCATTGTTCTTGTGGTGCCTTGCGTGTCAAAGTGTCCGCCGATCCCGACGCCGTAGGCGCCTGCCATTGTGGCGAGTGTCAGCGGCGGACCGGCTCGGTGTTCGGCGTTGTTGCCTTTTTCAAGCGGGAGCATGTTTGCGCGGATGGGCCATCCAAAATCTATGCCCGCGACGGACAGGAGGGGCGAAAGGTCAGGATGCATTTCTGCCCGACATGCGGATCGACGGTGTTTTGGGAGGCTGACTTGAGGCCAGACCACATCGGTGTTGCCGTCGGTGCTTTTCATGACCCCAACTTCCCACGGCCTACGGCGTCGGTCTGGGAGGAATCGAAGCACGGTTGGGTCGCTTTCGCCCACGACCCTGCGCATTTCCCGACGGGGAGGCCGACCTAATTGCTAAGCGATTCTAGCAGGCCGAGGGCCACGCGCAATCAGCTACCTCCGAGGCAGAAAGAAGCAGAGGCGAGAGGAGCACCATATTGGCCAGGAATATCTTGATCCCGACCGATGGATCGGAGGTCCCCGTACTCGTGTATCGCTAGTGGATGAGTGGATCGCGCCGGCGGTTGGCTCAGGGTGGATTCCGGTCGTTCGCCGGTACGCCCACCAATGGCAAGGTAGCGCCGATAGCCGCCGTTACCGCGGTCAGGGCCTTAGCGTAGCGCCCGGGACGCCGATAAAGGACCTTGTGTCGGTTGGGCTGGGAGGCTCAACCTTCCCATCCAGCCTTGCGCAGGCCGTCGAGCATGTGGGTGTAATCTTCCAGCCGGTGCCAGGGCACGCGCTGGCCGACATACATCTCGAACGTCGCCGGCGCGACCGCGATGGCCTTCTCTAGCGCCTCCTTTGCTTCCTCGATCCGGCCGAGTTGGCCGAGCGCCGCGGCGAGCCACCGATATGGGTTTGGGTACTCAGGGTGCTCGCGAATGCCCCGCTTCGCCGCCGCGATCGCAGCCTCATAGTCACGGCAGAGATAAGAACCCATCGCCAGCTGGTTCACACGGCTCGCTGATTGCTGGGCGCGCGGGTCGAGCCTCATGCTTCTCTCGATAGCAGCGAGACCTTCCTTTGGACGCCCCGAGTGGATCAGGGTCGCACCAAGCATGTGGTGCGCGGAGGCCAGATTTGGCGCCGTTGCCAACGCCCGCTCGGCCTCGGCCAGAGCGCCCTCGTAGTCGCCGCGCCTCCAGAGTTGGAAACAGAGGACTGAACGGGCCTCCGCGTCGGCGCCATCGAGCGCAGCCGCCCGGCGGACTAATGCCTCGATCGAGTTCAGCGTTTCAAGAAGACCGCGTGTCCCAAGATCGTTCGATTGGATCTGAGCCAAAGCCAGTCCCACGTAGGATCCGGAAAAATTTGGGTCGAGATCTATCGCCTTCTGTAAGAACTTCTGCGCAAGAGCATTGTTGTCTGGAGTGTACTTACTGTAATGCCACAAGCCGCGCTGGTAGGCGGCCCAGGCATCGAGGCTGTCAGGCGGCTTACGCATAGCCCGCTGACGCTCTGCATCGGCAATCGCGGGAACAATCGCGATCGTCACGGCCTCGGTGATCTCATCCTGCAATGCAAAGATGTCGGCAAGATCGCGATCGTAGCGCTCGGCCCAGACGTGCTTGCCGGTCTCGGCCTCGACCAGCTGGGCGGTGACGCGGATGCGGTTGCCGGCTTTGCGCAGGCTGCCTTCGAGCACGTAGCGCACGCCCAGCTCCCGCCCGACGACTTTCACATCAACCGCGCGGCCTTTGTAGGTGAAGCAGGAATTGCGGGCGATCACGAACAACGAAGGATAGCGCGACAACCCGGTGATGATGTCTTCAGCGATGCCGTCGGCGAGAAACTCTTGCTCGGGATCGCTCGACATGTTGGCAAACGGCAAGACCGCCACGGACGGCTTATCGGGGAGGCCCATCAGAGGCGCCGACGTATCCCGGACCCCGATGGTGGGCTCGTGCAGCCGAGCACGAAATGCGTGCACGGGCCGCGCGATATTCTTGACTTTTTGATCGCCGATGTCGTCGAACGAGAAATCGAGCTTGTCGCGCACCTGTTCGTGCGCCGCCGCGCTTATGCAAACCCCACCCGGCTCGGCCAGCGCCTCCAGACGAGAGGCGATGTTCACCCCGTCGCCGAAGATGTCGTCCTCCTCGATGATGATATCGCCGACATTGATGCCCATGCGGAATTCGATGCGCCGACCCGCCGGGATTGCGGTGTTGCGAGCAGCCATCTCGCGCTGCAGCTTGACCGCGCAGCGCACCGCGTCGACGACGCTGGCGAACTCGACAAGGAGACCGTCTCCCGTTGTCTTTACAATCCGGCCGCGGTGCTCGGCAATTTTGGGATCCGCGATCTCGCGGCGGATCGCACGCAGCGCGGCGAGCGTGCCCTCCTCGTCCTCTCCCATCAGTCGGGAATACCGGGCAACGTCAGCCGCCATAATTGCCGCCAGTCGACGCTCGACCCGCCCCCCGCTCATGTGGCTGCGGTCCAGAAAGAAAGAGTCGGACGCAGAGTACGCTCGAATTCTGCTGGCTGCGAGAGCTAGTTCAGCGAGGCTGCGAATTGAGCGGCAACTTTACTTTTCAACCCACTCTTGGTGGCGCCGCCCTAATGGCCGGTATGGGGCATGGGCCGCCATCGCGGCGCAAGCGAGCGACCGCTTCGGGGTCGAGGGGGGGCCTCCTAGCCGGGTACCGAGCGTTCGAGGTGCACCGGTAGAGACGTGCCTTGTTTGTGTGCAGCAAAAGCCGGCATCCATAATCAATTAAAGGCGTATTTCAGTGATGGTGCCCCGTGGGAAGGGCCTCGTCGGCTGGGACATCCCGTCTTCGCCGGATGATATGATTGGCAACCGAACGCGGGATCAACACCAATTGGCTTGCAGCCTCGAAAGCGGCTCCCGCCCTGGGGCCCTCGTGTGCGGCCAGCCCGCTGCGGCGTAAGCGCGGGGATCGCGGGCGAAGACCATCGCCAGCGAAGCCCGGGCGAAAAAGATTGATTCATGCCCTTGCGCAATAATCCGTATATTATGAATTGACAAATACGCTATATTTATGATATTGTCGCAACGTTTTGGATTGCGTCGCTCGGCAAGATGAGCCGGTTTCCGGCGATACTGCCACCGCCGGGATTTCCGGCATCTTGGCACCAAAACGACAGGAAAACCGCCGAAGAAACAGCGAATACCACCGCCGTTCTTGCCGGCGTCAAACCGTTGGCGGTTCGATTGCCGCGGGAAACGACATGTCGATAACTGATAATCTGCGGCAAAAACAGCAAGAGTAGCGAGAGGTGGCCTGTGTGATCATGCTCAATCCGGCCGACATCATCGTTGGCGACCGCCCGCGGGCGCTCGACCGCGAGAGCGTCGAACGGCTAAAGGAATCGATTTCCAGGATCGGATTGAAGACGCCGATTTCGGTTCGATCGAGCGCGCAGGGTTGGACGGTGGTTGCGGGTCGCCATCGCTTGGCGGCCTGCATCGAGCTCGGGATCAACCAGATCGCGGTTGTGGCGGAGACGGGTTCGGAGCTCGAGGCTCGTCTCTGGGAAATCGCCGAGAATCTGCACCGGGCCGGGGAGTCCTGCGATCAAGCCGATGACAAACTGGACCAAGTTGGGCCAGTTTCCGAGTTGATTCCCGCTCGGGGCGGACGCGGTCGCCAAGGCGGTGTGCGTGCCGCCGCCTGTGAACTCGGCATCTCGCGAACCGATACTTCGCGCGCGGTTCAGCGTGTCGACCGCATCGCGCCGGCGGTGCGCGAGGCGCTGCGCGATATTCCGGAGATCGCCGACAACGGGGTTGAGCTCGATGCGCTCGCGGTGTTGCCGGCGGAGCAGCAAGCCGCTGCGGTTGCCGCGGTCCAGAACGGCGGTGCCCCGAGCGTGCGCGCCGCAATCGCGACGAGCGCTCAGCCGACCGGGCATGAAGCCGCTAATGCCGACAACCCCCTCGACGCGATCCTGGAACAGATCCGGTGGCTCGGCGAGAACCAGCGGGAAAGCCTGTGGGACGCTCTTGCGGGTCAGTGGCACGAGGAAATCAGTCGCGCGTTCGCCTGCCGCCTTCTCGGGACCGAGGAATTGCGGCGGCGGGAGGCGCTGAGTGCCGGTACCACGCCGCGCCATCCCGATGTCAGGGATGGCCCGGTCCTGGCGATCAACGGTCCGTTCTGCGAGCGGGTTTACGCGATCGGCAGTCTCGAATGGGCGGAGCAGCAGCGGCGCCAAGAAAACGGCGTCTGACAACGCCGAGCTCAGGCGCGCCGGTCGAAACCCTGGGGTTTCAACCATTAGGAGAAGTGCCGCTGTAGATTTGCTGCAGACGCAGCAGCTATTAACTATCGACACAAATTAAGGTTGCGGCCGGCGGTCCTTGGATTAGGCCTTTCGATCGGATCGGTGATAGCTTAGACGGCGGTTGCTGCCCATGGAGATAATTCTGATGATCGGGAGGCCGCGATCGTGTTTGGCGGCGAGCGCGCTGCTCGCGGCTCTGCTCGTCGCGGCGGCGGCATTCGCGCAGAAACCGGGCGGCGTTTTGCGAATGTCCCATTTCGACAGCCCGGCGAGCATGTCAATGCATGAGGAAGCGACGGGCGCCGTCAATAGGCCGATGATGGGCGTCTTCAACAATCTGGTCATGTACCGGCAGGATGTGGCGCAAAACAGCATGGGGTCGATCGTCCCCGACCTCGCGACCGGCTGGTCGTGGAACGAGGACGGGACTGAGCTCACTCTGCCGTTGCGCCACGGTGTCAGATGGCACGACGGCAAGCCGTTCACCGCGAAGGATGTGAAATGCACGTGGGACCTGTTGACCGGCAAGTCGGCCGAGAAACTTCGCCTCAATCCGCGCAAGTCTTGGTACCGCAACCTCGACGAGGTCAGTATCAACGGCGACTATGAGGTCACCTTCCGTCTGAACCGCCCACAACCGTCGTTCCTGGCGCTGTTGGCCTCGGGCTGGTCGCCGATCTATCCTTGTCACGTCTCGCCGCGCGACATGCGCCAGCATCCGATCGGCACCGGCCCATTCAAATTCGTCGAATTCAAGCCGAACGAATACATCAGGGTGACGCGAAACCCCGATTACTGGAAGCCGGGCCGGCCCTATCTCGACGGCATCGAGTGGACGATCGTCCCGAGCCTTGCGACGCGCATCCTGGGATTTGTCGCCGGTACGTTCGATCAGGTCTTCGGGGTGACGATCCCGCTGTTGCGGGATCTTGCGAGCCAGGCGCCGCAAGCGGTCTGCACGGTGTTCCCGGCCAACCTGCCGCGCACCTTGCTGGTCAATCGCACCGCGCCGCCGTTTGACAACCCCGAGCTGCGGCGGGCGATGGCGCTCAGTGTAGGACCACCAAGCCTTCATCGACGTCCTTACCTTGGGGCAGGGCGACATCGGCGGCGCGATGCAGCCGCCGCCCGAAGGCGTCTGGGGGATGCCGCCGGAGATGCTCAGAACCCTGCCGGGCTATGATCCCGATGTGGCGAAGAACCGCGCGCAGGCGCGCGCGATCATGGCGAAGCTCGGCTACGGCCCCGACAACCGGCTGGCGATCAAAGTCTCTGCCCGCAACATTGTCCCGACGCGCGACCCGGCCGTGCTCCTGATCGGCCAATTGAAGGAGATCTATATCGACGGCGAGCTCGAAATGGTCGACACCACCAACTGGTATCCAAAGGTGCTGCGCAAGGACTTCACCGTCGGCATGGTGGCCAGCGAGAACGGGCTCGACGATCCCGATCAGAATTTTTACGAAAACTACGCCTGCGGCGCCGCGCGCAACTACGGCGGATACTGCAACCAAGAGGTCGATGCGCTGATCGACCGGCAATCGATGGAGGCCGATCCGGAGAAGCGGCGGCGGCTGGTCTGGCAGATCGAAAGGAAGCTCGTCGAGGACGATGCCCGGCCGGTCCTCTTCCACCCGCGCGCCGCGCTCTGCAACCAGCCCTGGGTGAAGGGGATGACCCAGATGGTCAACGGCATCTACAACGGCTCGCGTTTCGAGGACGTCTGGCTCGACAAATAAAACCCAGACCGCTGGGTGAGACCGCTCAATCCAACGGGGAGCAAGGGATGACACTTAAACGGCATGCCGGCGTTGTGGCGAATGCGCTGCTCGCGGCAATGTTCCGGGCCGAGACCGCTATCGCGCAAGAGTAGGGTGGAATTCTGAAAATCCACCATCGCGACAGCCCGCCCAGCCTTTCGATCCTCGAAGAAGTGACGATCTCTCGACCGTGCCGGGGAACTCGACGCTATCGAGACTGTCAACTACTCTTCAAAGCTCGCTCGCAAGGATTACCAGTCGGATTTGATTTTTCAGCGAGCGTTGTCGACGACCCCGACGAGCAGTTCTACGAGAACTACGCCTGTGGTTCCGAGCGAAATTACACCGGATACTGCAACCGCGAGCTGGAACGTCTTTTCGACCAGCAATCGATGGAGGCCAACCCCGAGAAGCGCAAGCAGCTGGTGCGGGAAATCGACAGAAAACTACAAGAAGACGGGGCGAGGCCGATCATTTCCGATAAGAACTGGCCCAAAAGTCTACGTCGCCTACTCATCAACAGCCACGGACCGCTTTCGACCCCTACAACGGCCGTTCAGCCTTCGCGGCAGGAACCGCTCTTCATGCCCCGAAGCTGCCCTTTTTCTCTAACCGAAGGAGACCCATTCTATTGCGCTCGCAGGGCACCAATAACGGTCAGATATCTTTCGACATCCCCGGACCACAGATTTGGATATGCCAGGAGCGCGTGGCCGATCCCACCCGGCACCGCGTATTCAAAAAACTCGCCGTTGCCGCCCGCTTTTTTGAAAACGTCAAAATTCGAACGGCTATGTTCGATCGAATAATACCTATCGTGCTGACCGTAGAGCCATAAGGTCGGACGGCCGAATTTTCCCCCGCGTTGAAACAGCGCACCATTGATTTCGGCGGCAGTGCTGCAGCCTTCACCCATCCACCCGCCGACAAAGTTGAGAACGCCCAACACCTGCTCCGGGTGCATTCCCGCGTAGGCGATCGCCAGCACCCCCCCTCTCGATATTCCGCCGATAAGAATGCGACCGGCGGCGACATCCGAGCGTTGTCGTAGCGCGTCGACCGCCGCCTTGATGTCATCGAGCGCACGATCGGCGCCTGGCAACGATCGACCCGAATCGCAAGAATAGCCCTGCGCCCGGTCGGGCGCGAAGCCCTCGTCGTAAAGACCATCCGATTTGCCTCTGCCGCGGCGCTGGGGAAACGCAACGATCCAACCTTTCTCCACGAAGAAGTCGGCGATCTGCGGGCTCGCATAGGTTGCCGTAAACAAGTTTGAATCTGTCCCGCGACCAGTCGACCCATGGTTGAAGACGAGCAAAGGAAATGGTCCGCTGCCGGATGGCTTTTTGATCACGACTTCAAGACGGATTGGCTTGCCTCCTTCCTGAAGCCTTGTGTCGAGGAACTCACTCGGTGTGGCCCAGGCGACGTGGGCTCCTGGAAGCATCAATTCGGTAAGTGCGATCCTGGACAGGGTTGCCTGACCAACGGCGTCGCCGCGGCGATATGTGGCGCGAAGACTATCCGCAGGTGTCAGCACGTAGGTCGCGTTGAAGGTATCGTCGATCGTAAGCGCGTTGCCGGAAACCGTGGCCTCGAGCCGCCGCCACACGCCTTTCACGCCATTGTTGCCGACCGCATAAACAACGTGCGCCTCGCCGCTCGCCGAAATATCTTCAACAATAAGGATGTGATGCAGCCGGTCTCCCCACGACCCGACCCACGCGCCGGAAAACCGACTCAGGGTTTCAGACACTTCGAGTGGGACCTCGACTCGAGCGTCTGCCGGGATCGGAACATCATCGACCAGCATGTCGGCCGCGACGGCGAAAGGTGCCCCCATCGAAGCAATGATGAAAAAGCAGAAAATGCCGATCCGTGACATGGGGGCTCGCTTCTAAATTACTTTGGGGTCTCGCTTCCAAATGTGCGACGGGCCTGGTTTTCATCCACCGACTGGATATCATGCTCCGTCTCACCTACGTGCGCCGCAACGGAATTGGACTGACAGCTCCGAGCGACTTAGACCATCGATGAATGACTGGAATCGGCGCTAAGGCGTCGTCTAACAGCCGCGCCGATGATGATCGGATCGCCGCTCAGCCATAGCGTGTACAGTCAGGTGGTTAGGAGGGAGCGCCGCGATTTGGCTGCGCGTTTTACAATACCGGGTTGAGAAGAGTAGGCGCAGCCCGTCACCCGGTAGCGCGGCCCATCGAGCAGCTCGGCGAGCGGTGCCTGGTCATTGAGTACATCGCGATCATAGAAGGCGCGCTAGGTTTACCAACATACGAAAAAGAAACATTTGATTTCCGCGCGAGCCTGCCAATGAGGTCGCGAAAAACGCTGCTTCGCTGCCGCGACTCGACCCGCCCGCGCGTGCAACCAAGCCCCCTTTGGTTTTCGGCTCGCCCGTTCGTCCCACCGAGCCGGCCCCGTCGCGAGCGAGGTAACTGTCGCCGTCTGAGCGGCATAAGGGATCGCACTGGCGGTATTGGCCGCTCCTTTTACGGCGGGTTGATCATCATCGCGGTTGGGGTAACCAACAGAACCTGTGACCTCCGGCGTCGAGGGCCGTTGCTCTGATCCACCTGGACTCTGGTTCAGTGGAGGAATGGCAACTGGGAGCGCCGAAGAAGCACTCTGCCCTGACGGCTGGTTCGAAAGCCGCTCGTGAGCGATCTCTGATACTGACGGAGGTGTCGGCGCGCGCTCGCTCCACGACAACAGCGCCAGCGTCGCCGTGGCCGCGATGGCAAGGCCGAAAAAGGCGGCGGCGACAAGGTTTAGATGCTTCGCACGCTGCTGGAGGTCTTCTATCGCAGGAAGCTGGCCCTGCGCGGCCATAGTCGTAGAGGCCTGATCAGCTCCCGGATCCCCCCCTTCGGCAGAACTCAAATCCCCAACCTGCAAGTTCTCAGGCTTCGCGCCCGCCGCGCGGTCCAGCAACGATAGCGCATCGCGCAGTTGATCGGGACTAAGCTCGCGTTTGAACTCTAGATCGCTCATTGTAGTGTCACCAACAGACCCAAAGACGACGTGTGTCGAGGTGATTTTCTTATGCAGCCGACATTCCCTGGGCTCCCGTTGTGGCTGAGGCCCTGATCCTCCCTACCGACGTCTTGGGCAACCGAAGATCGCCAAAGGCGGTTGAAACAGGGGTCGAATCGCCGCCTTGGCGACGCCCCGCGCGTGTATCAAGCGCCAACGGCATGATGTGCGGGCCGTCGAATTTGCCCGGCATCAGCTTCCCCGGCCGGCCGCCACAGGGCGGGGCGATCTGGTCCAACATGCCAGGGGTCGGCGCCCGCCCCACGAAATCTCGACGGGAAGTGAATAACAAAGGACACAGCCACAAGGGGCGCCGAAGCCGGTGGCGGTGAGCGTCATCACGATGAGAAGGCGGCGACGAGCTTCGGCCTGCGTCTCACAGTCCAGGGCATAGCCTCCCTCCAGCGGCTCGGGAGGCAATTTAACTTATCAGAGGACGATTTTGGCGGAGCGGTATGGAAGACCCAAATTGGTCACACTCCTGCAAAATCTACGACCTGCGCCCGGCTTATTTGCACGAGAATATTACCGCTTTCCGGCGCCTCTTGGACCACAATCCGAGGGCGCGGATTGTGTGGGTGCATGCCGGATGGGATCTGACCGGCGAGCGCACGGTGGCGCTTATGCGGTCTTTGCTGGAGGCGCACCGCAATCTTTTTATGAGCGTCAAATCCGATCCGGCGGGAACCCCAGCCACGGCGCCATTCATGTCCGACGGCGGCCTCAAACCGGGATGGCTCGGGATGTTGCAGGCGTTTCCAGACCGGTTTGTCGTCGGCAGCGACCAGTTCTACGATTCGCCGCCGATACGCACCGAACGGGCGCGCAAATTCGTCGATTTTCTGCCGCCGGATCTCGCCCGATCATCGCCTAAGAGAACGTGCGGCGGATCTACCGACTGTCCGCCGCATGACACTGACTTGGCCAACCGTCTGACGAAGGATTTCACCCACCGCGGGGCAAATTTTCGCGGATGCGGAGCGCGTTCTACAGGGTGGCCGGTGAGCAGCCCCCACGTTCGCCAAGCCGCTCTTCACCGGGCCAGAAGCGGTGCTCGCCTATCTCGCCCGCTACACCCACGGCGTTGCCATCTCAAACAGCCGGCTGGTCGGCCTCGACGAGCGCGGCATAACCTTCCGATACAAGGACTACCGCAGCAACGGCCGGGAGCGGTTTCGCACGATGACGCTCGCGCCCGGCGAGTTCATCAGACGCTTCCTGCTCCACGTTCTGCCAAAAGGGTTCCATCGCATCCGCCACTACGGATTGCTCGCCAGCGCCACCTGCAAGGCCAACATCGCGCGCGCCAGAGAACTGATCGCCGATACCTGCCGTTCGGTTTACCGTG
>Ga0310914_10002732_pt1 | contig 12006 bp, 11 predicted proteins | sample GREbulkMGAN108_FD_203450 | JGI IMG/M metagenome (GOLD analysis project Ga0310914, IMG submission 203450) | Lab enrichment of tropical soil microbial communities from Luquillo Experimental Forest, Puerto Rico - GRE.bulkMG.AN108 | ecosystem: Environmental > Terrestrial > Soil > Tropical forest >...
GGACATGCACGTCGTCTACTTCGACCGGCGCACACTGCCGCGGCTGCTCGGGGAGACCGGCTTCCGGGTGGTCCGGCGGCGCGCCTACACTCACACCGTCTCGGCCGACTACCTGCTGCGCAAGGCCGGAGCGAGCTTCCCCGCCCTCTCGCCCCTGTTCCGGCTCGCCCGGCGGCTCGTGCCGGGCCGCCTGCCGGTGCCGGTGAACCTGGGCGACAACATGGTGGTCACGGCGGTCAGGCGCTGACGTCCGTCAGCTCACCGGCCCGGCCCGCTCGGCCACCGCCCGCGGCCCGCCCGCGAAGCGCGCCAGCGTCGAGGCGATCTCCCGGTTCACCTGCTTCAGCAGATCCGACTTCTCCCGGTACGGGAGGAAGGCGCTCTTGAAGCCCTGCACGACGAGCGTGGCGAGGTCCTCGAGCGTGAAGCCCATCTCGCGGTGGGCGATCCACAGCTCCTTCGTCGAGGTGGTGTCGGTGATGAGCCGGTTGTCGGTGTTGACCGTCACCCGCAGGCCGAAGTCGAAGTAGAACTTGAGCGGGTGGCTCTTCATGTCGGCCACCGAGCGCGTCTGCACGTTCGACGACGGGCACATCTCGAGCGGGATGCGGTGGTCGTTGACGTAGTTGAGCAGGTCGCCGTCCTCGCGCAGCCGGACGCCATGCCCGATGCGGTGCGCGCCGCAGTAGTGGACCGCCTGCGCGATCGACTCCGGCCCGTAGGCCTCGCCGGCGTGGATGGTGACGTTCACGTTGTTGGCGAGGATGAGCTGGAACGCCGCCGCGTGGTCCTTCGACGGATAGCCCTCCTCGGCGCCGGCGAGGTCGTAGCCGACCACGCCGCGGTTCTTGAACGCCACCGCCAGCTCCGCCAGCCGGAGCGACGTGACCGGGTCGATGTGGCGGATGCCGCAGATGATGACGCTCGACTTGATGCCGGTCTCGCGCTTGGCGGCGCGCAGCCCGTCTAGCACGGCGTCGACGATGGTGGTCGGCTTGAGGCCGCGGCGCGTGTGCAGCACCGGCGCGTAGCGCACCTCGAGGTACCGCACGTTCTCGGCGGCGCAGTCGAGCGCGAGCTCGTAGGCGGCGCGGTAGAGCGCCTCCTCGGTCTGGAGCACGGACAGCGTGACGTCGAACGCCTTGAGGTAGTCCTCGAGGTCGGCGCACACCTCGCCCTGGTGGATGGCGCGGGCGAGCCCCTCCGGCGTGTCGGCGGGGAGCTTCACGTCGTGCTCCTCCGCCAGCTCGAGGATGGTGCCGAGGCGGAGCGAGCCGTCGAGGTGGCAGTGCAGGTCCGTCTTGGGGAGCGCGCGGAGCAGCTCCTCGGTGACGGCGGGGAGCGGACCCTCCGGGATGGGTCCAGCGGCGGTGGGCGTGGTGTGCGGCACGGCACCATCATAGGCCGCACGGATCGGACGGACCCGGGTATCCTTCGGGCCATGCTGCGCTACCTCGGCGTCTTCCTCCTCCGGCTCGTCGCGTCGGCGCTCGTGCTCTGGGCGGCGGTGGGGTGGGTGTCGCCGGGAAACCCGTACAACACGGTCGAGCGCGCGGTGCTGGTGTCGCTCTTCCTGTCGCTCGCCTCGTTCCTCACCCTGGCGCGTTTCCTCTGGTTCCTGCTCCTGCCCTGGCTGCTCTACGCGCTCATCTGGCTCGCCACGGTGATGGGCGCGTACGACCTCGGGTTCTTCTCGGCGCTGCTGCTCGCCATCGCGCTCACGCTGCTGTCGGCCCTGGTCTCGCTCGTGTTCGGGGTGCGCAGGCTGTGATCCTCGCGGGGGATGAGCTCCCGCCCTGACGACCGTCGGGGGGGGTGGGACGAGCCTCCGCCCAACCGGCCCTCGGTGGGGACGAGCCCCCGCCCTACCGACCCTCGGTGGGGGGACGAGCCGTCGCCCTAGCGACACTCGGTCGCGCTCCTCGCGCGGTTGCCTGAGTAGGCGAGCGGGCCGAGCTTCAGGCCATGGCCACCGGACCCGGTCGCACCCTGTCGAAGGTCGTCGTGGGCGTGGCGGGCGCGTTCGTCGTGCTCCTCGTCGCGCTCGCCCTCGTGCTCCAGTCGAGCGCCGTCTCGGAGCGGGTGAAGGACCTCGTCGTGCCGAAGGTCTCCGCGGCGCTGGGCCGCGACGTCGCGGTCCGGCAGGCGAAGCTCCGGCTCCTGCCCAACGCTCGCGTCGAGCTCCAGGGCACCAGCGTCGCGGGACGCCCCGGCGAGCCGCCGCTCGTGCAGCTGGACGCCTTCGAGGTGGGCGTGCGCCTCTGGCCGCTCTTGACCTCGCTCGGGAAGAACGTCCAGGTGAACGAGATCCGCCTCGTGCGGCCGATCGTGAACCTCGTCCGGGCCAAGGACGGCACCTGGAACTACGAAGGGCTGGGCGGCGAGGCGAAGGCGAAGCCGGAGCCCAAGGCGCAGGCGAAGGAGGGCTCGGGCGGGACGGCGAACGTGGTGGTCGACCACGCCGCGATCGAGAACGGCGAGATCCACTACATCGACGCGCTCGCCGGCTCGCACGCCGCGGTCGCGATCTCGAAGATCGACCTGGCCGCGGACGACGTCGGCCTCGGCCATCCGCTGGCCGCGAAGATCTCGGCGGCGCTCGTGAACCCGGAGAAGAACTTCCAGCTCGACCTGCGCGCGTCGAAGCTCCCCGAGAACATGGCCGCGCTCGGTCCTGGCCAGTACCCGGAGCTGAAGGGCCAGATGGCCCTCACGGGCCTCGATCTGTCCCGGGTGCACGCCTTGATGCCGCCGTCCGTCACGCACCTCACGACCGGCGGCCGCGTCGACGCCTCCGCCAGGCTCGACACCGAGCAGGGCAAGTACCGCGTCGACGGCCAGGGAAAGCTCTCGCAGGTGCGGCTCCGCGGCGAGCCGGCGCAGGGCGGCTTCGAGCTGCACGCCGTCGTCGATCCGGCCACCGGCGTCGGGACGGCGACCCTCGACAAGATCGCGCTGAAAGGACCTGGGGTCGACCTGGGGGGCCGCGTCGCCGCCGACCTGAAGCCGCCTCGCGTCCGGTTCGCCATCGCCGGGCCGCTGCTCGACCTCGGGCAGATCATGGGGCTCATGCCGCAGGAGCAGCAGCCCAAGGAGAAGAAGGCGGGGCCGCTCCTCACCGCGGAGCAGAGGGGGCAGGTGCGGGCGCTCGACGTGGCGGGCACGATCGACATCCAGAAGGTGGTGAAGGGCGGCCTCGTCGCCAACGACTTCCACGCCAAGGCCGTCCTCGACCGCGGCGTCTTCGTCCTGCAGGAGGCGCGGACGCAGTTCTTCAGCGGGCGGGTCGACGCCGGCGGGACCCGCGTCAACCTCGCGCAGGCGAACCCGAGCTGGAACCTGAAGGCGAAGCTCGACGGAGTCGACGTGGGACAGGCGCTGCAGTCGACCTCCGGCTCGGCGCCGCTCACCGGCAAGATGAATGGAGCGGTCGACCTCGACGGCGTCGGCGTCGACTGGCCCGAGGTGCGGAAGGGGCTCACCGGTCATGGCGCGATCGCGCTGAAGGAAGGCGAGCTGCACACCGCCGACATCGGCGGTCAGGCGCTCGGCGCCGTGGGGAAGAGCCTGGGGGGCAGCGTGAGCGGCGACACGGGAAAGACCCCGCTGCGCGATGTCAACGCCAGCTTCACCGTGAAGGACGGCGCCATGACGCTCACCAAGCCGATGGTGGTGGCCGCGCCCTTCGGCGGCGCCCAGCTCGGCGGGAACATCGGCCTCGACGGCGCGCTGGCGCTGCAGGGCACGGCGACCCTCTCGAAGCAATCGGTGCAGAGCGTCAGCGGCGCGAATGCGCCCCTCAACGGCGTCCAGGTCCCGCTCAAGATCGGCGGGACGCTCTCCAAGCCGGCGGTGAGCGTCGACGCGGCGGGCCTCGCGAGCGCCGCCGCCAAGCAGCAGCTGCAGGGCGCCGAGGAGAAGGCGAAGGTGCAGGCGCGCAAGGGGTTGAAGGACATCCTGCAAGGGCTCGGGAAGTAACCCGGCTGCGCGGCGACGCGGGGGCCGCACTCGGCCCGCCGGGCTCAAGGCACGAGGCCCTCGTCGCGAGCGGCGTGGGCGAGCTTGACCTTGAGCCGCTCGAAGCGCTTGCGGAGCACCGCCACGTCGGGGCGCGGGGGCGAGGCCTGCTCGAGCACGTCGGCGACCTCGTCCCAGGCGAGGCGCCGGTCGATGCGAAGCGTGAGCAGCGTCTGCTCCTCGGGGTTGAGCCGCGCGCGCAGCTTCTCCAGCGCCCCCGCCTGCCGCTCGCGCTCCACGGCGGTCGTGGCGAAGATGTGTCCTGCCAGCTGCGACGCGAGCGTCGAGCCGAGCCGCTCGCCACGCCTGTGGCGCGGGTCGCGCTTGAGCGACATGACGCAACGCCAGGCGATGCCGTAGCACCACGTGCGCAGCGACGAGTCGCCCCGGAACGTCGGGAGGCCCCGCCAGACCGACTCGGCGAACTGCGAGAACGCGTCGCCTGCGTCGGCGCCGTCGTGCAGCACCGCCCGCAGATAGCCGAGCACCTCCGGCCCGAGGGCCCGGATCAGCCGGGTCGCAGCCTCGTCGCGCCGGCCGCGGGCGACGAGCTCGACCACCTCGGCGTCGAGCGACATCCCGCCATGGTAGGCCGGTCCGCGTCGACTTCGCCACAGGTGACCATCTACACGACGGGTACACCCGGATTAGTGGACCGCCTGTGAAGACGGGCGTCACCGAGCGGCCACCGGTGCTCACGTTCGTCAGGCCGTCTGGAGCTGGAGCCGGAGCGCGAAGGCGGCGAGGGCACGCGCGAACAGCGCAGGGTGCTCCACGATGCCACCTCGGCGGTAGAGCAGCACGGGCACCTGCACGTCCTGGACGCGAGCCAGCGAGGCTGGCGCCGCCAGGACGAGACCCGCCACGAGGCCGGGGCGGCCGATGGCGAGCTCGACCGCGACCCGACCGCTCGTCCCCTGGCCCACCACCGCGGCCCGCCCGATGCGCAGCGCGTCCATCGCCTCGGCCGCCACCGCCACGAGCCGCGCGTCGCGCGCCTCGGCGCGCTCCGGGTCGGGGGCGTCCAGCTCGAGCGCCATCGCCCGGAAGCGCCCCTGCAGCGCCTCGAGGAGCGGGAGGTAGGCGCCCGCGCCCGTGGGCGCGCTCACCAGCACGACCACCGCCGGCCCATCCCCGTCCCCGAGCTCGAGCGCGCGAGCTCGCCCCGGCCCGGCGCGGAGCGCGGTCGTGCGTAGGTCGCCCGCTCCGCTCCCCCCGCCTCGCCGGCGCCGGGCGTCCACTCACACCCGCCGCAGGAACCGTGCGATGACCCGCTTCTCGCCCCGGTCGTAGAACGCGACCGTGACCTTGGCCTCCGCGCCCGGTCCCTCGCAGGCGCGCACCACCCCCTCGCCGAGGGACGCGTGCACGACGCGGTCGCCTGGGGAGAGGCCCCGATCATCGGTGTCGTACTCGACGTGAAGCTCCGCTGGCACGTTCCCCCTCTCCCCCGGCGGGGGAGAGGGCCGGGGAGAGGAGGCGGCGGGCCTGAGACCCCTCGGCACGGAGGGAGAAGGAACCCATCCATCCTCCCCGTCGAGCTCGATGACCGGCTCGCCCTCGAGCGCGCCCGGCGGGCGGCGGATGCGCGGCGGAACCGCGTACGGCTCGGGCCGGGCGGGCGCGGCGGCGGGCGGGAGCCCGAACAGCTCGGGGGGGAGGTCGGCCAGGAATCGCGACGGCTCCTGCTGCCGGAAGGTCGGGCCCGACTCCCCGTACGTCATGCGCCGGCGCGCCAGCGACAGCGTCAGGAGCCGTCGGGCGCGCGTCATCCCGACGTAGCAGAGCCGGCGCTCCTCGTCGTCGTCGGCGCGAGACGCCTCGAGCGACTCGGGCCGGCGCCACGGCCGGCTGTAGGGGAGCACGCCCTCCTCGAGGCCCGCCAGCACCACCGCGTCGAACTCGAGCCCCTTGGCGGCGTGCAGCGTCATGAGCGCGACCCGCCCCTCCGGCGTGGGCGCGTCGGCGTCCCCGAGGAGCGCGATCTGCTCCAGGAAGCGCGCCAGCGGCGGCGGCACCGGCTCGTCCTCGTCGCGCGCCCCCTGCCGGCCGGCCTGCGCCTCGTCGAACTCGCGCGCCGCGGCGAGGAGCTCCATCAGGTTCTCGGCCCGCTCCACCGCCTCGTCGGTCCCCTCCAGCTTGAGCCGGTCGATCATCTCGCTCCGGGTCAGCACCTCCTGCACGGCGAGGCCGGCGTCGAGCCCGCCCACCCGCGCGTGCAGGTCGGCGACGAGGTCGCGGAACGAGGCGAGCGCGGCGCGGGCCCGGGGCGTGAGGTCGGGGACGCCCTCCACCGCGGAGAGCGCGTCGAACAGCGACTGGCCGCGGTCCTGGGCGAAGGCCACGAGCCGCTCCACCGACTTCTCGCCCACGCCGCGCGCGGGCCGGTTCACGACGCGCAAGAGGTCGAGATCGGAGCGGGGGGTCAGCGCGAGGCGGAGGTAGGCGGCGGCGTCCTTCACCTCGGCGCGCTCGTAGAAGCTCGTCCCGCGCACGACCACGTACGGGATGCGCCGGGCGCGCAGCGCCGCCTCGATCGGGCGCGACTGCGCGTTCGTGCGGTACAGCACCGCCACCCCGTCCCAGGCCGCGCCCTGGGCATGGGCGGCCTCGACCTGGCGCGCGATGCGCTCCGCCTCCTCGTGCTCGTCGCGCCCGACGAGGAGCGCCAGCGGCGCGCCCCCCTCCTGCGACGTCCAGAGCTTCTTCTCGCGGCGCCGGTGGGCCTTGGCGATGACGGCGTGGGCCGCGTCGAGGATGGGGCGCGTCGACCGGTAGTTCTGCTCCAGCTTCACGACCCGCGCGCCCTCGTAGTCGCGATCGAACTCGAGGATGTTGGTCACGTCGGCGCCGCGCCAGCGGTAGATGGCCTGGTCGTCGTCCCCGACCACGCACACGTTCCGCTTCGGCCCGCACAGCAGGCGCACCAGCCGGTCCTGGGTCGGGTTCGTGTCCTGGAACTCGTCGACGAGGATGTGGCGGAAGCGCCCCGACCAGCGCGCCCGCACGCCCTCGTCCTCGTCGAGCAGGTGGAGCGGCTTCACGAGGAGGTCGCCGAAGTCGGTCGCGCCGGCGCGCTTCAGCGCCTGCTGGTACCGCGCGTAGACGGCCTTCGCCGCCTGCCGCTCCACGTCGAGCTCGCCCACGCGCACCTCGCCCGGGCGGAGCGCGTCGTTCTTCCACCGGTCGATGCTCGAGAGCACGTCGCGCGCCGTCACCGGCTCGCCCTCGGGCATCTTGAGCTCCGCCATGACCTGCTTCACGAGCCGGAGCTGGTCGTCGGTGTCGTAGATGGCGAACGAGGGGTCGAGCCCGGCCGCGGCCGCCTCCCGGCGCAGGAACCGCGCGCCGAAGGCGTGGAAGGTCGACACCCACAGCTGCTCGGCGGCGGGGCCGAGCAGGGACGCGAGGCGCTCCCTCATCTCCCCGGCGGCCTTGTTCGTGAACGTCACGCAGAGGACGTGCCACGGCATCACGCCCCGACGAAGGACGAGCTGCGCCACGCGGTGGACGATGACGCGCGTCTTCCCGGAGCCGGCGCCGGCGAGGACGAGCAGCGGGCCCTCGCCGTGCAGGACCGCCTCCCGCTGGGCGTCGTTGAGGCTGTCGAGGATGGGATCGGCCACGGAGCGGCCGTAGTTTAACCGAGGCCCCCGACCCGGGCTGGAGGATACTCGAGCGACCGTGGCACCGCCCGTCCGCATCGTGGCCCTGGGAGGGCTGGGAGAGATCGGGATGAACTGCCTCGCGGTCGAGTGCGACGGGCGGATCGCCGTCGTCGACTGCGGCGTCATGTTCCCCAACGAGCCGATCGGCGTCGACGTGATCGTGCCCGACCTCTCGTGGCTCGTCGCCCGCAAGGAGCGCGTGGGCGCGATCTACGTCACCCATGGCCACGAGGACCACATCGGCGCGCTGCCGCAGCTCCTCGGCGCCGTGAAGGCGCCGGTCCACGCGCCGCGCTTCGCGCGGGCGCTGCTCGAGAACCGGCTGCGCGAGGCGGGCGTGGCCGCCGACCTGCGGGAGGTCGCGCCCGGCGAGGTGCGGGGCGCGGGCGAGGGCTCGCCGCTCTCGGCCGAGTTCGTGGAGGTGACGCACTCGATCCCGGACGCCTGCGCGCTCGCCCTGCGGACGCCGCAGGGCCTGCTGTTCCACACCGGCGACTTCAAGATCGACGAGGCGCCGGTGGGGGGCGGACGGTTCGACCTCGCGCGGGTCGAGGCGCTCGGGCGCGAGGGAGTCCGGCTGCTGCTCTCCGACTCCACCAACGCCGAGCGGCCGGGGAGCTCGCTCTCCGAGTCGGAGGTGGGGGCCGCGCTCGACCACGCCTTCGAGCGGGCACGCGGGCGGATCTTCGTCGCCTGCTTCGCCTCGAACATCCACCGCATCCAGCAGGTGGCCGACGCGGCGCGCGGCCTCGGGCGGCGGCTCGCGCTGCTCGGCCGCTCGATGGAGGCGAACGTCCGGCTGGCGCTCGATCTCGGCTACCTGCGGCTCGCCGGCTGGCAGCTCTGCTCGCTCGAGGAGGCGCGCGACCTGCCGCCGCGGGAGCTGTGCGTCCTCACCACCGGCACCCAGGGCGAGCCGCGCAGCGCGTTGGCACGCCTCGCCCGCGGCGAGCACCCCGAGCTCGAGGTCCAGGCCGGCGACCTGGTCGTGCTCTCGTCGCGCTACATCCCGGGGAACGAGGTCGCCATCGGCGAGGTGGTGAACGAGCTCGCCCGCCTCGGCGCCGAGGTGGCCTACGAGGAGGTCCGGCCGCTGCACGTCTCCGGCCACGCCCAGGAGTCGGAGCAGCGGCGGGTCATGCAGCTCACCCGGCCCGAGCGCTTCGTCCCCATCCACGGCGAGTTCCGCCACCTCGCCCGGCACGCGCAGCACGCCGCGCGCGAGGGCGTCGCGCACCGCCACCTGCTGGTGGATGGGGAGGTGCTAGAGCTCTCCGACGGCGGGGCGCGGGTCCTCGACGAGCGCGCGCCGGTGGGGCGCGTCTACGCCGATCGCGACGCGCTCGGGACCGTCATCGACGAGGGGGTGGTGGACGACCGCCGCCACCTCGGCGAGTCGGGGCTGTGCGCGGTGCTGGTGTGCGTCGACCGGGTGAGCCGGGCCGTCGTCCGCGGCCCCGAGATCCTGGCGCGCGGCGTCGCCGGCCTCGCGGGCGGCGGCACCGCTTTGCGGGCGGAGGTGCTGCGCGCGGTCGAGGAGCTGCCGGCGCTGGCGAGGCACGAGCCTGCCGCCCTCGAGGAGGCGCTGCGGCTGGCGGTGCGGCGCTGGTTCCGGCGCGAGGGCGGCCGGAAGCCGGTGGTGCTGCCGATCGTGCTGGAGCTTTGAGAGCGTGAACGTCCGGTGTGTAGGCAGGGCGGGGGCTCGTCCCCCGCGGAGGGGAAAGCAACCATGCCCAGCTTCGACATCGTCTCCGAGCTCAACCTGATGGAGGTGGAGAACGCCTTCAACCAGGCGCGCAAGGAGCTCGCGCAGCGCTTCGACTTCAAGGGGACGTCGACAGACCTGGAGCGGCAGCAGGATGGCTCGATCCTCGTGAAAGCCAACAGCGAGGGGCGCGCCGAGGCGGCCTACGGCGTGCTCATGGAGAAGCTCGCCAAGCGCGGCGTGCCGCTCGAAGGGCTCGACCCGCAGAAGGTCGAGCCGGCCGCCGGCGGTCACGTCCGCCAGCTCGTGAAGCTCAAGAAGGGCATCAAGCAGGAGGACGCGAAGAAGATCGTCGCGCTGGTGAAGGAGTCCGGCCTGAAGGTCCAGGCGGCGATCCAGGGCGAGTCGGTCCGGATCACCGGCAAGAAGAAGGACGACCTGCAGGCGGCGATGCAGAAGGTGCGCGGGGCCGGGCTCGGGATCCCGATCGCGTTCCAGAACTTCCGTGACTGATCGCCGGCTGACCATCCGTCCGCTCACCGCGGGGCGCTGGGGCGATCTCCAGGCGCTCTTCGGGCCCTCCGGCGCGTGCGAGGGGTGCTGGTGCATGTGGTTCCGGCTCTCGAAGCCGCAGTTCGTGGCGCGGAGAGGCGAGCGAAACCGGCGCGCGCTGAAGGGGCTGGTCGCGTCGGGACAGATGCCCGGCCTGCTGGCGTACGCGCGCGGCGAGCCGGTGGGGTGGTGCGCGGTCGAGCCGCGCGAGGCGTACCCGCGACTCGCGCGCTCGCGCCTGCTCGCGCCAGTGGACGCCGAGGCGGCCTGGAGCGTCACCTGCTTCTTCGTGGCGCCCTCCTGGCGAGGACGGGGCGTCACGTCCGCGCTGCTCGAGGCGGCCGCCGAGCACGCGCGGCGGAGCGGGGCACGCGTGCTCGAGGCATACCACGTGGACCGCGCCGGGCCTGCGTCGGATGCGGCGCTGTACCACGGCGTCGCCTCGACCTTCCGGAGGGCGGGCTTCGAGGAGGTGGCGCGGCGGTCGCCGATCCGGCCGATCATGCGCCGCGCGCTCACGAGGCGGGGCGTAAGCGCCCGCCCTACGACACGGGGTTGGGCGGGGGCTCGTCCCCCGCCGGAGCGCCGCCGGTGAGGCGAGATCACTTCTCCGGGCTAGCCTTCACCTTGGCGTAGTGCCGGCGCGCCTTGGCGCGGTTGCCGCAGTCCTTCATCGAGCACCAGCGGCGCGTGCGCGCCTTCGTGCGGTCCAGGAAGAGCCAGCCGCACTCGCCGGCCTCCGACATCCCGCAGACGCGGACCCGCGCCAGATCGTCGCGTGAGGCGAGCAGGTCGGCCGCCGCCGCCAGGACCGGCCACCACGGCGCGTCGAGCGCCACCGCCTCGTCCCAGCCGAGCGCGCAGCAGCCCGCGCCGGACGAGAGGCGGCGGTGCGAGAGCGCGCGGCCGAGGGCGCCGTTGAGCAGCGCCAGGTCGGCCGCCGCCGGCGGCTGCTGCTCGATCCGCGCCAGGAACACGCTGTGGAGCGCCTCGCGGATCGCCCTCGCCTCGTCGAGCGCCGCCTGCGCCTCGGCCGGCCGCCGCCGTGCTTCCTCGGCGATGCGCGCCACCTGTTCGGATGGCATCGCGCCGGTCTGGACGGCGAAGGCGAGGAAGTCTCCGTACCCAGGCAGGTATTCCCGCGGGCGGTGTGGGCGCATCCCCCCGACCGTGTTGACGAAATCGAGTGCCGGGTGACCGCCCGACAAGTCGAAAGTGCGCTGGGTCATCGTCTCCATCTAACCTCTATAGTGCCACTTGACAGGTTTATCCGCCAGACCTACATCATAACCATCTAAACGATGCATGCCGGTTTGTTAGGGCATGGGTGGTTAGGAGGACGACATGGCGGCGAACATGGAAGTGCTGGCGCTGGACGGTTCCACGGCCTGGAGCGCGGTGCGAAGGGCTGGCCCGCTGGCGCTCGAGATCCTGGAGGGCACGGTGCTCGTGACCGTCGAGGGCGACGTGACGGACCACGTCCTCGCGGCAGGCGAGGTGTTCGAGGGCCCGCCGCGCCGGCGGGTCGCCGCGACCGGCATCACGCAGAGCCGGATCCGCGTCAGCCCGGAGCTGCCGACATTCGCGCGGCTGGCAGGGCGACGTCCTGGCCAGATCGCGCGCCACCTCTTCGGCGGCGCGCTCATCCTGGCGGTGTGGATGTCGCTCTGGACGTGGCTCGCGGTGGGCGTGGTCGGGCCGCTCTCCCGCAGCATGCCACCGACCGAAGGGACGGATGTCACGAGCATCGGATCATGAGCCCCGGTCCCTCGCCCGCCCCCCGAGCGCCGCTCCGCACGATTTGGAAAACCCGCTCCGGGCTGCTAGATCCCGCGCTCCGTGGCGACCCACGTCTACATGCACACCCTCGGATGTCCGAAGAACCGCGTGGACAGCGAGGTCATGCTCGGCACCCTGGCGGACGCGGGCTACCGCCTTGTCGAGCAGCCGGAGCGCGCCGACGTCATCGTCGTCAACACCTGCGGGTTCATCGAGAGCGCGAAGCAGGAGTCGATCGCGGCCATCGTCGAGCTGGCGGATCAGAAGTCCTCGGGCCGCTGCAAG
>Ga0310914_10002734_pt1 | contig 11996 bp, 16 predicted proteins | sample GREbulkMGAN108_FD_203450 | JGI IMG/M metagenome (GOLD analysis project Ga0310914, IMG submission 203450) | Lab enrichment of tropical soil microbial communities from Luquillo Experimental Forest, Puerto Rico - GRE.bulkMG.AN108 | ecosystem: Environmental > Terrestrial > Soil > Tropical forest >...
CGTATCGGATGCCGAGATGGCCGCGATCAACATCCAACGCGCCGAGTTCCACGGTGAGTGGAACTACACCATCTCACCAGATCCCCATCGCCCAAATCGCGCGTTTATCTCGTGACGGGCCCTTAGCGGCGATGGTCAGCGTCCCGCAGTCGCCGGATCATCGTCACCCATAACTCGTCGTCACCGATGGTCGCGGGGCCGGTCCAGCCGCGGCGGTCTGCTATTGAGTGGCGGGACATGTGGGCTGTGTCGAAGCCAGCGCAGATCTTCTCGCAGCGGGAGCAAAAGGAGCCTTCTCCAGCGCGCCCGCAGTAACGGCAGGCTAGTTCGCGTGAACCGGGCTGGAACCGCTTTGGCCCGCCAGCGCGGCTGTCGCAGAGACCGCACGTCAGGCTTTCCCCGGTCAGCGCCGACTTCCCGTGCGAGCCGGTGCAGCGCGGATTGATCAGCCTGAAGGTGCGCTTTTCAACATCCCACCGGAGCCGCTTCGGATCGGGGTTGGGTGGTCCCGGCACCCCAGCATTTCTGCGGGCTTTACTGGTGCGAACCGCCGGGAAAGGTACAACGGTACCAGGAGCCGCGTTTTTGGCCTCCGAAGCGAGGTTCTGGGCGTCGGCACCGAGGAGACGTAACGCCGGGTCCGGGCTCGCTACCTGCCGCGCGAGAACCTCGATCCCGTCGGTGTTGATATCTGGCGTTTTGCGGGCGCGGCGCCGACCAAGGATGCCCATCAGCCGGCGCCTGAGGCACCCTGACTTTGACACGGGTGTAGGTGCCCGGTCCCGCAAGGCGCTGTGGCAAGCACCTCATTGCCCCACACCGAACTGGCGGCGAAGCGCGGCCAATGGAACGATAATCCGGCTCCCGAAACGAACAGAGGCCGGGTCTCCTCTCTTGATCGCGTCGTAGAGCGTGGACCGGCCGATCTTGCCGCCGATCATCTTCAAGGCCTCGGCGACCAAGACCCCCGAGTGGTTCTGGCTGGGCCGGGTGTTGCTGATCCATCTCGTCAAACTCCATAAAAAGTGGGTTGCATCCGCCTCGGTCTAAGACTATAGAGAGACTACATTGAGGAATGCAACCCTATGCGGAGGAATTCTACGGAATGGTAGCCCCAACCCGAGCCGACCGGCAGACCACCATCCGCTTACCAAGCGCCTACTATGACGCTCTCGCCACCGCTGCCGAGATTTCTGGGACCTCTGTTGGCGAGGAAATACGGCGACGCCTTATGGAGACTTTCGGCCCGGTCAGTGAGCGCCACGTTGACAAAAAAACCCGCGAATTGCTCAACGTGACCGCGGACATGGCCCACGAGGTTGAGGAGTACCTTCCGCCCTGGCACCAGGACCCCGGCAGCTACCTCGTCTTTGTCACCGCGTTGACCGAGTGGCTGCAACAATACAAACCCGAGGGCGACGCTGCGCTGAAGCCAAAGTCCACGGCCCAGCGTCTGTTCGGCCGCCGCCCGCTGACCATCGAAAACATGACCATGCTACTCTTGCACGCCGCGCATTCGTATGTCGCCGGCCCGCCCGAGGACAAAGAAGAAGAGGAGGACCGCTGAGATGTCGCGCGGCAATATAACGAAACGCGGCGCGACGAGCTGGCGCCTCAAATACGAGGCCGGCGACCCCGATTCGATCACAGGCAAGCGCCGCACCCGTTATGTGACGCTTAGAGGGACCAAGGAAGGCGCCCAAGCGGAGCTCACCCGCCGGCTCGCCGAAGTGGATGCAGGCACAGCGGTCGAGCCCTCCCGCATAACCATCGCCGAATATCTTAGAGGGTGGCTTGGCACTGGCGAGGGGCTCTCGCGAAAAACCTTGGAGCGTTATCGTCAACTCGCCGAGCGGCAGATCATCCCACATCTCGGCGCCACGCTATTGCAGAGGCTACGGCCGGCGCAAATCCACCAGTGGCATTCGATCCTGCTGAAATCTGGAGGAAAGGGCGGCAAACCTCTGGCGGCCCGGACCGTTGGCCACGCCCATCGTGTGCTGCATCGGGGGCTAGCGCGCGCGTTCAGCCTCGAAATCATCTCGCGGAACGTCGCTGACGCTGTGCCGCCGCCCAAGGTTGAGAGCAGCCAGATCGAGATCCTGTCGGCCCCGGATATCCCCGACGTTCTCGCGAAGCTTAAAGGCCACAGGCTTTACCCGATTGCCGCTTTTGCGCTCGGGACAGGCATACGTCGTGCCGAATTATGTGGGCTCGTCTGGGGTGCCCTGGACCTTGACGGCGCGACGGTGCAGGTCGAGCGTACCCTCGAAGAAACAGCCGCCGAACTGAGGTTCAAGCCGCCAAAGACGTGCTACGGGCTCCGCACCATCAGTCTACCCTCCGGTGTTGTGGAGATCATGCGAGCCCACCGGCGTCACCAAGCTGAGCAAAGCCTAGCCTTGGGGGCAGGCCGGCTTCTCGCCGACAATCTGGTTTTCACGCTTCCAGACGGTTCGCCCTATCCGCCGGACCAGCTTTCTCGGGATTGGGGAAATGTGGTCCGGGACCGGAAGCTTCCTCGGATCATGTTTCATGCGCTCCGGCATAGCCATGCTTCGGCCGTGATCGCGGCGGGGCTCGACGTGGTGACCGTCAGTCGGCGGCTTGGACACGGTTCACCAGCGATCACCTTGAAGGTTTATGCTCACGAGTTCGCGAGCAAGGACACCACGGCCGCCCAGGTAATCGAAGCGGTAATGGCCACCGGCGTCAAGTCACCGGCTCCGTAGCGCGCGGTGCCATTTCGGTGCCAACCACCTGCTCTGTTCCCTTGGAGTTCCGCGCGAAGCCGTGCTAAGTGATTGACCCCCGCTCGTATGGAGAGGTGCCGGAGCGGTCGAACGGGGCGGTCTCGAAAACCGTTGTCCCTCTTACGGGGGACCGAGGGTTCGAATCCCTCCCTCTCCGCCACTACCTAGAAATCGCAAGTGATTCTGGTTGCAGCCAATACAACAATAGGTTAGGAGTCATAGTTGGAGTCACAATTGGAGTCACAAATTCGTGGCTAACACGGACACGATATGTGAAATCCATCGCTACATCCACCCGCGCCCTGGCCGTAGGAATTCCTGGTGGTTTCGGCGACGGGTGCCGCTCGATCTGATCCCGCTCATCGGGCAAAACGAGTGGCGTTTCACATTGAAGGCCCGCAACCGCGACGACGCTGTTGCGGAGGCCATTCCGCATCTCGCCCGGACCAATGAGACCATCCAGCTTGCCCGTCGTGGCGATTGGCCCCCAATCACCGGTGAAGGGGCAGAATTTATCGCCTACAAGTGGCGATGCTCGTGTCCTGCGGAAATTCAAGAGTATGAGTTCAGTGGGGATCCTGTTTTCCGGGACGATGCCGCGTTCACCGCTTCACTGACCGCCTACCTCGCCGAGCATTGGCCGTTTGCGAAACACGGCACGCGGGCCTTTGACGAGATCAAGGGCTATGCCCGTGGCGAATGTCGGATCGAGACCTTCGAGCGCGTGAGGCCCGTCCAGGTCGGTCCCGATGGTAAGGAGCGGGAGCCGGTGCTGCTGAACCACCCTGATCCCGCTGGCAGCGATTTGATCCGGGAATGGGCGTAATGGCGCGGTAAGTCCGCCAAGAGCGAATATACAGCCCGGAAGATGATGCGGCGGATGACGGAAATTACCGGCATCAACGATGTGAGAGAGTTGACCCGAGAGCATGTCGAGAGCCTGTGCCAAATGACTTCATCGAACGCTGGAAGTTTAGTTCCCCGCGACGCGGCACGCTCTTTCGGATATCGCCGCTCTCCTCCATAAGCATCAAGTGGCCAGGGCGAGCCCTCACCGACAGAGAAGCTGACCAAATCGCCGACGCCATCCCTGAGTTTCTTAAGGTCGTCAACCGGCAAGTTCTAGCGTACGACATGCCCACAGATACACCGTCACTTACGTGAAACGGGTAGTTGCCGGGCGACTGCACCTCATGGAAGTTTGCGGCTTTATTGAACGCTCTCGCTGGATAGACCTAGTTTAATCGGTGAAAACTTCATCGAACGGGAGCCTAACTTGGTCTGGCATTTCGACTACCTTGTCTGAACTCTTTCCCGGACTCCTTGGGGATACGCGCCTGGGACCGGGGTTTCGGGTGTGGTGCTCGGCGAAAACAAGCACCGGCCATGCGATCGAGTCAGTTGGATTCCGGCCTTCTCTGAGGGCAAGCGGCGCGGCTCGATCTTAGGGGTTCAGATCGCTATTCCCGAACCAATGCCCATCGATCGGGATTGCCGCCCCGGTCACATAGTCGGACAGATCGGTCGCAAGGAACTCGACCCCCACTTTGACGCAATCCTCGACCGTCCCAAGCCCCGAAGGGCGACCAACTCGGCCCTATCACGGTTGCCCTGAATGCTGCCAAGAATAACCGTCGCCATGATCCGCCCGGTGGCGATCACGCGGTGTGGTTGGCGTTGACGCCGAAAGCCCGAGATCCTGGGTCAGATCGGAAGGCCCGGTGCCAGCGACCGAGCTACGGTGATGACCTTCGTGGAAGGTTGCCGTCTCACGATCGGGATGACCGGGCAAGATTCCAATCACCCGGTCTTCGGAAAGAACGATGTTCATCGAGTGAAGGGTTCGAGACGTGGGCCTCGCCGACTACCGTCGCATGTCGGAAATTGCCGGGGCTGCCAACAAGAAACCCGGCCGGGGAAAGCCGAGGTTCCAGAACCGGACGATCCCGTGGTTGTGGACGGCAATGCGGAAGATAGAACCGGACTTGTATCGGTGATCAACGGCCCGGCCCCGATGATCGTAAGCATTCGATGACCCGGAACACGAATACGAAGCGGTTTCCGATCTAACAGAGAATTAAGCCGATGACACTCAGAGTCTAGGTTTTCCGCCATTTTTCGGGCTGCAACTTTCCCGAGATGTGTGCCAGTTTGTGTGCCGGAAGAAGAAGCAGCACCGAGAGGCGGGTAAACCTCTACAGCCGCACCCGGTTAGCCGAGAATATCCCGCATGGTCTGAGAGTGGCGGATTCCTTGGGTTTTGGAAGGCCAGAAACCGGGCAACTGTATCCCAGTCTGTCTCAAAACTGTATCCCAAGAACGACGAGCCGCGGCGAGCGCGACCTTTTTGCCGGTGGTCGGCAGATTATCAACGGACCATAAGCGATGCCCCTACAGGCTTGTGTTGCTCCTGCCATACATTATTCAACCACAGGGGTTGTCTCGGTGCTGGTGAGGCTGGCCAATCTGAGGAGACCCTCTTTCTATTCCGCGAGGGCAAAGAAAAGGACCATCGCTGGGGGAGAACGATGCGGGAGAGTGAAAGGCTTGCGCGAGCGTATAACACATGCTGTTTGGGCGCGTATCACGCCGCTAACTGTGGAGTGATGGCCGAATGGTGCCACCCAAGGCTATAAATCAGTTAAAGGCTCGTAATACTTCAGCACATAGAAGGTTGAATGATCTCATAATTGGCACAGAGATCGCCGTTGGGGGACTTGATGTCTTTGCTGGTCTCGAAGACGTGGACGATCCTTTCACCATTTTATTACCGCATAGAAAAGGAAAATTAATCAAGATATCCCGATCTCGCGAAAAACTTAAAATAATCTTGGAACAACAAATCAATTACAAGCAGTATGAAAAATCACTTATCTTTGCTGTTGCCGAGGCTGAAGACCATATTGCGTCATACATTCGCATTGTCTTGCGTGCATATCCAGACAGGTTAACCCGCGGACCAAGAGGTGGGCAGTCAGACAAGTCAGTAACGTGGGGTGAAATTATCCAAACAGATTCCAAGGAGTCTCTGATCGATTCAATTATTGAAGATCGTATCAACTCGATTATGCGTAATCGACCATCCGAATACCTAAAATACCTTGGTCGCATAATCGAAGGTCACTTGCCAGAGCAAGCGATCGATCGGTTTTGTGAGTTATGTGCAACACGAGATTTGATAGTTCATTCACAGGGAAAAATAAGTAGTGAGTATATTACGAAGGCTGCTGGATTAGAACGAGGGAAAATTGGCGACTTAGCAGTTGTAGACGAGAAGTATTTTAGGTCCGCCATGAGCTACATAAAGGACATCTATAGCGAAATATACGCGGTCTGAGAAATAAATATGGCCGAGACGGGAGAATCCATTCTGTATTGGATAGGATGAGAATAATGGAAGCTTGGCACAACCTCATCCGCTCTGAAACGGAAGCGGTGAAATCATCATAGTTCTACATTTTTATCGGCACGTGCCGTCAATATGGCCAAGTCTATGCGCTCAGAGCAGACGAGCGGAGCGTCGCACGAAAAAATCGTGATGGCTCCCTCGGATACAGAGACAGAACCCTCGGAAGCCCCCTTTGGTATGAAGCAAGGACGCGCCGGAAGAATCGCACTGCCCGTCCGTTGCGCGGGAAGTACCTCTTGGCAGCGGTTCTACTGCACTGCGCTCGTGGGTAAACGGCTGCGCAAGCGTCTCGACAAGCTGTCCGGGTTGAAAGCTCTATATCTCTATATATTGTGGAAAAGCTCTATATATTGTGGACGTGTTCCGCCGAGATGCATATATGCCTTTCAACCTCGGTACGCCCTCACATTGGGTGAGAGAGAGAGAGGCCGATGAGGAAACCGATGAGCTACTATTTGCTCTGGGGTGCTCTGTACATCGGGAAGGGCTTAGCCTACATCATCTATGGAATGATGCGTTAAAGCTAAGCCCCTTCCGGTTACCTATCTTCTTGGCTGAATGCCGGGCCATTTTTTGTCGCTTGGATGATATATTCAGGGCAGACCTCGTTTTCAATCAACGCACCGGTTTTTCCAGAAGCGATGTTCCGCGACAAGGCAAAGCTTCGACAAAAGTCAAGCTAGAACCGCACACGCTGTCGCACCCCGCGGGCTCGGTATCCTTTGCATCGGCTTCGTGTTGCAGAGCGCGGTAAACTTAATGTAACGGCCTTACATCTCAGGCTTGTAGTGTAGAGCGGACTTGCCACTATCGGTTAACCACCTCACCTGTAGGGGATGGAGCTTGACTTAACCGATGATGAAACGGCAGCCCTTGAGCGGCTACTCCGCGACTCAATCGACCGGGACCGCTACCCGCTCTCGCCGCGCGTGAAACTGCTGAAAGGCATCCTCGCCAAGATCAAACCCGAGCGAAAAGCCCGAACTCCTGCCGCCGCTCAAACAACATGAACCGCCGCGGGCGGGCCGCTATCGGCGACGATGAAAGCCTATTCCGGCCCGCCTATGACACACGGGAATGCGGCGGCTGCCTGTGTTAGGCCGACACATGCGTTGAATCGTAGTTGCGCAGACACAAGGTATCACCCCAAATCGCTACTCCCGAGGGTTAGAGCCAGCGCTGACGACTCGGGGAGGGTCAGTAGGGGACTCAATGGTTACCTTGTTCGAGGTCGATAGCTTCGGCGGAATTGATGCGGATACAGATCAGCTATTAGATGAGTGCTTCGAAAACCACGATGCTTATCGAGCCGTTCTAAATCATCAAAAATATTTGATTCTGGGGCGGAAGGGTTCGGGGAAAACGGCTATATTCCGAAAACTGATTCGAACGCACGCTTACAATATTTTCTCCTTCGGCCATACGTTCTCGGACTATCCCTGGCATCATCACGAAAAACAAAAGAAGGCTGGTGTTCCTAATGAACAGTGCTTTTTGTATAGCTGGGAATACTTGATATATATGTCTGTCGCAAAGATCCTGTTAAATATGGACAATTCTCAGCCCCACTCGGATGTTGCTGCGCAAGAAATGTCGGTGATAGAGACGTTTGTAATCGACACTTACGGATCACGTGACCCGATGTTGCTCAGATTTTTTCCCCACTCCGTTTGTTGAAGTTGAAGCCTACACTTGGTCTAAATTGGTCGTTTGGAAAGGCTGAAATCCGTCCAGAGCAAGTTCCTATGGATTATCTTCCTGTAGTTGTCCAAGATGTCAACAATAGGTTAATGCGCGCCGTCATAAGTTCTGCCAACCCTGAAATTATTTACTTCATCTGTTTTGATGAGCTAGACCTGGGTTTTTCCCGAACGGAAGCTGATTATGAACTTAAGCTTATTGGCCTCTTACTCGCAGCACGCAAAATAAATGACGCGGCGCGTGAAGCTGGAAAGAAGTTGCGCGTTGTGATCTTCTTGCGCGATGATATTTATCAGCAACTCCAGTTTGAGGATAAAAATAAGATTACCGAAAGCGCTGCTGCTCGAATTGAATGGGACACAGGCTCTAACGACAACAGCCTAAAAGCGCTTATGGAGAAGCGATTTGCAAAGGTGTTTAAGATACCAGAATCAGGTTCGTGGAATGGTGTATTTGACGAAACACGTCAAATGTCCGGTCATCAATCGAAATACCAACACATTATTGATCGGACATTTCTGAGACCAAGAGATATAATTAAGTTTTGCAATGAAGTGCTCAATGCATATAAACGAAGAGAAGACACGAAGCCAGAAAGATTTGATAATGATGACGTAAACCAGACGCGAGTGGCATACTCGGAATACTTTCTCAATGAATTAGATGACGAAATCCATAAGCACGTACCCGAGTATAAACAGTATTTAGAGGTATTGAAAACGATAAATAGTGAGGTATTTAAGAGGGAAGCGTTAGAGGAAGCGTGCGATGCAAGGAAGGACATTCTACCTGATGGGATTACACCGAGAGAATTGCTTTCTCAACTATTCGACTTTTCCGTTATAGGCTATTATCGGCCGGGCGGTGGCGGTGGCGGATCTGATTATGTATGGCGATATCGTGACAGACGAGCATTGTTCAACGAAAATGCTGCAACTTACCGCGTCCATCCCGGCCTTAGAGGAGTCCTGGGACTTCGCAGGTATACATGGGGTTGATGGACCGCGGGCGGGCCGTTATCGGCGACGATGAAAGCCTATTCCGGCCCGCCGATGACACTAGGGAATGCGGCGGCTGCCCATGTTCGCCTGATCGTGTGGTGCCTCCCCTTAGGGGAGCCACACGGCTTTGCCGGGTGCCGGAATTGCGGCCATCAAGTTGAACCCGCACCCGCGGAAATGGCAAGCCGATACGGGTCCGAGACTACTGTTCCAGACTGGTCAAAGCGCCTCGTCTGTTCGGTATGCGGAAGCCATCATACCGACATGGTGGTGACCGGAACCCAGCGGGAGTGAGTTGGTCACACCGAGAGACTGGTTCCCGTTGACCGGCAGAGCTTTGCTCCATCGTCCTTCATCGTAACCGACCGTCAACCATGATCTGGCACGATCGATCCCATGCCAGACGATCACCGCCCCATAATGCCGTCGACTAGAGGCGATGGCTGGCGCTTCCCCGAGCCATGAGGAGTATGCCTACCCCAGATGAGCCCTGATTTGTAAACCTCACTTCACAGGGAGCATAAGGTGCTCGTAGGGCGTCCCCGCGAACATCACGTAGGGCTTCGTCGGATCGGCATCGGCGGTTCGGGGATAGCCCGGCATCGCCTTGACGGCGGGACCGACGATCATCACGTGCGGACCTGTCACGACCCAATGGTTATCCGGCTCGGGTTTGGTTGCCCACGGATCGGTGTTGCTCGCCCCGGTGTCGCCGTTGAGCATATAAACAAAGCCGACCTTATCGGGCGGTGGTGCGTGGGTCTGCAACGCCTGTACCCACTCCATGGCGTTGGGATCGAGGCACATCGGCACGCCGTTGTTTTCCAGACATGTGTATTCGTTGGTTCCCTTTTTGAGGGTCTGAGTGACACCGTTCACCGTGCGCACGATCGTAGCACTCTGACAAATCGGCAGCGGCGCAGCGGCCATCACTTTCGCCGTGTATTCGGCATCTGTGTCCGCGGCATCAGCACCGCCGCAAGCGAGCAGCAATAGGCCGCTCGCCAACCCAACAACACTATTTCGCATGGCGTGTTCCTCTCCTGTGACCCGATGTAATTCCAACCGGCTTGTCCGAGACTACTTTTCCGGTTCCGGCAAGTTCTTCCAGAAGCGCATGATCCATTCCTCCCTTCGATGAGTGATGCCCCTTGTCACCTCGCGGTTTTTTTGGACAAAACCTCTCGATTGTGAGAAAGTGACAGATTAAGGGCAACTGTCAACGATAAGTTACGGTTAATTACGAAATGTTACCGTTGGAGCGCGATCTGGAGCCTTATTGATTAACTCGACCCTCCGGCCAACAGAGTGCTCCCGCTCTCCGGTTGATCGGCTTCGTCTCCCGCCCCGCCAGCAGTGACGAGCGGATCGTCAACTCGTCACCGACCATCATTTGGCACTATCTATCCCATGCCCGACGATTACCATGCCCCGATGCCACGGCGTAACCCTGAGGACATCGATCTCGGTGCCATTAAGGCCGACCTAGAGTTTCTGATCGAATGGGTCACGCGGTTCCGCGAGGAGCAAGCTCTAAAACCCGTCTATACGATGATCGGGAGCGCCGCGATCGTTATCGCCTGGATCGAGCTTTTCTGGCGGCACTGTTTATTATCTGGCGATTGTGCTCTACGCCGTAGCTCGTGTTGCTGTCCCTCTTGTGTTACCACGCGCTGCTGCTCTGAGTGCCGCTGCGACATCGACCAGGGCATGATCGGGCCTCTCTGCGATAGCCCAGCATTTGGAACTGATACCTATCCCGAGCCGCGAGATCGCGGATCGCGACAGGGCTATACCACCGGTTTCGAGAGCAGATCGTAGCCCGCGTCCTTGTTACCACATTGTTGCGACGAGGTTACACCGTTAACGAAATTGTCCTCGTGTGCGCCGATGAGACCTGACGAACGCTACGAAAAAGAGCAATGATCCCGCTGCTCCGAGCGCGCCCGCATCGGCTGGGGGAAGCCATGCGGGTCGGGGTCCGGGGGATGGACCTAATCTTATCGCGCTCGGGGCGGTAAATAGATGCGCTTTGCCTGCGTAAGTTCAATCAGGGAAAGTAGGTCGGCCCAAGGAAGGTGCCCCCGACCCCAGCATACCGTAGTCGGCGAAACCCTCGACCCTGATTGGTTATACTGACCAAACAGAGACTCTACCACGAAATCATAAGTTTCATTGGAATTGCCATTTATCAGTTTTTTTTGTTTGGAATACTCGCCCTCCATGAAGCGGTCGTATCGGCAAAAGATGGCATAGAATACCATTTCTATGGCTTCGCCATTGTTAATGCTCTCATCTTCGGAAAGGTCATACTTGTTGCCGAGGACTTTAGCTTTGCGGAGTGGTTTAGAGAACGGACACCAATCTATGCCATATTGGTGAAATCTGTCGCATTCACGATTTTATTATTGATATTCGATATAGTAGAGGAAGTGGTTGTTGGCAAATTCAAGGGCAAGACGATAGGTGAAAGTTTCCCGCACATCGGTGACGGAAGTCCGAGAGCGTTCCTTTTCGTCATTATCATCTTTACTATCGCGCTGATTCCATTCTTTTCGTTTAGAGAAATTGGCCGAGTATTCGGTGAGCGCGAGTTGCGCTCCCTCTTTTTTACACCTGCAAAACGATAATCAGCGACGATGAAATCCGATTCCGGCCCCCCGATGAATGGAACGAACTCGTGCGGCTAATTAAGCGGGCGAACTGCGCGAGGTCTGAGGATCAGGGGTCGCTCGATGTGCTGACCAAGAGACTCTACCACCAAATGGTCAATTCACGCGCTCGATGTCCGGCAGCTTCCATGTCTTCTCAAAGAGCGGCTTTTCTGGCCCGTAGAAGCGGAAAAAGGGAAACCAAGCGCGGCCCGATGAACTTTGAATCCAGTTAGCTTCCTTCCCCGCAGGAGGGCTCGGACCAATGTAGATATCGACTGAGCCGTCAGCGTTCTTCTGCATTTTCTCGTCGTAAGAATCTATGCCGGGACGCGGCATGTCACGAATGAAGCCACATGTCTCGCGGTCGTAAAGCGTCAACGCCCAGAATTGCTGTGCGGGCACGTTGCGGGGGACGTGCAGCCTGTAGCCTACCTCACCTCGAAGAAGGTCGTCATTCGCATCCTTGAACGTGCCGACA
>Ga0310914_10002741_pt1 | contig 11985 bp, 10 predicted proteins | sample GREbulkMGAN108_FD_203450 | JGI IMG/M metagenome (GOLD analysis project Ga0310914, IMG submission 203450) | Lab enrichment of tropical soil microbial communities from Luquillo Experimental Forest, Puerto Rico - GRE.bulkMG.AN108 | ecosystem: Environmental > Terrestrial > Soil > Tropical forest >...
GGGCTCAAAGCGCGCGCGGATGCGCTCATAGAGATTGCGCGCCGGTAGCCGCTCCGGTTCCTTGAGCGTGCTCTGCAGGATGCTCCTGGCCTCGGCCTCCATCGAGTGACCGTGCCGGGCCGCGCGGATGCGCAACCGCTCTTTGACCGCTGGGTCAAGGTTGCGGATCGTGATGCTGCTCATGTCGGCTCTGTCTGCATACCATCGTTGTAATCAATGATTTCATTGATGTCAAAGTCGCTTGTGATCGCCGCGAGGCCGTGATCTCCCCGGTGATCTCCTGTGTCACAGGGTCAGTTCGGGGATTTGCCGAACATGATCCAGCCGCCATTGCTTGGCGTGGTGAATGCCGCCAGCGCAGTCTCGGCCCGAACTCTGACCTGCCGCGCTCCACTCGTCACCGCGCTCATCACTCTGTGCAAACCGGTCACGATGGCGGACAATTGGTCGAACAAACAGGAGGACGGCCATGCCAGTCATCGACGTTCAGGTTCATCCCTTCGATCGAAATCATCCCGGCCGGCCGTGGGCCAGTCCCTCGCACGGGCTCGACTCCGCCACAGGCGAAGAGATGGTCGCTGCGATGAACAGCGTCGGCGTCGACGGTGCGATCATGGTCTCGTCGTTCAGCGCCTATGAATACGATCCGAGCTACGCGCTCGAAGTTTACAGCACCTATCCGGATAAGTTTCGGGTTGTGACACCGGTCGACGCGACCAATCCAGCGATTGACGATGTGGTGGCGAAATGGGCGGCCACACCTGGCGCGCGCGGCATTCGCATACGAATGCGCGAGGGCCTGCCAATGGACGCGGACCATCCCGGTTTGAACCGCGCTTTCGCCGCCGCCGCCAAACATGGTTTGCCTGTCAATTTGCTTTGCTGGGGCATCCTGGACAAAGGGCTGCCGCACATCCAGCGACACCGCGATACGGTCATCGTTGTCGACCATCTCGGCCTGCTGCAACCTGCTCGCCCGCCGGTCCCCGCCGACGTTTGGGCCGACCTTCCGAAGCTCCTCGCCTTGGCTCAATACGAGAACGTAAGGGTGAAGATCAGTGGTGCCTGCACGATGTCGCACCAACCGTTCCCCTACGACGATATCTGGGAGCCGGTGCTGCGGGTCATCGATGCGTTCGGACTGGATCGTTGCATGTGGGGCACCGACTGGACGCGGACAATCGGCATGCTGACCTATGAGCAGGGTGTGGCGCCGTTCCGCGACACCAAACGCCTTTCCGAGAACGACAAGGCAGCGCTGATGGGAGGAACGTCGCAGAAAGTCTACAAGTGGTAGCGCGCCCGTACTGCTTCGGCCGCGCCACAATCTGACGGAATAGCTCAGGAACCAGCCACGGCGCTGCTCATCGTTGTTCTCGACAAACATCTCGGCAGCCAGGGCGTGACGCTGCACGTTCGGTGAACAGGTTCCCGATTTGGAGATCCGAATTTGGCCTGATGCCGGAAACCTAGCGGATATCGTTGGATAAGGAATTGTTTGCCGAGCAGCGGCACCTACTCGCCGCGTGAGAAAGCTGATCAGTCGACCGGCGCGACCGATGCTAGCCGGACTGCTATCGACACCAAAGCCGCCATTCGCTTCCATCAGTAGCCATGCCGGCCCATGCCCCATTGCGGCCATTGGACCGATACCGCCCGGATCAGTCCAGGAAGGTGCAAAACGGTCCTTCGCATTTGCTGCCGCTGACAAATAAGAGACATTCAGCCCGCATCGGCGGCGAGGATCGCCGCCCCGACGGCGGGTCTGCCTCATGTCCCCTGGTCCGCCGCTAAGCGTAAGCCCGCGAAATACAGCTCACGATGGCGGGCGTCGCGGAAGGGGAGCGGGTAATTCGGGATCATCTCGGGCGTGAGGGCGCGCAGCCGTGCGATCGTCGCGCGCGCCTCGTCGAGCAAACCCATATGGGCGTAGCACGCGGCAAGGAATCGATACGGGGTGGGGAACTCCGGCGTGTCCTCGATTGCGAGATTCAGCCTTGGAACCGCCTCTTCGAAATGCCGATCGAAGAACAGTGCAGCACCGATCAGATAGTTACTCATTCCGGCCAGGGCGCGTGGGCTGAGCCGCAGCGAATTTTCTGCATGCTCGCTCGCGCGCTCCGTTTCGCCGGCCCACAACCTGAGAAAACCGCTCGTGTGCCAGCCGAGCGCATAGCTCGGATTGAAGGCGATCGCGCGATCGACCAACGCGATCATCGCGTCGAGGTCCTCGCCGAAACAGGCGAGGGCGAAGGCGGCGCCAACCAGCACGCGCGGGTCGTCGCCCGCGACCCTCAACGCGCGGTGCGCGAATTCAATACCCTTCTGTCTTTTTGCATCTCGATCCGGGGCGGAGCCGTCGCTGACAAGAGTCATGCAGATGGTAGCCGCCAACGCGAGGGCCGGTCCGTAATGCGGATCGCGGGCGATCGCCTCCTCGAGCAGCGCAAACGCCTGCGGCCTCTGGGATGGCGCAGCAAGGTGCATTACAGAGGCGCGCAGATAGAGGTCGTAGGCGGTCAGATCGCTCGTCGGGCGGTTAGCCGACCGTGCGCTCTCGGCCGCCTGCAGCGCCGGCTCAATGACACCGGCGACGCTGATCGCGACCTGCTCCTGCAATTCGAACACGTCTTCGAGCGAGCCGTCGAAGCGGTCGGCCCATAGATGCGCAACGGTTTCCGCTTCGATCAATTGCGCGGTGATGCGCACTCGGCCGCCGCCCTTCCTGACCGAGCCTTCCAGCACATAGCGCACGCCAAGCTCGCGGCCGACACGCTTCACATCGATCGCCTGGCCCTTGTACGTGAAGCTTGAGTTGCGAGCGATTACGAACAGCGAGGGGATGCGGCTCAATGCGGTGATGATCTCCTCGACCATGCCGTCGGCGAAATACTCCTGCTCCGGATCGCCGCCGATGTTCTGAAACGGCATTACGGCGATCGACGGCTTGTCGGGCAGCGGCGGCGCCGAGGTCGCGCTCACTTGCTCACTACGCGCGCCTCCCTCCCCCGCATGCGGGGAAAGGTCGGCGAGGGGGCGCTTCGGTCCGACGCGGTAGACCCGAACCGGGCGAGTGATGTTCTTCAAGCTCTGCTCGCCGATGTCTTCGAAGGCGCATTCGAGCCGGCCCTGCACCTGATCGTGCACGATTGCCGAGATGCAGATCCCTCCGGGGTCCGCGATTCCCTCCAGCCGCGCGGCGATGTTGACGCCGTCGCCGTGAATGTCGCCGTCTTCGACGATCACGTCGCCAGAGTCGATGCCGACGCGGAATTGGATGCGCTCGTCCGGGGCGGTAGCGTCGTTGCGGGCCACCATTTCCCGCTGCATCGCGACGGCGCAAATGACTGCTTCGACGACGCTCGGGAATTCGATCAGGATTCCGTCGCCCGTGGTCTTGACGATGCGCCCCTTGTGCTCGGCGAGCTTCGGGTCGACCAAATCGCGACGCAACGTCCTCAGGCGCGCCAGAGTACCGGCCTCGTCCCGCTCCATCAGCCGGCTGTATCCCGCGACATCGGCCGCCAGAATGGCCGCGAGCCGACGCTCGACCCGCTCTGCGCCCAAGCTACCCTCCCTGGCGCCGGCCCGCGGCAGGCCGGGCCGACAGTTGGTGTCTACCATCGCACTCTGCGCCTCGGCCGGAGGCGGAGCAAGCGGCTCGACACCTCCGGTCGCGAGGGAGAGAATGGGGAAACGGCTAAGCGGAACATCAGGGAGGAGGAGATGGAGAGGGTCGCGAAATGTCATTGCGGCCAGCTACGGGCGATCACGTTGGGAGAGCCTGACAGCGTCTATGTCTGTCATTGCAAGGCCTGCCAGCGGCGGACCGGCGCCGTCATTCACAACGGCAGCGGCTGGCTGAAGACCCAGGTGCGGATCGAAGGCGAGCACAAGATCTACGGCCGGGTCGCCGACAGCGGTTTCGAGATCCGCTTTCATTTCTGCCCGAACTGCGGCAGCAGTGTCTTCTGGGAAGGCGACCGCAGGCCTGACCACTGCGGCATCGCGGTCGGCTGCTTCGCCGACCCGGATTTCCCGGCGCCGACCTCGTCGGGCTGGGAAGAGTCGATGCACCCGTGGCTGGGACTGCCCCCGGATACCGCCCACTTCCCGCGGGCTCGCTCTTGAAGGCCTGATGCACGGAGCGCTAACGGCCTCCCAGATCGTCAATGGCGGCGGTCTCCGCCGTGAGACGATTGGGAGTGATCTCTCCCGTCATGAATAGCGGCCGCCTGCCAAGCGTTCCTTCAAGCCGGTCGATTTCGACACGTTGAAGGAGCAGTTGCAGCAGTGGCGGGCGGCCGTTGTCTGAGCCCCCCGGGTCTCCCTCTGGATGATCGCTTGTGGCAGGGCAGTAGCTGCAACTCGCACAAACGCTCATATTTGACCTTCGGGGTCACCATCGGCGAAGGCCCGGTATTGGCGCATCGCTATTGATGTGCGCGTTGCGTCGAGGGTCCGCTAGAGGTGTCGAACTTATCAGCGGCACCCCACCTCGACGAGCGTCCGGAATCGGCGCGCCTCGCCCATTGCCCCGCGTCCCCGCGAGGGTCCCCTGACTCAACCGATAGCGGGCGCTCAGCCTCGGCCGCAGGAACGCGTCCTGATGCCCCGAAGCTGCCGCTGATCGCCCAGGATAAGCCGGGATTGTCACGTACAGATCTGATACAAAGCGGGCAAGCCGTCAGGCGCCCCGGATCGAATAGGCCATGCATATCAATCCCAGTCGTAGATGACGGACTAATATGAAGGAGGCCTGGAACTAGCCATGAAAGAAAACAGCATAAGCCGGGCGGTGCGCGAAGGGCGGGCGGCGCTGGGCACCGGGCTCAAGGAGTTCGCATCACGCGGCGTCCCCTGGATCATCGAGGCGGCCGATTTCGATTACTGCGCGATCGACCACGAGCACGGGGCGTTCGACATGGAAACGATCGCCAATCTGTCGAGCTGGTTCCAGGCCACGAACGTCTCGGCCATCGTTCGGCTCCACAAATCGTTCGCGCATCTGATTCCCGGCATCCTCGATCAGGGCATCATGGGCATCCAGGTGTCCGAGGTGGACACCGCCAAAGAGGCGCGCGCGATCGTCCGCGTGGCGAAGTATCCGCCGATCGGAAACCGGGGCATCTCCGGCCAGGGGCCGCACACGGGATACAAGAGCTACGGCGCTCGTCACGCCACCGAATACGCGCCCTGGGCCAACGAGAACATCATCATATGCCCGTCGATCGAGTCGCTCGAGGGCCTGGAGAATGTCGAAGAGATTGCGGCGGTCGAAGGGATCGACATGATCGCGTATGGGCATTCCGACCTGAGCGAGCAGCTCGGGGTTCACCTCGACCTCGAGCACCCGACCTTCAAAGCGGCGGTGCGGCGGATCGCGGCGGCATGCAATGCCCACGGCAAGCTCGCTCGAGGTTCGGCAGAGACCGAGGCGCAGATCGAGGAATATTGGAACCTCGGGTGCAAGGTGCTGAACCTGCCGGGGAACGATGTCAGCACGTATCTTGACGGGATGAAAGCACGCGCGGCCCGCGCGCATGCGCGGTTGAAGTCGATCGGGGTGCCGACCCCATGAGGGGTGGCCCAAAAGGAAATTCTCGAACACGCTGACCGGAGGAAGACCCAATGACTAAATATTTGCACACCATGATCCGCGTAAGTTCGCTGGAAGACACGATCGCCTTCTTCGAGGTACTCGGCCTGCGCGAGATCCGCCGCCGTCCGGACGAGAAAGGCCGCTACACCAACGTGTTCCTCGCCGCCCCCGGCGACGAGGCGGCCGCCGTGGAACTCACCTACAATTGGGATCCCGAGCCCTACACCGGCGGCCGCAATTTCGGCCATCTCGCCTACGCAGTCGAGAACATCTACGACACCTGCAACGCCCTTATCGCCCACGGCGTGACGATCAACCGCCCGCCGCGTGACGGCCGCATGGCCTTTGTCCGCACGCCGGACAACATCTCGATCGAGATCCTGCAGGCCGGCGAAGCGCTGCCGCCTGCCGAACCCTGGACCAGCATGGCCAACACCGGTTCATGGTAGAGCGGGACGCCTCTGGCGTGGATTGGATCGTGGCGCTGCCGGAGTGAGGAAAGACCGGGGGCCCTGAGGATCTGCGAATGATCGCCGCGAGCCGGTGATCTCCAGCGTCACAAACCGTCAGCTCGGGTGTTTACCGAACATGATCCAGCCGCCACTGCTTGGCGTGGTGAATGCCGCCAGCGCCGTCTCTGCCCGAACCTTGACCTGCCGGGCGCCGGCGGTGCCGCGGAGCTGCTCGATGCTGTCGGTGTACATCGCGGTGCGGCAGCGCCCGGTTCCCAAATTGCCGCCGCTCGAAGAGAACGGGTGCGGTCCCTCGACCCTGATATCACCAGCGTAGAAGGCGAAGGCATCTCCGCGTTTTACGCCGTGCCACTGGAAGCCCTCCAGAAAGAACTGCGCCATCGGTGCATGACCGTCGTACGGATTGAATATATCAACGTCGTTGGGCGCAAGCATTCCGCCGACCAGTTCGACGCGTTCAAAAAGCAGACCGACGACGGCCGGGGTACCAAGGCGTCGCGCCTGTCGCCGAACGCCGGCGTAGCTGGCTCGGCTAGTTCGCCGACGTCCAGCTCGCACTTGGCCGCGCTCGATGCCGCCGAGCGGGGGTAGTGTTCTAATTTGACTGCACTCCAGTGTGTGCCGGTGCTGCCGAACCAGATGCCGGTGGCGCCGGCTGAGTGCTGGGTGCGCTCATGCCTATGATAACGGAAACTGCGCCAGCGGCCACCGTCCAAGTCAATCTTGCATTGCTCTGCCTCTCTCGAAAAACATTAAGGAGGTCAGGGTCTTTTGGAGTAAACCACGCCTCTTCCACAGTAAACCATGCGGGCAACAAGAACGCCCACAGCGCCACGCCCACATCGCGTAAAGTTCTATGTATACCAATAGCGTCTAAAAAAACATTCCATCCAAGTAACATCGAGCCAAGCACTGCAAGCGCGGCGATACATGCAGCCGCAATAGCCAATAAGTGAGACAATGTTAGGTCCGTGTTGATGTTCGTGTTCATGTCCGTTGACTCCTATATTCTGCAGGAACGCTGCCCGAACCGCCTCTGTCGGCGATGTTATCTGGTCCGTATCCAACGCCGCAAGGAACCGCGACCTTATGCTACCTCCGGCAGCAACGTGGACTAAACCGTCGCGGTTCTCAAAAACCCTCGTTTTTTAGAGCGATTCCGGGTGGTCTGTTTTTCCTTCATTTTCGCACCACACCAGAATGCCCGCTTACCACCCGACCGGACCTCCGGCGCAGGTACCAAGCCCTCAGATTTTAACCAATAGCGCTGCGCGTGGCTGAGAGTGATCGCCGTGAGCCGGTGATCTCCAGTGTCACAGGGTCAGTTCGGGGATTTGCCGAACATGATCCAGCCGCCACTGCTTGGCGTGGTGAATGCCGCCAGCGCAGTCTCTGCCCGAACCTTAACTTGGCGCGCGCCAGCCGTGCCGCGGAGCTGCTCTATGCTGTCGGTGTACATGGCGGTACGGCAGCGTCCAGTCCCGAGATTGCCGCCGCTCGAGCAGAACGGGTGCGGTCCCTCGACCCGGATATCGCCGGCGTAAAACGCGAAGGCGTCGCCGCGTTTGACGCCGTGCCACTGGAAGCCCTCCAGAAAGAACTGCGCCATCGGTGCATAGCCGTCGTATGGATTGAAGACATCGACGTCATTGGGCCCGAGCCCGGCGCCTTCGTACATCCGCCTGGCGGCGCGGTCGGTCCAGTCCTCGATCTCGTCCAAATCTTCCTGTGTACTGCGCTTCCTGAAATTGTGCTGCGAGTGATTGAGCACATAGACCGGCGGCTGCCGCATGTCGCGGGCGCGCTCGGCAGTCGTGAAGAGATACGCGGCCGAAGCATTGACCGGCCGGTCGCAGTCCCAGAGCCTCAATGGGTTCAGGATGTAGCGCGACTTGACGTAATCCTCGATGGTGAGCTGCGGTACGTTGTGGGTGGCATTGTACCCCCACGGCGTGAGCAGCCCGTTGCGGTGCTGGTTGACTACAAACGGGGCGAGGTCGTCGTGCTTTCCGCCGTATTTCAGGCAGTACTGATTGTGCGGGAAGATGTTGATGAAATCGTTGCCGCCGTGATTGCCCCAGGGCGCCGTCCATTGGCGTGCGCCGCGGGCGTAATCGTCGGCGTTCTCGCCACCACGACGATAGCGGCCTTCGAGATTACCTGTCGGGTAGATGACGAGACAAGTGTGGCAAAGGCCGTCACCCACGGCCTGTGCCGCCATGCCCACCATTTCGCTGATGGTTGGGACGCCTGTCGGCGCAAATTTGACGTTGGGCAGGCGCAGCTGGTCGATCAGCCACTGCGCGTTGACCAGAGTGAGCCCCCATTCCGAATCGTAGGGCGGGGCGAAGTAGGGCCGCGGCGCCCACTGCGACGCGGAGCCGCCGCTGCCGCCGGCAATATGACTGTCGCAGCAGATGACGCCCTCGATCTGGTCCGGCGTCACGCCGGCTTCGTCCATCGCCTTTTGGCAGGCCAGGATGGAGTAGGCGCCGAGCGTCTTATCCATCGAGACTTCGTCCCAGCGGCGGTCGACCGGCGAATGTCCGACACCAGCCACCGCGACCTTGCCGCGGTGCTCCCATACGCCGAGCCCGTCCTTGTCTCGCCGCCACTGATACCGTTCCGGCGCGGTCATGGCTTCCCGTTTCCTCAATGCTCTGGGGGTGAAGGTACGGCAGGGAAGAACTAGTGGTGCAAAATCATACGCTTGGTATCCGTGGTGGAGGGGCGGCTCTCAACTCAAACCGTTCGCACTGTTCGGTGCTGATTGGTGCGCGCACTTGCCGGACAAGCGGTGGGTCAGGCGACGCCGCTGCCGATCAGCATCTCAAGACCCATGCGCAACCGACCATCAGCTTCGAATTCGACCAGTCTCGCGCTCACTTCCTGCCGGACTGCAAGCCGCGCCGCATCGGGCAGCATTAGATATGTCTGCGGGATGGACCCAATGCCCGCCTCGATCGAATCCCAGTATTCGTCGAAGCTATCATAACTATCCTCGCGCGTTTGTCGTTCGATTCGAACCTCCTGAAATCCGGCATCCATGAGCAAAGTCTCCAGCCGCGCCGGGTCGCGAAGCGAGAAGGAAAGATGAACAGTTTGCTGCTGCTCAGGCAGAAGGCGGCCAAGCAGATCGGCAAGGATGCCCCACATCGGGGCGCGGTCTGGGCTGGAGATGACGCATATCCCGGCGCGGCCCCCATCGCGGAGCACGCGTCGGAACTCTTTCAAACCGAGGCCGGGATTTGGAAAGAACTGCAAACCAAGCTGGCAGACCACAGCATCAAAGAAGCGATCCTGAAATGGTAGTGCTTGCCCGTCCGCGGCTACCGGCAGAAAGGTCGGCTCATTTAATCGACCGCGAGCGCTTTCGAGCATAGGCGGGGCTATATCGACGCCGATCAAGCATCCCGACGGACCGATGGCTGGCGCGATAGCGATGGCAGCTTCTCCTGTTCCGGTGCACATATCGAGCACTTGATCGCCCGGCTGAATATCGGCGGCTTCGAGCACCAGCGGCACAAAAAGCCGGGACCACCGACCGGTAAACTGCTCATATGCTGATGCATCGACAGCCCGGCCCGGTCTGACGTGAAATCCCGGCGCACGTTCTCTTGTCATGGCGGTCTCTCCGCGTCGGATTTCATCTGACTGAGGCTGGGCACTAGGCGGCGACCTGCCACTCGTGGATCAGCTGGCCGGGGGCGACCTCCTCGAACGTCACCTCGACGGCGGCGCCCACTAGCACCTTGTAGGGCGGGGTGCCCGGCAGATTGGAATAGAAATTGACCCGCGGGTCGGCGTCCAATGTCACCATTGCGAGGTTATAGGGCTGATCGGGCATGCGCCGGTTGAGGCGGCCGTCCTCAATCACGATATAGGTCGCGATATGGCCTTTGCCGGCGACCTCTTTCCAAGACAGACCGGCGGCCGAGTTGCAGAATTGACAGGCCTGCTGCGGCGGGTATTGCAGCCGGTCGCATTGAGCACAGTGCTGCAAGAGGAGCCGCCTTTGATTGACGGCGTCCCAGAAGGGCTTGCTCAAAGCATCGGGGACGGGGATCAGCTTTGGCATCGTTCTCAATCGCATCCGTTAGTGGATCAAATCTGACTCTTCGCACCATCTCGCTTCGTCATACCGGCGAAGGCCGGTATCCACGCAGCAGCCGCACAAGCAGCAGAATGGTGGGTCCCGGCCTTCGCCGGGACGACGCAATCATGTTCCAAATGTGGAATTCTTTTCCAGAGGCCGGTGTTCATGGGTCCCGGGTTCGCCGCGCCGCGGCGCCTCGGAATGACGGTGTGGGACGCAAATGCGTGTCACCCCTCGCCCCGTCCAACCCACTGGCCGTAGACCGGGTACTGGCAGCAGACGAACTCGATATAGGCCGGGCGACCCGACGCATTGACGTCGAGCGCCCGCCGCAGGGCCGGGATGATTTCGGCCGGCTCGCTCACCCGCTCGGTATGGAAGCCGAGGGCGCCGATCACCTTCGACATGTCCACCTCGTCGGGCCCGAGCACCCGGTGCGTGAAGGGATCGTGTCCCGGCCCCCAGAAGCCGGGTCCATAGCCCGCAAAGCCGCCATTGCTGATGTGCACGACCGTGATCCCGAGTTTCTCGCGCAGCAGAACCTCGAGATTGCCAAACATGTAGCCAAGGCCCGCCTCGCCGGTCACCGCCACGGTTGCCCTGCCCGGAAACGCCTTCTTGGCGGCAATGGCAGCAGCCAGGCTAAAGCCGAGCGTGGAGACGTTGCCCCAGCCCAGGAAGCCGCGCGGGATGAGCGTGTCGAAGACGGTGCTCAGCTGGTCGCGCGTGTTGCCGGACTCGTGCGTCACGAACGAATTGCGCAGATCCAGCACCTGCATCAGATCGCCGTACACCCGATAGGGGTTGATCGGCGTCTCGTCGGAGTTCATGACCTGCCGGTATCTGGCAAGCGCCTGATCGCGTGCCCCCTTCACTTCCGCCGCCACGTCACCCGCCGTCCGTCCGGCGCCGGAGGTGCGGTCGGACACTTCCTGGCGGAGCGCCTGCAAGGTCAGGCGCGCATCGCCGATCACCGCATGCGCCGTCGGGTACATCTTGTTGATGTGCAGCTCGTCGACGTTGCAGTGGATGATGGTCTTCTTCGCCGCATCAGGAATTCCATGGCTGAAGCGGTTCGGCGACAGGCTCGAGCCGACGGCGAGGATGAGGTCGCTCTGGTTCAGATAGTGTGCCACCTGATCGCCGCGCACGCCGACAAAGAGCGGATGGTTTTCCGGGAACGCCCCTTTCGCCTTGAGCGTCGTGATCACCGGCACATTCACGAGCTCCGCCAGCGCTTTCAGTTCTTCCGCCGCACCCGCGTAGATGACCCCCTCGCCGGCGTAGATCAGCGGGTTGCGGGCTTCCAGGAGCTGGTCGACTGCAGCGCGCACATCGGCCGGGTCGGGGGCCGATTTCCAGCCCTTGACGGGACGGTAGGGGTCGGCGGTCTCGTCGTATGTCGCCGTGGCATTGGGAATAGCCAGGATCACGGGGCCCGGTCGGCCGCTGCGCAGCATCGTGAAGGCGCGGCGCATGAGCTCAGGCGTGCGCTCGGGCTTGTCGAGATAGCCGAACCACTTCGACACGGTCTTCATGGCCGATGCGACATCGTACTGGCTGTTGCCCGAGCTGCCGGCCGGCACGCCATCGGTGATGCACAGAACCGGCGAGCCGTCCTCATAGGCCTGCGCCATCCCGGCGTAGGCGTACTGCATGCCGGCGGCATTGACACCCCCTTGGAAGGTGCACACCCCGATCCGTGAGCCCCCCTGGGAGCCCGCGGTGATGCGCGAGAACGCGTCGGCGACCGCGACGGCGTAGCGGTCGTCGCGCATCATCAGCATCGGCACCCCCTTCCCGGCCGAGCGCGT
>Ga0310914_10002745_pt1 | contig 11980 bp, 8 predicted proteins | sample GREbulkMGAN108_FD_203450 | JGI IMG/M metagenome (GOLD analysis project Ga0310914, IMG submission 203450) | Lab enrichment of tropical soil microbial communities from Luquillo Experimental Forest, Puerto Rico - GRE.bulkMG.AN108 | ecosystem: Environmental > Terrestrial > Soil > Tropical forest >...
TTGAAAAGAATAAACGAAAAGCCATGTGCCGGTATTGCTGCTTTATTACAGTTAGCTAAAGTTGAAAAAGATCTGCATATTACCAATCTTGTTTTTATTGTTGCACCAAGAATAAATGCTGCAGGCAGAATGGATGATGCCAAAAAAGCGGTTCAACTTTTTATTGAAAAAGATGCAACCAAAGCATTGGAATTTGCCGAGATGTTGCACAGCGATAACACCGACAGAAAAGAAGCCGACAGTAGTATTACGGAAGAAGCTTTGGCCATCATTGAAAAAGATATTGCAACTACCGGGCGTAAGAGTACCGTTGTGTATCAGGAGCATTGGCATAAAGGCGTGGTTGGAATTGTTGCCAGTAGATTAATTGAAAAATATTATCGTCCAACTGTTGTTCTTACAAAAAGCGGAGATATTATTGGTGGCAGCGCCAGAAGTGTTGCCGGGTTTAATTTATACGAAGCAATACATGCGTGTAGAGAATATTTACTGGGTTACGGCGGGCATTTTGCTGCTGCAGGTTTAACATTATTACCCGAAAATTTAGAAGCATTCAGCAATGCATTTGAACAGGCTGTGAACGATCAGATAGAACCGCATCTATTGATTCCGGAAATTGTAATTGATACCGAAGTTTCTTTAGCAGAATTAACACAAAACTTCCATCATATTCTTGCTCAAATGGAGCCTTTCGGACCGGGAAATATGCGTCCTGTTTTTATTGCCAGAAAAGTTTATGATACCGGCTTTAGTAAAGTTGTAAAAGACCAGCATATTCGTTTTGTTATAAAACAAGGGGCTGTAAGCATTACTGGCATTGGCTTTAATATGGTAGAAAAATTTTCATTAATGCAGATGAATACAGCCCTGGATATTGTTTTCTCCATTGACTTAAATGAATGGAATGGCGAAACCAATTTGCAATTAAAAGTAATTGATGTTAGGTTGAGTGAATGAACTAATTGTTGAATTTGTGTTGTTTCACACAAAACTGCAAAGCATACAAAGACACAAAGTGTATTGAATTTTATTTTATTTGTTCCCTTGTAACCTTTGTTGCGTTGTGTGAAACAAAAAAGCTGAATTATAACAGAACGTACAAGTGAGTGACACAACGAAGATGCCATGAAATACAAAAGCCGGCACCAAAATTATATTTATCATATAAAAAAAGGATAACAATTTCTTGCTATCCTTTCACAATTCACTTTTTACATTTCACTCATTTCATCAAATCAACACTTCTGTTAATGAAGTTAGTTAATTCCGCTCCTTTTAATAAGCCTTGAGATAACAATGCCAAATCAGCCAAATTGCGAATTTGTTTTTCTTTCTTTTTAATATCCGCTTCTTTTAACAAGCCTTGATAAATAGCATGATTACCGTTTACGGTTAAAGTTACTTCATCGGGCATTGTTGCATAAAAAGCAGTCATGCCACCGCCAACACCGGCCATATCTTTCATTCTACGCATAAACTCCGGACGAGTTGCAACAACAGGTGCAGCATCTGTACTTAACCCTTTTACTTCAACAGTTACATGCAAATCATTTACAGGAAATTCAAATAATTTTTTTAATTCTTCCGCTTCTGATTTGCTCAATACACTTTCATTACCTTCTTGCTTGTCAATTAAATTATCAACAATATCAGCATCCACTCTTACGAAATGAACATTCTCCCATTTCATTTCCATGTTATTGATAAAAGCCGTATCCACTAAGGTTTCCATCTTTACAACAATAAATCCTTTTGCTTGCGCAGCTTGTATGTACGCATCTTGTTGAATAGGATTTGTTGTATAAATAATTACGTGTTTACCTTCTTTATTTTTCTGTAAAGCTTCTGTTGCAGCTTTATATTCTTCGAGGGTATAAAAAGCCCCCCTGCCCCCCGAAGGTGGGTTCTGTGAAGCATCTTGATTATTATCAGCAGCATCTGCATTTGAGGTTTCCAAAGTCCCTCCTTTGGAGGGATTTTGGGAGGCTGTCTCCAGCACCAAAAACTTATTTGCTTTTTCTAAGAATTTATCATCAGTCATCATTCCGTACTTCACAAACAAACCAAGGCTTTCCCATTTTTGTTCAAACTCAGTTCTTTCATTACGGAAAATTTCTTCTAATTTATCCGCAACTTTTTTAGTGATATGATTATTGATTTTTCTAACATTCGGATCGCCCTGCAAATAGCTTCTGCTCACATTTAGCGGAATATCAGGGCTATCAATTACGCCATGCAATAGCATTAAAAATTCCGGAACAATATCTTTCACTTCATCGGTTACAAAAACCTGGTTGCTGTACAACTGAATTTTATCTTTCTGAATTTCGTAGCTCTGTTTAATCTTAGGGAAATATAAAATACCGGTTAAATTAAACGGATAATCAACATTCAAATGAATCCAGAATAAAGGTGTTTCGCCAAACGGATATAATTCACGATAAAAGTTTTCGTAATCTTCTTTCGTTAATTCACTTGGTTTTTTAACCCAAATAGGATTGGTATTGTTAATAGATTTTTCTTCCTCATCTTTCTTCACTTCTTCCGCAACATCTCTGAAATAAATAGAAATCGGTAAAAACTTACAGAACTTTTCCAAAATAGATTTTACCCTGCCGGCTTCTAAAAATTCTTTACTTTCTTCGTTAATGTGTAAAATAATTTTGGTACCACGTTCACGTTTTTCCACTTCATATAATTCAAATTCGGGATTACCATCGCAGCTCCAAAATACTGATGCATCTTCATCCCTGTGGCTTTGAGATAACACTTCTACTTTTTCGCTCACCATAAATGCACTATAAAATCCCAAACCAAAATGCCCGATGATGTTGGCATCTTTATATTTTTCTAAAAACTCTTCGGCACTACTAAACGCCACCTGATTTAAGTATTTATCTACTTCTTCTTTGCTCATTCCAACGCCGCGGTCAATAATGCTGATGGTTTTTTCTTTGGCATCCAGTTCAACATCAATTCTTAAATTACTTATGTCGGCTTTTGTTTCGCCAAGACTTGCTAATTTTTTTAATTTCTGTGAAGCATCAACAGCATTGCTCACTAATTCGCGAAGAAAAATTTCATGATCGCTGTAAAGAAATTTTTTAATAATCGGGAAAATGTTTTCGGTCTGAACACGAATCTGTCCTTTTTGCATAATCGCTATTTTAGTTTTCAGTTTTTATTTTTTAGCCTTTTATTTTTTATCTCCAGCTTTTGTGTCTCATGGCAGCTTCGTTGTGTCACTCCCTTGTACTGTTTCACACAAAGCGGCAAAGTAAACAAAGCAGCCCAGTGTACTGTTTTTTGCTTAATAAAAAAACAAGCCCTTCGTTTTTTTTGTAACCTTAGTTGCTTCGTGTGAAACAGTACAAGGGTGCGACGCAACGGCAGTTCAATAGAAATTCATAAGCCGGGTTCAAAAAAAAGCATTGCATCTGCCACAGGCAAACAAAATACCAAACCTTTTTTGCTGACAGGTTGGCAATAAAAACCCTGCTAAAATGCAGGGTTTTTAATAACATATATAAATTTAGTGTGTTGCGCCGCTAAAAGAAACTGTATTTAAACTAAATGTGCCGCCGGTGCCTTCTGCATTAAATGCATAAAAACGAAATGTAACAGCCGATGAAATATTAATAAAACTGCTACCCAAAGTAACGGTACAACCTGTTTGTGCAGTAGTGGTTGCACGGTCAACTATTTGAAAAGTGTTATCGTTATTAGCCTGCAAAGTGCTGTTTGACGGATTGATGGATGCCGGTAAATTAGCCGCAAAATTATCAAGGCTTGAGCGTACAGCCCATTGGCGAACGCCAGTTGCAGAACGCTGCACGGTAAATATAATAGAACTTAAATCTAATTTGTAACCGGATGCCGGAGCAATGCTTACTTCGTAATACTGTGTTGCCGAAAGCGAACCTGTAAAAGTATTGGAACCATTAACTGCTCCCAAAGGCCACCCTGTAAACGAAAACCTGCCTGAAGCAGAAGCATTGGCACTTACACCTACCGCATTAAAAGAAGTAAAGATTGCACCCTGAGCAGCAGGCACCGCAGTTGGGTCTGTTGTACCCGAAGTGGTGGTTACACCCGTAAACGGATAATTAACAGTAAACCCTGTTGCCACAATACATCCGGTACTTGCAGCAACATCGGCTATGCTTCTTATTTGAAATTGAACTGTGGTAAATCTGTTGGCATAACCAACCCAGTTTTGGCAGGTGATTGGCATGGTTCCAGTTGCAAATGATGCAGAAGAAGAAGTGTACAATGTTGTACTTCCTGTTGCATCTGCCAAAGTTTTATTACCGCTGTACGTAGTTCCTGAAGTTGAAGATGCAATTGCATTATTTATTTGAATCAACGTATTTTCAAGTGTTGCAATATTATTGGTAGCCTGTGCTATTGTTACAATTTGCGGCATTATTGTTTTACCGGTTGCAATGGCTGCTGCAGGTAACGCAGAGGCTGACAGGCTAAGTTCCATCATACCTTTGTAACTGGTTAATACCCCGCCGGTAGCATCTACCACAATAGAATCGCCCACATTAAATTTTGCAGTATTGGCAGATGTTCCAAAATATAAATCAATTCCGCTATTGCCATCTTGAATGATAATATTTCCGGCAGCTACATTTGCGGCATTGGAAATAACAACACCTTTAACGGCTATTGAACCTAAAGTTACATCCGAACCGGAATACAATGTTTTTAATGAGGAGAGGCTCATAACACTTGCAGCACAACGCGGTGCTGTAAATTTGGCATCGCCGGTATCTCTTAAAATAAGTTCGGGAGTTGTTTTATAAATGTAATAAATAGAAGTAATTAATCCTTTTCCTTTTGGTGTTTTTACTCCTGCAAAATTTGCATAGCCACTGGTATATACAATCACTTTATTTCCCGGGCAATCAGTAATAGTGCGGTTTACAGAGTTTTTTGCAGCGGAAGTATCCGCATATGTTAAAGCCGTATCTGTTGCAACAAACTGCACGCTGTCTTTGATTTGAATAAGCATGCTTTGTAACGTATCATTAAATTGGCTGATGGATACAAGTTTTGGCGTAATTGTATTTCCTAAACTTCCTTTCACAATATAAGTATCAAATAAAGTACTTGGGATACCTGTTGATGCAGGATTGTTTGGCACACTTTTATCAATTGAACTTAATTGAATTAGTTTACCGTAATCACTTAACCATAAACCTTTACATTTAATAAATACTTGCCTGCCAACAGGATACTGTGCATACAAATTACTGCCGTCTAATTTTACAGTAATACCGCCTGAACTATCCTGAATGCATAAAGATTTGTAGAGATTACCGCTTTTATCGTCTCCTACAACAATTCCTGAAATAATAACATCGGTAACTATTTGCTCATAGCCCCCAATAGTATGCATTGCTTTCAATGCTTTAATAGTTGTATTAGGAGTAATGTTTGGTGCAACATAGCCAGGAGGCATATCAAACTTTCTACTGCAGGCAACTATTGTTATAATGACTACCGTTATCACTAAACCGGCAATACTTAAAAATGATTTTCTTTTTATATCCATCACATTAAAATATTTGTATTTATTTTTAGAATCTTAAGATTGTACTGATAAAATAATTTAGGCCGTAGGCATAATAATATTTAGGAGGAAATTTATTTATATCGTTAGTGGCAAAATCAAAACGTAACTGCTCATATCCTCCGGAAATAATATTTTTATTATTTAATAAATTACTAATACCTGCATTAAATACAAGGAAGGTTGCTTTTTTATGAATAGCCCATTTTCTTGGTAATTTCCAGGAATAGCCGGCAAACAAATCCAGCGTATATTGAGAGTTGAATCGTTGCTGTGCAAGAATAGCATTGCGTTCCGGGCTACCATCTACCGTATTTTCAACAGCTTTATATGTACGACGAATAGGGTTTATATCAAGATACATCCGATCAAAATAATTACCTATTAAACTAACAAACCAATATTTTAAGGAACGGTATGTAAGACCTAAGCTATAAGCTTCCTGCGGTGCACTGCCTAAACAATAACCATTTGAATAAACAGTGTCAGTACTTAATACAGAAGCATCATTATCTAAAGTGATAGTTGCATTTTGGTTGCTGTTGTAATAAAATCTACCAACCGAAGCAGCCCCGTCCAGTGTTACATTCGGTAATATTTTTGCATTAAATCCAAGTTCTAAACCATAGTGTTGTTTATTGATATTATTGATCGCATAATTGACAAGGTTCTGATAAGTATCGTGATAGAAAGACATTACATTCAACTGGTTATTAAATTCGGAATAATAACCTGTAAATCTTAATTTAAGTTTTGGAGCGTTAAGCACATATCCTCCCTCAATAGATTTAATTTCTTCATTGGTTACATTGTTTTGCTGATCATCTCTTGTTCTGGAAGAAAAATATACATTATCGTAATAAGGAGCTTTGGTTAATATTGCACCATTTACATACAAATAATTTCTTCCATTTATTTTATATGTTAAGCCTGTTTTTACAGCATAATTATTAAAGTTATTTATACTTCCTTTTCCAAAAGAATTATTGGGGAATAATCCGTTCTTCATATTACCCGTACGCCAAAATTGTGTGTTAGATAATTCAACTGCTCCAAACCAATCAATCTTTCTGAATTTAAACACAGCCTGAGACCATGCAGATGCTTTATTGATAGTGATATCATAATCGTATTGATATCTATCTCCAACAAAAGTTACATGATTGCGATTATTCAAATCCGGCTGCCCTGCATCGGGATTATTTGGATAACTGCGTTCTGCAAATTGATTCAAATCTGCAAAATAATCCCCACCCAATAAATCCAATACTCTTTTAAAGAAATCGCTCTTTTGTGTTTGATACGATGCTCCGGCAGTAAACTCTGTACGCTTCCCCAAACGCGTATTATAAACGGTATTGAAATTTAATTTTTTGATATTATTTACGGCTTCGGATAAAATATAACGGGAACGATATCCTGTAATACCATTAAAAGTTTCTTTAGAGGAAGTGTTGGTATTATACAGATTAGCCCAATTAATTTGCCTGAGACCTTCGTTATTGATCCATTGTTGTTTTATTTGGTCGTATACAGCAGGATTGTCTTCATAATAACTTGGCAGATTACGATAATAATCCGGGCGGGGGTCCGGAACATTGTACCAATCAATACTGCTTGCTCCTTTATCACCAAAAGAATAACTTATCGCTGTTATCAAAGAACTTTTATTATTGATTCTAAAATCATGAGTGATAATAAATACGGGTTGATTGGTTCTGGCAACATTGGCGTTTCTTTTTTTACCACTTTGATAACCCCAATACGGATTATAATAATGATTGTTGGCTAATTCCTGAACTTCTGCAGTTGCTGCACCTTGCTTTCCATTTTCTGTTGGTGCACCAAAAGCGATAACTGATAATAAATGTTTTTGGTTGATTCTTTTATCAGCAGCGATATAATAACTCCAACCATCATAATAAGTTCCGGAAATATAACCTTCATCTGCCCATCTGCGGCTACCGCTTACAGAAAAAGCCCATCCTTTTTTACTAAAACCGGTACTATGCGTAAACGAAAAACGGTGTGTATAATTTCTGTTTGAAAAGGCATATCCTATTTCCGTTTGTTTGCGCTGTTTGCCTGCACGAGCATCAATATTGGTAACAGTTCCCAGTTCTCCAAATGCAAATGTATTGGTGCGTAATCCGATAGATAAATCTCTGTTACGCATCACGTCATTTAATCCGCCCCACAAGCCAAATGGCGTAAAACCGTTATCCAGATTTTCCAGTGAAACGCCGTTGATGTAAGTAGTAAAATTTTCTGCATCGTAACCTCTTACCTTAAATCTTATAAGACCAAAGTTATACGCAGCGGCAGAAAGAAAGGGGTCTTTGCCGGCAGTTAAAACAGATGAAATATTTTGCGAACCGCCTTCACCCATATCAACATCATCAATCGTAACAACAGGTAAATCGGTTAATATTAACTCCTTAAGGTTCGTAAATGCAGAGTCGCTTTTAACTATTAACACACTATCACCCCCGTGTTTCCTTTTAGTGTCTTGTGCATACAATAATGTACCTGCTGTTATTAAAACAGCAACAACAAAATATTTCATAAACTGTAAAATGAAGAGTATGCCAACCGAGGGGAAACACAATTTATAAACAATTAATATGAAAAACAAATTTTGATTAAAAAATATTTATTTTTAATCAAACATAAGCATTGTATGAAGTTACTCTCAATAATACCGGTACTCTTTTTTGCAATAAATTTCTGCAATGCGCAAACACAAAAAAATTACCGGATTACTACTATAGCATTCTACAATTGCGAAAATTTTTTAGATACCATTCAAAGAACATTTGCCGTAAAAAACAACCCTTCTTTCGAGGAAAAAGTTTTATCGCCCGAAATGTATTTAGATAAATTAAAAAAAATAACACAGGTTATTTCAACCATCGGAACCGACGTTAAGCCCGCAACACCGGATGGGCCGGCTATCATCGGCCTTGCAGAAATTAACAGCAAATGGGTTTTAAACGATATTATTCATCATCCTTCTCTGGCAAAAAGAAACTATCGTTATGTGCATTACGACAGTAAAGATTCCCGGGGTATAGATGTTGCCTTATTATTCAATCCAAAATATTTTAATGTAGATACCAGCAGCGCATTGCAGGTAAAAATAGAAAGCAATGGGAAATATTATTACAGCAGGGATATTCTGTGGGTAAAAGGAAATTTAAACGGAGAAACAATTTATGTTTATGTTAATCACTGGCCATCCAGATTAAACGGACAAGAAGCAAGCGATGCTGCAAGATGGAAAGCTGCCTTAATTTGCAGAAATCATATAGACAGCATTTTGCAAAAAGAAGCACATGCAAAAATTATTGTAATGGGCGATTTTAACGATGAGCCATTTAATTACAGCATTCTCAATATCCTTAAAACAACAGCCAATCCGCAAAAAATAAAACCAACAGAGTTATTTAATCCATGGTTCAATATTATTAAAAAAGGAAACGGCACTTTAGCTTATCAAGATAATTGGGCTCTGTTCGACCAAATCATTCTATCTAATTCATGGCTTCCCAAAAATCAACCAGGCTTTTTTTATTATCAATCACAAATATTCAACCGGGAATTTATCACGGAAAATCTCGGAAAATACAAAGGCTATCCCATGCGAACCTGGGATGGCAATAATTATCGTGGTGGTTACAGCGATCATTTTCCCGTATATATTACACTTTTAAAAAAAGCGGATTGATTTTTAAAGGTACCAGCATCTGTTTCCATAGCAACATCGTTGCGTCGCAAGCACTTCATCACCAAATCAATAGGCAGCTTTATATTAAGCCCTTTATCGCACTTAATGTTTTATCAAAATACCTGTTCACTCCCTTTCTAACATTTCAGCTTCGAATTTTCTTTCCTGTTTTACCATAAAAACCCTACTTTTGCAGCCCCAATTCTGTTTTGGCAGAATTACTGCTTTACCCAAAGCAGTATCCAGTGGGAAAAACCAATTTATCACATTAAATAAAAAGTAATGAACAATTACGAATTAATGGTGATTTTCACTCCGGTTCTTTCTGAGGACGACTTTAAAGCCGCTCAGAAAAAATACACTGATTTCATAGTAGAACAAAAAGGTTCTATCGTAAACAGCAATCCATGGGGTTTAAAATCACTTGCTTACCCAATCCAGAAAAAGACTACAGGTATTTACTGGGTATTACAATTTACAGCAACTCCGGATTTCAACGAAAAACTGAAGATCCAATTATTGCGTGATGACAGTGTAATGCGTCACATGGTAACTAAACTCGATAAATACGCCGTTGAGTACAACGAGAAAAAGAGAAGTGGCGTAAGTTTTGGAACCGAAAAAGCGGAGGCATAACATGGCAAAGAATGAGATTAAATACCTTACTGCCATTAAGCAGGAGAAACCTAAGAAAAAATTCTGTCGCTTTAAGAAATACGGCATTAAATACGTTGATTATAAAGATATTGAGTTTTTAAAGAAATTCATTAACGAGCAAGGTAAAATGCTACCTCGCCGTTTAAGCGGAAACTCTTTAAAATATCAACGTAAAGTGAGCGACGCAATTAAAAAAGCACGCCAAATGGCTTTATTGCCTTACGTTACAGATTTATTAAAATAATATCATTTAGTAACCATTCCCTAATCACGTTCATTACGTGAGACAGTCACAATCTCAGATTGGGCCCTTGGGAACTAAAAACAAAATATCATGCAGGTAATATTAATTCAGGATGTAGATCATTTAGGCGGCCGTAACGAGTTGGTTACAGTTAAAAACGGATATGCCCGCAACTATCTTATTCCTTCAAAATTAGCAGTAGAAGCTAATCCTTCTAATTTAAAACAATTAGAAGAAAAAAAGAAAGTAGCTGCTAAAAAAGAAGCTGCTATGTTGGCTCAAATTAATAAGGTAATAGAAGTATTAAAAGCTTCTCCCGTTAAATTGGGCGCAAAAACAGGTACCAGCGGTAAAATCTTCGGTTCTGTTACTTCTTTACAAATTTCCCGTGCAATACGTGACCAGAAAGGTTATGAAATTGACCGTAAAAAGATCAGTATTGTAGACGATGTAAAAGAATTGGGCACTTACAAAGCTACTGTTGATTTTGGCAATGGCCACTCAACTGAACTTGAATTTGAAGTAGTTGCAGAATAAAGTAAACTATACTATTTTAAAGCCGTTACCAATGTAACGGCTTTTTTATTGATGCAGGCTTTTATTGCAGGCCCCGTTTAACTTTTATAGTTGGGCCTTATTAAAAAAAAATTGGGAATATCATAAAAAAAGCCCATTTTCGTATTTCCAATGACCAGTTCTTCCATTCTCCGGGTGTTTTATAAGTAAATGACTCAGGGTTTTTGGTTACTGTTTAGTTGGTTTTTATTTTCATTTAATTTCAAAAACATGAACATTTACGTTGGAAACCTTAATTGGTCAATGACCAGTGAAGACTTGCAAAATTTATTCACTCCGTACGGTGAAGTAACTTCTGCTAAAATCGTTACAGACAAATTTAACAACAATCGCAGCAAAGGTTTTGGTTTTGTTGAAATGAGCGATGATGAAGCAGCAAGAACTGCTATCGCAGCATTAAACGATTCTGAAATTACCGGTCGTAAGATCGTTGTTAACGAATCTCAACCTCGTCCGGAAGGCGAAAGAAGAAGCGGCGGCGGCGGATTCAAGAAAAGCTTTGGCGGCGGCGGTGGTCGTGGCGGTTACGGTGGTGGCGGTGGAAGAAGCAGCGGTGGTAGCGGCGGCGGATTCAATCGCAATCGTGGCGAAGGCGGCGGTGGATATAACAGATATTAATATCCCGTTTTACGAAAAATAACTTTAAGGCTAACTATACCAGTTAGCCTTTTTCTTTTACTGAAATTTACTTTATTTTTATTTGAATAAAATTATACTATATGGATTGGAGAGGTCAAAGAGAAAGTGACAATATTGAAGACCGTCGTAGCGGACCAAGTAGTGGTCAAATTGGTGGCGGTATTGGTATTGGTACATTAGTTATTGCTGCAATAGTATATTTTTTAGGTGGTAATCCAATGCAGGTTTTGAATTCATCGCAACAGGTGTCTTCTTCTCATCAAACCACTTCTATACCCACTAACATAGCCAATGACAGTTTAAAACAATTTGTGGCCGTTGTTTTAGGCGAAACAGAAGATGTGTGGGATAAGCTTTTTACAGAAATGGGACACCAATATCAAAAGCCCGTTTTAGTTCTTTTTACCGAAAGTACCGAAAGTGGTTGCGGCGGAGCCAGCGCATCAACCGGGCCTTTTTATTGCCCTGCAGATCAGAAAGTGTATTTAGATCTTTCTTTTTTTGAAGAACTGGAAAACCGTTTTCATGCTCCGGGTAATTTTGCTTCTGCTTATGT
>Ga0310914_10002752_pt1 | contig 11963 bp, 9 predicted proteins | sample GREbulkMGAN108_FD_203450 | JGI IMG/M metagenome (GOLD analysis project Ga0310914, IMG submission 203450) | Lab enrichment of tropical soil microbial communities from Luquillo Experimental Forest, Puerto Rico - GRE.bulkMG.AN108 | ecosystem: Environmental > Terrestrial > Soil > Tropical forest >...
CAAAAGAACGGCCCCCATCCGATATTGTTATTGTCTGAAGGCGTTTTTCGCGACACTTTCATACCAGAAATTCTGCGGGGCTCCGTTTGCCTGACCCTGCTACGTCCTGGGAGGGTGGGCCAGCGGAGGCAGAGTCGGTTGATGCCCTGCCCCCGCCAGTGTCGGAAGGTGGCTCTGGAGCGTTACGGAGAGAGATTGCATTTAACTCTCCAAATTTGGCTCGAGACTTCATTCGCAAAGCGCCGCTTTTCAATTGCTCCAGAAGCACTTACGGGATTCGGCGGATTTCCGGCCGGCAAGGCGGTCCGGGGCCCGTGTCAAGGACCTCAAGGTTTTGACCATGCTGTCAAAATCCCGTCATGTCGCGTCGTCTGACGGAAGTCCCTAGCCTTCGCGTCGCGCAGCAAGTGTCTTTGGCCCAGGTGGTTGCCTCCGAACCTACGAACTCGTTACAGGCAGAAATTCCCTGTAGAGGCGGGATGGCCTGGAATCGGCCGCGTCGTGCGGGACAAACCATGGAAAAGGGCGTTCGAAACGAGAATCCGGCGGCTCCTTTTAAGTGAGCCCGTCGTGGTCCTCAGAAGGCCATTTCGCGGGACCACACTTCAGCCGTCTTTGCTCGAAGGTCCTCGAAATCAGCTTGGCGATGGAAAAACGGGAAAGAACTCGCCCGGCGGATGGGAGCGACGAGCGCGCGCTCGGCCATTTGCTTGAGGCGTTTCTTGGCTCGACAGAGGCGTGATTTGAAGGTTCCGTTGGCAACGCCCAACAGAGCCCCAGCCTGTTTGGCGGAGATTTCTTTGAAGTAAGTCATCCGAAAGGCCTGACGAAGTGCGGGACTCAGTTCGCCGACCAGGACATCGACCAGATGAAGCGTCTCATTCTCCGCACAATACATTTCCGGATCAGGGTTCGAGGCTGGAATCTGGTCTATCCCGAGGGGGTCATCGGCGCCCGTCGTTTCCAGAGCAAACCCGGCGTGCGCAGGCTTGCGCTTTCGCCGGATCATCAAGGACGAGTTCAGGACGACGCGGGTGAACCAGGTCTTGATCGCGGACCGGCCTTCGAATCTGCGCAAATGAACATAGGCCGAAACGAGCGCATCCTGGATGGCGTCTTCAGCGTCTTCCTCGTTTTGCAAGATCACGTAGGCCAGTCCCAGAAATTTCGCTCGAGAGGCCAGAAACATTTCCTCGAACGCTTGCCACTCCCGGCTTTCCGGTGAAAGCGGTACCGCCGTACTAGCCGGACGGTCGGTTAGGCGGTCGTTCTAGCTCGATCTTTTTAACCTTCCCGAGCGGCCGGCAGATGCTCGGATGCAAGGGCCACAATTCCTAGTTACGTCGCTCACAGACAATCTCCGCTTAGACCGTTGTTCATGGAGCATCTCTCGGTCCAATGAATGGGGCCCGGCCGAGGATCGGCAACCGCCCTGTTTTCAATCGAAAAATCGTACTGGCTTCGAGTGAAGCGCGAGAATCTCACGTGTCCCGCGATTCACGACAAGTGTTTGACAGTAGAGTCGAGCACCTGACGCGCGAGGGACCTGGGAATGAAGCAGGCTTCCTCCTCCTCGCGCTTGGCGTTTACCGTAAGCCACTTGGCATGGGCAGGGTTGTGGCTGATTGGCAAGCGCCTTGCACTACCGGTCGAACGACTGTTGAGGGGCAATCGTGCGGATAGGGCTTGCTTCCGACCATATCGGATTCGAACTCAAGCAGGGGCACGCTACGGACGATCTTTCCGCGGGGCAGGCCGGCCAAGCCGGTTACCACGCCATAACGGATCAACTGGCGTCGGTCATACGAGGGCGAGTCGACGCGGCTTTCTCATCTGCTCCGCGGCGGCGAGAGCCTGCGAGATCGGGACAAGGAAAACGTTCCCCGGGGCCTCAGAAGGAAATGCCAGTGTTTGCCAGTGAGATGCACGTTGAGTGCGGAGGCGCGGGGGGTCGCACCTTCGGCTGTTGCCTCCAGGCGGCTGCCGAACTGGGGCGATTTTTTGAACGGTCAGAGCGGCAAAAGGATGGTTCGCCGGCCAGCAGCAAAAAGCGCCGCACGAACGTTTACCGCCGGAGTTCGAAAACAGAAGCAGGAAGTCGAAAGAAACGAGAAGCCGCGTAGCGACAATTTGGAAGTGTAAAACCGTGCTCCCGTAGCGATGAGCCGCAGGAAGGCGAACGGTTCGCTTCGGAAAGCAGGCCAAGTGATGTCAATGACACCTACCAAGCTGGATCTCGACACGCTTGCCTGCCGCACGGAGCTTAATTCACTCGAAAGGAAACTTTAGAAGCCAGAAAGTCTCGTCTAGCTGACGACAATCACAGATGGTTCAGAAGATTCTTTTTCCGGTTGATTTTTCGGCTTCGTGTATCGCGATGGCCGCCTACGTCGAGCGGGCGGCGGCGATTTTCGGTGCAAATGTGACCATCGCCCACGTGTGTGATCTCGCAAGTCACAATGGGTTTGAGCTCTATGCGCGGCGGAGCGATGAGATCGCCGAGGACCACTGGAATCTGGCGAAGAACAGGCTCGCGCTCTTTCTAGAGTCCAGCTTCGCGCCTGCTACGTGCCGGAGGTTGCTGCTGACGGGTGATGCGGCGAGCGCAATCACTTCGTGCCAAGAAGGTCAAATTCGACCTCATCATGATGCCAACGCATGCGGGACGCTTTCGGCGGATGCTCCTCGGTTCGACAACGGCGAGGGTGCTCAACGAGGCCGACTGCCTAGTGTTGACGACGCAGCATGCGGAGACGGCGCCGCCGCGGCCCACCGAGCATCGAAGGTGGGCCTGCGCCCTCGGGTTGAGCCCGGATTCTGAAAGAGTCCGCGATTATGCGAAGCGCGTCTCGTCGGCCGCCGGCGCCGAGCTTTCCGTGATTCACGCAGTTCACGGGCGGTCTGGCACGGCAATGTTGGACGAAGAGGAAATGGCGCGGCAGCGGATTGCTGAGCTTCAGGGCAAGACAGGTTCCGACGCAGCCGTGTGCATAGTCACCGGCCCCGTCAAGGATGCGCTGCTGAACGATGTCAGGGAGGCGTCTGCCGATGTTCTAGTGATCGGAAGAAGCTCACGCGGCGTGTCTGGGCGACTCGATGATCTGACCTACTCGCTCGTGCGCGATTCACCTTGTCCGGTGGTGAGCGTCTGATGCGGTTTTTCCGTGTGAGCGATGGTGCCAAACCTTTGTCGTGTGCTAGGGCTTTGTCAGCCGGCGTTCGAGCGACAAATCTCATTTTCAAGCATTTATGAGTGGCATGTTTATTGCACAGAGCCATGTGGGGAACCAGGCGTTGTTCAGGGAGGGGCAAAGACGTGGTGCCACCATGTCGCGGACGTGGTCGCGCTGTTCACGGCCGCTCTCGAACCCGACGAAGTCGTGCTCGGAGGCGGCACCGTGAAGAGACTGAAGTTGCTGCCGCCGAAATGCCGTGCCGGAGACAACCACAACGCATTTCTCGGAGGTTTCAGGTTGTGGGATGCAGGCCAGCCGTCATCCTCGCCCCGGACGCAATTCATTCCTGGTCAGAGCCGGACTAAAGACAACCGCTACGAGCACCCCGGCAGTCCCAAAGCGTCCGCCCGCGAAACGCTAGTCCCGGAAGGATCGCGGGATCACGATAAGAGCAGGGAACGAGTTAACCCTGCCTCCTGGTAGGAAGTTAGGTTCCGGGCGCTGCTAGCAAGTCTCGTCGTCCCTCGCGATTTCACGATCTTTTTGCCGACGAATTTTATAGATCCGTCGGTGAGCGTTGGAACGCCACAACGCTCGGGATGGACAGTTGGACCTCTGTCCCAGCGGTTGCACTACTCGAGATTTCGAGCAGCCCTCCGATCTTCGTCGCCCGCTCCCGCATGCCGGCTAGGCCCCAATGTCCTTCACGCCCGGCCTCGAGCACGTGAGGGTCGATTCCGCATCCGTTGTCGCGAACCCGCAGGCGCAAGTCTCTGTCGGCATATTCGAGCTCGAAATCCACGCGCTTGGCTCCGGAATGACGAAAGGCGTTGACCAGGGCCTCTCGGCCAATTCGGTAAAGCTCATGCTTTACGGGTGGCTGCAGCGGCTGTTGCCGGCCGGCGACACTCACGCGAAAGTCCACATCGGGCTCGACCGCGAGTTCCTGTTGAACCCCGGACAAAGCCAGAACCAGGTCCAACGTGCCGGAGACGGACGAACGGAGACCCTGAATCGCGTTCCGGCCCTCCTCTATTCCCTGCTCCATGAGCTGAAGAATGGGATCCAATTTGGGCTTGACCGGCGAGTCGGACGGCAGGCAATCCATGGCTGCACCGAGCCGCATCGAAGCGCCCAGGAAGCTCTGCAGCAGTGTGTCGTGGAGTTCCTGGGCGATTCGCGTGCGCTCCTCGAGGCGCACATTCTCTTTTCGGACCCGTTCTTCTTCCTGTTTCCGCGACTCGATTTCTGTTCCCGTGGCGTACCATCTCCTGACGCGGCCTTGTTCCACCAAGGGGTTATAGCGATACAGGAACCAGCGGTAGATGCCGTCGTTTCGGAGCGTTCTGGCCTCGACTTCAAACGGGTCATTCCGAGAAAGTCCATGCTTACGCAGAGCTCGCATCTTCTCCACATCGTCGGGATGAATGACGCGGCCGACCACGTCCACCGAGCGATACTCATCGAGCGTCAGACCGGCGTATTCCCGGGCGACACGATTCGCATGAATGACACTGCCTTCGGGTGACAGCACCACTACAATCTGGGGGACGAAATCCACAAGTTGCTGAAGTTCTTCTTCCGCCCGCTTCCGCCTGGTGATGTCTCGGACGGCAGCGGAGACGACGACGCCGTCCTCCATCTCTAGCGGACTGAGGCTGATCTCCACCGGGAACTCCGTCCCGTCTCTCCGCCGTCCGTACAACTCCAGTCCCTCGCCCATCGGCCGTACCCGAGGCTGGGTAAAGAATCCGTTGCGGTGTTCCGGGTGCCGGGCACGAAACCGTTCCGGCACCAGAATCTCAATCTTTTGACCCAAGAGCTGCTCCCGCTGGTATCCAAAAAGCTTCTCCACCTGGGCATTGACTAGCAGGATCTGGCCCTGCCGGTTCATCACGATCATGGCGTCCGGAGCCGATTCGAGAAGCCCTCGGAATTTCTGCTCCGCTCTTTTGCGCTCGGTGATGTCCGTTACCGCGCCTACGAATTCCACATCATCTGATCCAGTGTTCATGGTCCGGTGGCCCACGGCGCGAACATACTTCACAGAACCATCCGGCATCAGCAAACGATGTTCGAAATCGAAATCATGTTCTCCTTGCGCAGCGGACCGCATTACTTCCTGGACCAGTTGCCTGTCCTCTGGATGGATTCGTTCGAGTGCCAGATCCAACGTCGGTCGTATCGTCAGCTCGAGTCCAAAGATGCGATAGGTTTCTTCGGACCAATAAATCTCTTCACTCGAAACTCGCCAGCCAAAGCTTCCCGTGTGACTTAACCTCTGGGCCTCCGATAGATAGACCTCGCTGCGTTCCAGCGCCTCCTCGGCCTGCTTGCGTTCGGTTCGCTCCTTGGCTTCGCGCAATGCCCGACGAACTGAAGGCGCAATTCGCGAAAGACGCGTTTTGAAGACGTAATCCGTGGCGCCCTGCTTGAGTGCTTCAATCGCAAGTTCTTCGCCCATGGTCCCAGACACGAAGATGAATGGCACCTCGGGGCACGTTTCCTGTGCAATTCTCAATGCGGAAATGCCATCAAATAAGGGAAGAGTGTAGTCCGCGAGTATCAGGTCAAATCCCCCCTGGCGAAGGAATGCCAGGAATCCGGGCTGCGTGTCCGCACGCGTCAGCTCGAAGTCAAGGCCTTCGGCTTGCAGGCTTGCCTGAACAAGCTCTGCGTCTTTGGGGTCGTCTTCGAGGTAGAGAATTCGCAAATTGAAATCCCAGGTGATTCGCTATTTCTTTCTTACGCTTCCAGGGGGCGGTTCATTGATTATGGCCCAAAAGACGCCGAGTTCCTTGATGGCGTTAACAAATTCATGGAAATCGACCGGCTTCACCACGTACGCGTTCACGCCGAGTTTGTAGCTTGCCACCATGTCCCGCTCCTCCCGCGAAGACGTGAGCACGACCACCGGAATCATTTTCAACTTCTCATCCGATTTAATCGTTTCCAGCACCTGCAGGCCATCAACCTTCGGCAATTTCAGATCGAGCAACAGAACCGCAGGATTCTCGCCGCTACGCCGCTGGAATTTTCCACGGTAATAGAGGTAATCGAGCGCCTCCTCCCCGTCGCTTGTGACCACAACCTCGTTGCTAAGGTTGTATTCCTCGAGCGCCGTCATGGTGAGTTCCACGTCTTTTGGATCGTCCTCCACCAGCAAAATACGCCCTATAGTCGCCATAGTCTCAATCTCCTAATGCCGTGGTAATGACAGATAAAAAGTTGCACCGCTACCCACCTGTGCTTCGGCCCAAACTTGACCACCGTGGCGGTGAACAATACGCTGCACTGTCGCCAGTCCAATCCCTGTCCCTTCAAACTCATCAGTTCGGTGGAGACGCTGGAATACGCCGAATAGCTTATTGACGTACTTCATATCAAAACCGACCCCATTGTCCCGGATGAACACCACCACCCCTTCCTTTCGTTTTTCGGTGCATCCGATCTCAATCTCAGGCTGTTGGCGTGTACGCGTGAATTTGACGGCATTGGAAATCAAATTCACGAGCACCTGCTTAAGCATCGATCTGTCTCCATACAGATCGGGCAGCGGCCCGATCTTCCATGTTACGTTGCGCCCTTCGGTCTCGCTCGATACTTCGTTCTGAACTTCTTTTACCAACTGATCCAGGCTCACCATGGTCTCACGGGTCTCCGCACGCCCGATGCGGGAAAAGGCCAGCAGGTCATCAATCAAGGCCCCCATGCGTTTCGCCGATTCCAGGATCATCATCATATACCGGCGACCCTTTTCATCCAGACGCGACAAGGAATTTTTTTGCAGCAGCTCCGTAAAGCCAACCATGTGGCGAAGCGGCGCACGCAAATCATGAGATATGGAATAGGCAAAAGCTTCCAGTTCCTTATTTATGGCTAGGAGGTCCGTGGAACGCTTTGTGAGCTCCTGGTTGAGTTCCTGAATATGCATCTCCCGGTACTTGCGATCGGTAATGTCACGGACAGCGCCGGAGACCAGCGTGCCCGCCTCCGTCTCTAGCGGACTGAGACTGATCTCCACCGGAAACTCCGTCCCGTCTCGTCGCCGTCCATACAACTCCAAACCCTCACCCATCGGCCGCACTCGAGGCTCGGTGAAGAACGCCGTGCGGTGCTCCGGGTGCCGGGCACGAAACCGCTCCGGCACCAGAATCTCAATCTCTTGGCCCAGGAGCTCCTCCCGCCGGTACCCAAACAGCTTCTCCACCTGGGCATTGACCAGTACGATCTGGCCCCGCCGGTCCATCACGATCATGGCATCCGGAGCCGATTCGAGAAGGCCTCGGAATTTCTGCTCGGCCCGCTGGCGCTCGGTGATGTCGTTTTCGCTTTCCAGGATTGCGATTGGTTTCTTGTTTTCGTCTTGTTGCAACGACCATCGGCTTGCCACTGAGACACTTCTTCCATCGGCCTTTGTCTTCTCGAGCGTTCCTTCCCATCGGCCGGTCTGAAGCAAGTCCTTCTGAATCTCGTCGAACGGTTTGGGAAAAACCGTCCGCAACAGGTCCTGCGTGCGCTTCCCGACTGCCTGCTCCGCTGTCCACCCGTATAACTCCTGTGCGCCGCGGTTCCAATAAGTGATCACACCGTGCATGTCGCGAACAAAGATGGGGTCGTGAGCGAGATCGAGCAGGCTCGCCTGCTGGGTGCGCGTGGCTACTTCCTTTTGCAGTTCGTCGCGGGACCGCAGGAGTTCCCGTTCAGCGCGGCGGCGGATTCCGCTGAACCAGGTGATCAGTAACGCAAACAGTATGAACATCACATAATAGGGAACGTCGGCCCATGTGATGTAAAAACTGTAATACGGCTGGGTGAAGTAATAGTCGAAGGCTAAGGTCGAGAGTATAAGCGCTAGAATGGCGGGTTTTGTTCCCGCATACCAGACCGTCAGCGCGATAGCGATCAGAAAGATGGGGAATTCTACGCCTTCGATCTTGCGGCTGAACAGGAAGAGGTTAATCCCGAGAGCGATTGCCACGGACACAACCGCAAGACTGTAGCGCAGAAGCGTGGTCCGGATGCTCGACGATAAACGAGTCTCTAACGTCATGGCTGGCTCATGACGGGTCTGTTGAGTCTTTTGTTCTCAAGGTCGATCTGCACAACGTTCCCGACGTAACGCTGAGGAACCAGCTGGCTTCCTGGCTGGCACCGACTTCCGCAAGAAGGCTGACCGCGCACATCGAGGTGATCGCGGTACCAGAGCATACCAAAAAAAACCACCCGATACTCTACGTGTCGGACCCCACTGGAGTGCTCCAAGTGTGAGCCTAGTCCGCCATATTTTTCCGCGCCCTGACCGTCCCCGCTTCTGGCAATCGTTCTATTCGGAGGCCATTGGCGTTATCACCGCGGCCCTTCGGGCTCCGGCGAAAATGTTGGACGAGTAAAGCGCGACGGGCCAGACCAGGTTTGCCCCGATCACGCTCAGCACGAAGGCCACATTACTAATGTTAAGGAGCGCAAAGGCGAGCAAGGCATAGGAAAAAAGCAGCGACGCACCATGAACTCCATATGTCGCGCCGCGTACACGAGGGGATTGGAAGGCCGACTCTTCGGGGTGGTTATGCCAGATGCCCAAAAGCTGCTCAGGACGTTCGGCGGCGAGGCTGTCGCTGCCATCCAAGCGCGAGGAAGCTCGCCAAGGCACCCAGGAGCAGAAGAGCTCCCCACAACAGGTAAGCCTTCGATCCCGAGGTCCTCAATTGTCCATTGGTCATTCCGACCAACAGGAAGAAGTAGAACAGGTAGTCGCAGACCGTCTCGAGCCAGCAGCCAAAATCCGACTCCAGCAATTTCAAACGATCGAGCCGCGTTGCACCCGCGAGTGAGGTGTTCTCCGAACGCCGCTCTAACAAAGTCAATCATTCACGAGGTTGATCGCTGGGTGATAGCGTGAACGCAACACGGCTGGGGATAGACAATTGGACCTCCGTCCCGGCAGCTGCGCTACTCGAGATTTTGAGTACGGCGCCAATTCTCCTCGCTCGCTCGCGCATGCCTGAGAGCCCCCAGTGTCCCTCGCGCCCCGCGTCTAGCACTTGAGGATCGATTCCGCATCCGTTGTCGCGAACCCGCATGTGCAGGTCACTATCGGTGTATTCAAGTTCGCAATCGACCCGCTTAGCTCCGGAATGACAAAACGCATTGACCAGCGCTTCTTTACCAATGCGGTAAATCTCCTGCCGGATGGCTGGTCGCAGTGGTTGCTCGCGGCCTTCGACGCTGACGCGAAAGTCGATATTATCGGACGGCAGCCCTAGTTCCTGCTGAACCCCGGACAGCGCCAGAACCAGGTCCCAGGCGCGGGAGTCGGACGAACGCAAACCCTGAATCGTGGCCCGGCCCTCCTCTATCCCCTGCTCCATGAGCTCAAGAACCTGCTCCAACTTTGGCTTGACCAGCGAACCGGACGGCAGGTTCTTCATGGCCGCGTCGAGCTGCATCGAGGCGCCCAAGAAGCTCTGGAGAAGGGTGTCGTGGAGTTCCTGGGCAATTCGGTTGCGGTCTTCGAGCAGCACGTTTTCCTGACGGACCCGCTCTTCCTGCTTTTTCCGCGACTCAATTTCTGTGGCGGTACCGTACCATCTTTTGACGCGGCCTTCCTCTATCAAGGGACTGTAACGAAACAGGAACCATCGGTAGACGCCATCCTTTCCGAGCAATCTGGCCTCTTGTTCAAACGGGCTGCTCCCGGAAAATGCCAGCTTCCTTACCTCGCGCACCCTCTCCGCATCGTCGGGATGGATGACTCTGCCGATCACGTCCACCGATCGAAACTCATCAATCGTCAGGCCTGTGTATTCCCGCGCGACTCGATTTGCATGAATCCATTTGCCGTCGGGTCCGAGCACCACAATCACCTGCGGAACGAAATCAACGAGCTGCTGAAGTTCCTCCTCTGCGCGCTTACGTTCGGTAATGTCGCGATAGATCGTGTATTCGGCGACCTGGCTGCCGGCAATTGATACAGGTACACCGAGAATCGAGACCGCAAAACGTGAGCCATCTTTCCGCCCACGAATTGTTTCAACATTCAAGGTCTGGCCACGTCCGGTGACCAACTTCGTGAACTCTTCGGCTTCTTTGCGAAGTTCCCCGGGGGCAACCAACTCGTTGAGCGGACGTCCGACGGACTCGGTGCGGGAATAGCCGAAAATTTTCGAGAATTCCGCATTCACACGAACGATTACGTCCTTCAAATCCACCAGTGCAATCGCTTCCGGTATCGTCTCGAAGAGTTCATCGAGGTGAGCTCTTTGTTTCGCCAGCTCGCCTTCAACCATCTTATGCACCGTCATATCGCGATAGATGGCATATTCCGCGATCTGCCCGCCCGGCACGGAGATGGGAACGGCCAGCAGTGACACGTGGACACGAGTGCCGTCTTTTCGGCGGCGGATGGTTTCGGCATTCACCGCCTTTCCGTGAAGTATGCGGTTCGTGTATTCCTCTGCTTCGTGGCGGAGTTCTTCGGGCGCGATGAGATCATTAATGCCCCGTCCAATCGCCTCCTCGGGCGTATAGCCGAAGATCCTGGTGAACTCAGTGTTAATCCGCAGCACACGGTCTTCCACGTCGAGAAGAGCGATTCCTTCGGGTGCTTGTTCGAAAAGCTCATCGAGCTGTGCCCTTTGTGCAGCCAGCTCCTCGCCGCTTCGCCGCAGCGCCGCTTCCGCGCGCTTGCGTTCAGTGATGTCTGTGACTGCGCCCACAAGCTCGAAGCGATCCAACACGTCGGTTGAGGGACGGCCTACGACGTGCAAGTACTTAACCGACCCGTCAGGCATGAGCAACCTATGTTCAAGATCGAACTCTTCCCGCTCGCTGGAAACGCGCTCCACGAGTTGCTGCACACTCGACCTGTCTTCCGGGTGGATTCGCTCGATCACCGCTTCGATCGTGGGCTCGCTCCCGGGCGCGTATTCAAATATCCGAAAGGTCTCGAGCGACCAGTGAATCTTTCCGCTCGAAACATCCCAGCCGAAGCTGCCGGTATGGCTCAGTAGTTGAGCCTCGGCAAGGTATGACTCCTTTCTCTGTAACTCGCGGTAGACCTCTTGGAGTCTTACAATCATGTCGTTGAAGACGTTCCCGAGCCGCCCGATTTCGTCATTTCCACCAGCCGGGACCCGGTGGCCGAACTCACCTCTCGCCAAGGCCCTGGAGCCTTGCATCAACCGCCGGAGTGGTTGAGTTATGCTGCGCGTGACGGCCAAGCCCAGGAAAGAAGCGAACAGAAGCGTCAACATGGCCGTAATCGGTACAATGAGGAGAATCTTCCTTTGCACCCGCGCTATGTTCAAAACGGCTTGCGCGCGCTCCTCGCCGACCTGGCGGTCAATGTTGTCGACCAACTGCTCACTCCTGAATTCCAACGGCCGCACCTGATTGCGTAAGCGCAACCGTACAGCCTCCCAGTCTCTCGACCGGGCTAGGGCAATGATGCCTTCCAGCTCCGCCGGTAGCGTGTCCTGAATCGTCAAAAGGGTCGGCAGCAGCGCCGGGTCAGGTCGGACCTCTGGCGGCAATTGCCTGAGAGCATTTCTGGTGCGCCGACTGTTCTCCAGCAGGGCGTCACGAATGGCTTGCGCCTCGTTTACCAGATCGCCCGTGCTTTCGGAATGCGCGAGCGCGTCCAGCCTCTCATAAAACGACATGAGACTGATATGGGTCTGCAGCACGGCAATCAACTCTTGGTCCACACCCCTCAAACGCTCAGCTTGGACTCGCGCCTGGTGGAATTGCCAAAGTAGGACCGCATTTCCGAGCAGAAGCGCCAAT
>Ga0310914_10002756_pt1 | contig 11960 bp, 13 predicted proteins | sample GREbulkMGAN108_FD_203450 | JGI IMG/M metagenome (GOLD analysis project Ga0310914, IMG submission 203450) | Lab enrichment of tropical soil microbial communities from Luquillo Experimental Forest, Puerto Rico - GRE.bulkMG.AN108 | ecosystem: Environmental > Terrestrial > Soil > Tropical forest >...
ATAACTGGGCTGATCGCAGCCGATACCGGAGTCGTCAGCCTCGATGGCCGCGATATCACGGATCTCCCGATGTATCGTCGTGCTCGGCTCGGCATCGGCTACCTGCCGCAGGAAGCATCGATATTCCGCGGTCTGACGGTCGAGCGGAACATCCGAGCAATACTCGAGATCGCCGAGCCAGCGCCGGAAATGCGCGAGGCGATGCTCGAGGCATTGATGGCCGAATTCGCGATAACTCATCTGCGGCGGGCACCGGCAATGGCGCTTTCCGGCGGCGAGCGGCGACGATGCGAGATCGCTCGAGCACTCGCGACCCAGCCTCATTTCATCTTGCTCGACGAGCCGCTGGCCGGCATCGATCCGATCGCGGTTGGCGAAATTCGTGATCTGGTGGCCCACCTGAAGGATCGTGGAATCGGGGTGCTGATTACCGACCACAACGTGCGCGAGACCCTTGAGATCGTCGACCGGGCCTATATTCTGCACGAGGGACAGGTGCTGATGGAGGGCACGCCCGCGGAAATCGTCGCCGACACTGACGTAAGGCGCGTTTACCTCGGAGATAGGTTTAGCCTATAAGCCGCTCCGAACGGAGCGGGATGTGAATAGGACGGGTTTTTCGCAGCGGCTTGAACTGCGGCAATCGCAGGCGCTGATCATGACGCCTCAGCTGCAGCAGGCGATCAAGATGCTGCAGCTTTCGAACCTCGAGCTGACCGATTTCATCGATGGCGAGATCCAACAGAACCCGCTGCTGGAGCGGCGCGAGCGGGAGCTCGGGGAAAATACACTAGGCAACGATGTCAGCGGCGGAGAGAGTGCGTCCCCGACGGCTGTACCGGAGATGCTCACGGGCGAATTCACGCCCGATGCGGCAGAGCATTGGCAACCGGAATGGGGCGAGGATGGTGACCGCCCGGTCGATTTTGGCGGCGAGCCACAGCCCTGGCAAAGTCGTAATGGAGGCTTCGGTGCGGAGGGCCGTCCCGGGCTCGACCAGACTGCAACCCGGCAGCGCACCCTGCGCGAGCATCTGCTTGAGCAGATCGGGGCTGACCTTAGCGACGAGAGTGACCGGGTTATCGCCTTGCATCTTCTCGATCTGCTTGATGAGGACGGTTATCTCCGTGCCGGCCTCGACGGGGTGACGCGGCTCCTCGGTTGCGGCATAGACCGGGTCGAGGGTGTTTTAGCGCGCCTCCAGCAATTTGATCCCCCCGGCATCTTTGCCCGCGATCTGAAGGAGTGCCTGACTCTCCAATTACGTGATCGGAACCGGTTCGATCCTGCGATGCAGGCTCTGCTCGATCACCTGCCATTGCTGGCAACCCGCAACGTCCCTGCACTAGTCCGGGTGTGCGGCGTCGATGCCGCGGATGTGGCCGAGATGATCAGCGAGATAAAATCACTCGATCCGAAGCCGGGGCATGCCTTCGATCCACCACTCGCGCAGGCGGTGGTGCCCGATATCCTGATGCGGGCGCAGCCCGAAGGCGGGTGGGTCGTCGAGCTCAATGCGGAAACCCTCCCCCGCGTTCTGGTTAACAACAGCTACTACGCTCGGATTCGCCATGCGACGCGCAGCAAGGCCGAGAAAGATTACCTGACCGAGCGGCTGCATGCCGCCAACTGGCTAGTCAAATCGCTGCACCAACGTGCTACCACCATCCTTAAGGTCGCCGCGGAGATCGTCCGTCAGCAGGACGCCTTCTTTCGTTACGGTGTGCCATCGTTGCGACCGCTGATCCTGCGCGACATTGCCGATGCGATCGGGATGCACGAGAGCACGATCAGCAGGGTGACTAGCAACAAATACATGGCCACACCGCGTGGTCTTTATGAGCTCAAATATTTCTTTACTTCGGCGATCTCGGCTTCAGGCGGGAGCGGCGCGCATTCGGCAGAAGCGGTCCGCCATCGTATCCGCGCCTTGGTTAACGGCGAACCCCCGGACGGCACACTCTCGGACGAACGCATAGTCGAACTGCTGCATCACGAGGGCGTCGACATCGCCCGCCGCACGGTTGCGAAGTACCGGGAGGCAATGCGCATCCCTTCTTCGGTTCGACGGCGGCGGGACACGCTGCTCGCGGTTTCAAGGGCGAGGTGACACAATGGCAGCGCCGCTTGACGCGACGAAAGGGGATGCCTACCGTGTGCCGCTTGACCGCCTGCCGGCGCGTTCCCACCTTCGATCCCCGGGGCCTCGATCTCATCCCAGCTTCGGCGGGAAGAGGTAAAGGCATCCATGCAACTGACCGTCACGGGCAAGCAGATCGACACCGGCGCGGTGTTACGGCAGCATGTCGAAGTGAGTCTCGGCGCAATCCTCGGCAAATATTTCAAGACCGCGATCGAAGCTCATGTGGTGTTCTCTAAAGAGGCGCACCTGAGTCGAGCGGAGGTTTCCATCCATATTGGCCGCGGAATCGTTGTTAATGCCAGCGCTTCAGCCGCCGAGACCTACGCAGCTTTTGATGCAGCCGCCGAGCGGATCGCCAAGCAGATGCGTCGATACAAACGTCGCTTACGCGACCACCATGCGCAGGCACGAGAGGCCTTCGAGGTGGGCGAGCGTGCCAGGGATTATGTGCTAGCACCGCCTGCCGAGGAAGGGGAGGAAGGGCCAGCGGTCGTTGCCGAGATGAGCACCGACGTGCCAAACCTGACGGTCGGCGAGGCGGTGATGCGGATGGATCTTGCCAACGCCCCGGTGCTGCTGTTCCGCAACCGCTCGCATGGCGAGCTTAACATTGTCTATCGCCGCCTGGACGGCAATATTGGGTGGATCGATCCAGAACTCGACCCCGCCCGGCGGATACGTCACGGCGAGGAGTGACCTCGCGATTGGCGATGGAGATTGCCGATCTGATAACGCCGCGCAGCGTGGTTGCTCAGCTGCGCGCGGCCAATAAAAAGCAGGCCTTGCAGGAGCTTGCGAAGCGAGCTGCTGCGATGACCGGGATCCAAGAGCGCACGATCTATGATGTCCTGATCGAACGCGAGCGGCTCGGCTCGACCGGGATCGGAATGGGTATCGGGATCCCGCATGGCAGGCTTCCCGGTCTTGATACCCTGTGCGGAATTTTCGCCCGGTTGGAGCGACCCGTTCCGTTCGACGCGATCGACGATCAGCCGGTCGACTTGATTTTCCTGCTGCTGGCGCCGGAAAGCGCAGGAGCGGACCATCTCAAAGCGCTCGCGCGGGTGTCCCGGCTATTGCGGGATCGCACCGTCTGCGAAAAGCTGCGCGGCACTGACAACGCGGACGCACTCTACGCCCTCTTGATCGATCGCACTCCCAGCCATGCGGCGTGACGACCACCTGACCTGGCGGGTTGGGTCTCAGTGTACGCTCAGCGGCTCGAGGTCATGCTGACGCACCGTCGCGAAGGCGACTTCGCGATCCGCGAATGCGGCAATCTGCGTGCCGTCCGCGGCATGTATGGTGTAGCCGGGCGCGTCGTTAACGACGGCGCGCTTCACATAAGCGATATCCTGCATACCGAACAGTGCCAGCTCCCGCGTCGACATTTGCCGAATTCTTTCGATTTTGTTCATCTTATTTTCCCAGCTGCGGTCGGAACCGGCGGATTATCGCGGCGAATGCGAGCTGCTTGGCGCACTACCGGAGCCCGTCTTGATCTCGACAGTCCGCACCCGGCTCTCTACCTCGGGACGGACCAGATCAATATGGAGAAGCCCGTTATCTAGCCGCGCGCCACTCACCTCGATGCCCTCGGCCAGGACAAAGGATCGCTGGAACTGCCGGGCGGCGATGCCGCGGTGCAAATACACACGCTCCCTATCGTCTGTCTGCTTGCCGCGCACGACGAGCTGGTTGTCCTCGATCGTAATGCCGAGGTCACCCATCGTAAAGCCGGCTACCGCGAGGGTGATCCGCAAGGCATTCTCGCCGAGCTGTTCGATATTGTAAGGAGGATAGCCATCGCTCGAAATCTTGCTGACCCGATCGAGCGCCCGCTCGAAATGATCAAACCCCAGGAGTAGGGGCGAATTGAACATCGACAGTCGTGACATTGCTTCTCCTCATCGGTGAGCGAGAGTTGCAGACCAGACCCACGTGCGGCGCCTGATCGCGTAGGATATTAATAGGCATTATTTGGGCGCGGGTGGTTCCCAATCAAGCAAGCGGGCGGCGGGCGGACTGGCTCGACGCCACTCAGCGGCCCTTCCGTTCAGCCCACGCTGCCGACCGCGATATTCGGTTCGGCGGTGCTTCCGCCGGATCCGGCGCACCCCATATGCAACCCGATGAATTTCCTCCTCAGGTTTTGGGCGAGCGGAGCAATGGCGAGACGACTCCTGAAGTGGCGCTTTATCCTGGCGCTGTTCTTTTGCGCGAGCGTCGCCTTAGCGCCCGCGCTCGCCGAGGCACGGGCCGGCGGTTCTTCCGGCGGCGGCTCGTCGAGCATGGGCAGCCGAGGCTTGCGCACTTATGAGAACAATAATGCGCAGCCGTTGAGCCGCAGCGTGACGCCGCTTCCGCAGACACCGGCGCGACCCGGCCTTTCCCCGTCCCTGCCGTCGCCCGCTTACGGCGGCGGCAGCTTCTTCCAGCGGCATCCGTTCTTGACCGGCCTTGCGGGCGGCTTTCTCGGTTCCTGGCTGTTCGGGCACAGCGGCTATGCTGCGGACGGCGCGGTGGGGGGATCGGGGATGGGCATGTTGCTGGAGCTCTTGATCATCGGTCTGTTGATCTACTTCGCGGTGCGGCTGTTCCGCGGGCGCGCGTTCTCGAATGGATGGTCTGGCGGGGCGCCCTTCTCGATGCCGCGCTCGGCGGGGGCGTCGGCCGCCCGGGCGCAGCGGGATCGCGGGCGTGACATAAACCTCTCCGATGCCGATCTCAGCGCCTTTCAGTCGATCCACGCCGCAGCTCAGGAAGCCTGGAGCGCAGGCGATCTCGGACATCTTCGCCGGCTCATGACCCCGGAAATGCTGAGCTACTTCTCCGAGGAACTGACCCGAAATGCCAGCCAGGGCGTGCAGAACATCGTCTCGGATGTGAAGCTCGTCAAAGGCGAGTTGACCGAAAGCTGGGAGGAGGGCGACCTGCAATACGCCACCGCCTACATGCGATGGCGTGCTCTTGACTACGTCATCCGTCTCGGGCGTCCCCCCGGCGACCTGGAGTCCATCGTCAGCGGTAATCCGCGCGCGGCGGTCGAGGCCGAAGAGGTGTGGACTTTCGTTCGCCGCCGCGGCGGGGATTGGCTGCTCTCGGCGATCCAACAGGTCTGATCGAAGGGCCTACGGCCACGCCGCTTCGGGGGGCAGCGACATCAAGATCGCCTCGACATTACCGCCGGTCTTTAACCCGAATATCGTTCCGCGGTCGTATAACAGATTGAACTCGACGTAGCGGCCGCGGCGGACGAGCTGATAACGCCGTTGTTCGGCCGTCCAAGAAAGCCGCATCCGGGGCCGCACGATCCCCGGGTAAACCGCGAGGAAGGCCTCGCCGACCGAGCGAAGAAAGGCGAAGTCGCGCTCCCAGTCGCCGCTGTCGAGATAATCAAAAAAGATCCCGCCGGCGCCGCGCGGCTCTTCTCGATGCTTGATAAAGAAATATTCGTCGCACCACGCTTTGAAGCGGCTGTAACTCGCGCTGTCATAGGTCACGCAAGCGCTGGCGAGAGCCGCGTGGAATGCGTCGACCGCGGCAGCATCGGGATATATCGGGGTTAGATCTGCACCGCCTCCGAACCAGCTTCTCGTGGTGACGATGTGACGCGTGTTCATATGCACCGCTGGAACCAGCGGCGAGCGCAGATGAGCGACGAGTGAGATCCCACTCGCCCAGAAGCGCGGATCCTCCGAGGCCCCCGGCACGTCGTTGCGAAACTCGGGCGAGAATTCGCCGTCGACGGTCGATATGTTGACCCCGACCTTCTCGAAGACACGCCCGCGCATGATCGAGATCGTCCCGCCGCCGCCGCCCTGACGCTGCCACTGGGTGCGCTCGAAGCGGCCGGCGGTTTCCTCCGCGGGATGCTCCTCGGCGTATTCGTCCTCGATCGCCTCGAACACGGTGCAAATCCGGTCGCGCAGCCCGGCGAACCAGGTCTCGGCCCTGGCACAGCGGTCGCGATCGGGGGAGAAGGCGGAAGATACGTCGCTCATTGCCCGGGGAACAGTGCGGTTTGACGCAGCGCCTCGGCTAGCGCGATTGCGCCGGCGAGGGCGACGTTGAGCGATCGTGCGGACCCGCGCAAGGGGATCACGACGCGGGCGCAGGCGGCGAAATGCACCGCCTTGGGTGCGCCCGCGCTCTCCCGCCCGAGGAGGATCGTATCGTCAGCCGCAAAGGCGAAACGATGGAGCGCGACCGATCCCGCGGTTGTCATCAGGACGAGTCGCGACTGGGGATCGCGGTCGGTCAGAAAGGCTCCCCAGGAAGCATGTCGGCGAACCGAAAGATTGGTCAAGTAATCGAGGGCGGCGCGCTTGACGCGCCGGTCGTCAAGAAGGAAGCCGCATGGTTCGATCAGGTCGACCTCGACTCCGAAGCAGGCGGCAAGCCGCAATAGGGCACCGGTGTTCTGCGGTATGTCCGGCTCGAACAAGCGAGGCGCAAAAGGCCTCCAAGAATGGGGGTGGCGTGTGGCTCACGCATCATATCGGGATCATCAATAGTCGCTTGGCCACTCAATTCTGCGGCAGTCTGTCGCATAGTTCACTTTTATCAACGGTATAGCTTCGGGCGGCGGTGCGCCGCCGGATAAAGGCCGCCCGAATATGAGGTTTGTGAATGGCCGACGTCGCGCAGCAGAACGGTAGCGAAGCGCATCCAGGTGAAACACGGCGCGACTTCCTGTTGCTGACGGCCGGAGCGATCGGCGGCGTCGGTATCGTCGCGACGATTTGGCCGTTCGTCGACACCCTGAACCCGGCGCGCGACACACTGGCGCTTTCGACTACCGAGGTCGACCTCGCACCGATCCAGATCGGTCAACGTCTGACCGTCGCGTGGCGCGGCCAACCGGTCTTTATCGCCCATCGTACACCCGAGGAGATCAAGGCGGCAGAAGCCGTCGACATCTCGCAGCTGCGCGATCCGCAGAAGGATTCGGACCGCGTTCGGAAACCCGAATGGCTGATCGTCGTCGGCGTGTGCACGCATCTCGGCTGCATCCCGCTCGGTCAGAAGACCGGCGACGACCGCGGCCCGTTCGGCGGCTGGTTTTGCCCGTGCCATGGCTCCGTCTACGACACCTCCGCGCGAATCCGCCAAGGTCCAGCCCCATTGAACCTGTGGCTGCCGGGGCAGGTCGAACAGGCGAGCCAAGCCCTTTATAAATTCACCGGCGAAAATGTCGTAACCATAGGCTAGGAGGGCGCCCATGGCCGACAATCGCCCCGGTGCCGCAGCGCGGATCATCCGCTGGATCGATTATCGGCTGCCTTTCGTCCAGTTCCTGAACCACGAGCTGAACGAGTATCCGACCCCACGCAACCTCAGCTATTGGTGGAACTACGGCTCGCTGTCAGGGATTATGCTTGTGATCATGATCGTCACCGGCATCATTCTCGCCACGCAATACACGCCGAGTTCCGAGCTCGCCTTCGAATCAGTCGAGCGAATAATGCGCGACGTAAACTATGGCTGGCTCGTTCGCTATGTCCATATGAATGGCGGGTCGATGTTTTTTGCCATCGTCTACATCCATTTGTTCCGTGGGCTTTATTACGGATCGTACAAGACCCCGCGCGAGCTTCTCTGGATTCTCGGCGTCATCATCCTGTTGCTGTTGATCGCCACGGCGTTCATGGGCTATGTCCTGCCCTGGGGGCAGATGAGCTATTGGGCCGCCACGGTCATCACCAACTTGTTCTCGGCAATTCCCCTCATCGGGCCGGGAATCGTGACATTTCTGTGGGGCGGCTTTGCCGTCGGCGACCCGACATTGCACCGCTTCTATGCGCTGCACTACCTCCTGCCCTTCATCATTGTTGCGGTGGTCCTGCTGCACCTCGTCGCCTTGCACCGCCACGGCTCCAACAACCCGCTCGGGATCGATCACAAGGGACCGCAGGATACCATCCCGTTTCATCCCTACTACACGATCAAGGACTTGTTCGGGCTGACGGTCTTTCTGTTGATCTATACCTTCTTCGTGTTCTATGCGCCCAATTACCTGGGAGAACCGGACAACTACATCCCGGCGAACCCGATGCAAACGCCGAACCACATCGTGCCCGAGTGGTATCTCCTCCCCTACTATGCCATCCTCCGCTCGATTACGTTCCCGATCCTGTTCATTTCGAGCAAACTGGCCGGAGTGATTTTGGCATTCTCGTCGATCTTCATATTGTTCTTTCTGCCGTGGCTCGACACGTCGCCGGTGCGCAGCGCCCGCTTCCGACCGATCTACAAGTGGGTGTTCTGGCTCCTGGTCATCGATGTCATCGCGCTCGGCTGGGTCGGCGCCAACCCGCCCCAAGGGATCGTCGTGACCGTGGGCCAGATCGCCACATTTTACTACTTCATCCACATGCTGATCCTGTTCCCGCTAATCGGCAAGCTCGAGCGGCCGCTGCCCTTGCCGAGCAGCATCGGCGCCGGAGCGCCGATGGCGAAGCCCTGATATGGCCAAGCGTGCTTTCGCCGCCGCGACAGTCAGCGCCTTCGTCCTGGCCTCAGCAATCGCCTGGGCTGCCGACGAGACCCTGCCGCTGCCGCGTCAGGAGTGGTCCTTCGACGGAGTATTCGGCACCTACGACCGGGCGTCCGCACAGCGTGGTTTCCAGGTCTACAAGGAGGTTTGCTCGGTCTGTCATCCGGTGAAGCATCTCCACTTCCGTGACCTCGGGGAGATCGGTTACAGCGAGGACGAGGTGAAGGCAATCGCCGGCGGCTACCAAGTCACCGACGGGCCGAACGACGAAGGTCAGATGTACCAACGGCCGGGCCGGGCCTCCGACCCGATTCCCGGACCGTTCCCGAACGACCAAGCGGCTCGCGCCGCAAATAACGGCGCCCTGCCGCCCGATCAATCGCTGATCGTCAAGGCGCGCGCCGGCGGCCCCGATTATGTTTACGCGATCCTGACTGGCTATAAGGAACCTCCGGCAGGCTTCAAGATGCTCGAGGGGATGAATTACAACGAGTACTTTGCCGGGCATCAGTTCGCGATGCCGCCGCCGCTCAGCGATAACGCCGTGACCTTTGCCGACGGCACGCCGGCGACCGTGCCGCAAATGGCGCACGACGTCGTGACTTTTCTGACCTGGGCGGCCGAGCCCAACCTCGATGATCGGCACCGAAGCGGGCTCAAAGTCATCCTGTTCCTGGTCGTCGCCGCCGGCGTATTTTACGCGGCCAAGCGCAAGATCTGGGCGCCGATCCACTGAAGAGCGCATGGCCGGGCCGCCCGTCATCGGCATAATCGGGGGCAGCGGGCTCTATCAGATCGATGGGCTCGCTGATGTCGAGTGGCGGCGGGTCGGGAGCCCGTTCGGTCGGACTTCCGACGAATTCTGTTTCGGAACACTCGATGGGCAGCCGGTCGTGTTCGTGCCCCGCCATGGGCGCGGTCATGTGCTGCCGCCCTCCGAGATCGACTTTCGCGCAAATATCGACGCGCTGAAGCGCTGCGGGGTGACCGACATCGTCTCGCTCTCCGCCGTCGGCAGCCTGCGCGAGGACCTGGTACCCGGCGATTTTGTCGTCATCGACCAGTTCATCGATCGCACCTTTGCGCGGGAGAAAAGCTTTTTTGGAAAGGGCTGTGTCGCGCATGTGTCGATGGCGCATCCGGTCTGCGGCAGGATCGGCGACGCGCTGATCGCAGCCGGAACCCCGGCCGGTATGGCGCCGAAGCGCGGCGGCACCTATCTCGTCATGGAAGGACCGCAATTTTCGAGCCTCGCCGAAAGCGAGCTCTACCGCTCGTGGAAGTGCGACGTGATCGGAATGACCAACATGCCGGAGGCCAAGCTGGCTCGCGAGGCCGAGATCTGCTACGCGACCGTCGCGATGGTCACCGATTACGATTGCTGGCATCCCGGTCACGATGCCGTGACCGTCGACATGGTCGTCGGCTTTCTCCTCGCCAATGCTGAAAAGGCGAAGGCACTGATCAGGGGCGTGGTCCCGTTGCTGTCGGCACATGTCGGGCCTTGCCGGCAGGGTTGCCAGCGGGCCCTCGATCAGGCGCTGATCACCGCGCCCGAGCGGCGCGATCCGGAGGTTTTGGCGCGCCTTGATGCGGTCGCGGGGCGCGTGCTCCAGCGCTCGGATCCGGAGGCTGGACCATGAAGGTCCGTGGCCGGCCGATGCGCACGATCTGGCCGTCGCCGGACGGGCGCACGGTCGAGATCATCGATCAGACGAGGTTGCCCCACGAGCTGGTGGTCGTCGGGTTGAATACGCTCGAGGACGCGGTGCGGGCGATCCGGACGATGCAGGTTCGCGGTGCGCCTCTGATCGGCGCGACGGCCGCCTATGGCGTGGCCCTTGCGATCGCCGAGGATCCGTCCGATGCCGGCCTCGCGACGGCGATGGCACGCCTCGGCGCGACCCGCCCGACCGCGGTCAACCTGCGCTGGGCGCTTGCTGAGATGAAGGGCGCTCTCCTGGGTACGTTAGAAGACCGTCGGCTCGCCGTGGCTTTGGCGCGGGCAAGCGGCATTGCCGAAACGGATGTCGCGATCAATAGCGCCATCGGCGAGCATGGCGAGGGCCTGATCGCCGAGGTCTGGCGGCGCAAGGGCATGGTTGGTCGCGTCGATGTCCTGACCCATTGCAATGCCGGCTGGCTCGCCACGGTCGATTGGGGTACTGCGCTCGCCCCGGTCTATCGCGCCCATGACGAAGGCATCCCGCTCCACGTCTGGGTCGATGAGACGCGGCCGCGCAACCAGGGCGCCGGCCTTACCGCCTGGGAGCTTGCCGAGCACGGCGTCGCGCACACGGTCATCGTCGACAACGCCGCCGGTCACGTGATGCGCGAGGGCCTCGTCGATCTCTGCATCGTCGGCACCGATCGCACTACTGCCGCCGGCGACGTTGCGAACAAGATCGGCACCTATACAAAAGCGCTGGCGGCTCACGACAACGACATCCCGTTCTACGTGGCACTCCCCTCGCCGACCATCGATTGGGAGATCGAGAGCGGGGCGGCGATCCCGATCGAGCGTCGCGACAGCCGCGAGGTGACGCATATCGAGGGCTGGACCGATGACGGCCGGCGTGTCGCCGTTCGGCTCACGCCACACGACAGCCCCGCCGCCAACTACGCCTTCGACGTAACGCCGGCGCGTCTCGTGACCGGGCTCATCACCGAGCGCGGCGTTTGCCCGGCCTCGCGCGTGGGGCTGCTCGATCTCTTCCCGGAACATCGGGATTAGGCCTGGTTTGAACTCAGAGAAAGGGCAGCCGGTGGGCAATGCCATCGCCGGGATCGACCACGTCATCGTCGCGGTTCGCGATCTCGATCGTGCCCGGATCGGATGGAGCCGGCTCGGCTTCACGCTGTCGCCGAGCGGCCGCCATATCGGCCAGGGCACGGCCAATTATTGCATCATGTTTGAACGCGACTTTGTCGAGCTCCTCGGTATCGTCGATCCACGCGACCGGGTGCAGCATCTCGCTGCCTTTCTGGCACGCCGTGAAGGGCCGCGAGCGGTTGCATTTGCGCCGGCAGGCACCGCGGAAGAAGTGCGTTCGGCACTGTTGCAGCAACAGCTCCATCCTTCCGAACCGCGCGCGCTCGGCCGCCAGATGGAGTTGCCGGAAGGGACTTTCATCCCCCGTTTCAGCCTGATCTCCCTGCCACCGGACGAGACCCCGGGACTCGATTGTTTTATCTGCGCGCATCTGACGCCCGAACTCATGCGCCGTCCGGATTGGCTTGTCCATCCGAACGGCGCCGTCAGGTTGAAGGGCATCCACGTACTAGTCGAGAGCACGCCCCACTGCTGCCGGCCTATGA
>Ga0310914_10002760_pt1 | contig 11951 bp, 10 predicted proteins | sample GREbulkMGAN108_FD_203450 | JGI IMG/M metagenome (GOLD analysis project Ga0310914, IMG submission 203450) | Lab enrichment of tropical soil microbial communities from Luquillo Experimental Forest, Puerto Rico - GRE.bulkMG.AN108 | ecosystem: Environmental > Terrestrial > Soil > Tropical forest >...
GCGCACCCGGTCGGTTCGCATCACCTGCTGCTCGCGGCCCTGGCCGACGCCGACTCGGCCGCCGCGCGGGCACTCGGCAACCTGGGCATCGACATCGAGCAGGCCAGGGAGGCGCTGCGCGACATAGACGTCAGGGGCACCAGCGATGAGCAGCCGGAGGCCGCCGGCCGCCGCCAGATGCTCATCCACGTCCGCGAGGACCGGCTCACGATCGAGGCGTCTGACCCGGTGATCGTCGAGGCCGGACAGGCGGCGCTCAGCGCGCTCGGCGAGGACGCCGTCGCGTCCGGCACCATCCGCGGCGACCAGGCGGCGGCCGCCAGCCTCGGCGCCGTCTGGCTCGCCCTCCAGGAGAGCCTCGCGGCCATCCAGCAGGGCGCCGCGCCCCCCGAAGCCGCCTGACCCGGGCGTTGGCAGCGCTTCCTGGTAGGACGCCGGACTCCGCCTGGCCGCAGTACCAGCTCGCTCCCAAGGGCCGGTACTCGTCCCCCTCCCCGGGTACTAGCCCCTCACCCCCAGCGAGCGGTCTATCCAGAACGGCGCCCGGCGCCCCGCCCCCTGAAGCTAACCGCATGGCGCCGGGAGCGCGCCATCCCCGGATCCGGGGGTGCCGGCCGCGCGCCGGCCAGTCCTAGACTGGCCCGGTGGCCGCACACGTCAGCACAGCGTCTGGCCAGGTCATCCGGCTCGCCGAGGGCAGCCAACTGGTATTCGGGCGGGGGCCAGAAGTCGACCTGGCGATATCGGCTGGTCGCGGGCTGTCCCGGCGGGCTGGGGTGATAGCGGCCACCCCGGAAGGCGCTTGGATCGCCAACATCAGCCGGACGCACGCGCTCTACGTATCGGGTGACGGCTACCGGATCCGGCTGCCCCGCGTGGAAGGCGACGGGGAGCCGGCCGGCGGCTGGCTCGTGCACGCGGGGACGGCCACGGTGGGCTCGCGCGCCATGGTGGATGACGGGCTCCAGATCGCGGTCACGGTCCCCGGGCGGCACCGGCGGCCCGGTTCGGCCGAGTCCGCCAACCGGGCGATGGCGGACGCCGACGGGACGGTGCTGCCCCTCTACCTGGACCCGATGACCAAGCTGTTCCTGGTCGCGCTGATGTGGTGCCGCCCGTGGCTGGTCGACCCGAGCGCCACGTCCCCGTTGCCCCGGACACCGGAGATCGCCAGGGCCGCGCTCGAGGTAACCGGCGCGCACCACGAGCTGGAGAGGTTCGACAACGATCAGGAGTTCCGCGACCGCCTGTCGGCGCGCGTCGCCGAGCACGTCAAGGTGCTGCGCCGCAAGATCTCCGACCGCGGGCTCGCCGGCGCCGACGTCCGGCTTTCGGACGAGGTCGCCGTCCGGGTGCTGATCGAGCACGGCATTATCGCCGCCGGTGACCTGCGGCTGCTGGCCGATCCCGCGTGGTGCTCCCGGCAGGAGGACCTGTGGTGGAGCCGGGAGTTACGGGCTGCCCGGTGGCCCGCCTGGCGGCTGCCCGGAAGCGAGACCGTTCACGAGGAACGAGGTGCTGGCCGTTTGCCCGTCCGTGGCGGTCACCACCACGGTGTACGTCCCGGGCGTGATGGGCCCGCGGAAGAAAAGGTGGCCCTGGTCGATCGCGTAGTTGAAGGTACCCTGCGCGTCGGCCACCGGGTGGTCCGGCGAGACGCCCACGCCGGAGAGGCGGACCGTGATCCGCGTGCCGGGAGCGAAGCCGCTGCCGTGGATCACGTACACCGTGTTGCCATCGCCATAGGGCTGGCTGACGCACAGCTTGACTGTGCTGCTGGCGCCCGGGGCCACGCACGACAGCGGCGGCGGCGGCCCGGCCCCTGCCCCCAGCGTCGCGCCGAGCGTCGCGCCGGGCGTCGTTCCGCTGCCGGGGGCCTGCGTGCCTGACCCGTGCAGCGACATCCCGAGCGCGACTCCCCCGCCGATCAGCGCCACCGCGACGACTGCCCAGGCCGCCCACAGCAGCGGCCGGCGGCGGGCGGCAGCCCCGGCACCGCGCGCGGCGGGGAACGGGCGCCGGGGGCTCCGCCGGGACGGCGTTCCTTGCCCCGCCCCGGACGGCGGGTCCTGCCCCGCCCCGGACGGCGTTCCTTGCCCCGCCCGGGACGGCGGATCCCGCTCCGCTCCGGACAGCGGGTCCTGCTCCTCGTGGAAGGCGGCGAGGGAGTCGAAGCCGGGCAGCGGTGTATGCGACCCGGACGTGGCATCGTCGGGCGCCGCGACAGCCGAGCCGTCCGTCGCCTCGCTTCCTGCCCCGGTAGCGCCTTCCCCGGGAGTGCCGGCGTCGACGACTTCGGCCCCCGCCTGCCCGATCAGCCGCGGGCCACGCTGATAGTCAGCGATCAGGGTCATCGCGGCGGCCGGCAGGTAGGCATGGCCGGGATCGGCCTCGGGAGACGCCGCGGCGAACGGGCCGAGCAGCTCGAGAATCGCGGCCCCGGTCAGGCGGTCACGGGGCACGCGCTCCAGGCACCCGGCGATCAGCTCGGTCAGTTCCGCGGGCACCCCGGCCATGTCCGGCGGCTCGGTCGCCAGCCTGACGAGGATGTCCATCACCGTCTCGCCGTGGTAGGGGGCGTGACCCGTGGCGGCGAACACGAGCGTCGCCCCGAGCGCGAAGACGTCGCTGGCCGGCGAGGCCTGCGAGCTATCCCTGGCCTGCTCGGGCGCCATGTACGCGGGGGTGCCCGGCGACCCGCGCGTGACGGTGAGCTGAACTCGCTCGGCTGCCCTGGCGACCCCGAAGTCGATGACCCGCGGGCCGTCCGGGGCGACGAGCACGTTCGAGGGCTTGACGTCCCGGTGCAGCAGCCCCGCCCGGTGAATGGACTGCAGCGCCTCGGCACAGCCCGCGGCGAGCCAGCGCACGGCCGGGACCGGAAGCGGACCGGTCTTGCGCACGAGCGTGCTCAGCGACGGCGCGGGCACGTAGGCGGTGGCCAGCCAGGGCAGGTCCGCCTCCGCGTCCGCCTCGATGACCGCGGCGGTGAACACGCCGCTCACCCTTCTGGCCGCCGCCACCTCGCGGGCGAACCTGGCACGGAAGCCGGACTCCTCGGCCAGCTCGACCCGGATTGTCTTGACCGCCACCAGGCGCCCGGCCGTGGACCGGGCGAGGAACACCTGCCCCATCGCCCCGGCGCCGAGACGTCCGATGAGCACGTAGGGGCCGATCCGCTCTGGATCCCAGCGACGCAGGGACTCCACGATCGCCTGTGACACCGTAGCCTGCCTCCCCTCACGGCCATGGTCTGCCACAATCTTCCACATTCAATCGCGTGACGGGACACTGAACCAAAGGTTCAGAGTTAGCTCTGAGGATGCGATGCGCCACGGTCCGTTCCGTATGACTAGGGCGGGACACCAAACGCGGACCCCGCAGCTTTGCACGAGCCGGTATTGACCGGCCTTTTTGTGCGGTCTTAACGTCGATTGCGAGTTCTAAGGCCGGAGGAGCGCAGATGGCTGACCTTGACGTCGTGGTGGTAGGAGCCGGGTTCGCGGGGATCTACGCGGTGCATGCGCTGCGTTCCGCGGGGCTGACGGTGCGGGCGTTCGAGGCGGGCAGCGGCATCGGCGGGACCTGGTTCTGGAACTGCTACCCGGGCGCGCGGTGCGACGTCGAGTCCAAGGACTACTCCTACTCGTTCTCCCCCGAGCTCGAGCAGGAGTGGTCGTGGAGCGAGCGGTACCCGGCGCAGCCCGAGGTGCTGCGCTACCTCAACCACGTGGCCGACCGGTTCGGGCTCTGGCCCTGTATCCAGCTCAACACGCGGGTGACCGCCGCGGAGTGGGACGGCGAGCGGTCGGAGTGGACCGTCACGACCGACGACGGCGCATCGCGCACCGCGCGGTTCTGCGTGATGGCCGTGGGCTGCCTGTCGGCGTACCAGGTGCCGTCGCTGCCGGGCCTGGAGACGTTCGCCGGGCCCTGGTACCACACCAGCCGGTGGCCGCGGGAAGGGGTGGACTTCACCGGCCAGCGGGTCGGGCTGATCGGCACCGGATCCACCGGCATCCAGGTCGCGCCGGAGATCGCCGCCGAGGCCTCGCACCTGTACGTGTTCCAGCGCACGGCGAACTTCGCGGTGCCTAACCGGAACAGGGCGGTTGACCCTGAGTGGGAGCGGGCGTTCAAGGCGGACTACCGGGACTACCGGAAGCAGGCGCAGGAGTCGTTCCTGGGCGTGCCGATCACCGGAACCGGACGGCCGGCGCTCGCGGAGCCCGCCGCGGACATCCAGCAGAACCTCATGGAGAAATGGCAGGCCGGCGGCGGGATGCCGTTCCTCGGCGCGTACACCGACGTGCTCGTGGACCGGGCGGCCAACGACATCGTGGCGGAGTTCATGCGGGACCGGATCAGGGAGACGGTGGCCGATCCCTCGGTGGCCGAGCTGCTGTGCCCGCGGGCCTATCCGGTCGGGGCGAAGCGGCTGTGCCAGAGCGACGACTACTTCGCGATGTTCAACCTGCCCAACGTGACGCTGGTGGATATCCGGTCCGCGCCGGTCGCTTCGGTGTACGCGGGCGGGCTGCGGACGGCGGACTCGGATTACGAGCTGGACGCGCTGGTGTTCGCGACCGGGTTCGACGCGATCTCCGGGGCGCTCAACCGGATCGGCATCCGGGGCGTCGGCGGTGTTCCGCTGACCGAGAAGTGGGCGGCCGGGCCGCGCTCGTACCTGGGGATGGCCGCCGCCGGGTTCCCGAACATGTTCATCGTGACCGGGCCGGGATCGCCATCGGTGCTCAGCAACATGGTGCTGTCGATCGAGCAGCACGTGGACTGGATCAGGGACTGCGTGGTGTACCTGGGGTCGCACGGGTACTCGACGGCGGAGGCGAAGCCGTCGGCCGAAGACGCCTGGATGGCGCACGTGACCGAGGTGGCGTACTCGACCCTGTTCCCGCTGGCGGATTCGTGGTATGTCGGAGCGAACATTCCCGGTAAGCCGCGGGTGTTCACGCCATACCTCGGCGGTGTCGGGCCGTACCGGGCCCGATGCGACGAGGTCGCGGCGGCAGGTTATGAAGGGTTCGTGCTCGACTAAGTCCTGACAGAGCCGTCCGGAGGTAGCGGTGAGCGATTCAATCAATCCGCAGGCGCAGCAGATCCTCGACGGGAAGGCCGCCTCCGGCGCGCCACCGCTGTGGGAATGTACGCCGGAGGAGGCACGCGCCGGGGTCGCCGCGAACGTGGCGCTGATCGGGGCGGGCCCTTCCGTGGCGTCCGTGCGCGACATCGTGATCCCGGGCCAGGCGGGCGGGATACCCGCCCGGGTGTACTCCCCGGTTCCTGACGCGCCGGGGGTGGTCGTCTACTACCACGGCGGGGGCTGGGTGCTCGGCACGGCCGACCAGTGGGACGCGTCGGTCCGGGCGCTCGCGGTCGCATCGGGGTGCGACGTGGTGAGCGTGGACTACCGGCTCGCGCCCGAACACGTGTTTCCCGCCGCGGCGGACGACGCGTATGACGCCGTGCTCTGGGTGGCCTCGTCGCTGGCGGACGGGCGGCCGCTGGTCGTCGCGGGGGACAGCGCCGGCGGCAACCTGGCGGCGGTATCCGCGCTGCGGGCGCGGGACACTGGCGGGCCCTCGCTGGCGCTGCAGGTGCTCGTGTACCCGGTGACCGACTCCGACCTGGACCGTAAGTCGTACCACCAGTACGACGGGACCGAGTTCATCCTGAACCGGCGGGACATGGCGTGGTTCTGGGACCACTACGCGCCCGACCCGGCCGCGCGGGCCAACCCGTACGCGTCGCCGCTGCGGGCCAGCGACCTGTCCGGGCTGCCGCCGGCGTACGTCGTGACGGCCGAGCACGACCCGCTGCGGGACGAGGGGTTCGCGTACGCGGACCGGCTGCGCGCCGCGAAGGTGCCCGTCGAGCACCGGCACTACGGGACGCAGATCCACGCGTTCTTCACGTTCGTGAACCTGATCGACGACGCCGACAAGGCCGTAGCGGATGCCGGCACGGCGATCCGCGCCGCGGTGGAGGGTTAGGGTCATGCGGGTTACCGCCGCGGTATTTGAGAAGCTGTTCACCCCGCTGACCGTGGCTGATGTGGAGCTCGACGAGCCGGGGCCCGGCGAGGCGCTGGTCCGGATCGTTGCGTCGGGCGTCTGCCACACCGACGCGCTGGCCCGCGACGGGGACATGCCGTTCCCGGCACCCGGTGTGCTCGGCCACGAGGGTGCGGGCGTCGTGGAGTTGGTGGGTCCTGGGGTGTCCAACGTCGCGGTGGGCGACAAGGTGGTGATCGGCTGGCCATGGTGCGGGACGTGCCGGAACTGCCTCGACGGCCAGCCGCGGTACTGCCTGTCGCTCGGGCCGCTGGTGGTCAGCGGCGCCAGGGCGGATGGTTCGACCGCGCTAAGGCGGCTGGACGGGTCGCCGCTGCACAGCCACTTCTTCGGCCAGTCCTCGTTCGCGACGTACTCGGTGTGCGCGGCGAACGCGCTCGTGCCGGTTGCCCCGGACGCGCCAGTAGCGATCCTGGGCCCGCTGGCGTGCGGGATCTCGACCGGGGCCGGAGCGGTGCTGAACGTGCTCCGTCCGTGGACCGGGTCCTCGATCATCGTCTATGGCGCCGGGGCGGTGGGCCTTTCGGCTGTGATGGCCGCCCGGCTTACCGGAGCGACCACGATCATCGCGGTGGACCGGCTGGCACCGCGGCTTTCGCTGGCACGCGAGCTCGGCGCGACCGAGACGATCGACGTGTCCGGTGGTCTTGATCCGGTCGCCGCCGTGCACGAGATCTGCGGCGGGCCCGCCGACTTCGCCATGGACTGCGCCGGGGTCGTGGCGGTGCTGCAACAGGCCGCCGCCTCCGTCGGCATGCGGGGCACCGTGGCGCTGATCGGGGGCGCGCCCGCCGGGGCGTCGTTCGCACTGGAGCACCAGCCCACGCTGTGGGGCAAGCGCGTCGTGGGCATCCTCGGCGGCGAGGGCCGCAGCGTCTCGCTGATCGGCGCCCTGATCGAACTGAACCGGCAGGGCCGGTTCCCCTATGACAAGCTGATCACCGAGTTCCCGCTCGACCAGGTGAACGACGCGCTGGCGGCCTCGCACGCCGGCGACGTCATCAAGCCGGTGCTGCGCATGCCGGACTGAAGTCCCAGGTCGTGCGTGCCGATCGCGCAATCGATCACAAGGAGGCGGCCGCGTCAATACGCCAATCGCTGACGCCTGGATTCCGCTCCGCCGCTTGATGGTCGAGGCGGCTTGACCTCGGGCACGGCGGCCGCACGGCCGCGACGCCGGGATTAGTGCGAAAGTTCCTACGGGTCCTGACCCGGGAAAGCTTTCGCGTTATCGCGGGCCCTGGGGATGGCACCCTGCGGGCTGCCTTCCGTTCGGGACAAAGATTCGCTAGGTGTTACCGGATTGCGTGAGCAGGCGCAGGAGCGCGGTGATGCGCTCCGTGCTAGTGCTGGAACTCGTGGCCGGCCGGAAGAACGCGGCGTCCGCGCGTTCCACCCGCTCGATCGCGCGCAGCGCCAGCTCCGCGCCTTCGGGGGTGACGCGCAGCCGCCGCGCTCTTGTGTCGTCCGGGTCGGTTTCGCGCTCCAGTAGCCCCTTGGCCTCGAGTTTCCGGACGACCTGAGAGGTCATCTTGACGTCCGTTCCGGCTTGCCTGGCGAGCTCTAGCTGGTTAGGGAGCCGGCCGTGGTCGTTCAGCCACCAGGCGCAGGAGAGGAGTACGAACTGGACGTGGGTGAGGCCGAGCGGGGCCAGCGTGGCGGCGATCTCTCGCTGCCAGCGCAGCGTCGCGTGCCACAGCCAGAAGCCGGGACTGTCGGCCGGCCCCTCGATCGGCGGGCCGTCGGTGCTCATGCCGCCGCGTAGGCCAGGAGTGCCTGCATCGCCTCAGGGAAGTCGGCCGTGATCGCCGGGCCGAGTTCCGGGCCCAGCTCGTAGGCCTTCGGGCCGGTGATCTCGAGCCGGTGCGTGATGCGCGTGCCGCCATCCGCCAGCCGGGTCAGGGTGTGGCTGAAGCGGAGGATGACGTCGCCTAGGTCCGTCTCGTCCGCGTAAAGCTCGCGCTCCGTGATCGCGGTGATCACCGACGTGATGGGCTCCTGCCCGATCGGCTTCATCGTGACCCGGCTGCCGACGGCGAACGGGCCGTGGAGGGTGACCGTCTCCATTGACGTGTCCCAGCGGGGCCAGGTGTCGAGGTCCGTGAGGACGTTCCAGACAGCCTCGGGTGCCAGGGGGGTCTCGGCGGTGTGCTCGTGCGTCCACATATCGGCGCCTCCTGATGGGCGAGTAGATAATCTATGCACAGACTATCTTCGCGCAGACTAACTGTCAACGCCTGAGGGCGTGCGGGCCGCGATAACGCGAAAGCTTTCCCACACCAGGACAGCAAGGAACTTTCGCGCTAATGGCCGCACGGGAGAGGTCACGCCTGGGTAGTCAGGTAGGCCACATCGACCTCCCACTTGGCGGGGTCGGGTTCCTCGGCGGGGTTGGTGGGGTAGTGCTCGACCCGGCCGCGCCAGGCCTGGCCTTCGGCGGTGTCCGAGGTGTCGAACTCGACCCCGCGCTCGCTCGCCCACCGCTGGAGCGCGGCATTCGCCCCGATCAGGCCGTCATAGGGCCCGGTATGCCGCAGGACCGCGTACCTGCCCCCGGGAAGAACGCCTGGCTGTACGCGTCCGCTTCCGCTTACAGGTGCGGCGACCGGGACCCCTAGTTCGAGCCGCAGTTCTGCTGCCATGTCGATGACCAGGTAGCGGATGAACGGCGGTCCGCCAGGAGTGATGCCGTGTTGGGCCAGCCATCCGAACAGTTCCGGGAACCCCTGGTCGACCGCACCAGAGATGCCGTCCATGGTGACGGTCACCGGGATCCCCGCGTAGTGCTGCGCGGGACGGTCCTGGAGCTGAGGTTCGTTGATCAAGGCGGGTCTCCTTCCGGGCGGTATGCCATTGGGACGTTCGGCCGTCCCTGAACTCATCGGCAGGACGCTTGCGGTCGTGGCCGGGCTGTGGTCGGCTGGTTAACGAGGCGTGCTACGGAGGTCAGGGGTGGCGCGCATCATTGCTGTCCACCGCACGGCACGACAGGCCCCGCCGCCGAGCGCGGGAGGAGAAACATGAAAGTCAGCATGTTTGAGCAAGTGCCCTACCGCTACACCCCTGAAGGCTTTGAAAACCACTACAGCTCGGCCGTGACCGCGCCGTACCAGATCGTCGAGCCCGAACTGCTGCAGGAATCGCTCCTTTCGGCCTACGCGGAGCTGATGCACGCGGCGCGGGCGGGCTTCGACGGCGTCTGCGTGACCGAGCACAGCCAGTCCTCATACGACATGTCGCCTAACCCGGACCTGCTGGCCTCCGCGATCGCGTACGGCACTCGTGCAGAAGGGCTCGACGTCGCGATCACCGTCCTCGGCCGCTCACTCGGAAAGACGCGCGAGCCGCTGAAGATCGCCGAGGAATACGCCCTGCTCGACGCCATTACCGGCGGCCGGCTGATCGCCGGGTTCCCGGTCGGGCTCAGCTACGACGCGAACCTGAACGCCGCCCTGCCCGCGGTCGAAACCCGCGAGCGGTACCGCGAGCACCGTGAGCTAATCCTGCGGGCATGGTCGGAGCCAGAGCCGTTCCCCTGGAACGGCCGCTACGAGAAGTACGGCCAGGTCAACATCTGGCCGCGGCCGATCCAGGCGCCGCATCCGCCGATCTGGGTCCCGGGCACCGGCTCGCCCGGGACCCTCCGGGACATACTGAGCCGCGACTACGCCTTCGTGTACCTGAGCTGGGACGGGCCGAAGCTCACCGGACGGCAGGTCTTCGACCGCTACTGGGAACTGGCCGACGAACTGGGCCGCGATCGCAACCCGTACCGGCTTGCCTTCCTCCAGGTGGTCGCCGTCTCGGAGACCGATGAGCGGGCGGAGAAGGAGTACGCGAAGCACCTGGAGTCGCACTACCGGTCTGGGCCCGGCGCGATCCCGCACACAGCCCTGGCGGTACCGGGCTACGCCGAGCCCGCCGCGATCGAAGGGATGCTGCGCAGCGCGGGTCCTGGCGGGATGCTCGCGCGGCTGCGGACGGCGACCTACAAAGAGCTCGTCGACTCCCAGGTCGCGATCGTCGGCAGCCCGGCCACCGTCGCGGACCAGATCGAGGCGTTCGTCCGCGAGTTCCGCATCGGCAACCTGATGGTGATGCTCCAGAACGGCTCGATGCCGCGTGACCTGACCGAGAAGAACATCTCGCTGTTCGCCGAGCAGGTCCTCCCGCGGCTGCGGCCGATCTGGGATGACGAGGGCTGGGAAAACCACTGGTGGCCACGCGCGCGACAGGAAAGCCCGGCTGGTTTGGGCCAACAGGAAAGCCCGGCTGGTTTGGGCCAACAGGAAAGCAGAGTGTGATGACGGCGGGCACTGTGGACGTACGCGACGAGACGGTCGAGGTATGGGACGGTCGGCTGCGGCTGCGCGTCAAGGTCGCCGGCGACGGGCCGCCGCTCGTGTACTTCCACCCGCTGTCGGGTCTCGCGTGGGAGCCGCTCCTGGATCAGCTAGCCCAGCGGCACACGGTGTACGCGCCGGAGCATCCCGGCACCACGCCGGGGGAACCGCAGGCGATCACCCAGGTGCACACGTTCACCGAACTGCTGCTCGTCTACGAGGAGACCATCCGCGCTCTCGGCCTGGAGAACCCGGCCGCGGCCGGGGAATCGTTCGGTGGCATGGTGGCGGCCGATCTGGCGGCGACCTTCCCGCGGCTGCTGTCCAAGCTGGTCCTTGCCGCGCCGCTCGGCCTGTGGCGAGACGATGCCCCGATCCCCCTCATGCAGATGGTGGCCGGGCCACCGGAAGAGCTGCCGAAGTACCTGTTCGCGCACCCTGACAGCGATGCCGCACGAGCGGCCATGGCCCTGCCCGCCGATCCGGCGCTGATCCCGGCAGCGATCGCGCAGCGCACCTGGAACGTCGGCTGCACGACGAAGTTCGCCTGGCCGATCGCCGATCACGGGCTCGGCCGCAGGCTGCACCGGATCCGGGTGCCCACGCTCGTCCTGTGGGGGCGAGAGGACGCGCTCGTCCCGGCCGCCTACGCGGCCGAGTTCGGCAGCCGCATCGCGGGCAGCCAGGTCGAGGTGATCGACGACTGCGGTCACGCCGTCGCCGTGGACCAGCCCGAGCGCGCGTGGACCGCGATAAGCAAGTTCCTTGACGGCTAGCGGGCGAGCATCTCTGGCGGGATGTAGGCGTCGCTCATCGCGCGGGCGGTCGCGAAGCCGGGCTTGAGCACTGTGTTGATCAGCAGGAGCCGCTCGTCGAACGGGGCGAACGCGCTCTTCATCGCGTTGATCGTCAACCACTCGATGTCCGACCAGCCGTAGCCGAACTCCCGGACGAGCAGCGCGAACTCCGAGCTGAGCGAGACCTGGCTCATCAGCCGGTTATCCGTGTTCACCGTCACGCGGAACTGCAGCTGGCGCAGCAGCCGCAGCGGGTGGCGCTCGATCGAGGGCGCCGCGCCCGTCTGCACGTTCGACGACGGGCACATCTCCAGCGGGATGCGGCGGTCCCTGACGTAGCTGGCCAGGCGGCCGAGCCGGACCGCGCCGTCGCTGGTGATCTCGATGTCCTCGGCCAGCCGGACCCCGTGGCCGAGCCGCTCAGTGCCGCAGTACTGCACGGCCTCCCAGATCGACGGCAGGCCGAACCCCTCACCCGCGTGGATGGTGATGTGGAAGTTCTCCCTGTGGATGTACTGGAAAGCATCCAGATGCCGGCTCGGCGGCCAGCCGGCCTCGGCGCCCGCGATGTCGAACCCGACCACGCCGCGGTCGCGGTACTTCACGGCGAGCTCGGCGATCTCCAGCGAGCGCGCGGCAGTCCGCATGGCGGTGAGCAGCGCGTACACCCGGATCGGGCGGTTCTTGGCGCCGTCGCGGAAGCCGTCGAGGACGGCCTG
>Ga0310914_10002764_pt1 | contig 11942 bp, 9 predicted proteins | sample GREbulkMGAN108_FD_203450 | JGI IMG/M metagenome (GOLD analysis project Ga0310914, IMG submission 203450) | Lab enrichment of tropical soil microbial communities from Luquillo Experimental Forest, Puerto Rico - GRE.bulkMG.AN108 | ecosystem: Environmental > Terrestrial > Soil > Tropical forest >...
AACCTACCCATGTGAGCCACATTGAGGATCGACTTCTTTGTCCACTCAAGGGGGTGGCGGTAGGTCTCGCCCACTCGTTCCTGGCAATTGATGTACGAGCCGTAGTCGGCGAGCACAAGGTAATTGTCGCGGCCGCTGCCAAGGAGGGCCTCGAAAATGCCTTGAAACAGGTGAGGATCCTCGCGACTGAAGAACCCGTCGCGGATCTGATCGATCGCGCGGCGTAGCTCTGCGTTCTCGCGATAAAACTGCCAGGGGTCGTAATGCGGTCTCAGCTCGCTGACCTCTTTATCAGTGAGACCAAAAATGAAGATGTTATCGTCGCCTACCTCCTCCTGGATCTCAATGTTAGCGCCGTCCATCGTACCGATGATGAGTGCGCCATTGAGAGCGAATTTCATGTTGCTCGTTCCGGAGGCTTCGGTCCCGGCTGTCGAGATCTGTTCCGAGAGCTCGGAGGCAGGGAAGATCCTCTCCGCCAGAGAGACGCGGTAGTCGGCGAGGAACACTACCCGTAGCAATGCCCCGACATCCTTATCGCTGTTGACCGTGTTCCCAATCGCATTGATGAGCTTGATGATCAGTTTCGCCATGAAATATCCGGGTGCAGCCTTGCCAGCGAAGATAATTGTGCGAGGAACATGTTCGCCGTTCGGGTGGTCCTTAATCCTGTTATACAGCGTGATTGCATGAAGCGCGTTGAGCAGCTGTCGCTTGTATTCGTGGATCCGCTTAACCTGGCAGTCGAAGAGCGAGTCAGGGTTAATGGTGATCATCTCGCCTCGGCGCCTATACTGTTCTTCGATGATCTTAAGGAGTTGCAGCTTGTTGTCGCGTTTCGCGGCGCGCCATCTTTCACCGAAAGCGGCATCAGAGGCAGCACCGGCCAATCTTTTAAGCTGGAACAGGTCGGTTACCCAGCCCTCGCCGATGGCCTCCGTGATGAGGCGGGAAAGTTTTGGATTGGCCGATTTTAACCAGCGACGCTGGCTGATGCCGTTGGTCTTGTTGCTGAACTTCTGCGGCCATATCTCGTAAAAGTCGCGGAAGACATCCGTCTTGAGGATCTCCGTATGCATCGCCGCTACCCCGTTAACTGCGTGGCTCCCCACGATAGCCAGGTTTGCCATGCGCACCCGTTTTTCTTGGCCTTCTTCGATGATCGACATCCGCCGATAACGTTCGTTGTCCTCCGGGAAACGCTTGCGCACCTCGTTCAGGAAACGGTGATTGATCTCATAGATGATCTGCAGGTGGCGGGGCAGCACCCGACCGAAGAGGTCCACTACCCAACGTTCGAGCGCCTCGGGCATGACGGTGTGGTTTGTGTAAGCGAAGGTGTTGGTCGTGATGTCCCAGGCCGTGTCCCAGTCGAGCTGCTCAACGTCGACCAGAAGGCGCATCAGCTCGGGTATAGCGACAGCAGGGTGTGAATCGTTGAGCTGAATTGCATTTTTTTCGGCAAACCTTGCGAATACGGGCAAGCCCTGCTGCTCATCGAACATCTTCCAGCGCTTCTTGTAGCGGCGGATGATATCCTGGAGCGTAGCCGAAACAAAGAAATACTCCTGCTTGAGGCGCAGCTCCTTGCCCTCAAAGATGTTGTCGTTCGGGTAGAGGACCTTTGTAATGTTCTCTGAGCGAGACTTTGCATCGACGGCCCCTTCGTAATCGCCCCGGTTGAAGTAACTCAGGTCAAACTCATCCGTTGCCTTAGCCGACCAAAGGCGCAGCGTGTTGGTCGTGCCGTTCTTATAGCCGGGGATCGGAGTGTCGTACGGCAGGGCCAGAACGTCCTCGGTGTCAACCCACTCGGTTGTGAGACGGCCATGGTCATTCGTGTACTGATTCACGTGACCGTAGAACTTCACGCGGATAAAATCGTTAGGGCGAGCAATTTCCCAAGGGTTGCCGTAGCGCAACCAGGCGTCCGGAACCTCCACTTGGTGGCCGTTCACAATGCGCTGATGAAACAGGCCGTATTCGTAGCGGATACCGTAACCATAGGCAGGCAGCTCAAGGGTCGCCAGCGAGTCCAGTAAGCATGCGGCCAGTCGTCCAAGACCACCGTTACCGAGACCGGCGTCCCACTCCGCGTCGCCTAGTTCCTCGAGATCATAGCCCAGTTCGTGCACTGCCTTCGCGGTCTCGTCATCAATGCCCAAGCTGATAAGGCTGTTGGCAAGGGCCCGGCCCATCAAGAACTCGAGTGACATGTAATAAAGGCGCTTGGCATCATTGGCGTAATACGCGTCCTGAGTGCGACTCCACCGCTCAATGAGCCGATCACGGACGGCGAGCGCGAGACTGAGGTACGGCTCCCACTCGCTATCCACCTGCTTTGGCAGCTCCGCCAAGGTAAACTCAAGGTGGGTCAGAAGGCCCTTTCTTATGGATTCGGCGTCTAGCCCAAAAAAGTATTCTCTTCCCAGATCCTCGGGCTTGACGGCTGGTGCCATCCGGATGGTTGCTCTAGTCATGGAACCTGCCTCTGAATGAATTCGATCCTGGCGTTTTTCAACGTGCCGTCTGTGGCCGACGTCAGTTGACCTGAACAGCTGGAAGTCCACATTAAGACAGGAGCTAGGAGTCCGGATGTGAAGTTTTCATGAAAATAACAGACGCAGATCAGGATACGCTCGTGGGCGCGGAAGAATCGTGCCCACCTCGCTTAAATTTCTATCCTTGAGCGTCCTACCAGAGGGACGATCTGGCGCAGTTGGCTGTCCCGGAAGCCCTTGGGCCGGGATCAAGGTAGACATCAAGTATCAGGTCCTAGACCAGGATGTAGGTCTTACAGCCTTGGAGGGTGCAACAGCAGCATATTTCACCCGCAGCCGTCCGCTGCGGCATAGGCTGCATCGGTTGGCACACATTCCGCCACACCTTCCGGAGTCTTTTGGGCGAGACCGGGGCTCCGCTCAAGTTGCAGCAGGAATTGATGCGCCATACCGATATCCGAACAGCGTACGGATTGTTGGTGCGGTCCTGCAGTTGAACCGGTAACACGAAGAGCCAGGAGAAGACCGCGGTGGGCACCAGGGCTACTCCCAGCATGCTGACTCAATGGCTGGTGAGCAGCAGCACAGAATCGAGCGTTTGGAATCGTTGCTCATGGTCTCTTCACCTGACTTGATCCCCGGTTGCCATTCCGTTAGCTACTTTCGGTGGTGAGAGGTAGGTCAGGCCTACTTGCGTTGTGTGCGGCAGGCGAAGCAAATCTGTGCCAGATGACACGCAAGGCGGCGACAATCGGCACAGAAAGATAGATGCCCACGATTCCGCCCACCGCGGCTCCATGGCCCATCACGTGCGGGGCAATCCAGTAGTCCATAATCACCCGCCACAGGCCGAGCAGCGCCGCCATCCAAATCCAGTGCGAGTGCGTCAGAAGCCCAACTGTAGAGATAGCGATTAACGCGGTGATCCAGCCGGCAATGGGAATGAATTCTAGCACCCCGGCCATGACTCCCAGTGCCAGCGCGTGTGGATAGCCCAGGAGCACCATGGCCACGGAACAATAGATGAGAGACAGCACAGCAAGGGTGACCTTGGCGCGAATGTAATGCCGCAGCATATCGTTCAGATCGGCGGCTAAAGCCCGCGCGGTCTCGTAGGTTTCTCTGGTCGAAATAAGGTGGATGACTCCGTTGGCGAGTTTGTCGCCGTCACTCAGGAAAAACAGACCAAGGATCGGAATCATCAGGATCCCGCCAAACGCCACGGACACGAACTGTCTTACCGATTCCACCACTCCACGGATCGACTCGCGGCGTTGTTGCAGGAAGGCTTTTGCACGCTGCGATTGGGCCTCATCCCAGCCATTCCGTTGGCCCATCGTGATTGCAATATCGCCGGAATAGACATTTTCCATGACTGCCGGGGATTGCCGCACAAGCCGCCCCACTCGAGGAACGAATTGGGGGTCCAGGATGTGAACGATAGACCCGATAAGTATCAGCAACGCTAGGTAAGCTTCGGCAATGTGCGGCCCCCGCAGATTTTTGAAAAACAGAGAATGGCGCTGCAGAAATCTCACGATAGGATTGATCAGATAGGCGAACAAGATCGAGAAAGCGAAAATGACAATGACCGTACGGGCGACATAGACGATGGTCACCGCCCCAGCGAAGAGCAGTGTCGTCAGCAGGACGTTCAAAGTGCGGCGGTCGGGGAAAGTCATAATTCTCACTCCGCGATTGCGCTATTCGTTTTGCGATTCGAGTTTCTGCTTAATGGAGACCAGGGCCTTTTCCAGCGAAGACCGCGTCTTATCCACCGCGACTTTCCGTACAATTCCACCCTTTAATCCGGTGAGTCCAGCCTGTTGGGATCCTTTCAAGGTAATCAGGTAAAACCCCGGATGATCCGGGTGTTGTGTATCCCTGACGCACACGGTTAAATCGAGCGCACTTTCGAAGTAGTGGCTTGCGTAAAGCTGCTTCACAGCCACGGCGTAAGCGGGCTTCTCCGGAGATTTACCATTGTAGATGACCGCTTGCACCATACGAATCGTGGGCTTAAGTCCAAAATTAACTTTCTCCCAGTAGAACTGGGATTCGATGTTGGCGGAATCGGCCTTCGGATAATTCAGCAGGTACTCACGCAATGCGGGCAAGTACACCGGGAGTCCCTTCGAACGGTTGATCAAAGCTGCAAACGTCTCCGCCACGACCGCGGGATGATTCTTGTCCCGATAAGTTCCCAGTGCGGCGTTGCCTCCTCGTTGGTACTCCAGAAGAGCTCGCAGGGCCATTTGTTGCGCCAAATGATTCGCCTGGTCGGCCGCGTCTGGTGCGGACCAATTAACGGAGCGTTGGAACTCCTCCATCGCTTCGGTCGGCAATTGCACCTCGCAGTGGCCTGCTTTGCAATTTTTCAATTGCTTGAAATCTTCGTCGTCGAGGATGAACCCCGCGAGATCCGCAAGCTGCGGCGGCTCGCTAAACTTGCGGAGCTCCAGATAATTCGGCAGCTTGCGCAGCGCGTCGATGTCCGACGCGAATTTGAGGTAGCGTTCGGGAGTGGAATTGATGTACACCGAGCCAAATACAAACACTTGGTCTGCTGTCGGGGAATCCAGGATCTTCGCGACGGCTTTTCCGCCCCTAATTTCACGGATTTGATCGTCATTCAGTCCTACGAACTCGTGAAAAAACTTGGCCGGTTCGACAGGGTTGTCCGCTGCTGGAGTTCCTCCTGTGCTCAGCGGGAAGAGAAGTATGGCGAACAGAATTGGGTTGCGAGTTCCTTTACGCACGCACGGATCCCCCATTATTAAATTGCCGTTCCGTTTTTACCCCAATCAAGGCTAGTATTCAAACTTCCGATCTTTGCTCAGGCTCCGCCAGGAGGATGGCCTCAGCTTGCCTGGTCTCACGGAACCAGTGGAGTCGCCAAAAAGTGTGCCCCTTCGCGCATGACATCGCTTTTTATAACTGGGAGGGACTTTACCCTGTAGTCTGCGGGTCGGTGCGAGATCAACTGAATTGGATTGCAGCCCGATTTGCTGGAGCACCCGCGCCGAGCAATTGTCCTGGCTTTAGGTTGCAAAGGGCGTTTGCAGTGCGGATGCGGTAGAAGACGAAGGTTGTGACGAAATGGCATGCAAATACCTGGCCGAAGCGCATAAGGTCCATCGCGTCAATGACCGACGTCGCTGCCGTTCAGTGCTTCCCATTGGCCGAGCGTGTAACGAGTACATTCCGGGACACTTTGATATTACGCGGCTTTGGCGTCATTCCGCGTTTTTCCAGCTGTTGTGGGCGCTTACTTTTCCCTTGCAAACGTTACAGCAACACTGGCCTCTACGCCTACTTCGGCGATGAATGCCAGTTTGCCTTGAGCGCTAAACCCAAGAGAGATCTCGACGCTTTCGAGGCGCAGTCCTTCGGAACTTTGGTGAAGGCACTGCGGCAGACAAGTTTCCGGCACCAGCGACGCGTCGAGGACGAGGTTAAGGCTTTACCGGGACCTACCCGTGGATCTTACCCACGTGTAGTCATACCTCACGCTGAAGCCGGTAAGGGCCTGACCATTGTTATGCACCAGCGCCTTGGCAAATTCGAAGACCAACGAGTTTCGGGCATTAAGGGATACATTCACCTCACTGCCTAAGATGAAATTCTGTTGTGCGTCGTTCTGAGGGACACCATCGACGACGGTAGTGCCGCGAAAGGAATAGCGCGTATCAAGAGAGGCCCAGATGCTGTCGTTAAAAGAATAGCTGATGTGTCCTTCAACTCCGGGTAGCGGCTGCTGCCGTAGGAGCTCCTTTCCATGATAAGAAGTGTTGTCTGTGTAGAAATAGACACTCCCGTAACAATCGAACACCCACTTTTGCCCAGGCCCGAATGGATGCGACAACGCGATTTCTGGCTTGAACGACCAGCGATCCGAACCCAGGTTGAGAATCTTGTTGGGGTTGTATAAGCCCGTGGGTGCGGTGATGGTTAGGCTCGCACCCAACGTGGTAGTCGGCTCGTAGTGTTCGAACTGCGCTACGCTGAGCGCCGGCCCCCCCTTTAGCAACATGGCCAGCGAGTAGCTCGAGTCGCCCACGCCAGTGACGGAGCCTTGAATGTTTGTGCCGCTGACCGAGCCGCCAAGCCCAGCAACTTGAACACCCGCCTCCACCCACATCAGGCGGTGAAGGAGCCCGAAATAACGTGTGTAGTCGATGGTGCCTTGATTAAGGTTAAATTTTGCGCCGGTGATAATGAGCGAAGTATCTATCGAAGCGTTGGCGTGCACGTAAGCATAGCCCAGCTCCAGCTGATTAGTCCCCACGGGAGTATTCTCGTACGCGCGCGGATCGTTGAACTGGGCACAGGCTTGGTTCGGGAAGTAAAGAACAGCTAGAGCCAAGCAAGTGAACAGCAGCCGCTGGTTCATGACAGTAGTATTAGCTCATCGGTCCAGCGATTGCCCCAGAACAGCTGTTGAAATTTGACCGCTATTGCTTAAGGGTAACCGGAGGTCCGCTGAACTCGCGTTGCCTTGAGGTTGACGGTTACTTCAACGCGGTCGACAATCTTTATAAAGGGAATGCCGCGGCTCAGGTAGCCGCCGCATCCGCAAGGTGGAAGCCAAGCAAACAAAGAACGATCTCGAAGACGCGATGGACGATCTGGACCGCTCCACCAACCGTCTGCGGCGCAAGTTCGACCCAACGTCGAATTATTTGGAGACGAAAGCACAAATGGAGCAGGTTATGGACAGTGCGCGCCGCGTCAATCAAGTGATGACTAAAGGGAATTACGGCACGCAGGCTCCACGCTACTCTGCTGCTTTGCGGACGAATATCAATGATCTTGCGCGGTGCTGCAACCTGACGCCCATGGGCACATAGGTACAAGACCGGCGCTGCCGGGTTACTTCCTGTATAGGTAACTGTGAGCCGGTTTTGCGATTAGCCGACTGACCACAGCGAATCCTCAAAAAACCACCTTGATGATTCGCAGAATGAGTTCCTCTAGCGAGAAGATGGTGAGCAGCAGAGGCACGAGTGGAGCGCCAGTGGCCGCGGCCAAACGAGTGATGTCCTCTAGTCCGAAAGGGACAGAACGCATCTCTCGGACAAGAGCATAGCTGTTGCCGAGATCGGCGAGCGACTGGATATCGGCAGCTCCAAGAAGTTCCTCCGAGGAGGCGGGATCGCGGAGAACCCATTTTTGCTCAAAGCTCTCAACGTATCGCTGAGCGAGCAAGCCGTAGTCGGCTAATCCCTTTCTTCTTGCGCTAGCCATCCGTGGGGTAAACATCAAGAGTGGACCGAGAATCGCAAACACGAAGAACGCTACAAAGCCACCGATCTGTAATTTGAAGGACAGCAGACTTTCCCCCCTGTAAAGGACGCGAGTGGCAATCAGTCCTGCAAGCATGGCTCCCTGAGCAAACAGAATCGGGCCGAAGGCATAGACACTCTTACCAAGGAAGGCGATGCCAGCGCAGCGATCCGGGTGCGTCGGAATGAGGTTTAGATTGATTCTGGAGACCTGCCAAAGAAAGCGAAACCAGATGAACAGTCTCATGTACCAGCGCAGAAGGATAAACTGCAAGATGGGTATGCTGACGAACACGTACCAGTAACCCGCGGGGGTTAGATGCCAGCGTCCCCCGGGCATGGCGTACCAGGTCGAGGTGTCGGGTCCGATGCGACTGTGCCAGAGCCACAAGCCAAAAGTGTAAACAAAAAGCAAGAGACTGACCTCGAAGGGGATGGAATTGCGGAGCCTGACGGCTGATTGGATCGCGGCGTGATAGCGCGGAAGGTCCTCCGGCAAAACGATACGTCGCTCCTCAAAACGGTGCACCACGGGCCGCATTCGCAAATGAACAAGTAGTTCGGCAGCAATAAGGATCGGAAGAGCGACGAGGAATCGTACATGCACTTCAATGTCATGAAAAAAAGAAATCCCCGTGATGCTCGCAGGAGGGGGACCGAAGGTGGCGAGTATCAACAGCGGTAGCCATGCGATTACGGTGATGATGACAATCCGACGATGCAGGAGCTCCAAATGGTCCCCGGCGAGATGCGACCTCCGAAAGAGCTGGAAAAGCGGACCACCCAGCACCAAGGAGAAATCGTGCGATTCTTGGAGAAAATTGGGCTCGGGCATTGCCGGAATACTAAACGAGGGCCTGTACCGAAGACAACGGGGATCTCTACTGATGTCTCTCAGGAGTAATCAACAGCCAAGCCGGGCAGTTGCGAGCGTTCGGCAACCCCGTTTTATGCCTCGGAGAATTGGATGACCACTTTTATGTCTTCCGGCTTACGCTCCAAGGCTTGGGCAAAGTTACCCGGGAGCTCGCGACGCGTAATCAGGCGACTTAGCCATGAACGGTCGGCGCGGGAGAGGGCTTCGCTCGCCTTGAACCAGTGTCTCTTGTTCGCGTTGACGCTGCCAACAATCACGTTGTTCTTCAGTACCAACTGCGCAGCAATTTCGGCAGTGGCAAATCCGGCCGTCCAAGCTCCACTTCCCACGCCAGTCAGACATATGACACCACCCGAAGCGACCACCTGAACCGAATCCGCCACAACCGCGCCGACGCCGGTGCATTCGATAATGACATCTGGCTCGAAGCCGACGCTTCGTACTGTCCCGGTGTGATATTTCGCACCGAGCTCTCTTACCAGATCGGGCTTTGGGCCCGACTCGACGCGATCCAAGACGTGAACTTCGAGACCCCGTTGGATCCCCAGAAGAGCTGCGAGGAGACCAATCGGCCCCGCTCCAGTCACGAGCACCGTTCGTGGCTCCCAGAAAGCCCGCCTGCCAACTGCGACGACGTGCTCCCAAGCCTTTGCAACCACAGTGGTCGGCTCAAGCAGTACGCCAAGAAGGCCGAGGGAACGGTCTACCTTTACCGCATACTCAGGCTCAATGCGCCAACGTTCGGACATGTATCCATTGATCTGCTTGATGCCTCGTTCCGTATACCGGCCGTTCTGGCACATATCCCACTCGCCTACTGCGCAATGCGGACATGGAACTGGATCCGGTCGCCGGACAATACCCACGACGAGATCGCCTTTCTGAAACGCACTGCTATCCCCGGGATCGATGACACGTCCAAGAGATTCGTGTCCCAGTACCAGGCGGGGGCTTCCCGGAGGAGCCCAACCGTATTTTCCTTCAACGATCTCAACATCGGTCCCGCAGACACCTACGGCAACTGCTTCGACAACCACGGATCCATCACGCGTATTGGGCTCGGGGACTTCCTCGAATCGTGCACTTCCCGGTTTCTTGGGTTCAATAGTGATTGCTTTCATACAGTCCTCGCTTGCTGACTTAATCACACGAGAAATGATTGGCTGCTGAATTCAGTTCGGAAGCATCTGATCATAACTCCCGCGATCGCTTTCTACTTGTTATTTATGGGTGCGTGCGCGCGTTTCTATTCGGGGCCCGATCACTTCTCGGCTTTTAGCACGTAGCACGAGCACTTCGCAAAAAAGCAGCTGGTAGCTTTTAAGAACGCCTAAACTATTACAATCATGGAGTTGAAGGTGTGTAGCTCAGCTGGGAGGGCACTTGCTTTGCAAGCACGAGCCCTCGTTCCAACGTTTCCTTCCTTTGCTTTCGCGTCTAATGATTCCAAGAATTTCGGGGAATCTGCTTCTCGCCCGAAGTAACCCTCGATCTATTCAAAACGAAGAATGGCAGTCTGGAGCCGAGGTCTTCATGGAACGAAGGTACTGACCATCTGGTTCCAGAGCGCGGCGCTGCCCACGGCGACAGACAACTCCTGAACTGGCAGCGCACGAGCGAGTTCGATAAGCAGAGCACCGGATCTTCGCGAGTCCCTTCAAGGCAGGCAAGAAACCGTGGCAGCCTCGGAGGGTGCAACAGCGGGATATTTTCACCCGCAGCCGTCCGCCGCGGCATAGGCCACATCGGTTGGCAAACATTCCGCGACACCTTCCGGAGTCTTTTGGGCGAGACTGGAAGTCCGCTCAAGGTGCAGCAGGAATTGATGCGCCATTGCCGACATCCGAACAACGATGAACATCTATGGAAAAGCCATGGAGAAGAGCAAGGGTGAGGCACATGGCAAAGTCGTTCGCCTCGTTCTCCCTTCACACGTGGCTTAGTGCCCCTTATTTCCTCCTCTTTCTGTTACGCCGTGTTCAGCGTGCAGTGTTCTGCCTCCGCCGCTGCTCGCTTGCCTTCATGATTTCGCTCATGTCCCCCGCTGGTCGAATCTCGAAGATGCTGCCATAGGTCAGCGCCGGATGCTGGCCAATGAGCTGCACAGCATGATTCATGTCCCGCGCCTCAAGGACGAGAATGCCGCCGAGTTGTTCCTTGGTTTCCGCGTAGGGACCGTCGGTGGTTGCCACTTTGCCGTTCTTCCAGTAAACGGTCAACGCGGTTTCCGCAGGCTGGAGCGCTTCTCCGCCAGCCCAGTGCCCGTTGGCGCGAAGACGGTCATCGTAATCAAAACATGTGTCGAACATGGCGTTTTGTTCAGCCTCGGTCATGCCATCAAATTTGCCTTTGTCGTAGTACCCCAAACAGATGTATTTCATTGCTCTTCTCCTCTCCCTTCTGGGTGCTAGAGCCCTGCGCTTGCTCGTTCATCGTGTAGTCATTGCGGTGGGTGTTTCGAGGCCGCAGTGGCCAGGCTGTCTACTTGCTTCCGATTGGTCCTTGTTCCGGAGCCGGGTAGAAAAGAAGCTCGCGCACCTCGCCGGGCACATCGCAGGCGATGGCAGCTTTCTTCGCCCATGCAAGTGCCTCATCCAGATCGGCGGCTTCCAGTATCCAGAATCCGCCCATGTGCTCCTTGGTCTCGGTGTACGGTCCGTCGGTGACGAGCACCCTGCCGTCGGGCTGCCTCCGAAGCGTCTTCGCGTTGGCGGCCGGGGAAATGCCGCAGGCGAACTTCCTGGCGCCGGCAGCAATCAATTCGCGGTTGAGCGCGTGGATCTCTTCGATCATCGCTTCGGTTACGGTGGAGGGGTCGAAGTCGTCGGGGAGGTAGTTAGCAACCAGGTACTGTGGCATGACTTTTTCTCCTTGGTTTCTGTGGCTTGTTTCCGATGACTCCTTTCCTGTTAATCACAGAACCGTAGCTCATCGCTCTCCCTATAGTCGTTCGGGAAGCCGAAAATCGACAGCTAATTCATTTTTTATTTCAACTGGCGAATTCGATCTTGCAGGAACTGGCGCTCGGGTTCCTGTTGGGTTAGCGCCAAGGCTCTCTCATAGGAGGACTTAGCCTCAGCCGTCCTGCCGAGCCTGCGGAACATGTCTGCCCGGGCGGAATGGGCCAGGTAGTAATTCGCGAGTTCGCCATGTTCCAGCACCGCGTCGATATGCGCCAGCCCGGCCTCTGGACCGTCGCGCATGGCAATGGCCACGGCGCGATTGAGCTGTACAACCGGGGAAGGCTGAATTCGCGCCAATTGGTTGTAAAGGGCAACA
>Ga0310914_10002766_pt1 | contig 11940 bp, 10 predicted proteins | sample GREbulkMGAN108_FD_203450 | JGI IMG/M metagenome (GOLD analysis project Ga0310914, IMG submission 203450) | Lab enrichment of tropical soil microbial communities from Luquillo Experimental Forest, Puerto Rico - GRE.bulkMG.AN108 | ecosystem: Environmental > Terrestrial > Soil > Tropical forest >...
CGGATCTCCTGGAACAGTCCGGTGGCGTAAAGCGCCTTGACCCCTTCGTCGATCTGGAACGGATCGAGCCGGCCACCCGGCCCGGCCTTGAAATAGGAACGAATCGTGTCGGCCTCGACGCGCTGGTTGCCCTGCACCACGATCGCGCTGACGACCGGACCTTGGGCGTAGGCCGAGCGCGCGGTGACCGACGCACCGCCGGCAATCAATAAAAATACCCCGAGGACCAGGCGGGCGTTGCCCAGCCCTCGAACAAGCCAGCTGCCGACTTTCATTCCCCTACGCGCCTTTATCGTCCCCTTTGGGTGCCTCGAAACGCCGGCACCCACGAGAAAGGTCGTCGCTACCCCCAGGCTACCGCTTGCGCGGATTTTCTCCTGCTGTGCAACCCCTTCCCCCAGCTCACCCCTGAAGCCGCCCCGTTATGACCCAAATGCCCGCCAACTCTCAGGCAGATGCCGGATAATGTCGTTGTAAGTTGTAAAAATCATCAACATGACCACGACCACGAAGCCGATCCGGAAACCCAACTCTTGCGCCCGTTCCGACAGCGGTCGCCCGCGCACGGCTTCGATTCCGTAGAACAAAAGGTGACCGCCGTCGAGCAACGGGATCGGAAACAGGTTGAGCAGCCCGATCGAGACCGATAGGATCGCGGTGAGCTGCATTAGCGCGGCAAGGCCCGCGGTTGCGACTTGACAGGAGACCTCCGCGATTCGGATCGGCCCGCCGAGCTGATCGGCCGATTCGCGACCGATGAACACGCGGCCGATATACGAGAGGGTGCGCTCGACCACGAACCACGTCTCCTCGGTGCCGAGGACGACGGCTTTCAGAGGTCCGACCGGCTGGACATTGGTGTCGTCCGGCGCATTCGAACGGGTTATCCCGAGAATTCCGATCTTATTGACATTACCGAAGTTGTCCTTGACTTCCTGCAACGCCGGCGTGGCCTTGAGCGTAATTCGTGCGCCGCCGCGGTCGACCTCAAAGGTGAGCGTTTCGCCGGCGCTGGTGCTGACGATCCGCTGCATGTCCGCGAAGCTCTCGACCGGACGGCCATCGATCTTCAAAACCACATCGCCGGGCTGAAACCCGGCTGCCGCCGCCGCGCTGGCGGGCTGGACGGCATCCACCCGCGGCGACGCGCTCGGCCTTCCAAAAAGCATGAACAGGCCGGCAAAAATCGCGATCGCCAATAAGAAATTGGCCATCGGGCCGGCGACTACGATCGCCGCACGCGAGCCTACGGGTTGATGCACGAAGCTGTGCTTGCGCTCCACCTCGCTCATCGCGGCAAGCGCTGCGCGATCCGGTGCGCTCGCGGCGTTGTCGTCGCCGAAGAATTTTACGTAACCGCCGAGTGGAATAAGCGAGAATTTCCAGCGCGTGCCGTGAGGGTCGTTGAAGCCGACAAGCTCAGGACCAAACCCGATCGAGAACACGGACACCCTGACCCCGCACAACCGGGCGATCAAAAAGTGGCCGAGCTCGTGAAAGAACACCACGAGGGTCAGCACGAACAGGAACGGCAGCCCACCCCAGCACCGAATGATGCCGAGCGCCGAGATGTCATTGAGAAAGTTCATGATCCGCCATTTCCAACCCGGCTGCCCAGGGACCGGTTCCTAAGATGTCTTTGCGGCAATTTCGGGCAAGAGACTGCCTGCCAGCGACCGGGCATCGCGGTCAATAGCTAATGCTTCCTCAATGCTTTGCGGCTCGGCTGCCCAATTTCGGCGTACCGCCGCCGTAAGCGTGGCTTCGACAAGCGCCGGTATGCCCACAAAATTCAGTCCGTGTGTCAAAAAAGTCGCAACCGCCACCTCATTTGCCGCATTGAGCACGGTCGGCGCGGCGCCACCCGCCTCGAGTGCGCGCCGAGCCAAGCCCAGCGCGGGAAAACGCGCCACGTCCGGCTCCTCGAACGTCAGGGTCGCGGCCCGGGCAAGATCGAGGCGCGGCGCAGGCCCCGTGATGCGCGCCGGCCAAGCCAAACAGTAAGCAATCGGAATGCGCATGTCCGGACAACCGAGCTGCGCAATCAACGATCCATCACAAAATTCGACCAGACTGTGCACGATCGACTGGGGATGCACCAAAACGTCGATTTGCCCCGGTGCCAGCGCAAACAGGTGATGCGCTTCGATCAACTCCAATCCCTTGTTCATCAGCGTTGCCGAATCGATGGTCACCTTCGGTCCCATCGACCAGTTCGGATGATTGAGCGCTTGCTCGACCGTTGCGGTTCGCAGCGCCTGCGCGCTGGTCGTGCGGAACGGACCGCCCGAGGCGGTGAGGATCACCCGGCGCACGTCCTCGCGCCGGCTGCCGCTCATGGCTTGGAACAAAGCATTGTGCTCGGAATCGACCGGAAGCACGGTGGCGCCCGCGGCCGCAGCCCGGCGCATGAAAAGACCGCCGGCACAAACCAGCGTCTCCTTGTTGGCAAGCGCGACGATCGCGCCGCGCTCGGCGGCGGCAAGCGTCGGCTTTAGCCCCGCCGCGCCGGTGATTGCCCCGATCACCCAGTCGGCCGGCCGCTCGGCGGCCTCGATCAGCGCGCTTTCGCCGGCGCCTGCCTCGACGTCGGCTCCGGACAGGGCGTCCTTGAGGTCGCCGTAGGCACTCGCATCACCGATTGCGGCGAACCGCGCGCCGAGATCACGCGCGAGCGCGGCGAGCACCGCCGCGTTCTTGTTGGCAGTCACCGCTTCGACGCGGTAGCGCCCGCGCTCGCGCTTGATCAGGTCGATCGTGCTCGCGCCGATCGAGCCGGTGGCGCCGAGTAGCGTCACCGAGCGCTCATCGAAGCCAGGCGACGATGACCCGAACCGCTCGCGCGATGTCGACGAGTCCATCGAGGTCACCACAGCAAAAGGCCGCGCCCAGGCGCTGCAAACCCGCCGCGTGACAATCCGACCACTGCTGCGACGACGCTCGCCGCGACGAATCCGTCGAGGCGGTCCATCAGTCCACCATGACCCGGAATGAGGCGGCTGGAATCTTTGGCGCCGAACCGGCGTTTGAGGAACGATTCGAAAACGTCTCCCGCCTGGGCAAAGACCGACAACACCACCGCGAGCATCGCGATTGCGAACCATTGCGCGAGAGCAGCGAACTTTGCGACGGCGATCGCGGCAACGATCGCGGCGAGAAGGCCGGCGATGGCGCCCGACCACGTCTTATTCGGGCTCACCTCCGCAACGAGCTTGGGCCCGCCGACCGCGCGTCCCACGAAATAGGCTGCAATATCGGTGGTCCAAACGACAGCAAACAGAAATATGATCGCGAGAAAGCCGTACTCGGCATCGGAGCGCAGCACGATGGGCGCGATGACAAGACAACCCGCATAGGGAACTCCGCCCGCGACCCATCTCTGCCGCTCGCCCGGGGCCAAGGCGGCGGCACCAAGGGCGCCCATTGCGAGGACGATGACCGCCGCCAGATCAAAGCCGGCGACCGCCAATACCAACGCGAGGGCAAGCGCAGCCGCGCCGGCGAACAGGAGTGATGTGCGATCGGTTCCCGACATCAGCGCTATCCACTCCCACAGGACACCGATCGCCGCGGCGCCCCAAAACAATGCGAACGGCCATCCGCCGGCATAAGCCGCGGCGAGCGCGAGCGGTATCAGTAGGAGTGCCGAGAATATGCGAAGGGCAAGCTCCCCGGCACGGAAACCGAAGGCACCGAACGAAGGATCCAAGCCGATCACCGATCAGGACGCGGTGCGCGCGACCAAGCCGCCGAACCGGCGCTCGCGCCGATGATACTCGGTGATCGCGTTTTCCAGGGTCGCGCGGTCGAAATCCGGCCAATAGGTCGGCACGAACACCAGTTCACTATAGGCGGCTTGCCAGAGCAGGAAATTGGAAAGGCGCTGCTCGCCGCTGGTGCGGATGATGAGATCGGGGTCGGGCAGATCCGGCGCGTCGAGGTAACTTGCAAGCTTGTCCGCGGTTACCGCGCTCACCATGAGGTCGCCGGCCGCCACCGCCGCCGCCATGCGTTGCGCGGCGCGCGCGATCTCCTGGCGGGCCCCGTAATTGAACGCGACGATCAGGACCAGCTTGTCGTTGCATTTGGTCAGCGCTTCGGCTTCGTCGAGTAACCGGCGGATATCGGGCTCGAGATTTTCCCGCTCGCCGATCACGCGCACCCGCACCCCGTTGCGGTGCAGATCGGCCAGGTCATGGCGAATAAAACGGCGCAGCAGCCCCATCAGCTCGCGGATTTCCGCCGGCGGTCGCGACCAGTTCTCGGCGCTGAAGGAGAAGATGGTGAGAAATTCGATGCCCAGATCGCCGGCCGCCCGCACCGTACGCCGCAGCGCCTCGACCCCGCGGCGATGCCCCTCCCCGCGCGGCAGGCCGCGCGCCGCCGCCCACCGCCCATTGCCATCCATGATGATGGCAACGTGGCGTGGCACGGCGAAAGCGCCGAACTGGGCAGTGTGCAGCGGCTCGCTTTTCGACATTCCCCTCAGCTCAAACCGTGAGAATTTCTTTTTCCTTCGTGGTCAGCATCCGATCGACCTCGGCGATCGATTCGTCGGTCGCCTTTTGCACCTGCTCGGATGAACGCTTGCCGTCGTCCTCGCTGATCTTGTGCTCTTTTTCGAGTTTCTTGAGCACGTCAAGGCCGTCGCGCCGCACGTGCCGCACTGCGACCCGCGCAGTCTCGGCATATTTGTGCGCGACCTTGACCAGCTCCCTGCGGCGCTCCTCGTTGAGCTCGGGGATGCGCAGCCGGAGAACCTGCCCTTCAGTCGATGGCGTCAGCCCGAGGTTAGAGGCGGCAATCGCCTTCTCCACCGCGTGCACCATCGAGCGATCCCAGACCTGCACGGAAAGCAGGCGCGGCTCCGGCACGCTGATCGTGGCCACCTGGTTGAGCGGCATGTGGGTGCCGTACGCCTCGACTTGAATCGGCTCGAGCAGACTGGCCGAGGCGCGTCCCGTGCGTAGCCCGCCCAGCTCCTGCTTCAACAACTGGATGGCGCCTTGCATGCGGCGCTTGAGCTCGTTGATGTCATGCGTCGGATTTGCCATGGCAACCCCTCGAACACATCACTCGATGCTGCACGCTGCTTTGCATCGCGCCGGCCATCGGCGCAACCTGATCAATTGCCAACGACGGTCGAGTGTCCTTCTCCGCGCAGCACCGCCGCGATCGCTCCTGCTTCGTGGATCGAGAACACGATGATAGGCATACGATTTTCCCGAGCAAGTGCGAACGCGGTGGTATCCATGACTTTCAGGTCGCGCTCGATCGCTTCCCGGTGCGTCAACCGGTCGTAGCGTTTTGCATTCTTGTCCTGCTTCGGATCGGCGCTGTAAACCCCGTCGACGTCGGTGGCCTTGAGCACCGCTTCGGCACCGATTTCCGCCGCGCGCAACACCGCCGTCGTATCGGTCGTGAAAAACGGGTTGCCGGTGCCGCCCGCGAACAGCACGACCCGCCCCTCGTCGAGATGGCGCAGCGCCCTGCGGCGCTCATAGCTCTCGCAAAGCTGCGGCATGGTTAGCGCCGACATGGTGCGCGCGGCGACACCGGCTTTCTCGATGGCGCTCTCTAGCGCCAGCGCGTTCATCACGGTCGCGAGCATTCCCATGAGGTCGCCGGTCACGCGCGGAATACCCTTCCCGGAAACCGTCACGCCGCGTACGATGTTTCCGCCGCCGATCACGACTCCGAGCGAGGTGCCGAGCTTGTGCGCGGCGACGAGATCGCCCGCGATCCGCTCCAATGTTGCTTTGTTGATGCCGAAGCCGTCGCGGCCAGTGAGGGCCTCGCCCGAGATCTTCGCCACCACGCGCCGATAGATCGGCTTAGTCATCGCGGCTCCTGCCATCGCGCCGGCGCGAGCGGCTCGAAACGGCGGTCACACGGACAAACTGCGCAAGATTGCCTCAACGAGGTCAGCCCGGCTTGACCAGTGCCGCAACCTCGCTGCCGAAATCGGCGTCGGGGCGGTCGATACCCTCGCCTAGCGCATATCGCACGTAGCCGGTCACCTTGATCGAGCCGCCCACCTTGCCCTCGGCTGCTTTGATTGCTTGCGCGACGCTCTTGTCCGGCTCGTGGATGAATGGCTGATCGAGCAGGCACACTTCCTTATAGAAGGTCTTAAGCCCGGACTCGACGATCTTCTCGATGACGTTGGCCGGTTTTCCCTGCGCCTTGTACTTGTCGGCAAGCACCTCTTTCTCGCGTCGGACGACGTCGGCGCTAAGCCCACTCGGATCGATCGCCTGGGGATTGGAGGCAGCAACGTGCATTGCCACCATGCGTCCGAACCGCGCGAGCTCGTCGGCGTTGACGCTCGATTCCAGGGCCACCAGGACGCCGATTTTTCCCAGGCCCTCGTCGACCAAGTTGTGCATATAGTTCGCAATCACGCCATTGCCGACCGACAAGGACGCGGCACGCCGCAACGAAATATTCTCGCCGATCTTGGCAATGGTCTCGGTAATCGCCTCGGCGATGGTGATCGAGCCGACTTTCGTCGCCAGTATCCTGTCGACATCACCTCCGACGGAGAGCGCCACATTGCCGATGAGTCGCACCAGCCCTTGGAACAGCTCGTTGCGCGCGGCGAAATCGGTCTCGCAATTCACCTCGACCAGGGCGCCTTTGCGCCCTTCGACCTTAAGGCCGATGAGACCTTCCGCCGCGATACGTCCGGCTTTTTTGGCGGCCTTGGCGAGCCCTTTCTTGCGCAAAAGGTCGACGGCTTTTTCCATGCCGCCGCCGGTTTCCTGGAGCGCCGACTTGCAGTCCATCATGCCCGCGCCGGTTCGTTCGCGGAGCTCTTTCACCATTTGCGCGGTGATGTTGGCCATGTCGGATCCTTCGATGTCAGAGGTCGGATGTCTGAGCTCAGGCTCAAATGCCGGTGGGCCGGCATCTGATCTCTGACATCCGACCTCCGACATCTGAACTCACTCCGCCGTCAGTTCCTTTGACTTGCTGATCCAAGCCTCGACCCGGCCCGGGAGTCCGACCTCTTCGCCGATCTTGTGCGCGACCTCGGGACCGAGCGCGGCAATCTGCCAGTAATGGAAGATGCCGAGGTCGTTGAGCTTCTTCTCGATCGTGGGCGAGACGTGCGGCAACTTCTTAAGATCGTCGGCGACCCCGCGCGGCCCGGAAAGCGCCTCGTAACCGGGCCCTTCGGCAGCGGTTGGCAGCTCTTCGGCGATCGGTTCGGCCGCGGCGCCGGCATCCACGCCGAGATCGCCCTGGGCGCGCGAGATGCCGTCGATGGCGGCCTTGGCGGCGAGGTCGCAATAGAGCGTGATCGCGCGGCTCGCGTCGTCATTGCCGGGCACCACAAAGGTGATGCCGTCGGGATCGCTGTTGGTGTCGACGATGGCCGCCACCGGCAAACTGAGCCGGCGCGCCTCCTTGATCGCGATGTCTTCCTTGTTGGTATCGATGACGAACAGGAGGTCGGGCAATCCGCCCATGTCCTTGATGCCGCCGAGCGCGCGGTCGAGCTTGTCGCGCTCGCGCTGCAGCGTGAGCCGTTCCTTTTTCGTATAGCCTTGCGACTCGCCCGAGGAGAGCATCTCGTCGAGCTTGCGCAGGCGCGAGATCGACTGGGAGATGGTCTTCCAGTTGGTCAGCGTACCGCCGAGCCAGCGCGAATTGACGTAGTACTGGGCGGACTTGCGCGCCGCCTCGGCGATGGCGTCCTGCGCCTGGCGTTTGGTGCCGACGAACAGGATGCGCCCGCCATTGGCGACCGTATCGCTGATCGCCTGCAAGGCGCGATGCATCATCGGGACGGACTGCGCGAGATCGATGATGTGGATGTTGTTGCGGGTGCCGAAGATGTATTCCGACATCTTCGGGTTCCAACGGTGGGCCTGATGGCCGAAATGGACGCCAGCCTCCAAGAGCTGGCGCATGGAAAAATCCGGAAGCGCCATGTCGTGTTCTCCGGTTGAGCCGCCGCGGACCCGTGAGCTGCCCCGACCGATCTGGTCGAAACGAGCCACCGGACGGCTGGTAAGGCCAAGGTCCGCGTGTGAGATTGCCGGGCTTATATAGGCATGAATCGCTGGGCGCAAGGATCGGCGCGAGTGACCGTCATCCGCTCAACTTCAGCGGCGCGCGCGGTTACAGCGCCTCGACCGCGACCACGCCGGGCACCGCCTTGATCGCGCCGGCGATCTGCGCGGAGACCTTGAAGCGGCCGGGAAGCCTGACCTCGACTTCGGTGCCCTCGCCCAGCATCAGCACCAGCGCCACCTCGCCGTGATCGTTTCCCGGCTGACCGGGATGCCCCTTCTTCGGCACTTCAAGCCGCTTGGCCACGCTCTCGATCGGGGCCTGGTCGCGCAGAAATACGCGCAGGCCGTTCGAGTGCTTGGCCGCGGCCTGATCGAGCGGCTCGGCCATCTGGATGCGGGCGCGCACCTCGTCACCCTGCACTTCCGCAGAGAGGGTGAGCAAGACCGCAGCTCCCGGCTCGAGCAAGTCCCGGAACTGCTGCAAGCCTTCGGCGAAAACCACTGCCTCGTACTGTCCGGTCGGATCGGAGAGCCCGATCACGCCCATCTTGCTGCCGGTGCGGGTGCGCCGCTCGGTGCGCGCCACCACGGTGGCGGCAACGCGCCCGGCGCTCGCTCCTGCGCGCACGGCACGCGCGAACTCGGCCCAGGACTGCACGCGCATGCGCTTGAGCGCCGCGGCATAATCGTCGAGCGGATGGCCGCTGAGAAAGAATCCGACCGCGTCGAACTCCTTCTGCAGCCGTTCGGCCGCCGGCCACGGCTCGGCTGCGGGCAGCCGGATTGCCTCGGCGTTCGAGGGGCCGCCGAATGAGAACTGCAGCGCGCCGCTGGCAACGGCATCGTGCGCGCGTTGCGCCGCTGCCAGGATTGCGTCGACGCCGGCGAACGCCCGCGCCCGATTTCCTTCAAGCTCGTCGAACGCGCCGGCGGCGGCGAGGCTCTCGAGGACGCGCTTGTTCACGGCGCGCGGACTGGTCCGATTGGCGAAATCGGACAGATCGGCGAACGATCTTGCGCCGCGCGCCGCCACGATCGCCTCAACGGCCTGCCGGCCCACGCCTTTGAGCGCGGCGAGCGCGTAGTGGATGGTCTTGCCCGCCACCTCGAACACCACGCCCGAGCGGTTGACCGACGGCGGCTCGAGCTTGACGCCGAGCCGCGCCGCCTCGGCGCGAAATTCGGCCAGCTTGTCGGTATTGCCCATGTCGAGCGTCATCGACGCGGCAAGGAACTCGACCGGGTGGTTCGCCTTCAGATAGGCAGTCTGATAGGCGACGAGCGCGTAAGCCGCGGCATGGCTCTTGTTGAAGCCGTAATCGGCGAAGCGCTCGAGCAACTCGAAGATCGCTTCCGCCTGGCGGCCGTCGATGCCGCGCTCGACGCAGCCCGATACGAAGCGGCTGCGCTGCTTCTGCATTTCGCTGCGGATCTTCTTTCCCATGGCGCGGCGCAGGAGGTCGGCTTCGCCGAGCGAATAGCCGGCCAAAATCTGCGCAGCCTGCATCACCTGCTCCTGATAGACGATGACGCCGAAGGTCTCGCGCAGGATCGGCTCGAGTTTGGGATGGATATAATCGGGCTCTTCCATGCGATGCTTGCGCGCGCAATAGGTCGGGATGTTCGCCATCGGTCCCGGCCGATAGAGCGCCACCAGCGCGATGATGTCCTCGAAGCGGTCGGGCCGCATGTCGAGCAGCGCGCGCCGCATGCCCTGGCTTTCCAGTTGGAAGATGCCCACCGCCTCGGCGCGCGCCAGCATGGCGTAGGTCTTGGCATCGTCGAGCGGGATGGTCGCGAGATCGATGTCCACGCCGCGCTTGCGCACGAGCGCCACCGCGGTTTCCAGGACGGTAAGCGTCTTGAGCCCGAGAAAGTCGAACTTCACCAGACCCGCCTGCTCGACCCATTTCATGTTGAACTGGGTCACCGGCATGCTGGATTTCGGATCACGATAGAGCGGCACCATCTCGGTGAGCGCCCGCTCGCCAATGACGATGCCGGCGGCGTGCGTGGAAGCGTGGCGGTGCAGGCCTTCGAGCTTCTGCGCGATGTCGAAGGCGCGCCGCACCAGCGGATCGCCGTCGCGCGCCGCCTGCAACCGGGGCTCGTCGTCGATGGCGCGGCCGAGCGTCACCGGATTGAGCGGGTTCTGCGGCACCAGCTTGCAGAACTTGTCGATCTGCCCGTACGGCATTTGCAAGACGCGGCCCACGTCGCGCAGCACACCGCGCGCCTGCAACGTGCCGAAGGTGATGATCTGCGCCACGCGCTCGCCGCCATAGCGCTCGCGCACATAGGCGATGACCGCGTCGCGCCGGTCCTGACAGAAGTCGATGTCGAAATCGGGCATCGACACGCGCTCGGGATTGAGAAAGCGCTCAAACAGCAGGCCGAAGCGGATCGGATCGAGATCGGTGATGGTGAGCGCGTAAGAGACGAGCGAGCCCGCGCCCGATCCCCGTCCGGGGCCCACGGGAATGCCTTGCGCCTTCGCCCACTGGATGAAGTCGGAGACGATGAGGAAATAGCCGGGATATTTCATGCCTTCGATCACGTTGAGCTCGAAGGCGAGGCGTTCGCGGTATTCCTCGATCGTGTGCCCGGGCGCGATGGCCTGCGTCTTGATCCTGCGCTCGAGCCCGGCCTCGGCGCGCTTGCGCAGCTCCGCGCCTTCGTCGACCGAGGCGCCCGCCTCGCCCACCGAGAAGCGCGGCAGGATCGGCGCCTGCACACGCGGGCGAAACGCGCAGCGCTGGGCAATTTCTATCGTGTGACTCAACGCCTCCGGCAGATCGGCGAACAGCTGCGCCATTTCCGCCCGCGTCTTGAAGCGATGTTCGGGCGTGAGCCGGCGCCTTTCGGTTTCCGTGATGAGCCGTCCCTCGGCGATGCAGATGAGCGCGTCATGGGCCTCATAGTCCTCGCGCGTGGCGAAGAACGGCTCGTTCGTGGCAACCAGCGGAATGCGATGCGTATAGGCAAGATCTATCAGGAGCGGCTCGCCGGCGCGCTCGGCGCGGGTGCCGTGGCGCTGCAGCTCGATATAGAGCCGATCGCCGAATAGTTGCGCCAGTTTCTCGCAACGCGCGCCCGCAAGATGCGACTGTCCCGCGGCGATAGCGGTGTCGAGCGGTCCGCCCGGACCGCCCGTGAGCGCAATCAGGCCTTCTGTTTCCCCCTCGAGCCAAGCGAGCTTGAGGTGCGACTGCTCGTTCGGTGCGGTTTCGAGAAACGCACGGGAATTGAGCCGCATCAGGCTGCGATAGCCATGCTCGCGCGCCGCCAAGAGAACGATGCGCGGACGCTCGAAGCTCGATACCGGGGCACCGCGCGGCCCCGCTTCCTGGTCGGCACAATCAAGCGCCAGCGCGCAGCCGATGATGGGCTGAATGCCCACGCCCGCCATCTTCTCCGAGAATTCCAGCGCCGCGAACATGTTGTCGGTGTCGGTGAGCGCGAGCGCCGGCTGCTTGTCGGCCTTCGCCAGCTCGGCGAGCCGAGCAATGGCCAGCGCGCCCTCAAGCAGCGAGTACGACGAATGGACGTGCAGGTGGACAAAGCCCGGCATTTGCGCCCTCGCGATTCTCAGGAAGGCACGAATGTGCGAGGCGCTGCCTTAGCTGCAAACCCCGGCGGGCGGTTTTCCCCAGCCCTCACAGGATGGCGATGACCTGCGCCCAGATCGCAATCATGCCGAGAAAGAGCGCCAGCGACGCCAGAGCAGCGGCCTCTTCAGCGAACGCGCGGAACATAATCCACTCCCGACTAGTAGAACAAGTCATGAACATAGTTCACTTTTCGTTCCAGAGTCAAGTTCTTGACGGCGTTGCTCGTCAGGGTATAGCTGACTGTAAGGAGAATCCTGACAGCCACGGAGCGCGCCAATGTCGGAAGCTGCTGGAGTCACGCCCCA
>Ga0310914_10002774_pt1 | contig 11931 bp, 12 predicted proteins | sample GREbulkMGAN108_FD_203450 | JGI IMG/M metagenome (GOLD analysis project Ga0310914, IMG submission 203450) | Lab enrichment of tropical soil microbial communities from Luquillo Experimental Forest, Puerto Rico - GRE.bulkMG.AN108 | ecosystem: Environmental > Terrestrial > Soil > Tropical forest >...
CTATAATTGCCCTCCCGGTTGGTTTCCCCTGTTTTCCCACGCCCCTCTCCGTTCCCGATGAGCATCAAGCCCTCCGAGGTGCATAACATCGGAGGGGTGCCGAAGCAAGCTGGTGCAAGACCTGCAACCCTATGAGAACAACAGCGCGCATCCACATAGCAGCCCTTGCTGCGGTCCTGCTCGTGTACGCTCCCTTCTTCCGGGAGTGTCCGGTCTTTGGAGCCTCCTCCGTCGGGGAGGAACTGCGCCTGACCGGCGACCAGGGCGAAGGCCATGACAAGGTCGCCTCTCTGGCACCGGAGGCGAGCCTCTCCAAGGCCCTCGACCTTCCCCCGTCCGAGTTCTTCACAACCGACGAGCCGGATCGGGGGACGGGGGATTTCGAGTTGAAGCTGCCGGAAGAGGATCTCCCCGATTCGGACATCCCCCTTACCCTGAACAGCAAGGTAGAGTACTTCATCACCTATTTCCAGACGAGCGCCCGCGAAGTCTTTGCCCGCTGGCTCTCCCGCTCCGAGCGGTACATCCCGATGATGAAGGAGGTCCTCAAGAAGGACGGGCTCCCTGAGGACCTGGTCTATCTCGCCATGATAGAGAGCGGCTTTTCCCCCCGCGCCTATTCCTCCGCAAGCGCCGTCGGTCCCTGGCAGTTCATGTCCGGCACCGGCAAGCGCTACGCGCTACGGATCGACCAGTGGATCGACGAGCGGCGCGACCCGCTCAAATCCACCACTGCCGCCGCCATGTACCTCAAGGAGTTGTACGGCTTGTTCAACAACGACTGGTACCTTGCGGCCGCCGGATACAATGCCGGAGAGAACAAGATCCTCCGGGCGATCGAAATTTACAACAGCAAGGACTTCTGGCAGCTTTCCAAAGGGTCCTACCTGAAGCGGGAGACCAAGGACTACGTGCCGCGTCTCCTGGCGGCCGCCATCATTGCCAAGGACCCGGCCAAGTACGGCTTTTCCGACGTGGCCTACCTTGCCCCGATCGAGCTCGACACGGTTGTCATTCCGAGCCGGACCGACCTGGAGCTGGTTGCCAGGATCTGCGACGTCCCGTACCAGACCATCCGTGACCTGAACCCGGAACTGCGCCGCTGGTGCACGCCCCCCGACTATCCGAGCTACGAGCTGAAGATTCCCCGTGGGAAGAAGGCGCTCTTCGAGGCGGAATACGCCAAGATCCCCGCGGGGCAGCGCTACACCGAGAAGGTCCTCTACTCCCGCTACCGGGCGACGAAGCGTGATACGCTTGCCTCGGTGGCGCGCCGTTTCGGCACGACCCCCCAGACGCTTGCGGAGTTGAACCGTCTCGGCAAGGGGGCGCGCTTGAAGGGGAGGTTCCTGACCGTCCCGGTGAAGCCGCAGGAAGAGCGCGTTGCCGAAGCGCAGCCCCGTTCCGGCAAGGGAGCGCAGGACGGCAAGGAATTCAAAAAGTACTACACGGTGAAAAAGGGGGATACCCTTGCTTCCCTGGCAAAAAGGTTCAACGTCTCTGCGAAGTTCCTCGCCGCCTGGAACAACCTCAAGACAAAGGTGGCGCTTCGTCCGGGAAAGCGGATCATCGTCGCCAGATATGTGGAGAAACAGGGTGCGATGAAGCCGGTGGATGAAAACAGTTGAAAGTTTTGAGTTTTGAATGAAAGGCAAAGGCCTACAAACCCATTCGCTCTTCAACTCAAAACTCAAAACTCAAAACTCAAAACTCAAAACTCATACTGCCTTAGAAAGGATACAGATACGATGTACAACATCCTGCTTTCCGTAGGGGTGGCGGTTGCCACCTTTCTGCTGTTGAAATTCGCCGCCGGGCTTTCGTGGTGGATCGCCCTGCCGGTCGCCATTCTCCTCTTCATGGGGGTCTTTTACCTGATCTCCCGGATCGTGATGAAGAAGGTGATGGCCGTCATGGAGACCGCCACCAGGGACCTCCAGGCCCAGCGGGTAGAGAAGGGGATACGCGAGCTGCAGGGCGCCTTCAAGTACGGCAAATGGCAGATCTACGTCACCGGCCAGCTCAACGCCCAGATTGGCATGATCCACTATATGAAGCGGGACTTCACCGCTGCCTTCCCCTATCTGGAAAAGTCCTTCTTCAAGAACTGGGTGGCGATGGGGATGCTGGCGATCACCTACATGAAGCGCAACAAGAAGGACAAGATGCGGGAGACCTTCGAGAAGGCGGTTCAGGCAACCCCCAAGGAGTCGCTCCTCTGGAACCTTTATGCCTACTGCCTCTGCGAGACCGACGATACCGGCAAGGCGAAGGCCGTTCTGGAGCGGGGGGTGAAGAAACTCCCCGGGGACGAGAAGTGTAAGCAGAACCTGGAACTCCTCCGGGAGGGGAAAAAGATGAAGATGAAAGGGTTCGGCGAGATGTGGCTCCAGTTCCACCTGGAGAGCATCGGCACCATCCAGAAGCAGCAGATGGCTGCGATGGGGGGAATGAAGCGGCGAATCGTCAGAAGATAAAGCCGCACGTCATCGAAAAGCACAAAGGGGCCGCATGGTCCCTTTTTTTGTACGCCGGCAACTGTCTGCCCGCTTGCGAGCGGGGCTTGACGGACTAATCCCGATTGCGGAATAGTGACAGGAGGACTATCATGCTCCAGATTATGAAAATTGCCGTGATAAAAATTTTCATGGTCGCCCAGGTCCGCCGATGCCTGAGGGCATTGATAATGTAAGCACTTTTATACATGAATTATAAATCACGGGTGCCGGATGTAAATAATTTAATTTATTGTTTAACCGCGCTCATTGCGCATATGGCCAGGCGCCGACCTCTCATTGACTTTGCCTCCCCCTGTTGTTAGAATTATCACGCAACGGAGCCGCCATGACCGATCTGATCAAAACCCTGGCCGTTCTTGCCGTCCTTATCTTCCTTCTGCGCCGCAGGGTCTATCTCGGAACGGTCATGGGGGTGGGGGCGCTGCTTCTGGCGCTCCTCTACCTGACCCCACCGTCGCCTTCCTTGGCGGAGTCTACCGCGCGGTGATGGCACCCGATTCGATGAAGATGACCGGCATGCTGGTGTTCACCATGATCATGGAGAACATCCTGCGCAAGACGATGGGGCATGGCAAGGCCCTGGCTGCCTTCACCCTCTCCGTGGCCCCCATTGTCCTGACTCTGGTTCTCGTGGTCCTTCTCGGAGTAAATCCGCTGGCGGCGATGGGAGGGGTGACCGGGGGTGAGCCGCCGTCGCCGGGGCTGCTGGCGCTGGCGTTCGGCAGCGGCTTTGCCGGAGTGATGCTCTCGCCGGTCCATCTCTGCCTGGTCCTGACCAGGGAATACTTCAATGCTGACATGGCAAGGGTCTATAACCGGCTCTGGCTGCCGTCGGCGCTGGTCTTGGCTGCGGGGATGGTGCCGCTCTTCCTTATACGATGAACATGACCACGGGCGCTGAACGCGTCCATGACCAAGGAGGCCGTATGTCGAAAAGAATGCTGACCATTATGATCCTGTTCTGGAGCGCAGTTTCCCTGGCGGGGTGTGTTTCCATGGGGAAGTACGAGCAGAAGGAGAAGGAAGCGACTGACCTGTCCCAGAGCCTGAAGGACCTGCAGCAGAAATACGCCGACCTGCAGAAGGAGAACGCCGACCTGAAGGCTCGGGTGGCCAAGCTGACCGGCGACCTGACGCAGGCGAGCGGGGAGCGGGACCGGCTGGCGGAGAGCAAAAAGGGGCTGGAGGAGTCGCTCAAGTCGACTTCCGACGCGAAGAACAAGAAGATCGCCGAGCTGAGCCAGCGGATCGGCGACCTGGAAAAGGACAACGCCGCTCTCAAGGACGAGATCGCCAACCTCCGCAAGGCGAAGGAGGAGGAGGTTCAGAAGACCAGCAAGACCTATGAGGACATGCTGGAGAAGATGAAGAATGAAATCTCCCAGGGACAGGTCACCATCTCGGAACTGAAGGGAAAGCTGACGGTTAACATGCTCAACGCGATCCTGTTCGATTCCGGCAAGGCAGAGGTGAAGCCGGAGGGGGTGGAGGTGCTGAAGAAGGTGATCGACATCCTTAAAAACGTCAAGGATAAGGCGATCCGGATTGAGGGGCACACCGACAACGTCCAGATCGTCGGCGCGCTGGCGGCAAAATACCAGACCAACTGGGAGCTCTCGGCGGCACGCGCCATCAACGTCACCCGTTACCTCCAGAGCCAGGGGATAGATCCCTCCCTGCTGGCCGCTGTCGCCTACGGCGAGTTCCATCCCGTGGCGTCAAACGATACGGAAGAGGGGAAGGCGAAGAACAGGCGGATCGAGATCATCCTCATCCCTAAAGAGTGATCCCCCCTTCGGTACTGGCGGATTGTGAGCCTATGAAGAAAGAGAAGAAGCCGGGAATACAACAGAAGGACTTTGCCAGTCGTCCCTTCGGCCTGCTGAAAGGGGTGCGCACGGAGCGGCAGGCAGAGCCCCCCCGTACGGAGCAGGCGGTGAAGGCGCCTCCCGCGAAGCCGGAGACCTCAGCTGCCGACGCGGACCTCTTCCTCCGGGCGGTGGAGGGGGTGAAGCGGCTCCACCCGGCCCCGGAGCCTAAGAAGAGCGGCGCGCCCTCTCCCCCCAAGCCATTGCGCCTCGACGAGGAGGAGCGGGCCGTGTTTCTCCGGGCGCTGGAAAACCTCAAGCTCGACGTCACTTTTCAGGACGAACTCCCGGACGAGGAAAGAGGCGGACGGCCACTTCACGTCAACAGGCTGCGACAGGTCAAGCGCGGGACGATACGGATCGATTTCCAGCTCGATCTCCACGGTCTCACGAGGGACGAGGCGCTGCAAGCTCTATCGACATTCATTGCCGGCGCGTACAACCGCGGTCAGAAGGCAGTACTGGTGATAACCGGCAAGGGGAACAGGTCTCCCGGCGAGCCGGTCCTGCAGGGGGCCGTAACGGGCTGGCTCCGGGAACGGGGAAAGGGGATGGTCGCGGAGTTCGCCCCCGCGCCGCGCGAGTTGGGGGGGAGCGGGGCGTTCGTGGTTTTTCTGAAGGAGAAAAACAGTGTACGTTGAACGGCGGCGTACCGTCCAGACTATGTGATAAGGAGGTGCCATGGACAGGAGGGCGTTTCTCAGGATTTTGGGGCTGTTTCCCATCGCGTATCACTGGCTGCTCAGGGATCTCGCGGCGGCAGGGCAACCGGTGGTGGCGGTTGCCGAAGGGGCGAACCACGCTCAGACGACCCGCAATGCCATTGCCGCGCTCGGCGGGATCGGTCGGTTCGTGAAGCCGGGGGCCACCGTGGTGGTGAAACCGAACATGGGGTGGGACCGGAGTGCGGAACAGGGGGCCAACACCCATCCGGAGGTGGTGCGGGCGGTGGTGGAGGAGTGCCTCAAGGCGGGTGCCAAGAAGGTCAAGGTCTTCGACCGGACCTGCAACGACGAACGGCGCTGCTATGTCAACAGCGGCATCGAGCCGGCCCTCAAGGGGCTGAAGAACGTCGAGGTGAAGCACCTGGAGAGTGAGCGCTTCAGGAAGGTGGCGCTGAACGGCAAGGTGATCAAGGAGTGGGAGCTCTACGGAGAGGCGCTGTCGGCGGATGTCTACATCAACGTCCCGGTGGCGAAGCACCACGGCTTGGCGAAGCTCACGCTCGGTCTCAAGAACGTCATGGGGATCATGGGGGGGAATCGCGGCTCCATCCACAAGAACATCGATGTGGCCCTGGCCGATATCAACGCAGTCTTCAGGCCCCACCTGACGATCATCGACGCGACCCGGATCCTGACCGCCCACGGCCCCCAGGGGGGTGATCTCAAGGACGTCAAGGTCCTCAACAAGGTGATCGCCTCCACCGACATCGTCGCGGCCGACGCGTACGCCACCACCCTCTTCGGTCTGAAGCCGGAGGATATCGCGGTGACCGTAGCGGCCCACAGGCGGGGGATCGGCGAGATGGATCTGAAGAAAGTGCGGATCGTTAAGGTCTAGGTCGTGCCTGCCATGAAAAAGATCACCTCCGCCCGCATCTCCCAGCTTCTCTTCCTCGCCCTCTTCGTCGTCATGTTCCTCCAGACTGAGTACCGGGGGAGCGACCGGCTCGGCGTGGCGGTGAACGCGTTCTTCCGCGCCAACCCGCTCACGGCGGCAAGCACCCTGCTGGCTGCGAAGGGATGGGTGCCGCTCCTCCTTCCGGGGGTGCTCGTCCTCGTCCTCTCGGCATTCCTCGGCCGCTTCTTCTGCGGCTGGCTCTGCCCGCTCGGCACGGTGCTCGACCTCGTGACCGGCCGGATCCGCAAGACCTCGCCGGTCAGGTGGCTCAAGGGGAGCGTCAAGTACTGGCTCCTCCTGCCGCTCCTCGTGGCGTCCCTCTTCAACCTCAACCTGGCCGGGCTCCTCGACCCGATCGCCATCCTGGTCCGGGCGCTCACCTTCTTTTTCCATCCCCTCCTCGGCGAGACGGTCCGTACCGGCTGGGTGGGGCTCTATCACCTCATCGGCGATCGGCGCGACCTGCTTGACCCGGGGTACCGGGTTGTCAGGGATTATCTCCTGCCATTCCGGGAAACCCTCTACCCGCTCGCCTTCCTGTCGGCCCTCGTCTTCACAGCCATCGTCTGGCTGGAGCGGTTCGAGACCCGTAACTGGTGCCGAAACCTCTGCCCCCTCGGCACCCTTCTCGGGCTCGTGTCCCGCCTTTCCACATTCAGCAGGGTACCGGCCCGGCTTTGCGCCGATTGCCAGGAGTGCGCACGTCTCTGCCCCACATCATTCGACCGGGAGATCCTCCAGCAGGAGGAGTGCATCCTCTGCATGGAGTGCCAGCTGCACTGTCCCAACGGGCGGGTCAGCTTCCGCCTTGCCGGCGCAAGATCCGCCGCCGGTGGGCCGGTCATGGAGCGCCGGGTCTTCATCGGCGGCCTGGTCGGGGGCTTCTTTCTCGCCCGTCTCTTCCGGTTCCGCGATCCTTCCGCCCAAGCCCGGCTCCTGCGGCCACCGGGGGTGCGGAGCGAGGAGGAATTCCTGAAGAAGTGCGTCCGTTGCGGCGAGTGCATGAAGGTCTGTCTCCGGAGCGCCCTCTACCCCTCATTTTCCCAGGCCGGCATAGAGGGGCTCTACACGCCGCTTCTCATCCCGCGACTCGGCTACTGCGAGTACAACTGCACCCTGTGTGGCCAGGTCTGCCCGACCGGCGCCATCCCCAGTTTTCCGCGGGAGGAGAAGAAGAGGCAGGTGATCGGCAAGGCGGTGTTCGACAAGAACCACTGTCTCCCCTTCGCCAAGCGGATCGACTGCATCGTCTGCGAGGAGCACTGCCCGATCCCGCAGAAGGCGATCCGCTCTGAACTCGCGATGCTCACCGGCTTCGATGGCCGGCGGACGCAGGTCAAGCTCCCCTATGTGGTGGACGATCTCTGCAACGGCTGCGGGATCTGCGAAAACGTCTGCCCGCTGGAAGGAAAGGCGGGTATCGAGGTGTTCGCGGTGAAGGACCGGACCCCCCTGAAAGCCGCGGACGAACGGACTGCGCCGCTGGAGGCCGATCCGTACCGGTAAAGCCCCTGGGCAACGAAGCTTTCCTGCGCACGGCAAGTCTTTTTCCCCTCAGCCTCTCTCCGCGACAACCTTTCCCGGTCGGTGTTTCACTGTAAATAAAAAAATTTATTGTGGTGAAATATTGTTTTTGGTATAGTTTTTTCGATTGTACCGGCCCACACCTTGAGGAGCAGACGATGACCAAGGGTAAATTTGTCGTTTTCGAAGGGATCTACGGTTCGAGCAAGGTCATCGTCCCTCTTGTCAACAGGCTGCGGGAGGCTCTGGTGGGGCAGGGAAAAGATGTGTACGAAATCGACAGCCCGGACAGCGGGCGTGCTCAGCTGATGGGTGCCCAGGAGCTGGACGGCAACTGGCATTACGGCATTTTCGTTGCAGACTTTTTCTTTGAACTCGCTTCGAGGGCACGCGTTTGTGCGGCCGTCCGGCAGGAGTTGGAGGGGGGGAAGGTTGTCCTGTGCAAGAACTTCACGCTTTCATCCATCGTGTACGCCCGCCTCAAGGGGCATGACTGGTTTAGCGAGGACCTCTACAACTTTGAAGCCCGCGCCCGGAGCTTCGGGTTCGGGGTAAAGGTCGTTCCGGACCTCACTGTTTTTCTGGACGTCTCCCCCGAATTCGCCGCAGAGGCGCTCGGCGCAAGGATCACCGGCCATTTTGTTCCCGCCGATTTGATCACGCAACGGAAATATTTCCACGAAGAACTGGCAAAGCTGCCGAAAGAAAAGATGCGAATCATCAACGCGGAGCGGCGGGAGGATGAGGTTTTCGCCGAAGCTCTCGCAGCGGTTCAATCCCTCCTGATGGGCTAGCCACGACTTTCTCGGTTCACGTCTGTAGCGCATTCTTTCCTGTCCATTCACAGCAATCATTCACTGTCACCTTTTTTTCGCAAGAATTGACTTGTGAATGCACGCACATTGGTTTATTTTTGTAAACATGTGTTTGATTTATGCATACGGGGGCTACTGATGGACGATAAGGCGATGAAAAAGATCCTAGTTGTCGACGATGAACAGTCCATTCTGTTGAGCATGTTCCATGCCCTGAAAACAGACGGGGTGGAGGTGATTACGAGCAACGAAATCGAGCAGGCTGAAGAGGCTCTGGAGACAACGCACTTCGACCTCGTGATCGCCGACATACGGATGTCGGGCGTCAGCGGCATAGAAGGACTGGAGCTCCTCACCTACATCAAGCAGCGCTTCGACACCGAAGTAATCATCATGACGGGATACGGCACTGAAGAGATCGAGGCCGAGGCGTATCGGCGCGGAGCTCTGCGCTATTTCAGCAAGCCGGTTGATTTCGTCGAGCTGCTGAGGCTTGTTGAATCACGGGGGATTCCAACAAAGGATTACAGATCGATGCAAAAGATTTGACAGAGTGCGCTTCTCAGAGCTCGAAGAGCAACGATTCGGCGATGGTGAGGCGCCCCCTCCCAACGAGGTCCCCCCGGGGAAATTCAGCGACAAACAGAGCGTTGACGGCCGTGAGGGCGGTGTTGAGGCGGTCAAGGTCGATGACGGCGTGCCCCGGCAGGGAGCCGACCCCTTGGAAGTTCAAGGGGCAGAAATCCACGGCCCGCTTCTCGTCCTGAATCGTGAGGAGGGGGAGACCGTGGGTGCGGCAGATGATCGGACGCGCGGCGTACAGGAGGCAGCGGCCCTCCTCCAGGAGCGGGCAGGGAGCGTCAGACGGGCTCAGACGGACGAGCTCCCGGATGCGCGAGGCTTCCACTGTGGGGAGGTTGCGTAAGGCTGCTGCCAGGGCGATCCCTTCCACCGGGAAGAGGGAGATATGCCGGCAGCAGCCGGCGCACCCCGGGCGGCAGGCGATGGCCGCGCCGAACTGACCGGTGATCTCCGCACAGAGTTCATCCACCCGCGTCACGAGGGTATGGTAATTGCCGAGGTCCCGCACGATACGCTTCACTCCTTACGGGTCGTTGCCCCGTCCAGCTCCTGCAGCACCTTTGCCTTTTCCCGCTCATAGTCTCCAAGGGTTATCCCACCCCGTTCCAGCTTTTTCTTCAGCAGCCGCAGCCGCTCCCCCCGTTCGGCTGCCGGCGACATTTTCTCCGTGCCGGCCGGCTGTTTTTCTCCGCGCTCCCTGAGGCGGCTCGCCTCGGCCTTGATGTCCACCAGGTCCATCTTCAGTTCGGCGTTGCCGTACCAGTGGGTGTAGGCGGGATTCTGATGATACGCCCCTTTGACGGTTCGGGCGTAGTCGTACTTCTTCATTTTGAACAGCAGCCGCTCGATGTGGGACGTGTCTTCGTAGAGCATCTGGTTATCGGTAACCAGGGTTTGCCCGCTGACCGGGTGAGGGGGGCGCTGGGATGGCATCGGATCGAGCATACCCCGGTCGAACAGGTCCCAGACGACCCCTTCGGCCTCTTTCAGGACCGAAAGGCTCTGCCGGAGGATGGCGTCGTCGCGTTCCAATTCCCGGCGGGCGAAGGACGGCGCATGACACCGGCTGCAGACCGTGAGCATGGCCGCGCGCGAAGGTCCCGCCTTCTCGGGAGGATAGGGGATGCTTCCCGAGTTCTTGGTGATGCCGACGGAGACGTCGTGGGAGCCTTCTGCCATGTGGCAGGTCTGACAGGTGGGACCGCTCTGGGAACCGATGGTTGCGAAGATGGTGCCGTGCAGCGAGGTCTGCCACATCTCCCATTGCGGATGGTCCGGCCCCATGTGACACTTGGCGCAGGATGCCGGATCCCGGACTATCTTCAGGTCGGTGCCGTGGTTTGTATGGCAGGAGGCGCAGGAGCTTTCAACGCTGTGGCAGGAGTTGCAGCCGTTTCCCCGCATCTCGTCCGACTGTTTCAGGAAGCGTGCGCACTGGACGGTCGTGAGCGGTGCTCTGCTTCCTTCCTCGTGGCAGAAGCTGCACTCCTGCGGGTTTCGGCCTGTCTGGCCGCGGGTGCATCCCCAGCCGGTATGGAGTCCCATGCCGTGGCGACTTCGGTGGTGCTGATCGTACGCCCTCTTGTGGCAGGGGGCACAGGCCATCATGGTGACCCGTGCCTCCCCCTTGACAATCTTCTCGTGGTCGAAACCGTGGCACTTCTCGCAGCCGACTCCTGCGCGGGCATGGGCGCTGGCTTCCCATTGGCGGACCGCTGCCGGCGTCTCGCCGCGGTGGCAGGGTAGGCAGTCGCCGATCGGTGCTGCGGTGGCGACGGAAACGGCGGCGTGCATCATGGCGAGGGCGATGAAGGGCCGGATCATGGATGCCCCCCCCCTTCGGCGGCAGTCGTGAATTCCGCGGGAGTGATGAGGCCGTTGCTGCGCCACTGCCGCAGGGTCAGAAGCCGTTCCCGTTTGTCGGCCGGGACGGGAGGCGCCGGATCGGGGGGAAGGCCGGAGACCAGGTAGAGCCGATCGGATTGCCGGACAAAAAGGCGGGTTCCGTCGGCGGAGAAGGTGCCGGCCGCGTCGGGCGGGAAAGTGAGAAGTAGCCGTCCGTTTTGGTACAGGCGGCCGTCGACAAAGAGAGTCATGCCGCCAGGGGAGGCGGCCAGTGACGATCCCGGTTGGGGGAGGGTCGATAGTCTCTGCTCTTGCCACGGGTCGAGCAGTACCGTCTCTGTTTCACCGTCACCGTACCAGATGACGTCGTCGTGGCCACCGAAAACGGCTCCCCCTGATGTGACAGTGGCCGAGGCGGCTTCGCGCTCACCGCCGGTGACAAGGTTGCGGACGATGAAGCGGAGGTGCGGGGAGAATGCCGGCGGGTCCTGCAACCGGGCGTAGACGATGGCGTCGCCGTATGGGGAGAGCGCGACGGTGAAGAGACGATCCAGGATAGGAGCAAGGGTCTTGTGGACTTTGTCCCGCAGGGTTGAGTTGTACAACTCGGTCGTCACCGGGGGGGCGCTTCCGTCCCACCGGAGGAGGAGCTGCCTGTAGTTGGCACCGAACGAATAGGCTTTCAGTTCCAGCGAAGCGATGAGCACCTCGCCATTGCCGTGCCAGGCGAGGGCGCACGCAGCGCCCGGAACTGTCGTGCTGCCGAGCACCGTGCCGGTTGTATCATAGATACGCACCCGGCTTCCCCCCTCCCCGCCGAGCACGACGGCCAGTCGACGGCCGTCGGGCGACCATGCCACTGCCTGAGGATCATCGCTTGACAGCCGAGTGCTTTTGCCGGTCGAGACATCGAAGAGGGTGATGCCGTCCCGCGCTATGGCCAGTCGGGTGCCGAGGGGGTCGGGCGCGAAGGGGGCGCCGGCAGTAATTCCGGTGCAGGGCTTGACCGTTATGCCCTGCGGTGGAGCACTGTAAACCGGAAGGGAGCTGCAGGCGGGAAGCACCTGAAGAAAAATGATGCAACAGAGCATCAGTCGAAAGAGGGGGAAGGAGGGCATGGGCATCTCCGGCGCAAGGGTATGCGAAGCACCGCTA
>Ga0310914_10002775_pt1 | contig 11930 bp, 5 predicted proteins | sample GREbulkMGAN108_FD_203450 | JGI IMG/M metagenome (GOLD analysis project Ga0310914, IMG submission 203450) | Lab enrichment of tropical soil microbial communities from Luquillo Experimental Forest, Puerto Rico - GRE.bulkMG.AN108 | ecosystem: Environmental > Terrestrial > Soil > Tropical forest >...
TTATTTCACCTGGCGCTCAAGGCTGAAGCTTTACACCTGGCGAATCGTAGCGCTAAAGCCCTCAAGGCCATTGGGGAGGCGCAAGCGCTGGCCGAACAGTCTGAGGAGCGCTGGTGGTCGACCGAACTCCACCGACTTCGGGGAGTGTTTCTCGCTGCCGTCGGTGCTGAGGAGAACCAAATTGAGGCTTCGTTCTGTGCCGCGATCAACATCGCAAAGGAGCAGAAGTCGGTTTTGCTAGAGAAACGTGCAGAAGCGACCTACGCGGAATACCGGCATCAAAAAGCGAGCGGCTCGGGAGGACGTGGATTCCGACTGCCTCTTTGTTAACCGCTTGTAGCGCCCGCCTTTCGTTCCAGAATGCCACGCTCAATGTTATACCACATTTGTCGGCAAAAGCCGGAAAAAGGGAGTTCAAGCGGCCTGGGCTCAGCGAAGTGTGAGCGCTTTGATCCGTTTGGTTTCCAGTCGAGAACGATCACCGGGGGAAATCAGAGAAGCCGCCTGAAGAGTACGGGAGGGGAGGACATTCTGCGCGCTCTTTTCGCGGGAGCGTCGAAGTAACCACACGCGGTTTACGGCCGTTGATTTCGAAAACCGCCTCATCGCCGAAGGTCGTTATCAACACGGGTCACCGTAGGAGACCAACGGCAGGAAATTTGTTCCGAAACCTAGTTTGACGCGCTACGATAAATGAACACGCAATTGTTTGTGGAACGGGACAACAGTATGCCAGGCGCTGTGCCGGCGGATTTCGCATTACTCGGTGCGAGCGTGGCGTTGCTTTCGCCTCAGAATGCAGCTGAAGGGCGGTTAGGTCTGTGAAAGTGGAGCCCCAACGCACGTGCCCGAGCTGCGGCAATGAGTTTTCTGGAGCAATGGAATTCTGCCCGGTCTGTATGTTGCGCAAGGGTCTTGCCGGCGGCGTTGAGTCCGGCGAGTCTTCGACTGAGGTTACACTCAAGCCGAGGACATCGGAACACCCAGCGCACCGGTTTGAGCACTACGAATTGGTGACGGATGAAGATGGGAAACCGATCGAGTTGGGTCGCGGTGCGATGGGAGTGACTTACAAAGGGTTCGATGTCGATCTGCACTGTCCGGTGACACTAAAAGTCATCAGCGAGCGATATCTCGGTGATGAATCGGCGCGGCTGCGTTTTCTACGCGAAGCCCGCGCGGCGGCGAGGCTGCGGCATTCAAACGTTGCCTCTGTGTTACACCTTGGCAGAACCGAAAACGGTTACTTCTACGCCATGGAGTTTGTCGAGGGGGAAACGCTCGAGAATCTGATCAAACGCTCAGGCCGACTGGACGTAAAGCTGGCGCTCGAAATTGCTACGCAGGTGGCTGCCGGCTTGGCTGCAGTTTACGAACAGCACCTTGTCCACCGAGATATCAAGCCAACAAACATCATGGTGAGGTTGAAAGAGGAAGGCGGTGTAACGGCGAAAATTATCGACCTTGGCCTGGCGAAAACATTGGACGAATCGGCTTCTGAAACGGGGATTTCATCGCCTGGGACATTTGTCGGGACACCCGAGTTTGCGAGTCCTGAGCAATTCGCGGGAGTTGGGGTGGACATCCGCTCGGATCTGTACTCGCTGGGTGTAACCCTTTGGGCGATGCTCATTGGCCAAGTGCCGTTCCGAGGTGTCGGCGCCGAGGTGATGTACCAGCACTTCCATGCGCCGTTGCCGCTCGAACAACTGAGAGATGTTCCGCAGCCGGTCGTAATTCTCCTTGAGAAACTCCTTGCGAAAGATCCGGCACAGCGTTTTAGGACTCCGAACGAGCTGCTGAAGGCGATACCGAGGATAACGGACGCGATCGAGTCGGGCCGTAGAATCGCTCGTCGGAGCCTGCAGAAGACGGCCTCTGGCGCTCCGCGTTTCGGAACTCGCAAGCCTCCCGTAAGACCTGCGCCGAAGAAGATTTCCATCGCCAGATTGCCCGTTACAGGAAGCGATTTGTTTGGTCGAGAAGAGGATATCGCTTTTCTGGATCGCGCATGGGTAAACAAGGATGTAAACGTCGTTACCATCGTTGCCTGGGCTGGGGTCGGGAAGTCCACGCTCGTGAACCATTGGCTCCGACGGATGGCTGCTAAACACTATCGTTCTGCAGAGCTAGTTTTTGGTTGGTCTTTCTACAGGCAGGGCAGCAGTGGGGGAACTTCATCCGCAGATGAGTTTCTTGATGCGGCTCTCGGTTGGTTTGGCGACCCAGATCCACGGCTCGGAACGGCGTGGGAGAAAGGCGAAAGATTGGCGAAGCTCATCGCGCATCGTCGGACCTTGCTTGTTCTGGATGGCATGGAGCCGCTCCAAAATCCACCTGGTCCACAAGAAGGACGGCTGCGTGAGCCTTCTCTCCAGGCGCTTTTGCGCGAACTGGCCGCCTTCAATACAGGGCTTTGTGTGATCACAACACGGACGCCAATAGCTGATATTGCCGATCACGAGGGCAGCTCAGTCCTGCGTCGTGACTTGGAACAACTTTCCAGTGATGCCGGGGCGCAGCTGCTCCGAGCGCTAGACGTAAAAGGAGACGAGGCAGAACTGCGAAGCGCAAGCGACGAGTTCACTGGCCACTGTCTTGCTCTAACGCTGCTGGGCAGTTATCTGTCCGACGCTTATAACGGGGACATTCGTCACCGCAAAGAAGTTTCCGACCACCTTGCTTACGACGTACGACAGGGGGCCCATGCCCGAAAAGTCATGGAATCGTACCAAACCTGGTTTGGCGAGGGGCCGGAGTTGTCCGTTCTGCGTATCTTGGGTCTCTTTGATCGACCCGTTGACGAAAAGGCGCTTGGGATGCTGTTGAAACCACCCGCTATCCGCGGCCTTACAGAGCCATTAACGAATTTGAGCCCGACCGGGTGGCGAGCGATTGTTGCTAAGTTAAGAAGAGCAAAACTGCTCTCCCCAGAAGATCCGCACAATCCTGGACAGTTGGATACGCATCCTCTGGTTCGCGAAGACTTTGGCGAACAGCTTCGGAGTCAACGAACCGAAGCTTGGAAAGAATGCAATCAGCGCCTCTTTAACTATTATCGAGCATTTGCGCCACAGTTGCCGGAAAACTTTAGAGACATGGAGCCACTTTTCTTGGCGATAATTTGCGGCTGCAATGCCGGTTTATATCGCGAAGCGCTGCATGAAGTTTACATTCCCCGGGCTCAGCGAGGGGATGCCTATTTCGCGGCTAACAACCTCGGAGCCCGAGGAGCATTACTCTCGGCTTTGGTTCATTTCTTCGAAGACCGACGCTGGGATTCAGCTGTGGACCTGGGCGTCGGAGTCCATCGTCTCACCGCAGAAGATCAGCTCTTCATTCTCACGCAGGCAGGTCTATACCTATCGTCTATTCGAGGGTTCTCCGCTCCGGAAGCGCGAGGTTGTTACGCGCGTGTGGAGTCTTTATCTCATTCGCTCAATCGTCCCATGCTCCTCTATTCGGCGTTAATGGGTCAGTGGCGATATTCCTTCATCGCCGACAAGCTGAGTGCAGCGACGCAGGTTGCCGAACGTGTTCATTCACTGGCCGAAGAGCAAAAGAACCCTGCGATGATGATAGGAGCGTGTCAGGCTTTGGTATCCACGTTCTACTATTTGGGAAGGTTCCCAAACGCGCGACAATATGCTACCCGCGGTGTTGAGATTTGGCGCTCGGGAAGCGCACAGTATAACGTGGAAGACCTCGATGCGCCTGCCGTCGTTTGTCTGTGTTACGACGCGCTATGCCAATGGCATTTCGGAGAGATGGCCTCTTGTCAACCAACCATGGCGCAAGCGATCTTACTAGCGAAGCAACTGAATGAGACCAACTCATTAGCTGTGTCAATTCATTTTGCAGCGTTTCTCGCGCGCTACGAGCGCAATTTGGCTGAGGTGGAGCGCTTGGCATCGGATTTAATAGAATTGTCAACGCGCCAGAACTTTGCCTTTTGGCTAGCTTGGGGAGCCATTAACCGTGGTTGGGCACGGAGCGCTTCCGGTGAGGCAGTTGAAGGTATTCGGTGGATCGAGCAGGGGATAAATGACTTTCGGGCTACCGGTGCGATTTTGGGAGTACCTTCTGCGCTTGTTCTAAAAGCTGAAGCTTTACACTTAGGAGATCGAACGTCCGAAGCAATCGTAGCGTTAGAAGAGGCAGAAGCGCTGGCTCAGAGAACGCAAGAGCGCGAGTGCTTTGCCGAACTGCACCGGCTCCGCGGGGCCTTTCTGGCCGCTATGGGTGCTGAAGAGGCCCAAATCGAGGCTTCGTTCTGCGAAGCCATCAGAATTGCAAAGGAGCAAAAGTCGGTTTCGCTGCAGAAACGCGCGGAAGCCAGTTATGCAGAATACCGCAGGCAGAAGCACGAGCGTTTGGGGAACGGCTCGCCGCCAGAGCGAATTTCAGTAGCCAGGCTACCAGTCACCGGAAGCGCTGTTTTTGGCCGAGAAGAGGATGTCGCTTTCCTCAATGACGCATGGGCAAACCCGCATCTAAATGTCGTGACCATCGTTGCATGGGCCGGAGTCGGGAAGTCGACGCTCGTTAACCATTGGCTCGGACAGATGGCAGCTGAAGACTATCGTTCTGCACAGCTCGTTTTTGGCTGGTCCTTTTACAGACAGGGCAGCAGCGGGGAGACTTCGTCAGCAGATGAATTTCTTGACGCGGCTCTCAATTGGTTTGGAGATCCAGACCCACGGATCGGAACGGCGTGGGAGAAGGGAGAGAGACTCGCGAAACTTGTCACGCATCGCCGAACCTTGCTGGTTCTGGATGGACTGGAGCCGCTTCAAAATCCGCCTGGTCCACAAGAAGGACGGCTGCGGGAACCCTCCCTCCAGGCGCTCTTGCGCGAGCTTGCTGCCTTCAATACCGGGCTTTGCGTGATTACCACGCGAACGCCGGTCGCTGATATCGCGGATCACGAGCAGACCTCGGCCCTTCGTCGTGACTTGGACCAACTATCCAGCGATGCCGGCGCAAAGCTGCTCCGAGCGCTGGGCGTAAGAGGAGACGAGGTCGAGCTGCGCAGTGCCAGTGAAGAGTTCCGTGGCCACTGTCTCGCTTTAACGTTGCTAGGCAGTTATCTGACCGACGCGTACAATGGAGACATTCGTTGCCGGAGCGCGGTGTCAGGACATCTTGCTCACGACGTGCGCCAGGGATTCCATGCCCGAAAGGTCATGGAATCTTACCAAACCTGGTTTGGCGAAGGTCCTGAGCTGTCGGTTCTGCGCATGTTAGGCTTATTTGATCGGCCGGCTGACGAAAAGGCGCTTGGAGCTCTGCTGAAATCGCCTGCAATTCCGGGCCTTACCGAATCATTAACTGATTTGAGCCCAACCGAGTGGCGCACGACTCTTGCCAAGCTAAGAAGAGCAAGACTCCTCGCTGGTGAGGATCCGTATAGTCCGGGGTGCCTGGATACGCATCCTCTTGTTCGTGAATACTTTGGAGAACAGCTGCGGAGTGAACGGGCGAACGCTTGGAAAGAAAGCAATAAGCGGCTATATGACCATTATCGAACGCTTGCCCCGCAGCTTCCGAATAGTTTCACGGAGATGGAGCCACTTTTCTCAGCCGTCATCTGCGGCTGCAATGCCGGTTTATTTCGCGACGCGCTCCATGAAATTTACATTCCGCGAATTCAACGAGGAGCCTCCTCCTTCGCAGCTAACGTTCTCGGAGCCAGAGGAGCATTGCTCTTGGTTTTAGCTCACTTTTTCCAAAACGGATGCTGGGTTTCGCCCCTGGGATTGGGAGTCGGTGGACAGAGTCTAACGGCAGAAGACCAGGTCTTCATCCTAATGCAAGCGGGGCTACATCTAATACACACGCGAGGAACGTCGTCAGCGGCGGCGCACATTTGTTGCGAGCGCGCTGAGTCCCTGTGTTATTCACTTGATCGTCCCCTGCTTCTTTACGTGGCTCTGATCGGGCAGTTTACCTATTCTCTCATGACTGAGAGGTGACGGCAACAACGCGGATTGTCGAACGAATTTACTCGCTGGCGCAGAAGCAGAATGACCTTGCGCTGATGATGGGAACGTACCGCTTTTTCGCGGTCACACTCTATTATTCGGGCGATTTCCAGACTGCACGAGACTACGCGGTGCGTGGGCTTCAGATTTGGCGCTCGGGAGGCGTACGATCTCCCATAGTAGAGCTCATAGCGCCGGCTGTTGAATGTCTGGCTTATCAGGCATTATCCGAATGGCATCTAGGAGATATTGCTTCTTGCAAAACTAACATGGCAAAAGCGATCGCACTAGCTAAAGAGCTGAATGATATGCCAGGCTTAGGCTTGGCTCTCTATTGGGCCGCGTTGCTGGCCCAGTTTGAGGGTGATCTGCATGAGGTGGAACGCTTGGCATCGGATTTGATTGAACTGTCAACGCGTCAAACCCTTGCAAATTGGCTGCCTGGAGGAGTTGTTCTCCGCGGTTGGGTGCGCAGCGCTTCGGGTGAAGCAACTGAAGGTATCTCATTGATCGAGGAAGGAATACGGGACTATCACGCAATTGGAGCGGTCCTGCGCCTCCCGTATTTTCTTACTCTAAAGGCTGAAGCTTTGCACCTTGCGGATCGTACCGTCGAAGCTCTTGAAGCAATACGAGAGGCGGGCAGACTGGTCGAAAGGTCTGAAGCACGGTGGTGGTGTGCCGAACTGCACCGGGTGCGAGGTCGATTTCTCGCAGCTATGGGTGCTGACGAGACTCAAATTGAGGCTTCGTTCAGTGAAGCCATCAGAATCGCAAAGCAGCAAAAGTCAGTTTCGCTAGAGAAACGCGCCCAAGCGACCTACGCGGAATATCGTCGCCGAAAAGCGAGCGGGTCAGGAGGACGTGGATTCCGGCTGCCTCTTTGTTAACCGATTGCAGTGCTCGTACCTCGGCCCGTGTGGCCGCGCAGCTCGCTCGCTGACGTCGAACAGCGGCTCAGCAGTCTCGCATCGAAATAAGTGTTCGAAGAATTTAGCTCAACGGCATTCTGCAAGTATTGGTCCGTGGCGTTTATGTTCTCAGGCCGCTAAGTTAGCTTAGTTAGGCCTGCTGCGCTCTCCTGGACCCGGTATTGTTCAGGATCGAAGCGCATGAGCAGTTTGGTCAGCATCACTACGATGCGAACCGACATTTCTTCGCGGGCTTGAATTCGATCCAAAGATCTGGTTGAAGCAATTTCCCCTGCCTTATTCGAGCACGTGGTTTCGCCGCGCTGTGTCCTCTGCGGCTCTGTCTGAATCCCCTTACGTTGCCAGCAACCGCGAATAGAACATAAAAATTGGCTGACGTCCGAATCGCTTTAAAAAGTAATTGAAATGCGACCACCGATGACGATGGCGTTATTCAGATCTTTGTTGCCGTCGGGGTTTATAATAACTTGCAAATCGGGTTGGATGCTCAACCACTTGGTAATTTGCGCCTGATAGGTAGCTTCGAGCACCATTTCCGCCCCGACGCCCATAGAACCGTGGTCGATCTCCGCCTGTCGAGCGCCAGAGCTCAACTTCGCGTAAGCCAAGGCGATACCGAGCGTGTCCTCGTCACGACTGGGAATAAGACCCTTGTACGTTAGTCCGGTATCGAAATAAAATCCGATGAAATCGTGATCCGGGGGCTCAAAGGCTATGCGACCGAACCAGCCGAGACCCTGGTTGGATTTATACTCAAGGGGGGTGACTCCGTCGCCGTCGGTGGGACTGAGAGCGCTCTTGCTATCTTTGCGGAGAGTGGCGGAGCCTTCAGCCGGTTTGGAATAAAGCATCTGATCGAGAATGAAGTAGAAGCCATAATTTCTACGCACGAGGTTGTCATTATTGGCCTCGGTAAACTGTGCCGTGTCTAACCACGCGCCGGCTTTAAATTGACCCGGAAGCCCCATCTGCTTTTCGCTTTGGTTCCAAAGGAATTGCGTTTCGTTGAGAAAGAAGAATCCATTTTGACTATCCAGTCGCCAGCGGAAGCCATGAAGATTCACGTTCTGCGGGTAGACATTACCTTGGAACATAGCAGTCTGGAACTTAAACCAATCCCACGGATTGAGTGCCAATCGAACCCCCGGCGTACCCGTTGGGAATTGCGGTCCGCCTCCGGGTAGATTCATATACATAAAGGCAGGCCAGCCGAAGGTGGCATTGATGAATGTGGCGCCGTATTTCGAGATAACGAATTCCGTATCGGCCGTGAGTTGTCCGATCCGAAGCGAGATTTTGTCGTCCATCAGATTTTGCTGGAACCACAGTTCAAACATGCGCAGCGTGTTGAATCCGGCGATGCCTGAAATTGTGAGAAAATTCCCGACCAGATCCATAGAGGCATCTCGCCCGCTCAACCAAAACCACGTCGTACTCACACTCGCGCCGCGCCATCCAGCTGCTTTGTCAAGGTCGAGATTCAAGCCCAACCTGAGCAAGCCGGTGTAGATCGTTCCCTGCTTTAAGCCGCCTGTAGTGTTACCCCATACTTCCGCTTGTTCACTTCCGAGGAATTCGACTCCGCAGCCAGCCAACTTGCCTCGGAGTCCTCCCCAATCGCCAGTTATTCCATCAGCCGATAGCCAAGCTGACAGGGGCGAAGTCTTCTCTTTAAGGATCTCCCCGGGTTTGACCCGTGCGGTGGCGGCAAAGAGGCCTAATGCCGCCCAGGACACGAGCGTGCGGCAGCGGGATAAAAGGTGATTAGTGGGCTTTCGCGGTTTCATCCTTGGACCCATGCCTTAGACCCTTACCTGCATAGCTCATACGCCACGTCACGCCTTGATCACTGAATCTCTTAACGTCACGAGCGGGGCCAAATCTAAGCAATTCGATCTTGTTGCCGGGTATCTCTGTCTTTTTTCCTGAAACACCAACGAGCTCAAGCGGGATTTGGTTACGATATGGTGGCGGCTTGCTTCTTTGCGGGTGCTTAATTGGGGATTGATGTAGTCGCTGGTTTTTTGGAAAGAAGGGTCTTGCTGTGGAAGGACATAGCCTTTAAGCCCCCGGTTACCTGATGCCTACAAGATTTTGCTGACAGGGACTTTTCGTGTCGCAGACCGCAGAAAGACCCAAGCCTTTTATGTAACCAAATCTAAATGGTTGCGATTCTATGCGGACTCCTCAACAATGGGTCTAACGCAGCTAATTAAATCAGGTGCGCTCAGGGATTGTCACTCTACTCACTGATTTTGGCTTTGCCGATTATTTTGTCGGCGCGATGAAAGGGGTCATCTTGACCCGTAGTCCGTCGGCAACCATTGTCGACATCACGCACTCGATTCCGCCCCACGACATACGGGCGGCTGCATTCATTTTGAACGGCGCGTATTCATGTTTCCCGGCTGGGTCTATTCACCTGGCAGTTGTTGATCCGGGCGTCGGTTCTGATCGGCGCCCCATCGTGGTGGAAACATCGAAATACATTTTTGTCGGGCCAGATAACGGTCTCTTTTCCATCGTTCTGCAAAGGCTTCCAGAAGCGCAAGTCAGACACGTGACAAACAGCAAATACTTTCTTCCAAGCCTCAGCTCTACCTTCCATGGCCGAGATCTGTTTGCCCCTGTAGCAGCGGCGCTGGCAAGCGGCCTATCCCCCGAGGCCCTTGGTCCGATTGTTAAGGATCCGATCCGGCTAGGATTCGCCCAGAACGAACTGACGACCGACGGCAGCGTCCTCGGGACAATCATTCATGTCGACTACTTCGGGAACTGTGTAACCAGTTTCGAGCCGGAAAAATTCCCAGCACTGTTAGCCGGGCAAAGATTTTGCCTCTCGGTGAAGGAAATCAATATCCGCACGTTGCGGAAGCACTATGCCGAGGTTGCCGCAAACGCCGACGAGCCATTCTTGGTCGCCGGCAGCGCAGGATATCTGGAAATCTCGCTCCAGTGCTCTTCCGCCGCAAGAGAACTAAAAATTACGGTAGGCGAACCACTTCGATTAGTGCTGGAGCCAAATTCTCAGGGCAATCGAGAACGAGCACGAGTTCGAGTATGATTCTTCGGCGCCCCAAGTCACCGGAAACAACGAGAACGAAATCCCCGTTACAATTAGTTAGCATAACGGAATAAACAATAAACACGAGTCTGAATAGCTTCCGCGCCTTTTCCATGATCAACACTCTCGAGCAAATACGCGCGTTGATTCCCAATACTGCAGCCGAAGCTCTTGGCGTGGAAATCGTGTCCGTCGATTCGGAGCAGATTCTTTTGCGAATGCCGATGTCAGATCGTGCACGTCAGCCGATGGGACTGTTGCATGGTGGCATCAGCATGGTGCTGGTCGAGTCCGCAGCCAGCTTGCACGCGTGTTGGGAGATTGATCTTTCCCGCTTCGTACCGGTCGGTCTGGAAATTAATGGAAGTCATCTGCGATCGGCTTCAGAGGGACACATCCTTGCTAAGGGCACCCTCGTACGACGTTCGTCGAGACTGGTGGTTCACCACGTAGAAATCCTTCATGAGGAGACAAATCGGCTGCTCTGCCTGGGTCGAGTGACGAATTTTTACAAGGCGCTGGATGAGAACTGATGTCAATTCAATAGTTCCCCATAACGACCCCGCGCAACTTCTTCGCAGCGTGCCAGGATTTCCGCGGCAGAATTAAGGTAGCGAACATCTTCGAGTAGCCGGTTGCACTCTTTGGTGTCCAATGTCTGCACAGCTTTCTTTACTCTCGGCACCAAGCCGGCACTGGCGCTCAACTCATCGACCCCAAGTGCAAGCAAAAGCGGCGTCAAAGTGATTTCGCCGGCCATCTCCCCGCAAACGCCCACCCAGATGCCGTTGGCATGAGCTGCTTCCACCGTCATCTCGATCAGACGCACAATCGCGGGATGCGTAGGTTCGTAAAGGTGCGCGATTCGTTCGTTTACCCGGTCCACGGCAATCGTGTACTGAATCAAATCATTCGTGCCGATACTGAAAAACTTCACCTCACGGGCTAGTGCGTCTGCGACTAAAACCGCACTCGGCACCTCGATCATTATTCCAAGCTCGATGTCCTCCTTAAACGGTTTGCCCTCATCTCGAAGCTCCGCTTTGCAGGCTTCCAGAATTTCCTTCGCCTGGCGCAACTCGGACAATCCGGATATCATCGGAAACATCATTCGAACATTACCGGTAGTAGCCGCTCTCAGGATAGCGCGCAGCTGGGCCTTGAAGATATCGGGGCGGTCAAGGCAAAACCGGATGGCTCGGCAACCGAGAAACGGATTGATCTCTGTTGGAAGATGGGAATGGCTCAAAAACTTGTCACCACCCAAATCCAGGGTTCGAATAATGACCGATTCCGGCATAATTGCCTCGGCAACTGAGCGATAGGTGTCAAATTGCTCTTCCTCGCTTGGCAACTCGTTCTTGTTCATGTAGAAAAACTCGGTTCTATAGAGCCCTATGCCTTCGGCTCCGGCTTCAATTACGAGCGGAACATCTTCGGGCAATTCAATGTTGGCCGAGAGGATAACATGGCGGCCGTCCGCCGTTGTGCTCGCAGTGTCCCGAAGCCCGGTCAGTACCTCCTGGACATGCTCCAGTTTGACCTCGATCTCGCCGTATTCCCACAAGGTCTGGTCGCTGGGATTCAGAATCACAAGACCACTGTTGCCGTCGAGCAGGACCTGATCCCCCGGTTGGAGGCACTGTGAAATATTCTTGAGACCTACCACTGCGGGGATGTTCAACGAACGCGCCATGATTGCCGTGTGCGACGTCCTGCTACCGACGTCCGTAGCAAAGCCAAGGACCATCTGGCGATTCAACATCGCCGTATCAGACGGCGTGATGTTGTGGGCGACCACGATTTGCGGCACATCCATGGCGCCAAGGGTCTTCGTCGATCGCCCAAGCAAATTGCGAATCACGCGGCGAGTCACATCGTGTATATCGAACGCACGTTCACGCAGATACGGATCGTCTATCTCGCTTAACGTTTTCGCATACCGATTCG
>Ga0310914_10002785_pt1 | contig 11921 bp, 9 predicted proteins | sample GREbulkMGAN108_FD_203450 | JGI IMG/M metagenome (GOLD analysis project Ga0310914, IMG submission 203450) | Lab enrichment of tropical soil microbial communities from Luquillo Experimental Forest, Puerto Rico - GRE.bulkMG.AN108 | ecosystem: Environmental > Terrestrial > Soil > Tropical forest >...
GGCGACGGTGGCGAAATACGGGAAGGTGCCGGCAGTCGCGGCGTTTGATTCGGGGAACCTGCTGGCGGTGGCAAGGGCGTTACACGAGCGGTGGCCGGACAAACAGGTCATGATAGCCGGGGACGACGATCATAAGCTGGAGAACAATCCTGGGCGCGGGAAGGCGCTGGAAGCCTCAATGGCCGTGAACGGCATGGTGGTGTTCCCGAATTTTACAGTGGAACAACGGGAGGAAGCGACAATTATGGGGCAGGTTTTTGGAGTGATATTAATTCTAGGGGTTGTGATGGGTTTCGTGTTCCGAGCTCAAGCCCAGGATGGGAACAACCTGTTGGTGTTGGACGTCTATTCCGTCAAGCTGCATTCTGACGCAGCGCACGAGAAAGCTTTTGCCCTCTGGGCCAAATCCTTAAGAGCGAGCGACGGCGGTTCGTATGAGCATTCGCCGGTAATTCATGAGATTTACCGGTAGATACCGCAGTGAGTATAAACAAGCACTGCAGAACGGGCGAGGGGAGTGAGGAACAAATCAGTGTTGTAGGACGCGTTGAACCGGACAAGGGGGGCGAGAAATACAAGGTGGAATTTTCGGAGCTCGGCCGGCCGCCCGCCTACGATGGGAGGACAGCGCTGACGATAGCATCAAAGGAGAGGCGAGTATTCGTGCTTCCGGCGGTCGAACTCGGGACGGCCGAAATGCTGGAAACGGTCATGGCACTAGAATACAAGGTCGAGCAAAAGCAAAATGGCTTAGGGAGGAACATAGAACGCCAAAATAAGATCAACGAGAAAAATGTGCTGTGAAGTTGCTATGCGGAATTGAAATGATTCGCCTGTGGGCCAGGCGCGATCCCGGATTTTGCTACAGGCGTAAAACGCGCAGAGGCAGCATTGCAGAATGTTAAAAAGACTATGGGCGAACTCGATAACCATAGCCGTGAGGAGCGCGCCGTAAACAAGCTAAAGATTTACTCCCCGACGCTTTGGCTCGTCGAGCCAAAGATGAGACTGCTGATCTCTTGCTTCAGCATCTCGGCCACAAGTACGAAACGATCTGTCAGCATCCGGAGTGCCTTTGACCCATTTTTACTCACGCCGGGTCAATTGCATGCAATATCGGCTTGGAGAATTCATGTGTAAGGCGCAGGGAATCAGGGCAAAGCATATTTCCTGAAAATCGTTTTGCTTTTCTGCATGCACTGACCATATTCCGTAGGCTCGGCCATTCTCCCCCTCCATCTGGATGGCTTCGAGCTCGGGGAAAAATGTAGCCAGAGGCTTCTCATGCGTCGTTATTCCTTCAGTCGCGAGCCGGGCAGGCATTTTTTACAAATCCCCGGGCCGACCAATATCCCCGATCGGATTCTGCGAGCGATGGATCGTCCAACCATCGATCACCGAAGTGCGGAGTTTGCTCGGCTCGCGCATGAGTGTCTCGAGGGGATGAAGATGATTTTAAAAATGAACCGCGGGCGTGTTTTCATTTACCCGGCGAGCGGTACAGGAGCCTGGGAGGCAGCGATCGTCAACACGTTCTCCCAAGGTGACCGGGTATTGATGTTCGAAACAGGTCATTTCGCAACGTTGTGGAGAGCGATCGCTGAAAAGTTTGGCCTAGTGGTGGACTTCGTGGCTGGCGACTGGCGGCACGGAATAGATCCTGCCACCGTCGAGGCTAAGCTTACCGAGGATGCGCAGCACCAGATCAAGGGCGTGGTATGCGTACACAACGAAACATCGACTGGCGTCACCAGTCGGATCGGCGAAGTGCGCCGCGCGATGGACGCGGCCAAACACCCGGCGCTGCTGATTGTAGATGTAATCTCTTCTCTGGCGAGTATGGATTACCGCAAGGACGAATGGGGTGTCGATGTGACCGTGGCCGGTTCGCAGAAGGGCTTGATGCTTCCTCCCGGTATGAGCTTCAACGCAGTCAGTGAAAAGGCGTTATCCGCTTCCAAGACCGCTGGGCTGCCTCGGGCTTATTGGTCGTGGCAGGAGATGCTTGAGCCAAATAAAAGCGGCTTCTTTCCCTATACGCCCGCGACCAATCTGCTTTTTGGCTTACGCGAGGCAATCTCGATGCTCGTGTACGAGGATGGTTTAGATAATGTTTTCCGCCGTCATCACCGCCACGGGGAAGCAACCCGATGCGCGGTGCGGGCTTGGGGATTAGAGCTGCTCTGCCTGGAGCGAACGGAGTACAGCAACTCCCTAACGGCGGTGTTGATGCCTGAAGGTTTTGACGAAACGGAATTTCGACGGTTTGTCTTAGGGAATTTCAATCTTTCGCTTGGAGCAGGGCTAGGCAAACTGAAAGGTCGGGTCTTTCGAATAGGACATCTCGGCGATTTCAACGACCTCATGCTTTGCGCCACGCTGTGTGGCATCGAGATGGGACTCGACAGTTTTGGCGTACCGATTCGGAAGGCGGGAGTAAGCGCCGCAATGGCGTATCTGAGCGGCAAACAAACCGACGAGGTGAATGCGTCGGTCAACCTTCAGGCTTCATGAATTCGAAGATTTTGCGAAACCACAACTTCAGCCAAGGAGCGCGCTTGAGTTGGGGCGTCGCCAACAAAACAAACTCGATTAGAAAACTAAGTATGTGTCAAATCCATATCCGGCGGTCGAGGACACTCGGCATGTTTAACAAAGCCTCAGTCGCTGCTCTTTCTTTTGCAGCGGTGACTTTGGCAGGGGGCGTGTTCGCGCAAGACAAAGCTGCGTTCCTGTTGCCAGGCAGCATTAATGATCAAAGCTGGAACGCTCAGGGGTATTCTGGCGTCAAAAAACTCAAAGAAATGGGCTGGGATGTCGCATACTCGGAGAATGTGCAACCCTCTGACATGGCACAAGCTCTGCAGGATTATGCCAGCAAAGGCTACACGCTGATCGTCGGTCACACTGGCAGGTTCTTATCGCCGATGGAAATGGTCGGACCCAAATTTGCAAAGACGGTCTTTATCGCAGGATCTGGCAACGCTGGTTCTGGAAAAAACGTCGCTTCGATCGACTTCAACAACACTCAATTCGGTTATCTGATCGGCGCGCTCGCTGCTCGCATGAGCAAAACTGGCAAGATCGCTTCGGTTAATGGTCTGGAGGGCTTGCCGAATGTTGTCGCACAGGTCGGCGCGTACCGGAAGGGCGCAAAAAGCGTGCGGCCGGACATCCAGGTCAAAGTCATTTACATTCAGGATATGGAAGATGCCGCTGCCGCCAAGGAAGCGGCGCTAGCTGAAATTGCGTGGGGCGCTGATTACATCAGCGGCAAGCTGAACGCTGCGCAGCTCGGGATCCTGCAGGCCGCCAAGGAAAAAGGCGTTTATTGCAATGGCCGGTCTACCGATCATACGGCGGTGGCCCCGGATAACGTGCTAACCAATATCGTGGAGAAATGGGCAGACATGTATGCTACCGCGGCGCAGGAGAGTAAGGCGGGGACACTCGGCGGTACATTCACTCTCTACGGTCTGGATAGTAAGGGCTGCACCGGTGCCGAGCTGCTTTACAAAGAGGGGCAGGAATTCAATCCGGTAGTCCCGAAGGGAATCGTCACTGATATCGAGGCGCTCAAGAAAAAATTCGCGACTGGCGAGCTGAAAGTTTCGGTAACCCCGGACGACGCGCGCGGTGGCGTAATGTAACGTAGCTCGCCCAGTCCCTTTGGTCACCGACATGTCTGCGACGCTCGAAATGCGCGGCATCTGCAAGCGGTACGGTTCGGTACGTGCCAATCGTCACATTGACCTGACGGTGCCTCGTGGTCGCATTGTCGGCCTTCTGGGGGAGAACGGTTCGGGCAAAACGACACTGATGAAGGTGCTGTTTGGTATGGTTCGGGCAGATGCCGGCACGATAACCTTCAAAGGCAAAGAACTCAGGGATCATACCCCCAGAGACGCGATCGCTGCAGGGATCGGTATGATTCATCAGCAGTTCATGCTCGTGGATGCGATGACCGTCGCCGAAAACGTGATGCTTGGTTGGGCGCGCGCCGGGAAATGGTTGCGCACAGGCGAGATTTCTCAACTGATCCGCAACGCAAGCGCGACCTACGGGCTTGAACTTGAGCCAGACGCGGTTGTTGGCGAACTGCCGTTCGGGCACCGGCAACGAGTTGAGATTGTAAAGGCCATTTTGCGAGGGGCAGATCTGCTGGTTTTGGACGAACCAACTTCAAATTTGAGTCCGCCGGAGGTCGCGGGGTTGCTTGGTGTGATGCGCCGGTTACGAGAAGAGGGCCGGTCAGTGATATTCATCTCCCACAAACTCGGCGAGGTGCTCGAGATCTGCGACGGGGTGATTGTGCTTCGCGATGGAGAAGTGACCGGCTCCTGCCAGGCACGCAATGCTACACGAGCGCAGCTCGCACGAATGATGATCGGACGTGACATCGCTCGTGCTTCGCCCCCCGCCGAACAAACGCCCGGACCGGAGCTGATGAATGTGCAGGGGATATCGATGCGCGACCGGTCCGGCTTTGAGCGACTGCATCAGGTCACGTTCACTCTGCGCGAGGGCGAGATCCTCGCGGTGGCCGGAGTGGATGGGAACGGACAGGAAGAGTTAGTCGAGGTTCTTGCGGGTCTAAAAAAGCAAACGCAAGGTCGTATCATGCTCGGCACGCGAGACATCACCGTAGCGAGCGCAAAAGCGCGCCTCAAGGCGGGCTTGGCCTATATTCCCGTGGACCGAGTCAATACGAGCCTTGTCCAGGGACTGAGCATAGAGGACAATCTCGGTCTCCGCGACTTTGAACTTTCACCGCTGCGCCGTGGACCATGGCTCGATCGGCGAGCATTTCGCCAACAGGCGGTGCTCCGAATCGCCCAATTCGGTATTCATTGTGGTGGCCCCGATCTGGCGGCCGAAACCTTGTCCGGCGGCAACCAGCAGAAAATAGTTGTGGCCCGCGAGATTGGCCGACGGCCTCGGGTGTTAATCGCTTTTCAGCCGACGTTAGGTCTTGATCCAGGTGCAACCCAATTTGTTGTCGATCAAATACTGGCGTTGCGGGACGCTGGCGGCGCGGTGCTCTATATCTCAGCCGAACTGGAAGAGGTGTTGATGCTGGGTGACCGCATCGGCGTGCTATACAACGGCCGACTTTCGGGCATTGTGAGGCGCCACGAAGCCGACGTGACAAAAATCGGCCTCCTGATGGCGGGAATCGAGGAGGCCGCGGCTTAAAATAGGGAGGCCGTGTTGAAAGTGTTCGCCTCTAAACCCAAGGGCGCTGAGCCGGTCACGGCGTTCGATAAGGCTGCGCCGAGTGCGGAGTATCCCTGGTCCCTATTGTCAGGACCAAAGGTATGGCGCACGGTGCTGGCGCCAGCCCTCGCCGTAGCACTCGCCTTCGCGGTTACCGCGCTACCGATTGCAATTTCTGGCAAGAACCCTGTGCTGGCTTATTGGGCTTTATTGAGAGGGGCGGTTGGCTCCATTGATGCAATCGCCTTTGCCCTTAACAAGAGCACCCCTTACGTCCTCGCCGGCGTCGGTGTTGCGATGTGTTTCCGCTCGAAGGTCATCAATATCGGCAGCGAAGGACAGATTGCGGTCGGAGGAGTGGCTGCCTCCTGGATCGCGCTCAGCTTTTCGTATCTTCCATCGCCAATTCTGATCGTCACGGCCCTGCTTGCCGCAGGGGTTGCCGGCGCGGTGTGGGCCGGTATTGCGGCGGTGATAAGACTGAAGCGGGGTGTCCACGAGGTGCTAGGCACGCTGATGCTGAATTTTGTCGGTACGCTATTCGTCAGCGAAGTCTTGCATGGGCCAATGGGGGAGATTGGTGCAGGATTCCCACAATCGCCGCTTTTTTCCCAGGCGGCCTGGCTGCCAAGTCTGTTCCCTGGAGCCAACTTGCACATGGGTATCGCCGTAGCGGTGGTTGCCGTATTCGTTTGTCATCTGCTGCTGTGGCATACTCCGTTCGGCTTCCGTCTGCGCGTGCTCGGCAGTAGTCGGAACGCTGCCGCCTACGCGGGCGTATCGTTTGCTCGTGCCGTGCTCGAGGTGATGCTTATTGCGGGCGCGCTGGCCGGGACCGCGGGCGGTATCGAAGTCCTCGGTGTTCACTACCGGCTGATCCAGGGCTTTTCGCAAGGCTTCGGCTTTAACGCCGTGGCCATTGCGCTGCTGGCCGGGCTTAACCCGATTGCGGTATTACCCGCCGGTCTTTTTTTTGGGTTTCTAGAGGCTGGAGCGCTATCGATGCAGCGCGAGATGGGAGTACCCTCTTCGCTCGTCTTTGTCATCCAAGGTCTGACAATGGTGTTCGTGCTTTGCAGCATGGGTATCGGGCTTAAGCAACAACGTGTGTAAGACTCGGTGATGAGTACGTCGGTGTTAATAGAGCTGCTTGCAGCATCAGTGCGGATCGCTACCCCGCTGCTCCTGGTTGCGCTCGGCGGCGTACTGTCGGAGAACGCCGGCACGTTCGCAGTTGGTCTCGAGGGCATGATGTTGATGGGCGCTTTCGGGGGTGCGGTGAGCACATTTGTTCTGAAGAACGTCGTTGCGGGCCTGGTCGCGAGCGTGATCTGCGGGGCGGCAATTGCCGCGGTTGTGGCGGTGGCCACCGCGAAATTCCGGGCGGATCAGATGGTCACCGGATTGGCGGTCAACATCCTGGCCTTCGGACTCACGAGCTTTCTGCTGCGTGGTCTGTTCGGCGGGAGAGCACCCGTGATAGCGTTGCCGACGCTAGGGCCGTTGGCGGTGCCCTATCTGTCTCGTGTGCCAATAGCCGGACAAGTTCTTTTCCAGCAGCCGGCTCTGACTTACGCGGCATTTCTTCTTACCATCCCGATCCACTTTTTCCTGTTTAAGACGCGCGCCGGGCTGACCCTCCGCGCAGTAGGCGAGAATCCGGTGGCGGCGTTCTCAGTCGGAACTAATCCGGTCAGCGTACGCATGGCGGCGACCATTGCCGGCGGTGGACTCGCAGGTGTCGGCGGCGCCGTGCTGTCGCTGCAAGAAATTGGAACATTCACCGACGGCATGACTAACGGCCGAGGGTTCATCGCGCTGGCTGCGATCATCGTCGGTCGCTGGATGCCATTCAGGGTGATGTTAGGATGTTTGCTGTTCGGTGCCGCTTCGGCAATCGCATTGAATATTCAGGACTGGGGGCTGCCGGTGAGTTCATATATTATCCAGATGACGCCTTATTTGATAGCGCTGGCAGTGCTGTGTGGTGTCGGGCGTGCGACAAGAATGCCGGCAGCAATCGGCAAGCCCTTTACGCGAAGTTAGCCCGTTGAACCCGAAAAATGCGAGGCGATGAAGATTGTCTTAACTGTTGGTCCAGGGCGATCACAGGCAGCGGCACCTGGCCGTCTGAAGGGGTGAACACATAAATCAAAACTGCGAAGGATGATCATGAAAATCGGTGTCTACAAGGTAGCGATGGCCGCCCCGAATGATGTCGCTGGGTTGGCCCAACTAATTGATTCTGGGCAGATCGATCCCGCCGAAATCGTAGCGTTGATCGGCAAGACTGAAGGCAACGGCGGGGCTAACGACTTCACGCGTGGGTTTGCGACGTTGTCGTATCAACTTCTGCTTGCCAAGCGGCTCGGGGTCTCTGCAGAGGAGATCGGCAAGCGGGTTGCATTCGTCTGGTCAGGCGGTACCGAAGGCGTCCTTGCGCCGCATGCGACGGTCTTCACGCGTTCTACGTCCGAAGGCGGAGCCGACACGCCGCGCCTTGCCTTAGGAATCGACGCAACGCCCGACATTCTTCCGGAAGAAGTAGGTACCATGAAGCAGGTACACGAAGTTGCGTCATCCGTCCGTGCATGTCTCAAGCAAGCAGGTATTACGGATCCAGCGGATGTTCACTACGTGCAGGTGAAAGGCCCGTTGTTGACTCCGGCAAGTATCGCTGATGCCGACCGCCGCGGGAAAGCGCTTGTCACCCGGGACCCGAATGGATCGAAACCCTTTGCGCGGGGTGCGACCGCCTTGGGCGTCGCGTTCGGACTAGGCGAAGTGAAAGAGAGTGACTTGTCCAACGACGTCATTGCGCGGCGCTTCGATCTGTTTTCAGCGGTGGCATCCACTTCCGCGGGAGGTGAGCTGAAAAACTGCGAGGTGCTGTTATTCGGCAATTCGCCAACTTCAAGCAGCGATTACCGCATCGGTCACGCGGTCCTTGAGGATGCGATCGACGCTGATGGAGTGCGCGCGGCTCTACGTAACGCGGGCTTGTCTTTCGACGGTAATCCCTCAGCCGAGGTTGCAAGCCGCGTGGCGGCAATCTTCGCGAAAGCCGATGTGGCGCCGAATGGCATGATCAGAGGACGACGCACAACGATGTTGTCGGATGCTGATATTAATTACGAACGACATGCGCGTGCTGCGGTTGGTGCTGTGATTGCTTCGATCACCTCTGACCCGGCGATCTTTGTGTCGGGCGGTACCGAGCACCAGTGCGGTCCAGGGGCTGCACCGATCGCTGCGATCGTGCGAGCTTGATCTGGAGGGAGGAAGCCCGGACAGCCTCTTGCCGAAGGCGCGGTTCGCGAACGGCTAAGAATATACGGATTAACTTTATCGAGGGAACTTCAACATGCCCGAACTCTGGCAACAACCTGCAGTCGAAATCGTAGAAAGATATAACCGCGGCGAGTGTTCGCCCGTCGAAGTCCTGAATTCGGTTCTCGATCGCATCGAAAAAATAAATCCGCTTATCAATGCGATCATAACGCTGGATGTTGAGGGAGCCCGCGCCGCTGCGCGGGAAAGCGAGATCCGATGGCGTGACCGCAAAGCACTCAGCCCTCTGGACGGGGTGCCCATCACCGTCAAGGACAACATTCCGGTGCGGGGAATGCGAGCCACCTGGGGAAGCAAACTGTATGCGGATTTTTTACCCACCTTGGACGAGCTGCCGATTGCCCGGCTGCGCGCCGGCGGCGCGATAATACTCGGGAAGACCAACTGTCCCGAATTTACGCTGCAGGGGTATACCGACAATTTGTTGTTCGGACCGACGCGCAATCCTTGGAATCTGGCGCTTACGCCTGGTGGGTCCAGCGGCGGCGCTGTCGCTGCGGTTAGCGCCGGATTCGGCCCAATCGCGACCGGAACGGACGGTGGTGGCTCAATCCGCCGCCCGGCATCACACACCGGACTCGTCGGACTCAAACCCTCTCGTGGCCGTGTGCCGCGCAGCGATGGATTTCCAACGATCCTCCTCGACTTTGAGACGATCGGACCCATAGCACGGACCGTTGCAGACGTGGTTCTCACGATGCAAGCGATCAGCGATTGGGACGCGCGGGATGCATTGTCGGTAATGTTTGTCGATCATCCGTTTCAGGTGCCGGCAGCCTCATCGCTTCGTATCCTGTATCTCCCGCGATTCGGCGCATCGCCGGTCGATCCGGAGATTGCGGACAGCGTCGCGAGCGCCGTGCAGGACCTGGCGGGCCTCGGCCATAGGGTAGAAGAGGGAAACATTCCTTTCGATATCGACGGGGTAAGCCAGGCATGGCCTGTATTCAGTCAGGCGGGTTTAGCCTGGCTGATCCGTTCGCAGGCCGACTGGTGTGGCAAAGTAACCCCGGCGATCGAGCAGATGGCCGCTTCCGGCCTGGCGATAACTGCCGCTGACTACTATGCAGCGTTGGATACGGTCGGGCGCTTACGCTGTGCCCTGTCGGTATTCTTTGCGCGCTATGATATAATCATAACACCAACAGCCGCTGCTTTGCCCTGGCCCGCTACTGAGGTGTTTCCGCCAATTATCGCAGGCCAGAAGGTTAGTCCCCGGGGCCATGCTGTGTTTACCGCGTTCGCGAATATGGCAGGTTGTCCCGGAATCAATGTTCCTGGCGCCCCTTCATCCAGCGGATTACCAATAGGTTTTCAGTTGGTCGCGGCGCCCGGGAAAGATGGATTGCTTTGCGCCATAGCTGAGCAATACGAATCCGCTCGTCCCTGGGCTGATCGATGGCCATCTCTCTAATTTAATCTAAGCCAAATCCGCAAACTAGTTCAGATTAGCGTAGTTTCCGTCATCGCAATGTTTCGACCGTTGCGGATTCAGGAAATTCAGTGACCTCGATCCGCCGTCCACTGGGTAACTGACGAGGGTACGAAAGAGTACGGTGCATTCCATCACTGACTGATGCCGCCAGCTGGACGCGTTCCGCGGACGGAGCGTCGCCGCGCCTGGGCAGCGACTGGTTTCTTCTCGACCTGCGGATGCCAAATGATGATTCGTCGAGAAACCGCATCGAAAAGCGCGAAGCTCAAGCCCGCATAGATGACGAACAGAAACGCTATTATCATGACCCGGCCGGTGTAAGCGAATTGCAAGGCGTAGGTTACTATGACGCCGAGGCCGCTCTGAGCTCCAAGTAGCTCCCCACCAACTACCAGGCTCCAGGAAAGACCGAAGCTGAGCAAAAATGAGGCACGGATTTCTGGAAAGATCGCGGGCAATACAACATGGCGGAATATGGTAGCTCGGTTAGCCCCAACGGTTGCCGCGCGCTCCAGATACACCTTCGGCACATTGCGAACCGCGTTGATCGTACCGATGAACATTATGACTGCGATACCATAGGCGACAAACAGGATGATGCCGAAGGTGTTCGCTCCAAACCAGAGGTTGAAAAGCGGAATCATCGCCAGGAAGGGTGTCATACGGATGATGTGCACCGTTGGCGCAATTAAGCGGCGGGCTGCATCGGAGCTCGCCACGAGCAGTCCAAGGCCGATACCCCCGAGCACTCCGAACACGGTGCCCAAGCCGACACGTTCGAAAGTGACTAAGGACGCTTGGCCGAGCGCAAGAAGTGCGGCGGCATAAGTCGGCGGGCCGCCCTCCGATGGGGCTGGCACCCCGAACCCGCCACCCCAGTAGTCCGACATGCGCAATAGAGAATTGCCGATGAGATAGTCCCAACCAGGAATCAAAGGCTCGTCATAGCTGCCCTTGGCAGTCACGATGTGAGAAAGCAGTTCCCAACCGAGAACAAGTGCAAGCAAGACGGTGAGTCCGCTCAGCAGTCGCGATGCTCCAAAATTCATTCCGTCATTCTAACCCCATGTGATGCAGCAAAAGGTGCTTAAGGGCAAGCCCCGCCGGAGTGGCAACGTCGTCGTCGCTGCGTGGCATTGGCAATTCGATGGGTCGATCCTCCGCGATGCGCCCGTTGTTGACCACGATAACCCGTGTCCCGAGCATCATGGCCTCGTCTACGTCGTGGGTGACGAAGAGCACCGTCTTCCCGGTACGGTGCCAAAGATCACGCAGCACCGTCTGCACTTGCCGGCGGGTTACGTAGTCAAGCGCGGCAAACGGTTCGTCAGCGAGCAGTATCGGGGGATCGTTGGCAAAGACCGCGGCGATTGCGACTCGAGCGCGCATGCCGCCCGATAGTTCCCGTGGCCAGGCTCGAGCTACCGAGGAGAGGCCGACCAGAGCCAGGTGCTCGCGGGCGATCCGCAATCGTTCCTGTTTGGGGACGTTGCGAACCCTGAGGCCGAAAGCAACATTGTCGACTACTCGCATCCAGGGAAAAACAGCATCCTGTTGGAAGATGACGCCGCGATCTGTGCCTGGCCTAGTCACCGGGAGGTTCATGACTCGCACCTCGCCGCGCTGGGCTCCCAATAATCCCGCGATAACGTTGAGGAGTGTCGTCTTACCGTGGCCAGATCGCCCCAGGATGCAGACGAATTCACCGGGCAAAACGTTGAGCGATACGCCGTTGAGCGCGACAACGGGACTGCCGTCGGCGCGCACAAAGCGCACTCCGATGTCACTTACAGAAAGGATGGCCTGTCGAGGGTTCATACCTTCACTCAAGCCCAGGCGGTGACCCGCCGAGCGAGCACAACTAGCACAACATCGGTGACGATGGCAGTCACTGCGACAATGACGACGCAGGCTAGAA
>Ga0310914_10002790_pt1 | contig 11907 bp, 3 predicted proteins | sample GREbulkMGAN108_FD_203450 | JGI IMG/M metagenome (GOLD analysis project Ga0310914, IMG submission 203450) | Lab enrichment of tropical soil microbial communities from Luquillo Experimental Forest, Puerto Rico - GRE.bulkMG.AN108 | ecosystem: Environmental > Terrestrial > Soil > Tropical forest >...
TGAATGATATTACACTTGCTTATGCCACCGCACAACCGTATTGCATACTCAATAACAGCTACGGCAGCACATGGGTATTTGCATCTGTAAAAGGAATTATACCGGAATTATTATTTGATGCAAAAAATATCCAATCGATTGTTGTAAACGGAAAAACCGTATTAAAAAAAAATAATCAATATTTTATTCGGATTGAAAATAACCAGTCAATAAAAATTCAAATACTTCAAGCCGATAATCAAACAAAAAATATTTTGCTATTGAATGAAGATGATGCAGCACATGCCTGGAAAATAAAACAACGGGGTAATGAAGTATTGATGGTAAGTAAGGGCGATATTATTGCTGATGATGAAAACATTTCTTTTTTAACTACATCCGGCGAAGCTCAGTCTGTAAAAGTATTTCCGGCATCGCAACAAATAAATATCAGTAATGTTATACCGGTTACAACCAGAGTAAATGCTGTATTCAGCAATTATATTTTTTCATTCAAAGAAAAAAAATGGGCAATTGAATGGAAAGAAGATATTGCGAAAACACAAGCCGCAACTGCAATTCCGGCAGATACATCAAAGAATGTTTTCTATCCATTGTACACAACAAACATATCAACTATTAGTGGTGCTAAATATTATCATGTAGCCATTCCTTCAGATATTTTAAATAATGTGGAAGATATTTTTTTGCAAATAAGTTACGACGGCGATACACAAGCTGCTTATCTGAATAATAATCTGATTGCCGATAATTTTTATAACGGCCAGGATTTTATCATTGGGTTAAAACGTTTCAAAAATAATATTGAAGGTAAAAGCATTGATCTATTGGTTACGCCATTGCAAGAGCCTTCCTCAATTTTTTTAGAAAATGAAATTGCACAAAAATTAACAGGCAAAAAAAATATTGCAACCATAAAAAATATATCATTCAGGCCTCAGTATAAAGCTGAAATAAAATTGATAAAATGATTCTATTAAAACGATCCTTGTTTTTTTGTTTAATTATTTTATTTGCATGTTTTGCAAAAGCACAAACTGTTTCGTTAAGCGGCACATGGCGTTTTAGAATTGATAAAGCCGATGCCGGCATTGAAGAAAAATGGTTCGAAAAAATATTAAACGATTCGGTTCATCTTCCCGGCTCCATGCTTGAAAACAACAAAGGTGATGATGTTACATTACAAACAAAATGGACAGGTAGCATTTACGATAGTTCATGGTTTTTCAATCCACGGTATAAGAAATATCGCCAGCCCGATAATTTAAAATTTCCTTTTTGGTTAACACCTGCAAAATATTATGTTGGCGCTGCGTGGTATCAAAAAGAAATTATTATTCCTGCATCATTCAGAAATAAACATGTTGAATTGTTTTTTGAAAGATGCCATACCGAAACAATAGTTTGGGTTGATGGTAATAAAATAGGGTTGCAAAATAGTTTGGTAGCACCACATCAATACGATGTAAGTAAATTTTTATCTCCCGGAAAGCATACCATTACGGTAAGAATTGATAATCGGTTAAAAGAAATAAATGTTGGCCAGGATAGTCATAGTGTTACCGATCATACGCAAGGTAATTGGAATGGAATCGTTGGCAGGATGGAGTTACAGGCCACACCGGAAGTTTTTATCAGCAATGTGCAAGTATACCCGGACATTGATAAACAAACGGCGAGTATTCATATTCAGCTTTCAGGAAATATTGCTGCTGCACAAAAACTAATTGTTGTTGCAAAAAGTTTTAATACAGCAAAACAACATATCGTTCAACCGCTGTTAACCAACCTTGCATTGTTGCCAAAGAAAGATTCTTTGGTAGTAGAGTATGTTTTTGGAAAAAATGTTTTGTTGTGGAGTGAGTTTGATCCTGCATTGTATCAACTCACCATAACAATTATCAACGCTAACGGAACAAAAACAGAAAAGCAAGTTGAATTTGGCATGCGTTCTTTTACAACAAAAGGAACACAATTTGCCATCAATCATCAAACAACATTTTTAAGAGGCACTGTTGAGAATTGCGTTTTTCCGTTAACCGGTTATGCAAGCATGAACGAAAAAGATTGGGAAAGAATATTTCGTATCTGTAAAAATTACGGATTGAATCACATGCGTTTTCATTCATTCTGCCCGCCGGAAGCGGCTTTTGCTGCGGCAGACCGGGTTGGTTTTTATTTACAACCCGAAGGCCCAAGTTGGGCTAATCATGGTTCTTCTCTCGGTGATGGTAAACCTGTAGATCAATACATTTTTGATGAAACCATTCGCATGGAAAAATATTATGGTAATCATCCATCGTATTGTATGTTGGCGTATGGCAACGAACCTCGCGGTGGTAAACAAGTTGAATATTTAACCAAGTTCATTCGGTTTTGGCAGCAAAGAGATAAGAGAAGATTATATACCGGTGCATCTGTTGCCATGAGTTGGCCGTTGGTTCCTGCAAACGAATACATGATTAAATCCGGTGCAAGAAATTTAGCATGGAATAAAATGCCGGAAACAAAATCTGATTATACTGCTGCCATTGCAAATTTCACCATGCCTTATGTTGCACACGAAATGGGACAATGGTGCGTATTCCCCAACTTTAAAGAAATTAAAAAATATACCGGCGTTTATAAAGCCAAAAATTTTGAATTATTTCAGGAAGATTTGAATGATGCCGGCATGAGTGATGAAGCTGATAAATTTTTATTCGCTACCGGAAAGTTGCAATTGCTTTGTTATAAAAATGAAATTGAAAAATCGCTCAGAACGCCTGCTAATGGCGGGTTTCAGCTTTTGTCTCTAAATGATTATCCGGGGCAGGGAACTGCATTGGTTGGTTTGCTCGATGCTTTTTGGGACGAAAAAGGTTATGCCAATGCAACTGATTTTTCTAAGTTTTGTAACAGCACCGTTCCGGTATTGCGTACCGATAAATTTGTGTACAACAACAACGAATCGTTTAATGCCGATGTTGAAATATGTCATTATGGTGCAACAGATTTGGTCAATGCAAAAGTGTATTGGGTTTTAAAAGATGATGCAGGAAAAACAATTGCAAAAGATGTTTTCAAATCAATCACCATTACAACCGGAAAAAATACAGCTATCGGTACAATCGATTATAATTTATCAAACATTAAAAAAGCAACCGGCTTTACGATTGAAGTTGGCATTGAAAAAACTACATTTAAAAACGATTGGCATATTTGGGTATATCCGCAACAATTACCTGTTATCAACAATAACACTGTTTATTACACAACAACTATTGATGCAAAAGTTGAGGAAATATTAAACAATGGCGGTAAGGTATTTTTAAACCTTGCAGGTAGCGTGGTAAAAGGAAAAGAAATCAGTCAAACATTTTTACCTGTGTTCTGGAATACATCTTGGTTTAAAATGCGTCCGCCACATACAATGGGATTTTTGTTAGATGAAAAACATCCTGCATTTACAGATTTTCCAACAGCATATCATAGCGATTTACAATGGTGGGATGTGGTTAATAAATCGCAGGTAATGCACCTCGAAGATTTTCCAAAAGATTTTCGTCCGCTTGTTCAACCTATCGATACGTGGTTCATGAATCGCAAACTGGCATTGCTTTTCGAGGCGAATGTAGGTAAAGGAAAAATTATCGTATCCAGTGCAAATTTATCCGATTCAACTTCAGGCATCGCATCCAAACAATTGTTGTACAGTTTAGAAAAATATATGAACAGCGATGCATTTCATCCGTCACAAAATATTTCATTGCAATTAATAAAAGATATTACAAGTGTTCCTTCTAAGTTTACTTTTGATGCATATACAAAAGATAGCCCGGATGAATTAAAACCAAAAGCTGCAATAACGCATTAAAATAAATTCCTGAAAGAAAAATTACGAAACAATTTAATAGTACACTATAGTACAGTATAGCACAGGATAGAACAGTGAAAATTGTATTCTATTTTGCTGCTATATCTCTAACATTAATTAAAGCCTGTCAAATGAAAGCTAACTATTTGTTGTGGCGAAGCGTTTATATTGTTTCGTTTTTGCTAATGAGCATATTTACCATTGCTCAAAACAATTCTCAAATTATTAAAGGAAAAGTTACCGATGAAAGTAGCAAACCATTAGAAGGAGCTACCATTGAAGTAATAGGAACAACGAACCGAACAATTACAAAAGCAGATGGAACATTTACTATTACTGTAGCATTGAATAGTAAATTATCTGTTTCATCAGTCGGTTTTTATTCTCAGGAGCTAACTATTAACAACAGTGCAGCTTTAAATATTGTTCTTAAAGTATTTGTAAATTCAATGGAAGATGTAGTAGTGGTTGGCTATGGTACAAAAAAACGTTCTACCCTTACGAGCTCTGTTGTAAGTGTAAATGCCGAGCAAATTCGTTCACGCCCTGTTGCTAATGCTTTAGAAGCTATTCAGGGAAAAGCTGCGGGTGTAGATGTTACCAGCAGCGAACGCCCTGGCACAACAGGAAGTATTATAATAAGAGGGGTACGTTCTATTACGGCAAGCAATAGCCCATTATATGTTGTAGACGGGATTCCGTTAAACTTTGGCGGAGTTGATGCCATTAACCCCAATGATATTGAAAGCATAGATATTTTGAAAGATGCTTCTGCCACAGCTGTATATGGTTCTCGTGGTGCCAACGGTGTTGTATTGGTAACAACTAAAAAAGGTAAGAGCGGACAACTAAACCTGAATTATTATGCTACACTAAGATTAGATAACTTACAAGACAGGATGCAGATGATGAACTCCGCTCAATATATAGAGTTCAGAAGAGATTCTTATCGCCGTGCCAGGTACCGTGCTACTTTTTTGGGTACAGCAGCACCCGCAGCAGCTTCTACATACCCGGACCAGCCCACTTGGGCAGACGACCAAAGAATTTTTCCCGGAGACCCTTATGCTTTAGCCAATATTCAAAAAGGCTGGGCTACATCAACATGGGACGGACCGGCAGTGCCAACAACCGATTGGACCGGTATGGTACTTAGAACAGGTGTTACACACGACCATAATATTAGTGTAAGCGGCGGTACGCAAAAAGTAAAAGCCTATGCTTCTTTCGGCTACCTTTCTCAAACAGGCGTAATGTTAGGGCAGGATTTTACACGCTATACTGCAAAAGTAAATGTAGACATCAATCCTGTAAAATGGTTTTCAATGGGAGTGAACATAGATGCTACTTACGGTTTGCAAAACTATGGTTACGAAACCACCAACACAACGGGTTCGCATACTATTTATGCGGCAGCGCAAGCCATGTTGCCGTATACCATTCCGTTTGATTCTACAGGAAAAAGAATTAATTTACCGGGTGCAGATGTAAATATCCTAAACCCCATTGGCGAAGACCGATATACAATCAATCTCAGAAAAACACTTAGGGCATTAACCTCTGTATATGCCGAACTGCAATTGTATAAAGGATTGAAATACCGTTTCAGTTTTAGCCCGGATTTATCTTCTTATTATAATGGTATTTATATGGATTCTATGTCTATCAACCGTGGTGGCGGTGTTTCAGGTTCTACTAACAGAACTCAGTTAAACCAAACATCCCGCAGTTCATGGACTTTAAATAATTTAATTTATTACGATAAAACTATTGCAACGCATCACGATATTGGTGTTACCTTATTGCAGGAAGCATTATACAATCGTTCAGAAGCATCTTCTATGACGGCCCAGTCTGTTCTTCCAAGCAGCTTATGGTATAATTTGCAGGGCGTTTCTGCTCTAACCGGTTATAGTTCCGGCCTTTCAGAAAATTCACTTACCTCTTACATGGCAAGGGTAAATTATGGATACGATAATAAGTATTTATTAACAGCTTTTGTTCGTTGGGATGGATCGTCTGTATTGGCTCAAGGGCATAAATGGGATATGTTCCCGTCTGTATCTGCAGCATGGAGGTTAGACAGAGAAAAATTCTTACAAAAAGTGCATTGGGTAAATCAATTAAAATTAAGAGCGGGTTTAGCCTCAGTAGGTAATGCTGCTGTAAGTGCCTATACAACTTTAGGCGGATTGCAAAGTTTGTATTATACCTATGGAGCAACAGTAGTACAGGGCTATGTAGCATCAGACCCTTCTTCAGCAAGCCCCGCAACTTACCCCGATCAAAATTTGGGATGGGAACATACCAAACAATTAAATTTGGCGGTTGATTTTTCTCTTTTCAACAGCAGGCTTTCCGGTACTATTGATGTGTATTCTACCAATACAGACCGTTTGTTAATGAATAAAAGTATTCCTTCAGTAAATGGTTATACATACACACTTACTAATATTGGTGCTACATCAGGAAAAGGTATAGACATTACATTAAATAGTTTAAATATTAAAAAACGCAATTTTTCTTGGTCAACTGCCATTAGTTTTTCGGCATCCAGGGAAAAAATAGTTTCTCTTGCAAACGGTAAAGTAGATGATATTACTAACACATGGTTTATTGGGCAAAGAGTAAGTGTTTATTACGATTATAAGAAAATAGGAATATGGCAAGAAGCCGATAAAGATACAATAGCTAAATACAAAGCTAACGGCAATACATTTGTACCGGGAGATATAAGAGTTTTTGATAAAAACGGCGATAATAAAATAGATGCCAATAACGACCGTATGATTGTTGGTCATAGTCAGCCGGATTGGACAGGTGGCATAACCAATGATTTTACCTATAAAAATTGGGGCTTATCTGTTTTTATTTATGCCAGATGGGGTTTTACTATGACGGGTGGGTCTGAATCATTACAAGGCCGTTATGCACAACGCCAATTAAATTATTGGACATCAGCTAATCCTACAAACGACTATCCTGCACCAAACTATGCAAGTGCAGCAGGAGATACCTATGTATCTTCCATGAATTATTTAGATGGCTCGTTTATAAGGATACGGAACATTAGCTTATCTTATATATTACCTGCTGCTACAGCCAAAAAAATACAATTATCTAACTTAAAAGTATACGCACAAATAAGTAACCCTGCATTTATTTATTCTAAAGTTAAATTTTTAGACCCCGATACAGGAACTTCTACTTATAACAAAGGTTTTGTATTAGGTATAAATGCATCGTTCTAACAAATTGCTTCATTCTTTAAAAAAAGAGTTATGAAAATTTCAAAATGGTTATATATAATATTAATAGCAGGCGGTATGTTTTCTATAATATCCTGCAAAAAAAATTTCTTAGATGAAACTTTAACTACTACTAAAAACTTAGGCGATTATAAAACCCAGCAAGGGTTAGATGATGCAGTAGTAGGTGCATATCAAGGCTTGGATTATTTATTTTATTACGAGTGGGCATATTCTACTGCCAATTATGGGGTAGATGAATTTACGGTGGGCGGCGACCGGACAGAGCAAATGTGGAATTCTTATGACGCTAATTTAAACAGCCAAACAGGCGGTAATGCCGGTGCTGCAACTTTGTGGGATTATTATTATGGCAACATTAATATTGCAAATGTTATTATAGAAAATGTACCTGTGTATTATGGCAACACCGCTAATAAAAATATAAGGCTTGGCGAAGGTTATTTTATGCGTGCCTTCGATTATTTTAAATTAGTAAAACAATATGGTGGCGTTCCTTTAAAGCTTATACAAACAACAGGCATAGAATATGGGTTTACACGCAACACTGCAAAAGAAGTATATGCACAAATAATACAGGATTTTACGCAAGCGTATAATTTATTGCCTGCTACGCCTGCACAACAAGGCAGGCTTACCAAATGGGCAGCAGCACATTTTTTAGCTAAAGCTTTTTTATTCCGTGCAAGCGAATTATATAGCGATTGGAATAGTGATACCAAAACAAGTGATTTAGACAGTACAATTAAATATGGTACTGCTGTAATTAACAGCGGCTATTATACGTTAGCCACCAACTTTTCTGACCTTTGGAATTATACAAAACCCGATGGGCCTAACGAAAGCAATGCCGAAATTATTTTGGCAGCACAGTTTAGTAATAATACTGCTACACATGGTCGTTACGGAAACCAAATGCATTTATACTTCCCTTCCATATATAATACCGTTGCAGGTATGGTAAGAGATTTAGCGGGAGATAGGGAATTTCAGCGCTGCAGAAGTACCGACTATGCTTTGGATGTTTATGACCGTGTAAATGACTCTCGTTTCTGGAAAAGTTTTAAAACGGCTTATACCTGTAATAACGCAGCAGGTGCACCCAAATGGACTGCTGCAAATGCCCCAACAACTGCACTGGTAGGAACGGTAAGATTTGCAGCCGGCGATACAGGTATTATTTACATTATAAATAATGCAGGAGATACACGGTATAATGCCGCTTATGTTACCAGTGCAACCACACCTCGTAAACCTAATATGTACGTGCGTTTCTATTCGGGAGAATCTACAGACCTTAAAACCTACGTTCACGGCAATTACGATGCAAGCCATTTTGTTGCATTATCTAAATATATGGATGGCTCAAGAACAAGCGTAAGCGACCAGTTTGGGTGCAGAGACGGTATTATTGCCCGCTTGGCAGAAACCTATTTATTGGTTGCCGAAGCTTATGGCCGTAAAGGTTCGTACGACTTGGCATTGCCGTTTATTAATGCAGTAAGAGACCGTGCAGCATACAAATCCGGGGAAGACCGTACTTATTATGTAGACGGTGGTATTTCTTATAAAACAAATACGGTAACAAGTACATACACTTCTTATGCCGGTTATAATACCTATTACGAATCTAATAACATTCCTGTAACTACGGTAGCTACCTCTTTACATTTAAACAGTACTAACGATATATTTAATTCTACCGGTGACTTTTATACTCAATTAGGCGCAAGCAGCAATGCAGATAAGTTTTTGAATTTTATATTGAATGAACGCTCCCGTGAATTAATGGGCGAATTGCACCGATGGGAAGATTTGGCAAGAACCAAAACTTTAGTGAAAAGATGTACCGTGTTTAATAACGAAGCAGCACCAACAGACCCGAAACATTATTTGCGCCCTATTCCGCAAACGTTCTTAGATGGTATTCAAAAAAATGGGCAACCGTTAACAGCCACAGAAAAAGCAGCTATGCAAAATACTGGTTGGTAATTTGTTATTAATGCGGATATAAAAATTTAGAACACAATTCTATTGAAATAAAAAGTAAGGCAATAAGCCTACTTTTTATTTCAATAGAATTATTATTATACCAATTGATCATTCAAATGAACTAAAGAAACAAGCTTGTTATATTTTGCCGAAATGTTTGTTGCCGTAGAAGTGTGCGACGCAAGGGACGACGATAGTAGCAATACAGCTTGGTATACAATAAATATACAATTAGTATAATGTACGTTAATAATTAATACATGCAATTGCGGTTGTTACATAAAATTAATTTATTACCTGTTTTTATAATAGGTGTTTTATTATTCTTACAAACCCACGCCCAACCTTCCGGTATTATTTCTTCGGCTCCCGATTATAATAAATCCTTACACTACAAACCCATTGGCAACGATTTTATTTTAGTTAAAGGCGATAAAAAATTTAACCGTGCATTGTATGGCGGCAATACCGCATTTCGTGTGGAAGCCGGCGACCAGCCTGAGTTTGCAATGTATATGCCCGGTATGGGTGGTAATTGTAAAATTGGAATTATTAATGGAAAAAAAAGTAAATGGATTACAGAAGCCAATACTATTAAAACAATTTATCGTGCAGGTTCTATGTTGTACGAAATAAAAGACAGTTTATTGGATAATGGGGTTTTATATATTCAGGTGTTGGCATTGCACGAAGCAGAAGGAATGATAATAAAACTGCAATCAAAAAATAGTGCACCAACAGTTGAAGTAGTAATTGCTTATGGTGCAGCCACCGGCAAAAAATTTTCCCGGGATGGCGATTTAGGTGCAGACCCCGAATCTTCTTTTTATATGAAAGAAGAATATTGTAAAGACAATATTTATTCAATTCATAAAAATACTTTTCAACTCAATTATGGTTTTGCAAAATCATTAACGGAAGAAGAGCGTTACGAAATTCAAAATAAAGCAGCCATTCTATCCACAGACAAAGGCAAATCCATCAATGGATTATTTTCATCAAACATAACCTTGCAAATAGCAGATGCATCTAATCAAATCTCTCCATTAAAATTGCTTTCATCTCAACAAAAATCAGCACCTGTTCTTTGTGCAAAAATTTCTATAGCAGCAACGGATAGTAGTTATTTTCTACTTCAATCAACAACAGAAAAAAAGATTGTTTATAATGAATTAGCTGCTTTGTTTGTAAAAGAAGATGCTATTAGAAAATCAATAGCAGAAAGAGTTACACTCGAAACACCGGATGCATTTATTAATCCAATAGGTAATGCATTGGCTATTGCTGCAGATGCAATTTGGGATAACCCTACATACATGCACGGTGCTGTTGCATGGCGTATGCGCTTGCCTGCGTGGCGTGGGCCTTATTGTGCAGATGCTTTAGGTTGGCACGATAGAGCAAGAACACATTTTACAAGTTACGGGCAATCGCAAATAACAAATATTAACCCGGGAGTTTTTATGCCTGATTCTGCTTTACATTTTGCTCGCCAGTTAGAAAAATTAGGAACGGCAATGTTTAGCAATGGTTATATCTGCCGCAATCCGAATGGAGATATTCGTCCACATCATTATGATATGAATCTGGTATTTGTAGATGCACTGCTCAATCATTTTAATTATACAGGCGATACGGCGTATGTAAAAAAAATGTGGCCGTTAATTAAACTTCATCTGGAATGGGAAAAAAGAAATTTTGATGCAGATGGCGATGGTTTATACGATGCGTACTGTTGTATTTGGGCAAGCGATGCCTTGGAATATATGAGTGGCGGTGTTACACATTCATCTGCATATAACTACAGAGCTAATAATGCTGCCGCAATGTTGGCAAAAATAATTGGCGAAGATGCAACAGCTTACGAAAAAGAAGCGGCACATATTTATAATGCCATGCAAAATAATCTTTGGTTAAAAGAAAAAGGCTGGTATGCAGAGTATAAAGATTTGATGGGTTTGCAAGCTGTTCATCCGGCGGCGGCTTTATGGACGGTATACCATTCGGTTGATGAAAATGCAGGCAATGCTTTTCAGAATTATCAGTTGATGCAATATGTCAATCATCAGATTCCGCATATTCCATTCACCATAAAAGAAATGGGTAAAGAAAAATTTCATATGCTATCAACGTCTAATTGGCAACCGTACACTTGGAGTATTAATAATGTAGTACTTGCCGAAAATTTGCATACTGCATTGGCCTATTGGCAAAGCAATGAAAGCAATAAAGCTTTTGATTTATGGCGAAGTAGTTTAATTGAAAGTATGTATTTGGGCGGCAGCCCAGCCAATTTTCCCAATATCTCTTTTCAGGATGTTGAACGGGGAGAATTGTTCAGAGATTTTGCAGACCCTATTGGTATGGCTGCAAGAACTTTAACGGAAGGTTTATTTGGAATTACACCTTTTGCTTTGCAGGATAGTTTGGTAATTAAACCCGGTTTTCCGGCAGCATGGAATTTTGCAAAAATTGCTTTGCCGGATATAAGTGTTGATTTCAAAAAAGCAGGAAATATTGTTTACTATCAAATAGCACAACATTTTTCTAAACAAATGAAGTTGCATCTGCAGTTAAAAGCAGTAAGTGATGAAATTAAGAGTATTACCATTAACGGTTCAAAAGCCAATTGGCATTGGATAAAAGATATTGTTGGCGAACCGATGATCGAGATAGAAGCCGCCAAATTGGAGAGCTATAAAATACAAATTGAATATTCGGGAAAAAGCTTTGAAAAAGTAAATGCAAAATCATTGTATACGGTCAACTCGAAAAATATTTTACAATTCA
>Ga0310914_10002799_pt1 | contig 11899 bp, 12 predicted proteins | sample GREbulkMGAN108_FD_203450 | JGI IMG/M metagenome (GOLD analysis project Ga0310914, IMG submission 203450) | Lab enrichment of tropical soil microbial communities from Luquillo Experimental Forest, Puerto Rico - GRE.bulkMG.AN108 | ecosystem: Environmental > Terrestrial > Soil > Tropical forest >...
ATTACCGTCAACAACTCATCGATCCGCGGGTTCTGCGGTCGCCTCGCAGCCGGAGCGGTGTCGGTCCTCGTTGCTGCTTCGGCGATCGCGGCATCTTCCGTCCCGGCCGGCCCGAGCTCGATAAAGAGGAGCGAGCCGAACACCAGGCATCCGACGATCAGCAGTGGCAGCACAAAGCGATCGGTCATGGCTTGGCAGCGACCGACTTTTCGCCGTCGCGGTAGCCGTACACATCCAGCCCGGCATCGAGCCCCGAAGCGGCCGGAGTTCCCGGGCGGCGCAGCACGCCGTGAATGTGCAGATTGTCGATGACCAGCGGGGGGGTGGCCGCTTCGAGCTTCGCCAAAAACTTAACCAAAGTTTCATATTGGCCGCTCAACACGTAACGCAGTCCAATGCGGCGGTAACCGGAGCGCGCTTCCGCCGGAAGACTCTCGGTGCTGCCGATGGTGGCGCCGACGGAGGCAGCAAGCTCCTCGATGCGGCTCTGCAGAGCGGCCGCTGCGATGGCATCACTTGCCCCTTCGAGACTGAATTTACGGCTACCGGCAGTGGTGCGCAGCTGCTCTACCCGCGCCTGTAGATCGGGCAGCTCGTCCGCCGCCGCTTGCAATCGCGGAAGCAACATACGGCGGTTCTCCAAAACCGTGGCGCGCCCAGCATAGAGCTCGATGAACGGGGCCACGGCCAGGAGATAGACGCCTGCCAATGCGACCAACATCAGGCTCACTGCCAATAGCCGGCCTCTCGGGCCGGTAGGTAAAGATGCAAGCGAGGCTACGGCCCGACCTCCGCGTTGATCGTGAAAAGTTCCGACCGGAGCGCCTCGAGCCGGGTAACCGGCGCTGCGAAGACCGGGTTGCGGAACTCACCATCGGAAGCAAGCGCGCCGATTAATCGCGCAGCTGCCGCGGAGCGGCCGCTCAAAGTCACTTTCCGCTGCCGCAGCTCCATCTCGGTCAAGTAGGTGTCGTCCGGGAGAGTACGTGTCGCGGCCGCTAAGACGACGAGCGGCCGCCCGGCTTTGTCGCGCTCACTGTCAATGAAACCAGCAGTGCCGGACAATCGGTCGATTTCTTGACGCAGCTTGTCGGCTTCGGCAGCGGCAACTCGGCTAGCCGCGACCTTGCGATCAAGGGACGCGAGGGTCAGCTCCTGGTGTACGAATGGAGTGATTATCGCGGCAAGAAGAAGGACGGCGCAAAGCGCGGTGGCTGGCCAGAGCAACCGTGCGGAACCATGGTGTGCGCGGCTGCCGTCACCGTTGAGCGGCAAATAAAAGCCCTGATCCGGTCCGTCGGCGATCTCCACGCGCCTCGGCCGGACGCCCAATCGAGCGAGAGCGGCGAGCAGCGGGTCGAGGTTCGCCTTAGAGACCAATGCCAGGCGCACCGACAAGCGCCCGCTTTGCCGGTCGGTCGCAACGATTCGATGGTTCCAATAAAGCTCATCCGCGCTGAACGGAGTTTCCCGGTCCATCTCAAACGCGAGGGCCTGGTCAAGCTCGCGTTCTGCGGCAAGTGGTAAAGTTATCGTCTTGCCGAGCACGTCTGCCTCACCAAGGCGCAAGACCGTCGCTTTGCCGACTGCGCTGGGCAATTCCGCCAAACCGGCAGCACCGAGCGGGAACTCGCCGACCGTCATTTCCTTTCGGTTTCGGCGCAAGTAAACCGTAACGGCTTCGACGCCGCGCGCCAGCGTCCCTATTGGAGCGACCACGAGAGCATCGGCAGCGCTGAAAGCAACCTGACGCAACCTTTGAGGCAGCACCTCTGCAAGTTGTCCGAACCACCAGATGAAGAAGTTGCGTATCATGACCCGAAGCGAAGACCCGGTCGAAAAATCCCTCTACTAGTGCCGTAATATAGAGCTGCCCGCTAAAAGACGGTTAACCCCCAAGCTTGACTATCCTATACCAAATTTTCTGAATATGGCCCGAGCAAGGCAAACATTCCCTGCATTCCAGGAGCCAACGCGGGCAAGGCGGGCACCCAGCGAGATGAAGGGTGCCGCGCCAGCAGGGCCATGAGGCGAATCGCTCCTATCAGAACTGAGTTGCAGCGATCAAATCGGGAAACCGACGCCTGTCGCCCTCGGCAAAAGCGAGTTGGAGGCGGATCAGCTCGGGGATGCCCGCGCCATCCCACTGCGCCTGCCAGCTTGCTGCTTGACCCGGGGACGGAGAACCCCAATAGGAAAGTTCGATCCGATCGATTCCGCGAATCAGCTCGGTTTCGACAGCCACCGGCGGTGGCTCACTTGAAAGCTCGTGGCGATGCGGCTTCCAGCCAAGGACCAATCGTCCCTGACTCACCTGAAGTGTGATGTCCGCGCGCCGAGTAGTGCCCAACCCGGTTGGTAAATCGCCGACAAAGGATACGCTGTCGGAGGTGCCCTTGAACCCCACCGCGTTCGCGCCGGCTGCGATACCCCCCGATGGCGGGGGCGCAACGCCGCTCAGCAGCGCACGCACAATTCGCGCGGTGGCATCGAGCTCCGCAGTTTCGCTAATGCGGCGCGCCTGCGCGTCCCAGAGCGCGAAGCCGGCGCGCACGCCCTGGGTAAGCCCGACCATCAGAAATCCGAGCACCACGAGCACGACCAGCATTTCGAGCAGTGTGAACCCGGTCTGCCGGCCGAGCCCGGATCGCTTCGCCAGACCCCGCCTCAACCGCCACTCCCGCCAGTCCCAAGACGCAATGTTCTCAGCACTACCGATCGCTCGCCGGTATGCGCCGGCCATGAAATCGCGACCTCCACGCTGAAAAGAGTGGTGGTTGCTGTGGAGACGCCGTCTCGCCCGGATGATTGACGCGTAGACAGGGGCCGGACGCGAAGCGTCCAGCGGTAGCCGGCGCCATCATCTCCAGTCAACTCGCCCGCAACCAGAGCGGCATCTCGCCCGACCGCAGCGAGGTGTGACTGCGCCCGCTGAATGGCCTCCTCCGCTTTTGCCGCGGCATCGACCGAGAGGAGGCCGCCGCTTCCGGCCTGAAAGAACCCGACGAGAGCTAGCCCGGCGATCGCGAGCGCGACGACAACCTCGAGCAGCGTGAAACCATTGCTTCGCAGAGTCGGATCAACGCACATCGGCGACGCTTACCCTTCCAGTAAGCCAATCAACGCCCACAGCCACGCGTTGCTGCCCGTCGGCCAGCGCGATCCTGCCGCCAGTGGAGCTGCCGTCCGGATTAAACCGAATATCACCAATACCCTCGTTCCGCTTCTCGCCCGCGATCGTTAGCAGTTCGATCGAGAGATGCGCGGGCAGACCGCGCACTGTCCCCGTTCCGACACGATACCGATGCCTGATCACGTCGAGATCAAAGACGACCGAACGGTTGCTCACGATCGCCTCCGACCGCGCCAGACGCAGCCCCGAGGCAAGCTCGGCGGCGGTTCCCTTGAGACCAAGGCCACCACTCCACGGCGGTTTGAAACCGGTGACGAGGACCAGCGCAAAGCTTAATACCGCGAGTGTTACGATCACCTCGATCAAGGTGAACCCGCTGCAGCGTGGTGGTTCACACGGCGAGGTCATTCAGGCTCAACATCGCCGTCAGCAAGGCGCTGACGATCCCGGCGACGGCAAGACCCATCGCGATCGTGATCAGCGGCACCGCGAGCGCGACGAGCCGCTGCATCATCAATCGCGCTTGCTCGTCATGGATATCGGCGGCTTTGAGCGCCATAGACGAAAGTTGCGCGGCTTCCTCGCCGAGCTGCAGCAGGTGTATCGTCCGCGCCGGAAACAAACCGGCCGCCGCCAAAGGCCGCGCAAGGCCAGCGCCACCCTTTGCCCCCAAGGCTGCCGCTTCGACGGCTGCGGCTGCGGCGAGATTCCCGAGAGCATCCTTGGCGATACCCAGCGCCGGGATTAGCGGCACGCCGTTCTGCAATAGGCTGCCGAGCGTCCGCGTGAGCCGCGCAGCCAATGTCTCGCGCAGCAATCCGCCTACAATCGGTAGACGCAGCAGCCAACGATCGACCCTCAGCCGGTAACCGGGGCGCGCCAACAACTGGCGGATGACCAAGCCCCCGGCGAGGAAGATCAGGAGCAGCCATGGCGTGCCTGCTCCTGCCATCGCACCGAGGGTCATCAGCGCACGTGTCGCCGCCGGCAGCTGGGCACCGGCCTGCTCGAAGATCGGCGCGAATTGCGGCAAAACATAATCGAGCAGCAGCATGATCGAGCCGATCGCGGCGAAGATCAGCAGGGCCGGATAGATCATCGCCGACCGCAAATTGGCGCTGAGACTGCGCTCGCGCTCGAGCAATGTGGCAAGACGGTCGAGTGTCGCCGGCAACGTGCCGCCGGCCTCGCCCGCCCGGACGAGGCCGACATAGAGCCTCGAAAAGCTTCGCGGCTCAGCGGCGAGAGCGGCCGCGAGCGAGCTGCCCGAACGCACCTTGTCACGCACGGTGCCGAGGATCGTCCGGGCGCGGGCATTGCGGGTGTTCTCGACGACAAATCGCAGCGCACGATCAAGATCCTGACCGGCCGCCAGCATGATTGCCAATTCTCGGGTCACCTCGCTGAGCCCCGTCTTATCGAGACCGCGACCGCGACCCAGCTCGATCTGCAGGAGGTCGGCCCAGCCGCGGCGCCCTTCCGCGGGATCGGCGCGCAATACGATTTGCCCCTGCCGCTGGAGCCTTTCGACGACCGCCGTCCGATCCGGCGCCTCCATGACGCCGTCTACGACATCACCTCCGGCATTGACCGCCGACCAGCGAAAGGACGGCATCTCAGCTCCTAGCCCGTGGCCGCATCCCAGGTCGCTTGATTAATCGGGGAATGGTTAAGCTTCACTGCGGATGCAACGCACGACTTCCTCGATCGTGGTGTCGCCTTCGAGCACCGCCAGCATGCCGCTGTCAAAGATTGGGCGCATGCCCTGCTCGATCGCGACCCGCTCGATCGAGGCGTCATCGGCGCCCTCGAAGATCAAACGATCGATCGCCCGGTTGGGCACCAACAGCTCGGCGATCGCCCGCCGCCCTCGAAACCCGGTACCGCGGCATTCGGGACAACCTCTTGGATGATAGAGCGTGATCGGCTTCCCTGCCGCCAGCCGTTCGAGGTCGAACCGTTCGATCAGCGGCGGCGGGGCCGGCTCCGTGGTCTTGCACACCGGGCACAACCGCCGGACCAGCCGCTGCGCCAGCACGGCTCTCAACGTCGCCGTCATCAGGTAGTCCTCAAGCCCCATGTCGCGCAGCCGAGTCAATGTCGCGGCAGCGGAATTCGTATGCACAGTCGACAACACGAGATGGCCGGTGAGCGCCGCCTGCACGGCGATCTGCACAGTTTCGAGATCGCGGATCTCGCCGATCATGATGACGTCGGGATCCTGCCGCAGGATCGAGCGCAACAGGCTGGCGAAATTGAGCCCAATTTGCGGCTTGACCTGGATCTGGTTGATGCCCGTCAGCTGATATTCGATCGGGTCCTCGACGGTCACGACGTTGCGCGCCACCGTGTTCAGTTTCAGCAGACCGGTGTAGAGCGTCGTCGTCTTGCCGCTGCCCGTCGGCCCGGTGACCAGCACCATCCCATTCGGCAGATCGAGCGCCCGCTCGACCCCGTCCCGAATATCTTGAGGCAGGCCGAGTTTTGCATAATCGAACTCGACGGCGGTGCGGTCGAGCACGCGCAGTACGACTTTTTCGCCGTAGAGCGAGGGGATCGTCGAAACCCGGAAATCGATCTCATGGCCGCGCACCGTCAGCTTAATACGGCCGTCTTGAGGCAGCCGGCGCTCCGCAATATCGAGTCTGGCCATGATCTTGACCCGCGAAATGACAGCGGCCTGCAGCCGCGCCGGCGGCGGCTCGACCTCGTGGAGCACGCCGTCGTAGCGGTAACGGACCCGCAACCGGTCGGGGAACGGCTCGAGATGAACGTCCGAGGCGTGGGTCTCGACCGCCCGCGCGATCAGCTGATTGACGAGCCGGATAACCGGCGCTTCGCTGGCGAGATCCTTGAGGCGCTCAGCGTCCTCTTCCGCCGGCGCGGCGTCGGGAGCCATCTCGTCGAGTACTTCTTCGGCATCGCCGGCCTCGGCGGACTCGGCATAAAGCCGGTCGAAGGCAGCTTCGAGCTCGATCGGAACGGCGACGGCGACGCCAACGGGTCGACCAAGCGCTGCCGAGACCGCATTGCGGGTAAAGACGTCGAGCGGATCGGCCATCGCAAGGGTCGCCCGATCATCGCTCGCAGCAATCGGCAACACCCGCGCCCGGCGCAGAAATTTCGGCTTGAGTCGATCATGGAACAGCGGTGTGTCAGGGTAGTCGGCGGCCGTAACGAGCGGTGCCGCCGTGAGCTGCGCCAAGGCCTCGGCGAGGCCGCGGTCGCTGATCAGGCCGAGTTGGGTGAGAACTTGATCGAGACGGCCGCCGGTCTCGGATGCGACACGACGGGCGCGGTCATAGGTGCGCCGGTCGATTGTGCCGCTGTCGACGAGGGTCATGCCGAGCTTCGCAAGCAAGTCTGCGGCGTCCTGGGTGCCGAGAGGAGCTATAGGCTCGAAGGTCATGACGGCGTTATACCCGGCGGCGCGATCGGGGCCGCTCATGCACGGAGTATACCCAACGGTGAGTGTTTGAGCGAGCGGAAGTATACGGAGCGGACTTGCTCGACCCGATAGCTAGTGCCGGTACGGCCGGTTGGAGCCTGATCCTGCTTGCTCCTTTTGCCGGCAGCTTCCTCGGTCTCATCATTCGGCGCCTGCCCGACGGATTGCCGGTCGCCCGGGGGCGATCGCGTTGCGAGAAGTGCGGGGTGCAGCTGAAGGTGAGGGACCTCGTCCCGATCCTCAGCTGGCTCGTGGCAAAGGGCCTCTGCCGCTACTGCGGTGGCAGTCTCGGCTGGTTCTATCCAGGGGTCGAGCTTGCCGCGTTGGCGGTTGCGCTCGCCGCAGTCTTGATCGATGGCGGGCAAGCCGCTTGGCTCGACACTTTGCTCGGGTGGTGGCTGCTCACTCTCGGCTGGATCGACATTCGCTGTTGGCTGTTGCCGGATGTTCTCACCCTGCCGCTCGTTATCGCCGGCCTCGCCGCTGCTGCCATATTCGAGCCCGATCAGCTGATGGACCGCACGCTCGGCGCTGCGGGGGGCTATCTCGTTCTCCAGGCGGTCGCTATCCTTTACCGAGTATGGCGTGGCCGCGAAGGGCTCGGCCGGGGGGATGCTAAGCTGCTGGCCGCCTCAGGTGCCTGGCTAGGAGCCAGCGCATTGCCGCAAGTAATTCTGCTGGCGGCGCTTTCGGCGCTCGCCGGGGCTGCTTGCCTGCGGCTCTTCGGTGTTCGCATCGGCCCACAATCGGCTATGCCCTTCGGCCCGTTTCTAGCCCTCGCCACCTGGGTCCTTTGGCTGTGCGGCCCGCTTCTCGTTTGATCCGTCGCGCCAAAAGGAGCTTATAAGGGCCGGGCACTCTCGTACTGGAGCAGACGAATGCACGTCGGATCAATGGAGCATTGGACTCACGAGCACGTCTTCCTGGGCCGCGACCATGGCCGAAACGAGCGCCGAACCCAGATCGTGATTGGGCTTTGTGCGACGATGATGGTTGCGGAGGTCGTCGGCGGCATGCTCTTCGGGTCGATGGCACTCGTCGCCGATGGTCTCCACATGTCGACGCATGTTGCCGCGCTCCTGATAGCGGCCCTCGCCTACACTTTCGCGCGCCGGCGGGCGTATGACCTACGCTTCACCTTTGGCACCGGCAAGTTCGGGGACTTGGCCGGGTTCTCCAGTGCGATCGTGTTGGCAATGATCGCACTGCTGATCGGGTGGGAGAGCTTTGGTCGGCTAACGCACCCGATTCTGATCGCATTCGATGAAGCGATCCCGATTGCCATGCTCGGGCTTGGGGTCAATGTCATCAGCGCCTGGCTGCTGCGGGACGATCACGACCATGGTCATGACGCTGTCGCGGCGCACCAGGATCATCACCATCACGACCTCAATCTACGGGCGGCCTACGTCCACGTCTTGGCAGACGCGGCGGTCTCGATCCTTGCGGTGGTCGGTTTGGTGACTGCACGGCAGTTGGGCTGGCTGTGGATGGACGCGGCGATGGGGATCGTCGGCGCACTGGTGATTGCAAATTGGTCGTGGGGGCTGGTGCGCGCCGCGGGGGCCGTGCTCCTCGATACCGAGGCTAATGCAGCGGTCGCTTCGCAGATCCGGCAGAACCTAGAAATTGGTTCCGACCGTGTCGCTGACCTCCACTTATGGAGAGTTGGCCCGGGCCACAACGCGGTCGTGGCGACTATCGTCTCGCACCTGCCGCAGCCCCCTCGGACTTATAAGGAAAGGCTGTCGACAATTCCGGGGCTCAGCCATGTGACGATCGAGGTCGAACCTTGCGCCTGATGCGCTCGAAGCCGGCGGACGACGCTTCATGAGGAAAGTGGGCATCATCCTTGGGGCTGGTGCCTTGCTGATCGTGGTTCTCTTCGGATTGTGGATCTTCGACCGGCCCGAACGCGGCGCGACCGGTTCGGTCAGCACTAGATTCCGCCTCCTCGGGCCGAACGATAAAATCGTGGTCGACGGCTTCGACGACCCCAAAGTCGAAGGGGTTGCCTGCCATATCAGCCGGGCGCAAACCGGAGGACTGAAGGGTGGGCTCGGGGTTGCCGAGGACACCAGCGACGCCAGCATCGCGTGCCGCCAAGTCGGGCCGATAAAGATCATCGCCGAGTTCAAGGACGGCGAGCGGGTCTTCGATGAGCGGCGCAGCTTGCTGTTCAAGACATTGCAAGTGGTTCGCTTCTTCGACCGCAAGCGCAATGTATTGGTCTATGTGGCCTATAGCGACCGCATCATCGAAGGCAGTCCGAAAAATAGCATCAGCAGCGTGCCGATTATGAACTGGCCAGCCACCCAGACCTCCGGTATTCCCCAATAACGAGGTGCTTGGTTGCGCAACATCGTTGAAGGCGGCGGTTGTCCCCGCCGCTCCGACGCTTAATGGCCGCCAGAACGTAAAGACTAGGATCAATTTGTGGGATTGATGACAGGGAAGAAACACCTAACTACGCAATATCAGCAGCTTGGATGGGTGGCCGAGCGGTTTAAGGCACCGGTCTTGAAATTCGGTTGTGGCTGTCCCGGCGCGTATCGGGACATCCCAAAACGCGGTGGATCGTCTGGCTTTTCCGGTCTCGAAATCGTCTCCTGTCCGTTCTCGTCCCATCGCGTGCTACCGAGTTCGGTAGCAAACCGGGTAGCAAAGTACCCGAGACGTTCTCATGGCCTCGGCTCAGGTCCGTCGCCCACTTGGGGGCCGGGCCTCGCCATAACCGGACCCTGTTGCAGGTCGGCGTGCCACTGCGGGTTATCGCGTCGAACCTCGGGCTCGTCGAACGGGCGATATCGTTGCAATCGGCGCGATTTGAAGCGGCCAGTCATTGGCAATATCGCCCGGTGGACGATCCGAAGATGGTTGATTTACGCTGTCGCGCAGGCAGGCACCGAGGTTGCCCGGCTCTGCCGGTCGCCCTCGCTCGTGCTTTAGTCCAACCCGTTAAGGTCTAGCCGTGATCGCGGTTAGTCCTACGCTCGGGTGATGTCACATCGCCCGGCGTGATATCACTCTGTGATGTAACATTACCCTCGATCGTCTCGCCTGGAGCGGTCAAGGTTGCGGCAAAGGCGAGCAGTTCGAGAACCCGACGTTTTTGCTCCTCAGGGCTCATGTTGCGCAGCGAGTTTGGCCCATCGTCGCTCGCTTCCTTGGGTTTCCCCCAAGCTCGCTCCATTACCTTGTCAGAGGCGAACATGCGGACCCGCTCGTCGGGCGAGTCGAGCAGGTCGACCATGACTTGCGCGGCTTTTTGCGCGTTGTCGCGATAAATCGAGAGCGCCGCGAAGTAATCGCTGCGTCGGCCGCTGGGATTGCCGGATTGTCCGGGCTTGAACGGGATGAGATTTGCCAGGGATTTCTCTGAAGGAGCGGGTCTCTGCCGAGCGTCTGCATGCAAAGGTCTGCCGCTGTCGTTTTTGGCGGACCCGGCGCTCATCGCACACGCTCATTATCGGGAAAATGCCGCGCCATCAAACACCCTGCGGCTGCCTGTTGATCTTCATCATCGCCATAGGGGTACATGCCCACAAGCCGTAGTCGACGTGACCAGCCTCGCTGAAGTCATGTGACGCTGCGGCGCGCGACCCCAAATTCCTGTTCTTCTTATCTATTCGATCTGCAGGAGGAGAGTTTTGACTGCTGCTTTTCTGACCTCACTAGAGAGAGGCACAGCAGGGGGTGTTCGATGGTGAGAGGGTGGTGGCGGTCATAGCTTCGCCTTTGCGGGCGAAGCTACTGCTGAATACAGTGGAATGATCCAGCTAACTTGCATCGGACTCTGGGGGCGGCCAATCACGAGCGCCGGCAACCCACCGTCGGGCAGAATTGCAGTGGCGGTCGCGCGGGTGCGGCAAAACGGGCGGATCCGCCTTGAAGGGAGTTATGTGATGCTCTTAAAAAAGGGCTTGGGAGACCGAAACTTCCGGCCGCTGAGACTCTCGCGTATCCTGGCTAGCAGGGCCGGTATCGATACGATTTTCGCGGTGTCGCGCGGCCGCATTTTTCGCCGCGCGGCGGTGTGCGGCGAGATTGTCAAAGCTGGTGCCGCCCAGCTCGGGCTTGATTGGCAGAGCCGCTGCGACGGGCGGAGATGTTGCACGATGCGAAGATCGGCCTTACCCTGCCTTACCTCCCTTAACATAGAGCTTTTGTGCGCACCGGCGCTGGAGCAAGAATGACCAACCCTCTACATGTGGGGCCGAGATATTATTTGGTTGTTGGCTACTTTACAACTGCAGTGGTCGTCGTGGCTTTTATTTGGTTTTTCGCAGACCTTTTGTTGCGAGCACCGGAGTATTACCCAGCCTGGGATCAGCGATTTATGTATTACCATGCGGGAGTGGCGCAATCGAAGGTGCAATCCATTTTAGCCGGCGCGCCCAATTCGTGGAGTCTAGCTGGTTGGGGCCTTGCACACCAATACAATGCGCTGTTTGGTCTCCCATTGGTGCCCGCTTTCACGGCATTCGGCGAGTCGTGGTACGTTTATGGGATGGCTGTTGCGGTAATTTACGGGACCGCCGCTAGCCTGGCCGTCGGTGCGATCGCAGTCGTTCTTCTCGCTGGTTACCGGCCTGCCATTGTCTTGCTGACGTTCGCTACGACGGCTTTCGTCGCCGTCACGCGGAGCGCGGGATGGTACTCCACGATCTATTATTATCCGGACATCGGCGACGCGTTTGTGCTCGCAATCTGGCTTATTGGGGCACTCCTTGTGCTGCGGCGTCCTACTTGGCAGCGCACGGGCGTGCTCGTTCTGCTGACGCTCGGCGTCCTCTTATTTCGCAGAGCTAACCTCTTTGCATGGGGTGATGTCGGCATCGGCCTAGCCATCTCTGCCGTGATCGGGTGCTGGGCCGATTGGCGGAAAAGCGACCCGCGGGAGAAGCGCATAATATTGCGCGCCGGTGCATTGAGGCTTGGCCATCTCGCCGCTTCGGCCATCATCGCATTGGGCATCCTTGCTATCCCGCCGCGATCATATCTCAGAGAAATGCTGTCGATCGCTGTGGACAACGCATACGGCGATTATTCAATAAGCCCGGCGGCGGTTACGGATATGATGCTCAGCGTAATCGGCATCATCCCTGTAGGCGCCTCCGCAGCCGGATATATCGGAGGGGCAATTGTTTTCAGGCGCCGACGCTTCGAGATTATCGGGCTCGGCCTAGGCGCCATCCTAAATATAAGCACATGGGTCGCAGTTCTGCGCTTCGGGAGCCCGCAAAACTGGATTGTGCCAGGTATCCTTTTCTTGCCCCTCGGCATTGGCCTCGGCGTAGGAGCGCTGGCAGAGGGAT